>Ga0182749_1000100_pt1 | contig 112274 bp, 99 predicted proteins | sample eDN3rd37CKraftMG_FD_128875 | JGI IMG/M metagenome (GOLD analysis project Ga0182749, IMG submission 128875) | Enriched Miracle-Growth compost microbial communities from Emeryville, California, USA - eDNA 3rd pass 37_C Kraft MG (version 2) (version 2) ...
GCCATCGCCAAGGCGATGATCCGCAAGCACAACACCCTGATCGGCGCCATGCTGCTGCGCCGCGGCGACGCGGACGCCCTGCTGTGCGGCGTGGCCAGCAAGTACGACAACCAGCTCAAGTACCTGGACGATGTCATCGGCCGCAAGCCCGGCCAGACCTACGCCGCGCTGAACGTGCTGATGCTGCCCGACCAGACGCTGTTCGTCGCCGACACGCATGTCAACGAATGCCCGTCGGCCGAGGAAATCGCCAGCATCACGATCCAGGCCGCCGACGAAATGCTGCGCTTCGGCGTGGTGCCCAAGGTCGCGCTGCTGTCGCATTCCAACTTCGGCAGCCGCGTCACCGAGTCGTCGCGCAAGATGGCGCAGGCGCGCCGTATCGTGGCCGAGCGCGCGCCCGACCTGGAGGTCGACGGCGAGATGCACGCCGACGCCGCGCTGTCGGAGAGCATCCGCATGCAGGCCTATCCCGACAGCACGCTCAAGGGCCGGGCCAACCTGCTGGTCATGCCGAACCTGGACACCGGCAACATCACCTACAACATGCTCAAGATGACCGGCAGCCACGGCATCGCGATGGGGCCGATCCTGCTCGGCGCCGCGCGGCCGGTGCATATCCTGACCACGAGCGCCACGGTGCGCCGCATCGTCAACATGACGGCGCTGGCGGTGGTGGACGCCCAGCAGGAAGCGACCGAAGCGGCGCGCGGCCGCCGCTGACCCCCGGCGCGCCGGGCGCGTGCGCGTCCGGCGCTCGACCCGACGGAGAATCTTCGCCATGCTGCGGGATGCGTTGCTCGCCTGGTTCCACTACCTGTCCATCTTCCTGCTGGTCGCCGCGCAGGCGGCGCAGGCCGTGCTGCTGCGCCCCGGGCTGTCGGCAAACGGAGTGCGCCGCCTGGCGTTCTACGACAGGATCTATGGCTTGAGCGCGGTCGCCGTGCTGGCCAGCGGCGTCCTGCGCCTGACGCTGGGCGCCAAGGGCGTGGCGTTCTACATGCACAACCCCTGGTTCCACGCCAAGATCGCGGTATACGTGCTGATCGCGCTGTGCTCGATCATGCCCACCATCGCCTTCCTGCGCTGGAGCAAGGCCGCCCGCCAGGCAGGCCATGTACCCGACGATGCCGCGATACGCGGCGCCCGCCGCTGGGTCCTGGCCGAAACCCACCTGCTGGTCCTGCTGCCGCTGTTCGCGGCGCTCATGGCGCGCGGCTACGGCATGTAGGATCCAAGAGCGGACGGGCATGCCCGCGCCGTAAAAAAACGCCTTCGGTGCGAACTGACCCCCGAAAGTTGGACGCAATCCAACCTGCGGGGGTCAGTTCAGGTGACGGCGGTTTTTTTCGTTGCTGCCCGGCCGGCAGGACGCCCTGCCGGCCGCGCCGATCAGCGCTGCGAGATCGGCTTGACGTCGCGGGTGGGCGAACCGGTGAACAGTTGGCGGGGGCGGCCGATCTTGTACTCGGGGTCCGAGATCATTTCGTCCCACTGGGCGATCCAGCCCACGGTGCGGGCCAGCGCGAAGATGGCCGTGAACAGGCTGGTCGGGATGCCGATGGCGCGCTGCACGATGCCCGAATAGAAATCGACGTTCGGATACAGCTTGCGGTCCACGAAGTACCGGTCTTCCAGCGCGATGCGCTCGAGCTCCATGGCCAGCTTGAACAGCGGGTCCTGTTCCAGGCCCAGCGCCTGCAGCACTTCCTTGCAGGTCTGCTGCATGAGCTTGGCGCGCGGGTCGTAGTTCTTGTAGACCCGGTGGCCGAAGCCCATCAGGCGCACGCCCGAGTTCTTGTCCTTGACCTTTTCCATGAATTCGCCGACCTTGGCCACGCCGCCGTTGGCCTGCAGGTCCTCGAGCATCTGCAGGCAGGCTTCGTTGGCGCCGCCGTGGGCGGGGCCCCAGAGGCAAGCCACGCCGGCCGCGATGGCGGCGAACGGATTGGTGCCCGACGAGCCGCACAGGCGGACCGTGGAAGTCGAGGCGTTCTGCTCGTGGTCGGCGTGCAGGACGAAGATGCGGTCGAGCGCGCGCTCGACCACTTCGTTGACCTGGTATTCCTCGCAAGGCGTGGCGAACATCATGCGCAGGAAATTGCCGGTGTACGACAGGTCGTTGCGCGGATAGATGTAGGGTTGGCCGATCGAATACTTGTAGGCCATGGCCACCAGCGTGGGCATCTTGGCGATCAGGCGGATGGCCGAGATGTGGCGATGCTCCGGGTTGGTGATGTCGTTGGCGTCGTGGTAGAACGCCGACATCGCGCCCACCAGGCCGGTCAGCACGGCCATGGGATGGGCGTCGCGCCGGAACCCGCGCAGGAAGAAGTTCATCTGCTCGTTGACCATTGTGTGGTGCGTGACGAGCGAGTCGAAATCCGTCTTCTGGGTCTGGTCGGGCAGTTCGCCGTTCAGGATCAGGTAGCAGATGTCCAGGAAGTCGCAGTTCACGGCCAACTGTTCGATCGGGTAGCCGCGATACAGCAGTTCGCCCTTGTCGCCGTCGATATAGGTGATGCTCGAGGCGCATGACGCCGTGGACAGGAAGCCCGGATCGTACGTGAACATGCCGGTCTGGCCATAGAGCTTGCGGATATCGATCACGTCCGGACCGACGGTGCCCTGGTATACCGGAAATTCAACGGCGGAGGAGCCATCCGAAAAACTCAGGGTGGCCTTCTTGTCAGACAGTTTCATCGCTTATTCCTCTCTAAAAATCAGATCTCGCGCATGCGCCGGATGAGATCGCGTGCGACGGGCGTATCGACGGCGCCCTCGGGTTCCTTGCGCCCCAGCAGCAGGTCGAGCAATTCGTTGTCGTCCAGCTCGAAAATCTGCAGCAGCGCGCCCGCCTCGGTGTCGGTGAGTTCCCGCACGTGGGCGTCCAGGAACCGGGTAATGATCAGGTCGTTCTCGAGCAGGCCGCGACGCGCTCGCCAACGCAGGCGGTCGCAGTCCCGTTCGTTCAGTACAGCCATGATCGCCCAGACCTAGACCGCGCGGCGAACCATCAGTTCCCGGATCTTGCCGATGGCGCGCGTGGGGTTGAGACCCTTCGGACAGACATCGACGCAGTTCATGATGGTATGGCAGCGGAACAGCCGGTACGGATCCTCCAGGTTGTCCAGTCGCTCGCCGGTGGCCTCGTCGCGGCTGTCCGCGATGAAGCGGTAGGCCTGCAGCAGGCCGGCGGGACCGACGAACTTGTCGGGGTTCCACCAGAACGACGGGCAGGCGGTCGAGCAGCACGCGCACAGGATGCACTCGTACAGCCCGTCGAGCTCCTCGCGGGCCGCGGGCGACTGCAGGCGCTCTTTTTCGGGGGGCGGCGCGTCGTTGATCAGGTAGGGCCGGATCGAGTGGTACTGGTTGAAGAAGTGGGTCATGTCCACGATCAGGTCGCGGATGACCGGCAGGCCGGGCAGCGGCTTCAGGACGATGGGTTCCTTGAGGTCGCGCAGGTTGGTGGTGCACGCCAGGCCGTTCTTGCCGTTGATGTTCATGGCGTCGGACCCGCACACGCCCTCGCGGCAGGAGCGGCGCAGCGCCAGGCTGTCGTCGACGTCGTTCTTGATCCGCACGAGCGCGTCGAGCAGCATCTTGTCGGTCGGCTGCAGCTCGACCTCGAGCTTCTGCATGTAGGGACGCTCGTCCTTGTCGGGGTCGTAGCGGTAGATCTCGAATTTCACGATACGTTTGGTGCTCATGACAGCATCCTGCTCAGAAAGTCCGCGCCTTGGGCGGGAAGGTCTCGACCGTCAGCGGCTTCATCTGGACCGGCTTGTAGTCCAGGCGGCCGCCCTCCGAATACCACAGCGTATGGCGCAGCCAGTTCTCGTCGTCGCGCTCGGGGTGGTCGTCCAGGGCGTGGGCGCCGCGGCTCTCGTTCCGGTTGGCGGCCGACTTGATGGTGGCGCGCGCGACCTCGGTCATGTTGGCCAGCTCGAGGGCTTCGATGCGGGCGGTATTGAAGACCTTGGACTTGTCCTTGAAGGCCACCTGCCGGGCCTGTTCGGCCAGTTCGTCGATCTGCTGCACGCCTTCGTTGAGCAGCTTGAGCGTGCGGAACACGCCGCAGTGGCGCTGCATGGAAACGCGGATGCCGTTGGCGACGTCCTGGACCTTTTCGCCGCTGGTGCGCGACTCGATCGCATCGACGCGGGCCAGCGAGAAATCGACCGATTCCTGCGGCACCGGCTGGTGCGAGTGCTGGCGTTCCAGATGGGCGGCGACGATATGGTTGCCCGCGGCCCGGCCGAAAACCACCAGGTCGAGCAGCGAATTGGTGCCCAGGCGGTTGGCGCCGTGGACCGACACGGCCGAGCATTCGCCGATGGCGTACAGGCCGTTGACGATGCGGTTCTCGCCGTTGACCCAGTTGACCACCTGGCCATGGTAGTTGGCCGGGATGCCGCCCATTTGGTAATGGATGGTCGGCACGACGGGGATCGGTTCCTTGATCGGGTCGACGTTGCCGAACTTGATCGCGATTTCGCGGATCGACGGCAGGCGCTTGTTGATGGTTTCGGCGCCCAGGTGGTCGAGCTTGAGCACGACGTAGCTGCCGTCGGGGCCGCAGCCGCGGCCTTCCTTGATTTCCTGGTCCATGGAGCGCGAGACGAAGTCGCGCGGGGCCAGGTCCTTGAGCGTGGGCGCATAGCGCTCCATGAAGCGCTCGCCGTCTTTGTTGAGCAGGATGCCGCCCTCGCCGCGCACGCCTTCGGTGATCAGCACGCCGGCGCCGGCCACGCCGGTCGGGTGGAATTGCCAGAATTCCATGTCCTGCAGCGGGATGCCGGCGCGGGCGGCCAGGCCCAGGCCGTCGCCCGTGTTGATGAAAGCGTTGGTCGAGGCAGCCCAGATGCGGCCCGCGCCGCCGGTGGCCAGCACCGTGGTCTTGGCTTCCAGGACGTAGATTTCGCCGGTTTCCATTTCCAGCGCCGTGACGCCCAGCACGTCGCCGTCCTGGTTGCGCAGCAGGTCCAGTGCCATCCATTCGACGAAGAACTGGGTGCGGGCGGCGACGTTGCGCTGGTAGAGGGTATGCAGCAGGGCGTGGCCGGTGCGGTCGGCTGCCGCACAGGCGCGCTGCACCGGCTTTTCGCCGAAGTTGGCGGTATGGCCGCCGAACGGGCGCTGGTAGATGGTGCCGTCGGCATTGCGGTCGAACGGCATGCCGAAGTGCTCGAGCTCATAGACGGCATGGGGCGCCTCGCGGCACATGAACTCGATGGCGTCCTGGTCGCCCAGCCAGTCCGACCCCTTCACGGTGTCGTACATGTGCCAGTACCAGTTGTCTTCGCTCATGTTGCCCAGCGAGGCGCCGATGCCGCCCTGGGCGGCCACGGTGTGCGAACGCGTGGGAAAGACCTTGGACAGCACCGCCACGGACAGGCCGGCCTGGGCCAGTTGCAACGAGCAGCGCATGCCGGCGCCGCCGGCTCCGACCACCACCACGTCGAACTGGCGGCGCGGCAAAGAATTCTTGACAGCGACCACGGCTTAGAGTCTCCAGAGGATATGCGCGAAATACACGACCGATCCGACCAGCCACAGGATGGTCAGTACTTGCAGGAACAGGCGCAGCCCGGCGGATTTCACGTAGTCCATCCAGATGTCGCGCACGCCGATCCAGGCATGCCAGGCCAGCGAAAGAAAGGCCAGCGTGGCCAGCAATTGCCCCAGCGGCAGGCCGATGACGGTAAAGGCGAAGAGCGCCTTCCAGTTTTCGTAGGTGAAGGCCGGCATGGCGAGCAGGCCGCCCAGCAGCACCACGGTGTACACCGCCATGATGACCGCGGTCATGCGCTGGACGAGGAAGTCCTTCCAGCCGTAGTGCGCGCCGACGACCAGGCGCTTGGAACCGATGTTCTGGGGGGATGCCATTACCATGCTCCGAACATTTTGAGGCCGAACACCAGGGTCAGCGCCAGGCTGACCCCCAACACCACGCCGGCGCTCTTTTTCGCCGCTTCTTTTTCCAGGCCGATATGCAGGTCCAGGATCAGATAGCGTATGCCCGCACAGAAGTGATGCAGGTAGCCCCAGAGCAAGACCAGCAGCACCAGCTTGACCACCGGATTGGCCAGCACCGTGGCCATGGCCGCGAAGCCCGACTCGGACACCACGCTCATGGCGAACAGGGGCAGGATGACCAGCGGCAAACAGAGAAAGAGCAGCGCGCCGCTGACGCGATGCAGGATGGACACTTTGCCGGGCAGGGGCAAGCGATAGCTCAGGATCTGCGGAACGCTGATATTGCGGAACTGCGGACGTGGCTTGGCTGCAGAGTCGGACATGAAACGACCTCGAGTTGCGGATCTTTGATTGGTACTTGTTTCGGATGTACCCGGAACGCGCGGGCAAACGCATTATTTTCGCGCATGTAACGGGTTGGTTCAAATCGCCGGAAAAAAGCTTATCAATTCAAACTATTGCGGTAATGGTAGTGATCGGTCAGGTAGAGCCCCCGCCGCATTTCCATGGGCCGGTCGCCGTAGGTGTAGGACACGCGGTCGACCTGCAGCAGCGGATCGCCGGGCGCCACGTCCAGCAGCCGGGCGGCGTCGGCTTCGGCGCGCACGGCGCGCAGCTTTTCGTCGGCGCGCACCATGCTCACGCCGAACTCGGATTCGAAGAGGCCATACAGCGGCCCGCGGTAGCGCGCCAGCAGCTCGGCGGTCAGGCCGCGGAACGCGCTGCCGGGCAGCCAGATGTCGTCGATGACGGTGGGCACGCCCGCGAAGGAGAGCAGGCGGCGGATCGCCACCGCGGTCTCCCCGGCGCGCAGGTCCAGCCCGCGCACGACCTCGGCCGGCGCGCGCAGGCGGCGGCATTCGACGATACGGCTTTCGGCGCGCTGGGGCGAGCCTTCGTCGGGCGCGAGCCGCAGGAAACGGTAGCGCACCCGTGCCTCGTGGTGCGTGGCGACGAAGGTGCCCTTGCCCTGCCGGCGCAGCAGCAGGTGCTCGGCGGCCATTTCGTCTATGGCCTTGCGCACCGTGCCCTGGCTCACCTGGAAGCGCGCCGCCAGGTCGATCTCGCTGGGAATGGCTTCTCCCGGCTTCCATTCGCCGCGGTCCAGGCTTTGCACGATCAGGGCCTTGATCTGGCGGTACAGCGGGCTGAACGCCGCCCCCGTCCCGGCGGCGCGGGCGGCGCTGCGGTTTCGCGTCGGGGTATCGGAATCGGCCATGGGGAACGGGTCGGTGGGAGGGAACGTCCCGGACATGCGCATGACATCCGGACGTCCTACATTGTGGCACACCAGCGGAAATCCTGTCCATGACTCTTCTGTCTTATATAAGATATAAGACAATTGACGCAAACGTAAACTTACTCTACGATGGCGGCCGCTATGGACAGCCAGCCGTGAGCGTCCAACCGTTACACTGACGGGTGAATTTTTTGTTCACCTCACCCTACGGAGATCGTTTTATGTCCAAACCCGCCATGCGCGTCGCCGTCACGGGCGCCGCCGGCCAGATCGGCTACGCACTCTTGTTCCGCATCGCCTCGGGCGAAATGCTGGGCAAGGACCAGCCCGTCATTCTCCAGTTGCTGGAGATCCCCGACGAGAAAGCCCAGAAGGCGCTCAAGGGCGTCATGATGGAGCTGGACGACTGCGCCTTCCCGCTGCTGGCCGGCATGAGCGCCCACAGCGATCCGCGCACCGCCTTCAAGGACGCCGACGTCGCCCTGCTGGTCGGCGCCCGTCCGCGCGGCCCCGGCATGGAGCGCAAGGACCTGCTGCACGTCAATGCCCAGATCTTCACCGCCCAGGGCAAGGCCCTGAACGAAGTGGCCAGCCGCGACGTCAAGGTGCTGGTGGTCGGCAACCCGGCCAACACCAACGCCTACATCGCCATGAAGTCGGCGCCCGACCTGCCGTCCAGGAATTTCACCGCCATGCTGCGCCTGGACCACAACCGCGCCCTGTCGCAACTGGCCGCCAAGTCCGGCAAGGCCGTGGCCGATATCGAGAAGCTCATCGTGTGGGGCAACCACTCGCCCACCATGTACCCGGACTTCCGCTACGCCACCGTCGGCGGCCAGAGCCTGACCAAGCTGATCAACGACGACGCCTGGAACCGCGACGTCTTCATCCCGACCGTGGGCAAGCGCGGCGCGGCGATCATCGAGGCCCGCGGCCTGTCGTCCGCGGCCTCGGCGGCCAACGCCGCGATCGACCACGTGCACGACTGGATCCTGGGCAGCAACGGCAAGTGGGTCACCATGGGCGTGCCTTCCGACGGCTCCTACGGCATTCCCGAAGGCATCGTCTACGGCGTGCCGGTCACCACCGCCAAGGGCGAATACACCCGCATCAAGGACCTGGAAATCGACGCGTTCTCGCGCGAGCGCATGGACTTCACGCTGAAGGAACTGCTCGAGGAGCGCGACGGCGTCAAGGACCTGCTCGCCTGACCGGGCGGGCTGGCGGCCGGGCATGGCCCCGGCCGCACCCGACGCCGGGCGACGGCGCCGGTATGAGATAACAGGAGACTTCCCCATGTCCAGACCCGCCTCACCCGGCGCCCGCTTCCGTGTCGCGCTGGCGGCCGAGCAGCCGCTGCAGATCATCGGCACCATCAACGCCAACCACGCCCTGCTGGCCAGGCGCGCCGGATACCGCGCCATCTATCTGTCCGGCGGCGGCGTCGCGGCCGGGTCGCTCGGCCTGCCGGACCTGGGGATCAATACCCTGGACGACGTGCTGACGGACGTGCGCCGCATCACCGACGTCTGCGACACGCCGCTGCTGGTGGACATCGATACCGGCTTCGGGCCGTCGGCCTTCAATATCGCCCGCACGGTCAAGAGCCTGGTCAAGTTCGGCGCTGCCGGCTGCCACATCGAGGACCAGGTAGGCGCCAAGCGCTGCGGCCACCGCCCCGGCAAGGAGATCGTGTCGACCCAGGAGATGGCCGACCGCGTGAAGGCCGCCGCCGACGCGCGCACCGATTCCGATTTCTACCTGATCGCCCGCACCGACGCCATCGCCGTCGACGGCGTGGACGCCGCGATCGAGCGCGCGCTGGCCTGCGTCGAGGCCGGCGCCGACGCCATCTTCGCCGAGGCGGCCTACGACCTGCCGACCTACGAGCGCTTCTCCAAGGCGATGCCGGTGCCGCTGCTCGCCAACATCACCGAATTCGGCAAGACGCCGCTGTTCACCGTCGACGAACTGCGCGGCGCGGGCGTGGGCATGGTGCTCTACCCGCTGTCGGCCTTCCGCGCCATGAACAAGGCGGCCGAAATGGTCTACCAGGCCATCCGCCGCGACGGCCACCAGCACGACGTGCTGGAGCTCATGCAGACGCGCGACGAGTTGTACGACCGCATCGGCTACCACGAATACGAATCCCGGCTGGATGCCCTGTTCGCCCAGGGCAAAGGCAAGTAGCAGCACCCCAACGCCACACGGACTTCAGGAGCAGACACATGAGCACTACCCGCGCCAGAAAATCGGCCGCCGTCGCCGATGCACCGAAAGCCGACGCCGCCCGGCCCGGCTTCAAGCCCAAGAAATCGGTCGCCCTCTCGGGCGTGGTCGCCGGCAACACGGCGCTGTGCACGGTCGGCCGCAGCGGCAACGATCTGCACTACCGCGGCTACGACATCCTGGACATCGCCGAGACCTGCGAATTCGAGGAAGTCGCCCACCTGCTGGTGCACGGCAAGCTGCCCACCAAGGCCGAGCTCAAGGCCTACAAGGAAAAGCTGCGCGCGCTGCGCGGCCTGCCCTCCCAGTTGCAGGCGGCCCTGGAAGCTCTGCCCGCCGCCAGCCATCCCATGGACGTCATGCGCACGGCCGTGTCGGTGCTGGGCTGCGTGCTGCCCGAAAAGGACGACCACAATACCCCCGGCGCGCGCGACATCGCCGACCGCCTGATGGCCAACCTGGGCTCGGCCCTGCTCTACTGGTACCACTACAGCCATAACGGCCGTATCATCGACGTCCAGACCGACGACGACAGCATCGGCGGGCACTTCCTGCACCTGCTGCATGGCCGCAAGCCGTCCGAGGACTGGGTCAAGGCCATGCATACCTCGCTGATCCTGTACGCCGAGCACGAGTTCAACGCTTCGACCTTCACCTGCCGCGTCGTCGCCGGCACCGGCTCCGACATGTACTCCGCGATCGCGGGCGGCATCGGCGCGCTGCGCGGGCCCAAGCACGGCGGCGCCAACGAAGTCGCCTTCGAGGTCCAGCAGCGCTACGACAATCCCGACGAAGCGGAAGCCGACATCCGCCGGCGCGTCGAGAACAAGGAAGTCGTCATCGGCTTCGGCCACCCCGTCTACACCGTCTCCGATCCGCGCAACAAGGTCATCAAGGACGTCTCGCGCCGCCTGTCCAAGAAGGCCGGCAGCACCAAGATGTTCGACATCGCCGAGCGCCTGGAAACCGTCATGTGGGACATCAAGAAAATGTTCCCCAACCTGGACTGGTTCTCGGCCGTCAGCTACCACATGATGGGCGTGCCCACCGCCATGTTCACCCCGCTGTTCGTCATCGCGCGCACGGCGGGCTGGTCGGCCCACATCATCGAGCAGCGCGTCGACAACAAGATCATCCGCCCGACGGCCAACTACGTCGGTCCGGACGACCTCAAGTTCGTGCCGATCGAAAAGCGCAAGTAAGCGCCGCGGCGGCCTGCTCGCGCAGGCCGCCCTCCGCCGCCTCCCCGCGGCCGGGCCCCGTCCACCCTTCAATCGCCATTCCGCCATGTCCGCCCACATTTCCAACGTCCGCCCCGATCCCGACCAGGTGCTGGTCGACATCGTCGATTACGTCCTCAATTACCAGGTCAAGAGCGATCTCGCCTACGAGACCGCCCGCAATTGCCTCATCGATACCCTGGGCTGCGGCCTGGAAGCCCTGGAATATCCCGCCTGCCGCAAGCTGCTCGGCCCCATCGTGCCCGGCACCGTCGTGCCCAACGGCGCCAAGGTGCCCGGCACCCAGTTCCAGCTCGACCCAGTGCAGGCGGCGTTCAACATCGGCGCCATGATCCGCTGGCTGGACTTCAACGACACCTGGCTGGCGGCCGAATGGGGCCACCCGTCGGACAACCTGGGAGGCATCCTGGCGACCGCCGACTGGCTCTCGCGCAACGCGGTGGCGGCCGGCAAGGCGCCGCTGACCATGCGCGACGTGCTCACCGGCATGATCAAGGCGCACGAGATCCAGGGCTGCATCGCGCTGGAGAACTCCTTCAACAAGGTCGGCCTGGACCACGTGGTGCTGGTCAAGGTGGCCTCGACCGCCGTGGTGTCGCAGATGCTGGGCCTGACGCGCGAGGAAACCCTCAACGCCGTGTCGCTGGCCTGGGTCGACGGCCAGAGCCTGCGCACCTATCGCCACACCCCCAACACAGGCAGCCGCAAGAGCTGGGCCGCGGGCGACGCCACCAGCCGCGCCGTGCGCCTGGCGCTGATCGCGCGCACGGGCGAGATGGGCTACCCCTCGGTGCTCACGGCCAAGACCTGGGGCTTCTACGACGTGCTCTTCAAGGGCCAGCCCTTCAAGTTCCAGCGCCCCTACGGCAGCTACGTCATGGAGAACGTGCTGTTCAAGATCTCCTTCCCGGCCGAGTTCCATTCGCAGACGGCGGTGGAATGCGCCATGGACATCCATGGCAAGCTGCAGGCCGCGGGCAAGACGGCCGAGGACATCGCGAAGATCACCATCCGCACGCACGAGGCCTGCATCCGCATCATCGACAAGAAGGGACCGCTGGATAATCCGGCCGACCGCGACCACTGCGTGCAGTACATGGTGGCCGTGCCGGTCCTGTTCGGACGCCTGACCGCGGCCGACTACGAGGACGACGTCGCCCGCGACCCGCGCATCGACGCCCTGCGCGACAAGATCGTCTGCGTCGAGGACCCGGCGTTCACCCGGGACTACCACGATCCCGAGAAGCGTTCGATCGCCAACGCCCTGACGGTAGAATTCAAGGACGGCAGCAAGCTGGACGAGATCGTCTGCGAATACCCGATCGGCCACAAGCGCCGGCGCAAGGACGGCATCCCCCTGCTGGAAGCCAAATTCCGCACCAACCTGGCCCGCCAGTTCCCCGCCCGCCAGCAGAACCGCATTCTCGAGGTTTCGCTGGACCAGAAGACACTGGAAGCCATGCCGGTTCAGGAATACGTGGACCTGTACGTCATCTGACCGACCATGCTGCACGCCCTGCTCAAGCTCATCCACGTTCTTTCCGTCATCCTGTGGGTGGGGGGCATGGCCTTCGTGCTGGCCTTCCTGCGGCCGGCCGTCGCCACGCTGGAGCCGGCGACGCGCGTGCGCCTGATGCACGACGTGCTGCGCCGGTTCCTGAAGGCGCTGCTGTTCGCCGTGATCCTGGTCCTGGCCACCGGGGTAGCCATGGTCGGCCTGGCCGCCAGCCAGGCCGCGGCGGCCGGCGGCGGGTTCCGGATGCCCGCGAGCTGGTCGGCCATGGGCGGGCTGGGCGTGCTGATGGCCGCGATCTTCGGCCATGTCCGCATGGCTCCCTATCGGCGCCTGGAGCGCGCCATGGCCAGCGCCGACTGGCCGGCGGCCGGGGCGGCGCTCGGCGGCATCCGCCGCTGGGTGCTGGTCAACCTGGCGCTGGGCGTGCTGGTCGTGGCCATCGTGCTGCTGGGTTGAGGACACCATCATGAACGCCTATCTCGCCTACGCCCTGCATTTCTCCTTCAGCGCCTTCGTGGCCTGCACCACCGTGTTCGTGGTGGCCGGCGCCTACCTGATGTTCTTCAAGGTGCGCAAGGCCAACGCCGTCTTCAAGCATCCCTATCTCGAGAAGACGCCCTACCAGCGCTACCCGCTGTCCATCCGCATGGGCATACTGCTCGATTATTTCCTGCGCCTGGCCTTTCCGAACAGCCAGGTCTGGCTGGCGGGCCACGCCAACCGGCTGCTGGCCCATGTCGATCCGGCCAAGGTGCCGACCGACGTGCGCTGGCCCATCCTGGGGTTCTGGGGCGCCTGCCTGGTGGGCCTGCTCGCCATGATCGCGCTCTGGAGCCTGTTGCTCATGGGCGTGCGCGGCTGACCCGCGGCCCGCCTTCCCGCCATTCGCCAGGAGATCCCCGATGTCCCTCGACGTCATCCACGAACCCGGGCTTTCCCGATTTTCCGTCGAAGTCGACGGCCATCTGTGCGTGCTGGACTACCAGTTGGACGGCAAGGCCATGACCATCGTCCACACCGGCGTGCCGCCCGCGGTGGGCGGCCGCGGCATCGCCGCCGAGCTGACCCGCGTGGCGCTGGAAACCGCGCGCGCCCAGGGCTGGACCGTGACGCCGGTCTGCTCGTACGCGGCGGTCTACATGCGCCGCCACCCCGAATACAACGACCTGCTCGCCGCCCGGCGCTGAGTGCGCGGGCCGGCCGCTACGCCCCGTCCAGCTCGGGATAGTGGCGAAAGATGCCGTCCCCGAAGGGCAGGCGGCGATCGCTGCCGAAATACTCCTGCAACTGCGGCAGATTGGCCACGCGGTCGTGCAGCGCCATGACGCGGGGATGGCGCCGCGCCAGCGTGGACATCCGCCTGGGAAAGGCGAACAGCAGGCCCTCGACCAGGTGGAACAGCGACAGGTCGGCATAGGTCCAGCGCCGCCCGCCCGCCAGCCACTTGCCGTCGCGCTCCAGCACGGCTTCGAAATACCCCAGGAACTTCGGGATGCGGGCCTCGCGGAAATCGGCGGCGCGCCGCGCGGCCTCTTCCTTCTGGTCTTCGTAGTACTGGCCCGCCGCGATGGGGTGATGGACATCGTGGGCCTCGGCCACCATGTCGGCGATCGTCAATTGAAGCTGGTTCACCCACAGCCGCCCTTGCTCCGACCGGGGCGCCAGGCCGTGGCGCCGCCCCAGGAATTCCAGGATATTGGCCGTCTGGCCGATGGTCATGCCGTCGGCGACCAGATAAGGCGGCGCGAAAGGCGGATGTCGGCGGTCGGAACGCATGTCGGCCACCAGCGCGTCGGCGCCGTCTTCCCGGGCGCGCTCCCGATACGGGATCGCCGCGGCTTCCAGGGCCAGCCGCACGAACTCGCCGCGCCCGGGAATGCCGTCCCAGTACCACAGGTCATAGGACATTGCCGCCTCCTCGAAAATGGGGCCTACCGGCATTCTGCGGGCCCGCGTCGGAGGCCGGCGCACCGAGCTGCATCCAATTGTCAGCAGGCATTCCGTCTTCCGGCGCGGGCTCGCCGGCCATCGCCGACCCGGACGGCAGATTTTGTTGCACAAGGCGCCGGCCGCCTTGCTATGCTGCGCCCCGGAGGGTACCGAGGGCTACTGAGGGCTTTTGCGCATGAACCCCAACACCCGAGACGACCACCCGCCTGGCGGCGGCGCGTCCCGCTTGATGAAGCTGGCGCGCGCGCTCGTCCTGGCGCTGGCCGCGACGCTCCTGGCCGGCCCCGTGCTGGCGGCCGACGGGCCGGGGGACGCCGCGGCCTTCCTGGACCAGGCCCGCCAGGAAATCGACCAGGTGCGCAGGAAGCTGGACGACCAGCCGGACCCCGAGCTGCTCGAACGGCGCGCCAGGGTGCAGAAAATCCAGGCCAGGGCCCAGACCCTGGCCGACAGCCTGGCGCCGCAACTGGCCGACGTCGCGGCCCGGCTGGAAGAGCTCGGGCCGCCGCCCGCCGACGGCAGCGAGGCGTCGGACGTGGCGTCCCAGCGCAGCCAGCTCGAGAAAAGCCGCAGCGACCTGGACGGCCAGGTGAAACTGGCCCGCCTGCTGACGGTGGAAGCCAGCCAGACGGCCGATCAGATCTCGACCCTGCGACGCACCGAGTTCCAGGCGCGGCTGGGCGAACGGCGGCCCTCGGTCCTGTCGCCCCGCTTCTGGAGCGAGTTCCGCGGCGACCTGCCGCGCGACCTGCGACGCCTGGACCGGCTGGGCGGGGAACTGGCCGCAGCCATCGCCGCCACGCAGGCCTGGGCCTGGCTGGCGGTGGCCCTGGCGGTGGCGGCGCTGCTGTGGCTGCGCGCCCGCATCGTGCGGCTGCTCCTGCGGCTCACGGCGACCCGGGTGCCGCACGGCCGGCTGCGCCGCTCGGTCTATGCCTGGACGCAGGTCCTGCTGACGACCGCCATCCCCGGCCTGATCGCCGAATGCCTCTACCTGGGACTGCGCTGGAAGACCGTCCTGACCGCCGAGACGGACGCGCTGATGATCGGGCTGGTCGGCATCGTCTGTTTTTCCGGCTACGTCGCCGGACTGGGCCACGCCCTGCTGTCGCCCGACCGCCCTTCCTGGCGATTGCCGCCGCTGCCCGATGCGCTGGCGCTGCGCCTGCGCAACATTCCGCTCGTCCTGGCCGTCCTGATCGCCCTGGCGTGGCTGGGCGAGCGCCTGCCGGTGCTGACCAACGCCAGCCTGACCTCCACCATGCTGCTGAGCAGCAGCGTGGCCCTGATCCTGGGCGCGACGGTGGCCATGCTGGCGCGCCGGATCGAGCGCGCGCGGCGGCGGCTGGCGCACCAGGCCGACCCCGAATCGCCCCTGCCCCCTCGCCCGCTGTGGCAGACCGCCCTGGCCGCCGTCGTCTGGTCGGCCCTGTTCGTCAGCCTGTTCTGCATGCTGATCGGCTATGTCGCCTTCGGCACCTTCCTGATCCGCCAGATGATCTGGACGATGGTGGTCGTCGCTTCGGGCTATCTGCTGTCGCTGCTGATCGAGGACGCCTTCACGACGCTGCTGGGCGCCGCGCACCGCGAACCGGACGCCACGCAGCCGCGGGCCCGGGACCAGGCGGCCGTGCTGCTCTCGGGCGCGGCCCGGCTGTTCGTGGCCCTGGTCGCGCTGGCGCTGCTGCTGGCGCCCTTCGGCGAGGGGCCTTCCGAACTGGCGGCCCGCGCCGGCGCCCTGCGGGCCGGCCTGACCGTGGGCGAATTCCAGATCCGTCCCGGCACCCTGCTCCAGGCCCTGATGGTGCTGGCCGCCAGCCTGCTCGCCATACGGCTGCTCAAGCGCTGGCTGGCCGACCGCTACCTGCCCACCACCGCGCTGGATCCGGGCATGCAGTTGTCGGCCGCCACGCTGTTCGGCTATGCCGGCGTGGTGCTCGCGGTCGCCCTGGCCCTGTCGGCGCTGGGCATCGGCCTGGAACGCGTGGCCTGGATCGCCAGCGCGCTGTCGGTGGGCATCGGCTTCGGCCTGCAGGCCATCGTGCAGAACTTCGTGTCCGGCCTGATCCTGCTGGCCGAACGCCCGGTCAGGGTGGGAGACTGGGTCTCGCTGGCGGGGATCGAGGGCGACATCCGCCGCATCAACGTGCGCGCCACCGAGATCCAGATGGGCGACCGCTCCACGGTGATCGTGCCGAACTCCGAATTCATCACCAAGACCGTGCGCAACGTCACCCACGCCAATCCCATCGGGCTGGTGCAGGTCAAGCTGCCCATGCCCCTGGACACCGACGCCAAGAAAGTCCGCAAGCTGATCCAGGCGGCCTTCGCGGCCCATCCCGACGTGCTCGACACCCCGGCGCCCAACGTCTTCCTGGACGGCATCGACGGCGGCAACCTGGTGTTCAATGCCACCGGCTTCGTGGGCACCCCGCGCGCCGCCTACGGCGTGCGCAGCGCGCTGCTGTTCGACGTGCTGGAGCGGCTGGCGGCCGAGGGCATCCCGGTGACCCGGCCGGCCATGATGATGGTCGACGCGCCCGCGCCGGGACCTCAGGCGGGCCCGCAGGCGGACGCCTGACCCCGGGCCCGCGGAGCATGATTCCGGCGCTCGCCGGCCGGAGGTCCCGGATCCCGGACGGGCGGCGCCGGCTCGCCTTGCATGTCTTATATAAGATACAAGACATTTGCCCCGTGCCGGCGGCCCTACTACAATCCCGGGCCAAAGCTCCATTCTCGCAACCTTTTCTCTACAGGCCCCCCATGCTAGAAGCCTATCGTCAGCACGCAGCCGAGCGCGCCGCTCTCGGCATTCCCGCCCTGCCCCTGTCGGCCAAGCAGACCGCCGACCTGGTCGGACTGCTCAAGAACCCGCCGGCCGGCGAGGAACAGTTCCTGCTCGAGCTGCTGACCCACCGCGTGCCCGCCGGCGTCGACGACGCCGCCAAGGTCAAGGCTTCGTATCTGGCCGCGATCGCGCTGGGCAAGGAAACCTGCGGCCTGATCGACCGCGCCAAGGCCACCGGACTGCTGGGCACCATGCTGGGCGGCTACAACATCGGACCGCTGGTGGAGCTGCTGGACGACGCCCAGGTCGGCACCATCGCCGCCGACGCCCTGAAGAAGACGCTGCTCATGTTCGACGCCTTCCACGACGTCAAGGACAAAGCCGACAAGGGCAACGCCAACGCCCGCGCCGTGCTGCAGAGCTGGGCGGACGCCGAATGGTTCACCAGCCGGCCCGAGCTGCCGCAGAGCCTGACCATCACCGTGTTCAAGGTGCCCGGCGAGACCAACACCGACGACCTGTCGCCCGCCCCCGACGCCACCACGCGCCCCGACATTCCGCTGCACGCGCTGGCGATGCTGAAGAACAGGCGCGAGGGCGCGGCGTTCCAGCCCGAGGAAGACGGCAAGCGCGGTCCGGTCAAGTTCATCGAATCCCTCAAGGAAAAGGGCCATCTGGTCGCCTACGTCGGCGACGTGGTCGGCACCGGCTCCTCGCGCAAGTCGGCCACCAACTCCGTGCTGTGGTTCACCGGCGAAGACATTCCCTACGTGCCGAACAAGCGCTTCGGCGGCGTGTGCCTGGGCGGCAAGATCGCGCCCATCTTCTACAACACCATGGAAGACGCCGGGGCCCTGCCGATCGAACTGGACGTCTCCGGAATGGAAATGGGCGACGTGGTCGAGCTGCGCCCCTACGAAGGCAAGGCCTTGAAGAACAGCCAGGTGATCTCCGAATTCCAGGTCAAGTCCGACGTGCTGTTCGACGAAGTGCGCGCCGGCGGCCGCATTCCGCTGATCATCGGCCGCGGCCTGACGGCCAAGGCCCGCGAGGCCCTGGGCCTGACGCCCTCCACCCTGTTCCGCCTGCCCAGGAACCCGGCCGACACCGGCCGCGGCTACACGCTGGCGCAGAAAATGGTCGGTCGCGCCTGCGGCCTGCCGGAAGGGCAAGGGATCCGCCCGGGCACCTACTGCGAGCCGCGCATGACTTCGGTCGGCAGCCAGGACACCACCGGCCCCATGACCCGCGACGAACTCAAGGACCTGGCCTGCCTGGGCTTCTCGGCCGACCTGGTGATGCAGTCGTTCTGCCACACCGCGGCCTATCCCAAGCCCGTCGACGTCAAGACGCACCACACGCTGCCCCAGTTCATCAGCACGCGCGGCGGCATCTCGCTGCGCCCGGGCGACGGCGTGATCCACTCCTGGCTCAACCGCATGCTGCTGCCCGATACCGTGGGCACCGGCGGCGATTCGCATACCCGCTTCCCGATCGGCATTTCCTTTCCCGCCGGCTCGGGCCTGGTGGCCTTCGCCGCGGCCACCGGCGTCATGCCGCTGGACATGCCGGAGTCGGTGCTGGTGCGCTTCAAGGGCAAGATGCGCCCCGGCGTGACGCTGCGCGACCTGGTCAACGCCATTCCGCTGTACGCCATCAAGCAAGGCCTGCTGACCGTGGCCAAGCAGGGCAAGAAGAACATCTTTTCCGGCCGGATCCTCGAGATCGAAGGCCTGCCCGAGCTCAAGGTGGAACAGGCGTTCGAGCTGTCGGACGCCTCGGCCGAGCGCTCGGCCGCCGGCTGCACGGTGCGGCTGAACAAGGAACCGATCATCGAATACATCAACAGCAACATCGTGATGCTGAAGTGGATGATCGCCAACGGCTACGAGGACGAGCGTTCGCTGGCGCGCCGCGTCAAGGCCATGGAAGCGTGGCTCGCCGATCCCAGGCTGCTCGAGCCCGATGCCGACGCCGAATACGCGGCGGTGATCGAGATCGACCTGGCCGACGTCCACGAACCGATCGTGGCCTGCCCCAACGACCCCGACGACGTCAAGACGCTGTCGGACGTGGCCGGTGCCCAGATCGACGAAGTGTTCATCGGCAGTTGCATGACCAATATCGGGCACTTCCGCGCCGCGTCCAAGCTGCTCGAGGGCAAGCGCGACATCCCGGTCAAGCTGTGGGTGGCGCCGCCGACCAAGATGGACGCCGCGCAGCTCACCGAGGAAGGGCACTACGGCGTCTTCGGCTCGGCCGGCGCGCGCACCGAAATGCCGGGCTGCTCGCTGTGCATGGGCAACCAGGCGCAGGTCCGCGAGGGCGCCACGGTCATGTCGACCAGTACCCGCAACTTCCCGAACCGCCTGGGCAAGAACACCAATGTCTACCTGGGCTCGGCGGAACTGGCGGCGATCTGCTCGCGGCTGGGACGCATCCCGACCCGGGAAGAGTACATGGCGGACATGGGCGTCATCGACAAGAGCGGCGACCAGATCTACCAATACCTGAACTTCGACCGCATCGAGGACTACAAGGACGTGGCCGACGCCGTGCAGGTATGAGACGATCGATCCGCCGGCTGCGGCGCGGACCGCATCCGTGAAGAAGGCCCCGGGGCGACCCGGGGCTTTTTCGTTGCGGGCGGCGCGAGAAGCGCCGTCAGAACTCCATGGTGGCCGACAGCGAGAATGTGCGCGGCCCGCCCAGCACCAGGTAGCCGTTGCCCGGATAGCCGCCCACCGAGGACCAGTAGTCGCGGTTGGCGATGTTCTCGACCCGGGCCCGCCAGGTCACCAGGTGGCCGCCGATATCGGTCATGTACCGCACGCCGGCGTCGAAGCGCGTCCACCCCGGCACCTTGAGCGTGTTCGCGGCGTCCGCGTAGGACGAACCGGTATAGACGGCGCGGCCGTCCACCGTCAGGCCGTCGACGCCGGGGATATCCCATTCCACGCCCAGGTTGGCCTGGAAGCGCGGCACGCCGATCACGCGCTTGCCGTCGGTGGCGTCGCTGCCGGTATCGCGCTGCTCCGCGTCCAGCCAGGTCAATCCGCCCAGCACGCGCACGCTGCGGGTGGCCTCGCCGAAGACGGTGAGCTCGACGCCCTGGTGGCGGTCCTTGCCGGCTTCGCGGAAGACATTGTCGCTGCCCAGCACGCCGCGCGGCTTGTCCGTCGTGAAGAAGGCAAGCCCGCCGCCCAGCCCTTCGCCCTCGTACTTGAGGCCCACTTCCTTCTGGCGCGACACGTAAGGCTTGAGGGTCTCGCCGACGTTGTCCGCCGTGCCGGGCGCGGCATCGCCGGGCGTCAGGGCCTCGATGTAATTGGCGTACAGCGAGACGTCCGGCGCGACGCGCCACACCACGCCCGCCGCGGGAGAGTTCCGGCTGCGCTCGTAGGGATCGCCGCCGACGCCCGTGTCGTAGGCGTAGTCGCGCTGGTAGAGCCGCTGGTGGCGGATGCCCAGCGTCACCAGCACTTCGTCGTCCAGGAAAGACAGGGTGTCGCCCAGCGCGTAGCTGCTCAGGCGCATGACGCCCTGCTTGGCGGGATCGTCCAGGTCGTTGCCCCGGAACGCCGTCGCGCTGAAGGCCGGCTTGTCGTAGCTGGTCGGGCCGTAGATATTGGTCGGATAGGTGTTGGCGAAATCCATGACATAGGCGTTCTTTTTCTCGAGATCGAAAAAGGACGCCGAGGCCACGATCTCGTGTCCCACCGGCCCGGTGCGCAGCTTGGCGCGCACGCCCAGCTCGCCCGTGTCGACCGAGTCCTTGCGCGTATTGTCGAAACGGTAGAAGTCGCCGTCGCCCGTGGCGCCGTCCGTGACGGTGACGTTGGCCAGGGAATTGGCTTCCTTGCTGCGGCGCATGCCGTAGGCGGCCCAGGCCGTCAGGTTGTCGCTGAAATCGTATTCGCCCCGCAGGGTGCCGAACACGTCCCGCTCGTTGGAATACGACCACGGCTGGGCATAGTTGGAACCGGCGTCCGGCGCCGAGGGCACCTCGGTCACGCCATCGGCCAGGGTGACATTGGGGCGCGTGCGCTTCAGGCGGTTGTCCTGGTAGCCGATATCGGCCGACAGCCGGCCGCGCTCGCCGCGCCAGTCCAGGCCCAGCGCGGCCACGGTGGTGCGCGCGCGCTCGTCGTCCACGCCCGTCTCGCCGCCGCGCTGCGCGGCATTGAAACGGATGCCGAAGCTGTCGTCGGGCCCGAACCGGCGGGCGATGTCGGCGGCTCCCTCGAACGTGCCGGTGCTGCCATAGCCCGCCGAGACGCGCGTGAGCGGCTCGTTGGGGGCGCGCTTGGGCACCAGGTTGATCACGCCGCCGATGCCGCCCCCGCCCGGCGCCGCGCCGGTCAGGAAAGCGGAAGCCCCGCGCAGCACTTCGACGCGCTCGAACAACTGGGTCGAAATGTATTGGCGAGGCAGCAGGCTGTACAGGCCGTTGTAGGCGATGTCGTCCGAACCCAGGATGAAGCCGCGGATGAAATACGATTCCTGGAAATTGCCGAAGCCCCGCGCCACCCGCACGCCCGGGTCATTCTGCAGGACGTCGCCCACGCCCTTGGCCTGCCGGTCCTGGATCAGTTGGTCGGTGTAGCTGGTGACGGAAAACGGCGTTTCCATATTGTCCCGCGTGCCCAGCAGCCCCACCCGGCCGCCGCGGGCCACCTGGCCACCGGCGAAGGCCGGCGACAGGCCTACCGCCGAGGCGTCGGCGCTGGCCTCGACCGTGATCGTGTCCAGGACTTCGACGCCGCCCCCGCTTTCCTGGGCGACAGTCTGCGCGCCGGCGCCGCCCAGGCAACCCGCCAGCCCGGCCGCCAGGCCGGCAAGCATGCGTATCTTCATGGTGCTCCCCCTTTCCCGTGTCGTGCCGGCCCGGTCGCCGGCTTGCCCCGGCCCTCCCGCAAGGGCCGAGGCCTGGAAGAATAACACCAATAACGAGAACTATTCCTATTCAGTAAAAAGATCCGGCACGCTGTCGCGACCCCGCAACGTTCGCCCGGGCCGCGGCGTCCCCGGCGCGCGGTCGCGCACGGCGGGTGTCCCCCCGCCTGTCCGCCCGCCTTCCAGCCTGCCCGCCCAACTGGTCCCGGCGGGCCGTCCCGGGTCGGCAACCTTCCCCCCGTTTAGAATGCCGTCAACGCCCATCCGACCCCTATCGATGAAAACCAGGCTGCTCTTGCTGCTGCTGCCGCTGCTGACCGCGTGCGCGACCGCGCCGCCGGCCGATCCGGAAAACCTCTGCGCCATCTTCCGCGAGAAACCGGACTGGTACGAAGCCGCGCTCGACGTGCAGAAGAAATGGGGCGCGCCCGTGGCCGTGCCGATCGCGATGATGTACCAGGAGTCCAGCTTCCGCCACGACGCCCTGCCGCCCCGGGATTACCTGCTGGGTTTCATTCCGTGGGGCCGCGTCAGCTCGGCCTACGGCTATGCCCAGGCCAAGGACGAGACTTGGGCCGACTACGAACGCGAGAACGGCCGCTGGCTCGCCAGCCGTACCGATTTTGCGGATTCCCTCGATTTCATGGGCTGGTACATGGACAAGACCCGGCGCCTGAACGGGGTGTCCAAGTGGGATGCGTACGGCCAATACCTGAACTACCACGAAGGCTGGACGGGTTATCGCAACCGCAGCTACGCCGGCAAGGCCTGGCTGATGCGCGTGGCGCAGCAGGTGCAGGCGCGCGCCGAACGATTCAACGCGCAGTATCGCGGCTGCCGCGAGGAACTCGACGGCGGCGGATTCTTCGGGCTGTTCTGACTTTCGCCGGCCGGCGAATGGCGGCACAATAGCCCGCCAGCGTAGTCCTACGCCGACGGGCCGCAGAGTCCGGGCCCGCCCGGCCCCGCGCCGTGCGCGCAAAGTCGCAGCACAACCGTGGATGAGACAAGGAGACCCCTCCATGCATCGAGCCATGCAACGGCGCCGCGAGAGCGCCTTCGCACGCCTGAGAACCCGCCTGCCGCGCCGCGGCTTCCTGGCGCTGGCGGCGCTGTTCGCCGCGACGGCCGCCGTCGCGCCCGACACGGCCTTCGCCGCCTATCCCGAGCGCCCCATCCAGGTGGTCATCTCTTTCCCGCCGGCCGGCGCGACCGACGTGCTGGCGCGCGCCATCGGCGCGGCGCTGGGCAAGGAGCTGGGAACGTCCGTCGTGGTGGAAAACAAGCCGGGCGCCGGCGGGACCGTGGGCCTGGCCACCGCCGTGAAGGCGCCGGCCGACGGCTACAACCTGCATTTCTCCGCCATCACCAACCAGGCCATCGCCGCGGCCGTGTACCGCAAGCAGCCGGGCACGCTGCTCGACGATTTCGTGCCCGTCGGCGGCGTCGGCACGGTGCCGCACGTGCTCGTCGTGCCGGCCGGCCTGCCCGTCAAGGACATCCCCGGGCTGGCGGCTTATCTCAAGGCCGCGCCGGGCAAGTACAACTTCGCTTCGCAGGGCGTGGGCACGCTCTCCCACCTGGAGTCCGAGCTGTTCCTGATCAAGACCGGCGCCAAGGCCACCCACATCCCGTACAAGGGCAGTTCGCAGGCCCTGCCGGAGGTCGTCAACGGTTCCTCGATCATGATGTTCGACAGCTTCACCGGCTCGCTGCCGCTGGTGCAAGCCGGCAAGCTGCGCTTCCTGGCGGCCGCGTCCTCGCGCCGCATCAGCCTGCTGCCGGACGTGCCCACCGTGTCGGAAAGCGGCGTGCAGGGCTTCGAGGCGAACAACTACTTCGGCTTCTTCGCGCCCAAGGGCACGCCCCGGTCCGCGGTCGACACGCTGAGCGCGGCGCTGCAGAAGGCCCTGGCCGATCCGGCGCTGATCAGGCAACTGGCCGCCCAGGGCGCGGAACTCCATTACACCCCGCCCGCCGAACTGACCGAGCTGGTCCGCAAGGAGCACGAGATCTGGGGCGGCGTGGTCAAGAGCGCCGACATCCCGGTCCAATAAACCCACCACCGGGGCCGCAAGGCCCCGCCCCTTCCCCCGGCCCCGACACGATCCCATGCAGACCATCGATTCCCCCTTCTGGCAGTTCCCCTATCCCTCGCAGCGCATGCCGGTGCTGGCCGACAACGCGGTCGCCACCTCGCAGCCGCTGGCCGGCGCGGCCGGCCTGTCCATGCTGGCGCGCGGCGGCAACGCCGTGGACGCCGCGCTGGCCACGGCCATCGCCCTGGCGGTGGTCGAACCGTGCATGAACGGTATCGGCGGCGACGCCTTCGCGCTCATCTGGGACGGCGCCCGCATGCACGCGCTCAACGCCTCGGGCCGCGCGCCCCGGGCGGTCGACCCGCAACGCTATGCGCACCTGCCGGGCATGCCGGCCTGCGGCTGGGACAGCGTCACAGTGCCCGGCACCGTGTCGGCCTGGCGCACCGTCTGGGAGAAATTCGGCAGCCTGCCCTTCGAGGACCTGTTCGAACCGGCGCTGCGCTATGCGCGCGACGGCTATATCGTTTCGCCCACCGTGCACCGTCAATGGCAGGCGCAGATCGCGACCCTGCTGTCCCAGCCCGGCTATCGCGAAGCCTTCGCGCCCAACGGCCGCGCCCCGCTGCCCGGCGAGCGCTTCGTCTGCCCGGGCCAGGCCGCCACGCTCGAGAAAATCGCCCGCACCAAGGGCGAAGCCTTCTATCGCGGCGAACTGGCCGCCGCCATTGCCGCCCACGCCCGCGCCACCGGCGGCCTGATCACCGAGGCGGACCTGGACGCGCATCGCCCCGACTGGGTCGAGCCGCTGCGCATGTCCTATCGCGGCCTGGATCTGCTCGAAGTCGGGCCCAACGGCCAGGGCATCGGCGCCCTGATGGCCCTGGGCATGCTGGAGCGCTTCGACCTGCCTGCCATGGCCCCCGACTCGACGCAGGCGCTGCACCTGCAGATCGAGGCCATGAAGCTGGCATTCGCCGACCTGCACGCCTACGTGGCCGATCCGGACCACATGACGCCGGTGACCGCTGCGCACCTGCTCGATCCGGCCTACCTGGCGGCGCGCGCGCGCCTGATCGATCCCGCCCGCGCCTCGCGCCCCACGCAAGGCCAGCCCCACAGCGGAGGCACGGTGTACCTGACCGCGGCCGACAGCAAGGGCATGATGGTGTCGTTCATCCAGTCCAATTTCAAGGGCTTCGGATCCGGCGTGGTGGTGCCCGGCACCGGCATCGCGCTGCACAACCGCGGCTTCGGCTTCTCGACCGGCGCCGGCCACCCGAACCAGGTGGGTCCGGGCAAGCGCCCGTTCCATACCATCATTCCGGGCTTCCTGATGCGCGGCGCGGCCCCGCTGGCCAGCTTCGGCGTCATGGGCGGCTCCATGCAGGCGCAGGGCCACGTGCAGATGACCTGCCGCCTGGCCGACTGGGACCAGAATCCGCAGGCCGCCAGCGACGCGCCGCGCTGGCGCGTCATGGACGACAACCACGGCGTCGCCCTGGAATGGAATGTGCCGGCCGAGACCGCGCAGGGCCTGGCCGACCTGGGCCATCCCGTCAGCGTGGCCCCGCGCTTCGACCTGGAATTCGGCTGCGGACAGATGATCATGCGGCGCGACGAAGGCTACCTGGCCGCGTCGGATCATCGCAAGGACGGCTATGCCATGGGCTGGTAATGTGCCGGCCATATCCTCCCTCGGCGGGCCCGCCCTCGGCTGATTGCCGGTTGAAAAAGCGCGCCCAGGGTTTCCCGCGGGCCGCGGACAGCCCATAATGGAGGCGCCTCAGGCCGGCGCGGAACACGGAATTTTGACGGGCCGGCCAGGTCTTATATAAGATATAAGACCTGGCCGGCCCGTTTCCCCTTCCCCTGGAATGACAAGCGCGCCGAAACGCCAGAAAATGGCAGCTTTTCGCGGTCCCTATCCCTCGGAGTCCATCATGCCGCACAATACCTTCGACACCCTCAAGACCTTCAAGCTCGGCAATCAAGCCTGTCAGTACTATTCGCTGCCGGCGCTCGGCAAGGCGCTGGGCATGGACATGCAGCGCCTGCCCGTGTCGCTGCGCGTCGTGCTGGAATCGGTGCTGCGCAATTGCGACGGCAAAAAGGTGACCGAGGACCACGTCCGCCAACTGGCGGGCTGGCAGCCCAATGCCAAGCGCGAAGAGGAAATCCCCTTCGTGGTGGCGCGGGTGGTGTTGCAGGATTTCACCGGCGTGCCGCTGCTGGCCGACATCGCGGCCATGCGCTCGGTGGCGGGCAAAATGGGCAAGGATCCCAAGCGCATCGAACCGCTGGTGCCCGTCGACCTGGTGGTGGACCATTCGGTCATGGTCGACTACTTCGGCACCAAGAACGCCCTCGACCTGAACATGAAAATGGAATTCAAGCGCAACCAGGAGCGCTACCAGTTCATGAAATGGGGCATGCAGGCCTTCGACACCTTCCGCGTGGTGCCCCCGGGCTTCGGCATCGTGCACCAGGTCAACCTCGAATACCTGGCGCGCGGCGTGCACCGCGGCCCCGACGGCGTCTACTATCCCGACTCCCTGGTGGGGACCGACAGCCACACCACCATGATCAACGGCATCGGCGTGGTCGGCTGGGGCGTGGGCGGCATCGAGGCCGAGGCCGGCATGCTGGGCCAGCCGGTCTATTTCCTGACGCCCGACGTGGTCGGCGTCGAGCTCAGGGGCAAGCTGCGCGGCGGCGTCACCGCCACCGACCTGGTCCTGACCATCACCGAAATGCTCCGCCGCGAGAAAGTCGTGGGCAAGTTCGTGGAATTCTGCGGGCCGGGGGCCGCCAGCCTGTCGGTGGCCGAGCGCGCCACCATCGGCAACATGGCCCCGGAATACGGCGCCACCATGGGCTTTTTCCCGGTCGACGACCGCACCATCGAATACTTCAAGGGCACCGGCCGCACGGCGGCCGAGATTGCCGCCCTGCAGGCCTATTTCAAGGCCCAGGACATGTACGGCATGCCGGACGGGCGCGACATCGCGTACACCAAGCTGCTGACGCTGGACCTGTCCACGGTCGCGCCTTCGCTGGCCGGCCCCAAGCGCCCGCAGGACCGCATCGAGATCGGCGCCGTCAAGTCCACCTTCATCGACCTGTTCTCCAAGCCGGTGGCCGAGAACGGCTTCAGCCAGCCGCCGGCCAAGCTGAACCAGACGTTCACCACGAGCGCCGGCACCCAGGTCAGGAACGGCGACATCCTGATCGCCGCCATCACCTCCTGCACCAACACGTCCAATCCCAGCGTGCTGCTGGCCGCGGGCCTGCTGGCCAAGAAGGCGGTCCAGGCCGGGCTGCAAGTGCCCAGGCACATCAAGACTTCGCTGGCCCCGGGGTCGCGCGTGGTCACCGAATACCTCGAAAAGACCGGCTTGCTGCCCTATCTCGAAAAGCTGGGCTTCGACGTCGCCGCCTACGGCTGCACGACCTGCATCGGCAATGCCGGCGACCTGACGCCCGACCTGAACCAGGCCATCCAGGAAAACGACCTGGTGTGCGCCGCCGTGCTGTCGGGCAACCGCAACTTCGAGGCCCGGATCCATCCCAACATCAAGGCCAACTTCCTGGCCTCGCCGCCCCTGGTGGTGGCCTACGCCCTGGCGGGCACCATGCTGCGCGACCTCATGACCGAGCCGGTCGGCACGGGCAGGAAGGGCCCCGTCTACCTGGGCGATATCTGGCCCACCACGGAAGAGGTCGAGTCGCTCCTGAAGTATGCGCTCGACCCCAAGGCTTTCCAGAACAACTACTCCCAGGTCAAGTCCAACCCCGGCGAGCTCTGGGAAAAGATCCAGGGCGTGACCGGCCAGGTCTACGACTGGCCGCGGTCGACCTATATCGCCGAGCCGCCGTTCTTCGAGGACTTCGGCATGGAGCCGGCCGCCATGCCGGCCGTGCGCGACGCCCGCGCGCTGGGCATCTTCGGCGATTCGGTGACCACCGACCACATTTCGCCGGCCGGCTCCATCAAGGAAACCTCGCCGGCCGGCAAATGGCTCAAGGAGCACAACGTGCTCAAGCCCGATTTCAACAGCTACGGCTCGCGCCGCGGCAACCACGAAATCATGATGCGCGGCACCTTCGCCAACGTGCGGATCAAGAACCTGATGATCCCGCCTCTGCCCGACGGCACGCGCTTCGAAGGCGGCGAAACGCTGTTCCAGCCGGGCGGCGAGCAGATGTCGATCTACGACGCCGCCATGAAATACATGGCGCAGGGGGTGTCCACGGTCGTGTTCGGCGGCGAGGAATACGGCACCGGCTCGTCGCGCGACTGGGCGGCCAAGGGCACCCAGTTGCTGGGCGTGAAGGCGGTGATCGCCCGCAGCTTCGAGCGCATCCACCGCAGCAACCTCGTCGGCATGGGCGTGCTGCCGCTGCAGTTCAAGGGCTCGGACAGCGCGCAATCGCTGGGCATCGTCGGCAACGAGACCTTCGACATCGAAGGCCTGGAAGGCGGCATCAGGCCGCAGCAGGACGCCACCCTGGTGGTGCGCCGCGCCGACGGCAGCCAGCAGCGCGTGCCGGTGCTGCTGCGCATCGACACGCCGATCGAGGTCGACTACTACCGGCACGGCGGCATCCTGCCGTTCGTGCTGCGCCAGTTGCTGGCGGCCTGACCGGTCCGCCGGGCCGGATGCGTCGCGGCATCCGGCCCGCGGCGCGCGGCCCGGCCGTCCCGCCTCGGGGGCGCTAAACTAGACGGTTTACGCTAGGCAGACCCGTTTATCCATGGCCCGTTCCCGCAGCACGTCTTCTTCCCGCCCGAACCGCGACGCCTCCCGCCTGGCGGGCCTTGCCCTGGCGCTCAACCAATCCGGCAGCCGGGTCGAGGACCGCTACTGGGAAGGCCTGCTGGCGGCCGCCATTCCCAAGCTGCTGCGCGCCGGAAACGACGCGCCCCTGGAAGCCGCCCTGGACCAGCTGTCGCAGGCCGACACCGGCGCCTACGAAGTCCTGATCGAGCAGGCCGAGACCCTGTCCGAGTCCACCGTGCTGGAAAAGGACGGGCAGCGCCACGACGTGCTGCTCATCGTGGCGCCCATCGTGGCCTGGACGCGCTACACCATTCCGGCCAACCCCATCCCGCCCGCGGCCCTCGACGCTCTGCGCGCGCAACTCCACGGCCACGTGCTGGCGAACGACGCGCGGCTGGCCCTCCTGCCCAGGCTGGTGAGCATCGACCAGATGCCCCGCTCGTTCTCCGACACCTGGCAATGGCTGCACCGGCTGGGCGCCCAGGCCCTGGAGCTGAGCACGCCCAAGCCGGCCCTGCCGCCGGAAGCCGAAACGGCCAACATGCTGGCCGATACGCGCTACGTGGTCGGGGCGGTCGCCGTGCCGGAAAACGCCCCCATGTTCCGCTGGCAGGAGTCGCACGACGACCAGGGCACGGGGCGCAAGGCCTGCCTGGCGCAATGGGCCGAACAGGCCCAGCCCACGCTCGCCGCCCTGCTGCCGGGCTGCGGCTTCGAGTGCCTGCTGCCGGACGCCTATTACGTCAGCAACCGCGAGGCCGACCGCCGGGTGCGGCCGCTGTCCTTGCGCGCGGCCGTATCCTGGCTGGAAAGCACTCTGGGCATGGAGCCCTCGCAACTGCGCGCGGTGGTGGCCGGCTGCGGCGAATCGCGCGTGGACGAATACCGCGTGGGCTTCACGCCGCGCAACCGCAACGACGTCATCTACGGCTGCGTGTGGCCGCTCTACGGCCGCGAGGAAGACCCGGCGGCCGCCGACATCGACGACCCGCAGCCCGATACGCCCGACGAGATCGCGGCCATTCTCAAGGAGCAGGGCGTCACCGAGATCCGGCGGCTGCCCGGCCTGTTGCCGCCCGACTTCTGCGAAGATTGCGGCACGCCCTATTTTCCCAACCCCCTGGGCGAAATGGTGCACGCCGAACTGCCCGAAGACGCGGACGCCACGCCCAGCCACTTCCACTGAGGCCGGCGCCGCGCCATGCAAGCCGACATTTTCTGCCGGGTGGTCGACAATTTCGGCGACATCGGCGTCTGCTGGCGCCTGGCGCGCCGACTGGCGCACGGCCGCGGCTGGCGGGTGCGGCTGTGGGTCGACAATCTCCAGGCCTTCGCCCGCATCGAACCGGAACTCGGATTCCCGGGCCTTGCCCACGAGGTCTCGGCCGCGCGCCCCGCGGGCGGCGGCCCGATTCGCATCCAGCAGGTGGAAATCGTTCCCTGGACGCGGCCGGCCCCGGACCTGGAACCCGCCGGGGTCGTGATCGAGGCCTTCGCCTGCGATCCGCCGCCTCGCTATCTCGACAGAATGCGCAACGGCCGCCATGTCTGGATCAACCTGGAATACCTGAGCGCCGAACCGTGGGTCGAGTCCTGCCATGGCCTGCCGTCGCCGCAAGCCGGCGGCCTGGTCAAGCATTTCTTTTTTCCGGGCTTCACGCGCGCCACCGGCGGGCTGCTGCGCGAGCCGGGCCTGGTCGCCATGCGGCGGGCCTGGCAGGCGGATCGCGCGGCCGCCCTGTCGTGGGCGGCAGGGACCCTGCGCCTGCCGCCCGCGGCGCTCGAACACTGGCGGGACGGGGCCCGCATGGCCGTCCTGTTCTGCTACGAGCATGCGCCGGCGGCCGAACTGGCCGACTGCCTGGCTCGCGCCGCATGTCCGACCCTGCTGCTGGTGCCCGAAGGCGTGGCTCCGGCCCTGCCTTCCGGCCGGCGCGGGAACCTGCTGACGACGCGCATCCCTTTCGTGGCCCAGCCGGATTTCGACCGCCTGTTGTGGAGCGCCGACCTGAACCTGGTGCGGGGCGAGGATTCCTTCGTACGGGCCATCTGGGCCGCGCGCCCCCTGGTCTGGCAGATCTATCCGCAGGACGACGACGTCCACATGGGCAAGCTGAACGCCTGGCTGGACCGCGGTCCCGCGCCGCCCGAGGCCCGGGCCCTGGTCCGCGCCTGGAACGCCCGCCCGGCCGGCCCGGAACTCGTCCCGGCGCTGGAGAAGGCGCTGTCGGCCCCCGCCTGGCCTGCCTGGCGCGACCAGGCCCGCCGCTGGGCCGACGAGCTGGCCGGCCAGCCCGACCTGGCGGACACGCTGGCCGATTTTTGCCAACGGCTGGTCCAAAAGGGTAAAATCTAATGTTTTTGTGGGAAATGCTCCGGCCCCACTATGGCCTGCAGGCGCGCGGCCGATGCACACATGCTGGGCATCCCGGGCGCGGCGGTATGCGGGCCCGCCGGATTCCTTCCGCCCCTACCTGGTCCGCGACCGGCGCAGATCGCCGCCGGCTCGAACGGCCACGGCGGGAAGCCGGCACGGCGGAGCACCTAATACCGGAGTTTTAGAGAATGAAAACCGCACAGGAACTGCGCGTGGGCAACGTCGTGATGGTCGGCAAGGACCCCCTCGTCGTCCAGAAGGCCGAATACAACAAGTCCGGCCGCAACGCCGCCGTAGTCAAGCTCAAGTTCAAGAACCTGCTGACCGGATCGGGCAGCGAATCGGTCTACAAGGCCGACGAAAAATTCGACATCGTGGTGCTGGACCGCAAGGAATGCACCTATTCGTATTTCGCCGAGCCCATGTACGTGTTCATGGACGAGGAATACAACCAGTACGAAGTCGAAGCCGACAGCATGGGCGACGCCCTGAACTACCTCGAAGAAGGCATGCAGGTCGAAGTCGTCTTCTACGAAGGGCGCGCCATCTCGGTCGAAATGCCCACCTCGCTGGTGCGCGAGATCACCTATACCGAGCCGGCCGTGCGCGGCGACACCTCGGGCAAGGTGCTCAAGCCGGCCAAGATCAACACGGGCTACGACATCCAGGTGCCCCTGTTCTGCGAGATCGGCGACAAGATCGAGATCGACACCCGCACGGGCGAGTACCGCAGCCGGGTCATGTAATCCGGACAGGCGCAAAAAAAGGCGGGGGCTTCCCGCCTTTTTTGCGCCGCCCGCGCGGCGCGATTCCACCCGCGCGAGACCCCGCGGGCTACTGCATGCGGTCGTCGTCGAGGATGTCCGGCAGGGCCATGACGGCGATGCCGTCGGCAGCCAGGGCCTCGCGCTCGTCGCGTGTCGCGGTGCCGCGGATGGCGCGCGCCTCGGCGTCGCCTTCGTGGATGCGACGCGCTTCGTGGGCGAAGCGTTCGCCGACGTTTTCGGTATTGCGCACGATCTCGCGCAGGCGCTGCATGAATTCCGCCTGCATGCGGACCAGCTGGGCGCCCTGCCCGGCCGCGGGGCCGCCCCCGGCCACGGCCTGGCGCGCCGGACCGGACGCGTCGCCGCGGCCCACGTTGAGGCGCGGCGCGGACAGCCGCTTGCTGACCGACGCGCTATTGCACACCGGGCAGGCCACCAGGCCGCGCGCCTGCTGCGAGTCGTAGTCTTCGTGCGAACCGAACCAGCCTTCGAAAAGATGGCCGTGTTCGCATTGCAGATCGAATACTTTGAGGGACATACCGGGAATATGGGGCCGCCGGCCCCGGAAACAAGCTCCCAGTATGTCACAAGTCCGGCCGCCCCGCCGGCCGTCCGGCGGACGGGACAGGCCTCGGCGCGCTACTTGCCGCCGGTTTTCTTGCCGGCCTGGGCGCCGGCGCTCAGGGCAGCCTGCTGGCGCTCCAACGCCTCGATCTGGCGCTGCAGGGCGCGCAACTGGTCGCGCGCGTCTTCCTGCTGCTGGGCCAGTTGGCTGGCTTCCTGCTTGGCCTGCTGTTGCCGCACCGCGACTTCCTGCGCCTGCTGGCGTTGCGCGGTCAGGTCGGCCTGGAGGGTGGACAGTCGGTTCGAACGGCTCGTCAGTTGCTTTTCGGTATGCGCGTAGTCGGCCTGGAGCTTGATGCGGCGGATATCGACTTCGGCCAGCTGGGCGGTCTGCGCGACGTAGCCGGCATAGAGTTGCTCGGCCTTTTTCTCGGACCCGGTCTTGACCACCTTCCAGAAATTCTTCTGCTGGAACAGCGTGACGTAGTACTCGAGATCGTCCGGCTTGAACAACAGGCTGGCGCCGTAGGTGCCGTTATAGGTGGTGCGCAGCTCCGTGACCTGGCGCGACTGGATCAGCCCGCGCAGTTCGTCGACGGTGCCGGCCGGCGCCCGCGGCGCGATCGCGGATGCGGGCGGCTCCACGGGCGTGGCGTCGGCCTGGGCAGGCTTGTCGGCGTCGGTCTGCACCACCGTCGGGCGCTCCGGGCCGGCGCAGGCGGCGAGGACTGTCATGAGCAGGCCGAGCAGCGCGACACGGGAGGACAAGTACGGGATCCGGATATTCATGCATTCCCCATTTCGAGTTTGGCGAACTATAGCAATTTTGCACGGCGCCGGCTCACCGGGAATGCCCGCAAGCTTCATCGATGGAATCAGCCGTATCGCCTTTTGCGGCAATCTGAAATTTGCGCATTTTTTCCCACAGCACCTTGCGGCTGATGCCCAGGCAGGCCGCCGTGTCCTGGCGGCGCCAGCCATTGGCGTCCAGCGCCTCCAGGATCCGGCCGCGCTCGGCCTTGTCGGCCGGCGTCAGGACCGCCTGGACCGCGGCCGGCTGCGCCTCGCCCAGCGTGCTGCGGTCGAAATGCTCGAAGACGCGCTCGATGGCCGCGCGGTTCCAGGTGCCGAGCTGGCGCGACACGATGCCGACCCGCTCCACGACATTGGACAGTTCGCGCACATTGCCGGCAAAGCGCATGGTAGAGATGCGCTCCACCACCCAATCGGGCAGCGACGCGCTGGAGCCGGGAAACTCCCGCTCGAGCAGCGCCTTGAAAATGGCCGCCTTCTCGGCCGCCCCCCGCTCTTCCAGGTTGGGCACGCGCAACTCGATGACCGCCAGGCGGTAGTACAGGTCCGCGCGGAACCGGTCCTGCCCCACCAGCGCGCGCAGATCGCGGTTGGTGGCCGCCACCAGGCGGAAGCTCACCGGAATCTCGACGGTGGACCCGAGCCGCGTGATGACGTTCTGTTCCAGCACGCGCAGCAGCTTGACCTGCTGGTACAGCGGCAGGTCGCCGATCTCGTCCAGGAACAGGGTGCCGCCGCTGGCCTGTTCGAAATACCCCTTGTGCGCCCCCACGGCGCCGGTAAAGGCGCCCCTGGCATGGCCGAAGAAATGCGCCTCGAACAGGCCCTCCGGCACGGCGCCGCAGTTCACCGCGACGAAGGGGCCGGCCGCCCAGGAGGCGCGCTCGTGCAGCAGGCGCGCGATGCGCTCCTTGCCCACGCCGGTCTCGCCATGGATCAGCACATTGGTGCGGCAATCGGCGAACATCTCGGCTTCGCCCAGCAGCGCGCGCATCGGCTCGGACACCGCCACCAGCGGCTGGGGCGGCGGCGGCACCGGCGTGGAGGCCTTGAGCGCGACGCCGGCCAGCTTGAACACCATCTTGCGCAGCTCGGCGCAGGAAAAGGAGCGCGGCAGCGTGTGGGAATACGCCGGCGGGTAATAGCGGGGATCGCGCCCGCGATCCTCCCCCGCCACCCAGAGCACGGGAATGCCTTCGGCCGCGAGCCAGTCGTGGCCGCTGAAGCGCCTGTCGCCCATGACGGTCACCGACACCAGCGCGACGGCGACGCGCGACTTGTCGCGCGGCGGCGGGAAGGCCATGCCGGCGTCGGCGCGCACGACCGTGACATCCATGCCCAGCAGGCAGCGCTCGGCCTGCGCCGCGATGTCGGAGGCGCCTTCCCATACATAGAGGTCGAAATCGTCGGTGGAGGGAGGTCTGCTCGTCATGCTTGTCTTCTTTGCCGGGCGCGCTCAGTACACCAGCCTGACGTTGTAGCAGCCCAGGGACTGCAGGGACACGTCGGTCCGGCCGAGATCGAGCCCGACGATGCTGGCCAGCAGGTCGGACACGAGCTGGCCCAGGGCGTTGAGAATGGGCTGCAGGACCGTCTGGACCAGCGGCATGAGCACACCCTGCAGCAATCCGCCCCCAGGCTGGCCCGCGTAGTCGCTGCCGCCCAGGACCTGGGCCAGCAGGTCGACGACGGGTCCGACGAGGCATTGGACCAGGCCGCACTGCTGCGAGGTCTGCAGGGACTTGAGGAGTTCGTCGCGGGCGCAGTCCATCTTGTAATTGGAGGACAACAGCGACACCTTGCACCGCGCGTCCAGGTTGCCGCGCCATTCCGCCGGCATGGACTGGGTGAGCACGCCGAGCAGCGGCCGGTCCCAGTCCAGGCCGTCCTGGATCAGCCGGTTCCTGATCTGGTTGGCGTCGGAAGCGGATAGCGTGCTGCCGCTACGCGGCAGGTAGACGTCGACCATATCCTGGGCCGGCACGGGCTCGCGTTCGGCGGCCTGCCCGCCATCGGAGACCAGGCCCAGGAGGGAGGTCAGCAGGTCGGCCACGGTATCGCCGATCTTCAGCGGATTGACGTCGGTGGACACGGTCTCGCCCGGCGCCAGCGTGATGTCCTGGGAATGCGACAGGCCTGGCACGTAGGACTTGCCATGCAACAGGTCGAAACCCAGCAGCTTGACGAAGGACGTATCGTCCTGCAGGTTCGTGGCGCACATGTCCTGCGTGGAAAAAATGGCATCCGCCGAAATCGGATCACCGATGCAGGCGTTGAGCACCGTGGACGTCACGCGTATGGTCGCCTGCCCCGGCGGGGGGTCGCAGGACATGCCGATGAGTTCGCCCCGGGCGTTGACCAGGTCGATGAAGACAGGCAAATGGATCCGCGTCTTCAAGGTATTGAGCAGCGACGACACCAGGCCGCCGCCCCCCGGCTCACCAGTATCGACATTGACATGGACGCGGACTTGCGAATTGTAGGCAACCGCGCCCACGCCGCCGATGCCGATCGAAGGCGGCTCGACCACGCGCGCTTCGGCGCTGATCTCCAGTCCCGTCAGGGTCGCGAGCAGGTCGCTGCCGACCGACAATGTGATCCCATGGCCCGCCGTCGCCGCGCCCACCGCGGCCGTGAGCAGGCTGAGGGCGTCGACCTGCGCATTCAGCGCCGACGCCGCGGTGGGCGCTTCTATCTTCGCGAACAGGCCGCGCAAGCCGCCGCCGGCCGGATCGGTTCCCAGTTGCACCAGCAGGCTGTCGGCGGCCAGGCCCGCGCCCGCCAGGGCATCCAGCAGATCGGCGTTGAGTTCGAGCAGGTCGCTGTGCCCGGCCAGCCGGACCATCGCGTTGAGCAACTCGCCCAGCGAGATTTTTCTGGCCGCGAGCAGCGTGTCGAGTTCCCCCACGCCGATGTCGGTATCGACAGGGATGTTCAACGCTTCCAACAGGCCCGCGGGCGTGATATGGACGCCCGCCAGTTCTCCATAGCGCACCAGGTCCAGGTCGGGCGAGACGCCGACCAGCTTGAGCAGCTCCATGACCGGCGCGGTCTGGTCCGTGGTCACCAGCCCCGAGCCGACGCTGAAGACCGCGGCCGGGTCCTGCAGCGCGGCCAGCGCCTCGGCCGAAATGTCCCGGCTGCCGGTGAAGAAAGGCGCCAGCAGCGGCGCGGCGTCGCTCACCACGACATGGACCGCGTTCAGGGGTTCGCTGACCGGCTGCGCCTGGAAATGGCGCGGGCCCGGCCGCGCGGCATAGCCTGCGACCGGATCGGCGACGGGCTGCCAGCGGCCGCACTGGACGGCGACCCGGCGCGTCGTGCTGGCGGGCAGGTTGGCCGTGACGCTGGCCCGCGCCACCGTGTCCGGCCGTCCGCAATCGGCGGGCGCCAGGACCTGGGCGGCGGCCAGCGCGGACAGGTCGGCCGCCTTCTGCAGGTCGCGCTTCATGTAGAAGAAGTACGCCATCTGCACCGACCCGAGCAGGAACAGGCCCAGCGCCAGCGACACCGCGACGGGGACGATGATCGAGCCGCGCTGCGGGGCGCGGAGTGGCAAGGAGGCGTGACGGCGGTTCATGGCGATGATGGTCCGGCGCGCGCCGTTCAGTCGTCTTCCCTGACCCGTTCGCCGAACCATTCGGGAATGGGCTGCGAGAAGCTGTCCAGGTAGCGTTGCCAGGCGCGGCTGGCGGCCGCGCCGAGCATCGGCAGTTCGCCGCCGGCGCGCCGGCCGTCGGCCTGCGCCGCGACCAGCAGGCGCGTGACATCGCCGACTTCCGCGTCCGCGACCTCCTGGGACGCGGCCGGCCCGGCGGCGGGCGTCGGAGCCGGCGCGGCGGGCGCCTGCACCTGGCGCACCACGGGCCGGGCCGTCGGCGCCTGCGCGACCACCGGTTGCGCGGCGGCGGCCGGCGCGCCGGCCTGGCGCACCACCGTCGAGGCGGCCGGGCGCACGACGACCGGCGGCACGACCGCGGTCGCCGCCTGGCCGGGCGCGGCCGCCGCCGCGCGCGAGTCCATCATGCCGCCGGTCAGCGGCGCGCTCTGCGCCTGCGCGGCCAGGGACACGAGCGCGGCGGAACTGGCGAGCAAGGAACGGAAAAGGATACTCATGGCCGGGCCTCTGCGTGGAATGTGCGTTGCGGAAACGAATCCGTCGGTTGGAAAAAGGCGCTAGCGCGCCACGGGTGGATAGGCGAACCGCTCCATCATCGGCTGGATGGGCAGGATCGGGTTGCCCTGGGACGCCGTGCGGTCCGCCGTCGGGTAGGGAGTCGACCCGGAAGCGGCGCCGTCCTCCGGCACGCGCGCCACGATCGGCCGCGATGCGGCGGCCGGCGCGGCATCGGCCGCGGCGACGGCCGGCGTCGCCGCGGACGGACGCGACGACGAATAGGCCTGCCGCTGGATGTCGTCGGCCTGCCGGTAGACCTGGTTGCGGACATCGGCCGCCAGGTTCGCCTGGGCCATGAGCCGCTGGGCGCCGGACGCATCGCCTTCGAGCAGGAGCAGCAGCGCCAGGTTGGCCAGGATCCTGGAGTTTTCCGGCGCCAGCTCCGCGGCCTTGCCCAATGGCAGGCGGGCGCCCGCGAGATCCCCGGCCCGCAGGCGCGCATAGCCCAGGTCGTTGAGCACATCCGCGTCGGTCGGCATCAGGTCCGCGGCCTTGGAAAGATCGCGCGCCGCGCCGGCGAAATCGCCGCGCGCGCCCGCCAGCAGGCCCAGGCCGTGCCAGCCCTCGGCCGCCCTGCCGTCGCGGATCAGCGCGCGATAGGCCGATTCGCTCTGGGCGGCCTGGCCGGTCATGCGCAGGGCATTCGCGCGCAGCACCTCCACTTCGGGATTGGCGCCGAACCGGCGGGCATAGGCGTCGATATAGGCCAGCGACGCGAAATAGCGGCCCTGCGCCTGGCTTTCCCGGATGACGGTCAGCATCAACCGGGGCTGCGTGGGCGCCTGCTTGCGCTCCTGCTCCAGTTCATGCTGGCGGATCATCGCCTGCTCTTCCTTCTGCTGCTCCATGAGCTGGTAGGCCGTGTCGATGCCGCTCGTGCCGCAGCCGCCGAGCAGCAGCGCCCCGGCCACCGCCAGCCAGGCCGCCGCATGCGCGGCGCCTTGCGCCGGCGCGCGCCGGCGCCGTCGCGAACCGGGGGCCGTGTCCATGCCGATGTCCATTCTCATCCTCCACTCATGCGCGACAGCCCGCGTATCACCGCCAGGAAGCCCGCGCCGCCGGTCACGATCAACAAGGCCGGCAACAGCGTCAGCACCATCACGCCGGTCATCTTCACGGTCAGCTTGCCGACCTTTTCCTTGAGCTCGAGCTTGCGCTTTTCCCTGACCCGCTCGGCGAACCGCAATAATGGATCCTGCACGGCGCCGCCATGGCGGTCGACCTGCGCGATGAGCCGGCAGATGGCCGAGAGGTCGTCGTTGCGGAAACTGCTCGACAGCCGTGCCAGCGACTGCTCGCGGGTGCGTCCGCGCGCATACTGGTCGACCGCCGCCTTGAGCTCGTAGGACAGCACCGGCAGCACCAGCCGGAAATCGTTGACCACCACGAACAGGCTCTGGTCCATGGACAGGCCCACGCCCTGCAGCAGGCGCAGCAGGTCGATCAGCAGCGGCAATTCCTCTCCCGCGGCCCGCCGGCGGCGCGCGGCGCGCCGGGCCGCCACCCATTTCGGCAACATCCAGCCCAGGCCGAATCCCAGGAACAGCATCACCATGGCCCCCACCAGGCGGCTGCCGAAGAACCTCAGGTCCTTGAACGCCAGCCAGGCCAGCAGGGGCAGCGCCACGGCGAGCACGACCCGCGCGAACATGTAGAGCGCCCGCGCGCGATCCTGGTTGGGATAGCCGCACAATTCGAGCATCTGCCGCTCTTCGGGAGCCAGCAGCGAAGCGCCCAGGCGCCCCCTGCCCCAGCGCTTGCCCAGCGCCTCGGCGGCCTCGACCGCGGAGTCGAGCGAGCGGGTCCTGGCCGGCTCGCCGGCCGGCGCGGCCTCGACGCGCTCGGCCTCGGCCCTTCCCGCCACGGCGCGGGCCAGGCGCTGCTGGCTGCGGTCCTGCCGGACCAGGTGCGCGAACAAGGAGCCGCCCACCACCAGCAGCCCCAGCGCCAGCATGGCCAGAGCGAGCGCCTGCAGCGTCCGAGGATCCCAACCGGTCAACCAGGCTTGCATGCGTTCCTCCTATACCGACCGGGCCATGCGGTAGAGCCAGTAGCATCCCGTGGCCTGCAGCACGACCGCGCCGACCAGCATCTTCCAGCCGACGGGGTCGTGCCACATGTTCATGAACAAGGCGTTGTTGAACACCACGATGAACCCGGCCAGGCCCAGCGGGAGCAGGGCCAGCACCCAGGCCGACAACCGGATCTCGGCCGACAGCGCCACCAGTTCGTGCTGCGCCTGCTGCAGGTCGCGCATGAACGCGGCCATGCGTTCGAGCACCTGGTCGCTGCGCCCGCCGAAGCGCGAGGCCACGCCCACCACCGCGGCGACCAGATAAAGCTCGTGCAGCCCGTACTGGCGCGAGACCTGGCGCAGCGCGACGTCCAGGTCCTTGCCCGAGCGGTTCAGGCTGCTGGCGCTGGCCAGCACGTCATGGAGCGGCTGCTCGACGTCCGGCACCGAAGCCTGGAACGCCGAGCCCAGGCTGTTGCCGATGGTGATCAGCCGCACGATGGAATCCAGGAATCCGGGCAGCAGCGCGACCATCCGGCGATAGCGCCGGTCGGCCTTGAACCACAGGCGGAAATAGGAAAGCACTCCCGCCATCGCCAGCGCGACACCGGCCGCCAGCGGCCCGGCGGCCAACAGCGCCAGCACGGCCACCGCCAGCGGCAGGCCGAACAGCATGGCGTGGAAAGCCGGCGTCGGCGCCACGCCGGCGCGCTTCAGCAGGCGGCTCCAGGCTTGCGGCCCCACCCGCCAGATGCGCGAGCCGGCCTCGCGGGCCTCGCGCGCTTCTTCGCGCGACCATTGGGTGCCCAGTTGCTGCTCGATGAATTCGTTGGCGGCGGCACGGCGCGCGCGCTCCTGGCCCGCCGCCAGCGCCAGCAGCGCGATCGCCACCAGCAGCAGCGCCAAAGCGGCCAGCAGGAGGGAGACGGACATCAGCGCCTCCTGCCCCAGAATCCGCCGCCGGAATCCGGCGGCGGCGTGGACGCCGCGCCGCGCAATTCGTCGCGCACCCGGGCCAGCTTGGGCGTATGCGGGTGGATGCCCAGGCCGACCCAGCGGTCGCGTTCCTCGCCCTCGGGCGACAGATAGGTTTCGTGCCGGTACAGTTCCTGCGTGGCGATGACGTTGTCGCCCATGCCGGTGACCTCGGTGATGGAGATCACGCGGCGCTTGCCGTTGGACAGGCGGCCGATCTGCACGATGAAATCCAGCGCGCTGGCGATCTGCCGGCGCAGGCTGTCCTCGCTGCCCTGGAAGCCGGCGAAGCCGGCCAGCATCTCGATGCGGTACAGGCATTCGCGCGGCGAGTTGGCGTGTATGGTCGCCATCGAGCCTTCGTGCCCGGTGTTCATGGCTTGCAGCATGTCCATGACCTCGGCGCCGCGGACCTCGCCCACCACCACGCGGTCCGGCCGCATGCGCAGGCTGTTGCGGATCAGGTCGCGGATGCTCACCATGCCGGCGCCGTCGAACCCGCCCTGGCGCGACTCGAGGCGCACCACGTGCGGATGATTCAGCGACAGTTCGGCGGTATCCTCGATCGTGACGACACGCTCGTTGGTCGGCACGAAGAAGGCCAGCGCGTTCAGCAGCGACGTCTTGCCCGAGCTGGTCCCGCCGGAGACCAGGATGTTGCAGCGGCTCTTGACCGCCAGGCTGAGCAGGCGGTGGATTTCCTCGTCGAACGTGCCCAGCGTCAACAGGTCCGCCGGCTTGAGGGGATCCTGGCGGAATTTCCGGATCGAGACCATGGGCCCGTCCACCGCCAGCGGCTCGATCACCACGTTCACCCGCCCTCCGTCGGGCAGCCGCGCGTCGACCATGGGACTGGACTCGTCCAGCCGCCGGCCCAGCGGCGCCAGGATGCGCCGCACGATGCGCAGCACGTGCTGGTTGTCGGCGAAGCGCAGGCTTTCGCGCTCCAGGATCCCGCGCCGCGAGACGAACACGCTGTCGTAGCCGTTGATCAGGATGTCCTCGACCTCCGGGTCGGCCAGCAGGTCCTCCAGCGGCCCGAGCCCCGCCAGCTCCTTGGTGAGGCTGGCGGCCACCTGGCGCATCTCGGCTTCGTTGATCGGCACGTGGCGGACCCGGACGAAGCCGGCCACTTCGATGTCGACGAATTCCTGGATGGCGCCGCGGGTCCAGCGCCCGAACTCCGCGCCGAGCTCCTCGATGCGCGAAAGCAGGTGTTCGTAGGCCGCGGTCTTGATGCCCTGGAACCGTTCCGACGTGGCGAAACCGTCGTCGCCCGAATCGCCGAATTGCATGGGTGCCGTCATGATCATTGCGGAATCTCGCTCTCAGCCCGTCCGGGATTAATCGTTTCGCATGCGCTTGTGCACGCCCGGCAGCCAGGTCGCCAGCCAGCCGGCGCGGGCCGCGCCGACCGCGTGGGACAGTCCCAGGCGGTCGGCCAACTGGTCGACCGCCTTGACGTAAGGGTCGCGTTCGGATTGCTCGTAGAGCAGCCGGCCCTGGCTGGTGCATTGCATCAGCGGCAACGCGCGGTCGGGCAGGGTCTTGATCAGCGGCAGGCTGAAACGCTGGGCGATCTGCCCCGCCGTCATGCCGTATCGCTCGTCGTAGCGGTTGACGACCAGGCGCAGCGACTCGCGCGCCACGTGCCGCTGCTCCATCTGCTGCAACAGGTCGGCCAGCGACACCAGCGAGCCCACGCTCTGGTCGGTCACGAGCCAGGTCTCGTCGGCCGCCCGCGCCAGGCCGGCCGCGAACTCGGGGTCCGACAGCCCGCCCGCATCCGACAGCAGCAGCCCGAAATGCCGGCGCAACTGCTCGTACAGCGTCAGGGAATCGGCGTGCGAGACGTTGCGCATCTGGTTCATGTCGTGCGGCAGCGCCAGCACGTTGATGCCGCCGTCGGTGTGCGCCAGCGCGGAGCTGAGCAGCGTGGTGTCGAGCCGTCGCAGGTTGCGCACCGCTTCCGAGAAATCGAAATCGCTCTTGAGATTCAGGTACAGCAGGCAGTCTCCCACCGGCCATCCGAAGTCCAGCAGGCCGACCCGGCTCGACAGCGGCAGCATCGACACCCGGTCGCCGGGCTTGGCCACGCCGGGAGCGCCGGCGACATTGGGCGTTTCGGGATTGCCCTGGGCCCAGGCCTGCATCAGGCGCGCCTGCACCAGTCCCGCCAGGTGCACGGCCAGGGTGCTGGTGCCGACGCCCGGCCGCGCGCCCAGCAGCACCACGCTGCGGCAGGCGGTTTCCTGGCCGCGGGCCGTGCCGGACTGCCGGACCAGGCGCGCGATGACGTCCCGCACCTCGCCCGGATCGACGACGGGATCGACGAAATCGCTGACGCCGGCCCGCAGCGCCGCCACGGCGCCTTCGGGATGCGCCAGCGATCCCACCGCCACGCGCGGCAGGTGCGGCATCGCCTTGGCAAGGATGCGGGCCAGCTCCGCCGCGCGCAGCAGCTTGCCCGGCTCGGCGGGATCCGGCGTGAAATCCAGCAGCACCGCCTGCGGATTCAATTGCGCCACCCGTACCGCCACCGTATCCGCTCCCAACGCCTCCTGGGTCAGCAACCCTATTTCGCTCAATGCCGCCCCGAGCTGCAACGCGATGCCGTTGTCAGCGGAGCAAAACAGAAACCGCCCTGTTTTATCCAATGCCGTCCATTCCCTGGCGTGTGTTTTCATGACGATCGACGCAACCATCGAGGCACGTCACCGGGAGAAACCCGGCATTTGCTGCCCGCCCGCCGGCGCCAGCAGGTAATACCCCCAGGCATTGGTCAGCCGGTCGCTCTGCTCCTGGCGCCCGCCCGGCAGCGGCAGGTTCACGCCGCGCGCGATGGGCCGCACCAGCCGGGGCGTGACGACGATCACGAGCTCGCGATCCTCCTGCGAATACCGCACGCTGCGGAAAAAGGCGCCGATGATGGGGATGTCTCCCAGGAAAGGCAGCTTGCTGACGTTGGCGATGGTCTGGCGCGAGACCAGTCCGCTGATCACGAAGCTCTCGCCGTCGCCCAGCTCGACCGTGGTGTCCGCCTTGCGGGTGCGCAGGGCCGGAATGACGGTGACGTTGTCGCCGTTGATGATGGGAATGCCGTTGGCGGGATCGAGCTCGCTGGCTTCCGGCGCCACCTTGAGCGCGATGCGATCGCGCGACAGCACGGTGGGCGTGACCGTCAGGCCGATGCCGAACGGTTTGTAGGTCACGTTCTGGGTGCCCAGGCCGCCCGACTCCGGCACCGGGATTTCGCCGCCGGCCAGGAAGCTGGCGCTCTGGCCGGACAGCGCCACCAGCGTGGGCTCGGCCAGGATGCGCGCCATGCCGTTGGTCTGCAACAGGCCCAGGCGGGCCGAGAAATTCGCCGTGTCGTAGAGCAACTGGAATCCGTTGGACACGACATCGGTGGGGAACAGCCGCCCGGCGCCGCTCCAGGGCCCCGAGCCGCCGGCGTTGAAATCGAGGCCGACCTGCTTGAGCACGCTCTTGGACAATTCGACGACCTTCACTTCGACCTGCACCACGCCGCCCGGCCGCACGGTGGACAGGTCGACCACGCCCTTGGCGTCGCCGCCGGCCGCGGCGGCGGCCGACGCCACCGCGTTGCGGTGACTCAGCATGGAGGACGACTGGCCGCTGATCAACCCGGTGGCGTCGGCCGCGTCCACCGCCGCTTCCGGCGCCAGGCCACGCTGCGACAGGACCGCCTGCACCTCGCTGTTGACATGCACCGTCCAGCTTTCCGGCGACCGGTTCCCGCGCAGCCATACCTGCACCTGGGTCGTGCCCGGCTTCCTGCCCACCAGCAGGACGACGCCGCCGCGATTGGCGGCCGGCGGCAGGATGCGGATATCCGCCACCGCCGGATCGCCCACCGCCACGCGCACCGGCGTGCCCGTGAGCGGAAGCTCCTGCTGGCCGCGCACCGGCAATGCGATCTCCCGGGCCGGCGCCGCGGCGGCGGGCGCCACGGCCCGGGTTTGGGCCAGGCCGACGTCCATCGACGCCGCGAGCGCCAGCACGACCATCCAACACTTCTTGCCTGCTTTCATCCGGATTCCACCTTCCGCCTGTATGCGATTGCGATCAGCAAAGAAAATCATGGCCGGCATCAGTAGCGCACGGTCTCGCGCTCGCCGCCGCGCACGACTTCGATCGTGCGGCCGGAGCCGCCCGAGGCGACCGCCCGCGGCGCCTTGGGCGGCGTGGCCGGCTGGGGACCCGAGAGCTGCGGCAGGCTGTCGCCGGCATAGGCCTGGTTGGCGGCCAGTTGCAACTGCTCGCGCTGTTCGGGACTCAGCCCGGACCGGGCCGAGAGGACCGGCTGCCGGGTGGGGAACAGCGCCACGTCGGGCACGCTGCCGTCGTCGGGAGAGCGCAGCGCGAGCTGCAGCTTGCCGTTGCGCGTGGCCAGCAGCAATTCGTTGACCTGGCCGATGGGCACCGCCAGCATGGCGTTGCGCACCGGCGTCGCGCCGGAGCGCGCGGGCGTGCGCTCGTCCTGGCCGGGCGGCGGGCCGTCCAGCGATTGCGCGCCATAGGCCAGCACCCGCACCCTGGATTGCAGCAATCGCGACTGGGTCCCGGACACCTCCGAGCCGCGCTCCAGCGTGAAGAACACATCCACATAGTCGCCGGGCTGGACCCTGCCCGCCGCGCCGACCACCTCGTCCACCGGGATGGTGACGGCGCGCTCGCCGTCGCTCAGGTATTTGGCCAGGCCGCGCATGAGCATGCCGGCCAGCACCGGATCGCCGGCGGCGATGTCGATGCGCGCGTGCTCGCCCGCGACGGCATCGACCTTCCCGTATCCCTGCGACGGCAGGACCGGCCACTGCACGACCTTGAGCGCACCGGCCGTCAGGACCTGGCCGGCGGCCACCGCCTTGGCGGCGACCACCACGTCGTGCATGGGCTGGGCGGGCGGCCTGGGCGCCGGCGTCGATGCGACCGGCGCGGGCGCCGGCGGACGCGCGGGCTTGCGCGCGACGTTGATCGCCAGCACACCGAGCAGCGCCGCCATCAATATCAGGATGACGGCTGCGATCTTGGTCAGGTTGCTCATGGGGAAAGCTCCGGTGATATCTGGACGGTGGCCGCCGCACGCAATTGCGCCGGCAGGAAGTTCGCCGCGCGCGCGCCGAGCAGGCCGGCCACGCCGCGCATGACGTTGAGCAGCGGCCACTGGGTGGTGTCGTAGGCGACCGAGATGGAAACGCAGTTGGCGGCGCCGCCGGCCGTGTTCCAGGGGCAAGCCAGCGGGGCGGACGTGCACACTGCCCTCAGCCAATCGGTCGAATCGCCGTCGGCCGGCACGGCGACCCGGCAGCCGGCGTCTCCGGCCGCGGCGGCCAGGCCGGCCGCGCCCCCGGCGTGTCCGGCCTGGGCGGCCGACAGCGCGGCGCGCGCGCCCTCGCCCGCCGCCTGGCTGATCATTTGCTGCACCAGGAACAGGGAGCCGTAGCTGACGATGCCGAAAAACAGCAGGAGGAACAGCAGCACGGTGACGCCGAACTCGATGCTCGCCGCGCCGCGTTGCCGGCGTGCGTCCCTCCCGCGGACGCGGCACGTCCCGCTGATCGCGATCCGGATCATGTCGGCGCCGCCGCGATGGAACCGCACTCCTGGCCGGCCGCCGTCGCGATGCCCAGGCAGACTCGCGCCCGGCCGACCAGGCGGTCGGGCACGGCCACGCGCAGGGATCCGAGCAACGAGGGAATGAGGGGCGCCGTGCCGTATAGGTAGCTGACCACGACCTCCATCTGGCCGGCCTGCAGGGCGTCCGCGTCGCACGGCCCCGGACCGGATCGCACCGGGTTGCCGGCCGCGCTCTTTCCGCAGACGGTGACCGGCACGTTGCCCGCGCCTCCCATCCGCGCCAGCCAATCGGCCTGCGTTTGCGCCACGGTCCGCGCCTTGTCGGCCCGCGCCTGCCAGGCATCGGCCGCGCCCTGCCAGCGCAGGGCCGCGCGCGCGCCTTCCTCTGCGGCCAGGCTGACCGATTGCTGCGCGGTGAATATCAGGCCGTAGGTCAGGAGCCCGTAGAAGACCAGGAAGAAAATGGCGAAGACGACCGAAAACTCGACCGCGTAGGCGCCGCGCTGGGACTGGCCCGGGCTGCGGCGTCCCGGCGCCGGGAAGGCTAGGCGCCTCCCGTTGCGAGCCACGCCAGCCAGCCGATGGCCGCCAGCGCCAGATAGGCGGCGTAGGGAATCCCGCGCCGGGCGGCGCCCGGCGCCGGCCTCCAGACCGCCCGCGCTTGCGACCAGCCGCTGCGCATCACGACCACCAGCGCGTGCAGGCCGCACGCCAGCGTGCCGATCAGCAGAACCGGGATCAGCGTCGGCGCTCCCAGCAGAAAGCCCAGCGTGGCGATGTATTTGACGTCGCCCGCGCCCAAGGCGCGGAACTTCCAGAGCGGGAAGAAAAAGACCAGCGCCAGGACAAAGGCGGCCGCTGCCGCGGCGAATCCGTCGGCACCGGCGCCGGGGCCGGCCCAACCCAGCCGGACCGCGAGCAGCCAGACCGCCTGCGCCGCGAGCCCCGCCACCAGCCAGCCGTTGGGCACGCGCCGCCATCGCAGATCGTAGACCGCGATCACCAGGTTGAATACGACAAACGGCAACCCCCACGCCACTTCCCCTGCCAACGTTCGAACTCCGATAGCCCTCGCGGCGAGGCGGGAGAGCTTGGGTCAATACGAAAATTTCCGGGCGGGCGCGCGCGCCCCTCGGCGCCAGCCCCTGGAGACCGCCGGACGGTCGTGAAAACCGCCGCCGGGACCGTGCGGCGTCTTGCGCGCCGTTGCCCTGGAGTTGGAATGGGGTGAAACCGCCAGTCGCCGCCGGATGAGGGCGGAAACCGGGTCTGCCCGCGTGGCGACTTCACCCAGCGAACGCCGCCTTTGCGGCTCAGCCCTCGTCGCCGGCGACCAGGCCGTCGAGCTCGGTCTTGATGCGGTCGAACAGATTGCTCAGGCCGTCGCTCAACGTCCCGAACATCGCGATAACGATGGCCGCGATCAGGCCCGCGATCAGGCCATATTCGATGGCGGTAGCGCCTTCCTCGTCTCGCCAGAATTCCAATATCTGAGCCTTCATTTCACGTCTCCCTACTAGCACAAGGTCGCCGGGCGGCAGCTCCCGGACAACTTCAGAAATGCCGGAATGCCTGCTGCCGGCCGGAATATGGGTAGGCGCGCGTTGCAAAGGAGGTCATGGAACCAGGCGCTGCTCCCTATGGAACCACCTGCCCCGACTCCCGCTCCGCGCCCAGACTTTGAATGCAAAAAGCGAAACAATCGAACCCTCAAAAAGCGGGATAGGAATACAAATCCCTTTCTATTCCCTATTTTGAGGCGGAACTTGGTTCAAAGAGTATTAACTATTTACAACCCTTTCGGATCCGGGAAAACCCTTAAAGTAGGTCAAAAAACCACATAAAAGTGAAACAATCATTCTTAAGCCTTTGACGAATTTCAGACAATGGCAAAAAATGATCCGTACGGAAACGTTACTTCAGAAATATTTCGTACTGCGCGAGATATGTTGAAACGATACATTCTGTATTCAGCCTAACGGCTGATTTCGTTCATCCGTTGCATCACTGCCGTCCCAAAAGCGCCGCCCCAGGATCCGCCCCCCTGCCCTCATGAGATTCCCCACCCGCCTGTCGCGCTATCGTGTCACTCTCGCCCTGTTGGGCACGGCCGCCCTTGCGGCGTCTCCCGGCGCCCGCGCCGACGGGCCGCTGCGCGGCAATCCGGTGGACTCGCTACCCAAGGTCGAGTCGCCCGCGGCGGCCCGCCAGGCCCCGCCGCCGGACATCGCCGCGCCGACGCCGGAACAGCGGGCCGTCCAGGCGCGGCTCGCGCAGCGCATCGTTCCCCGCTATTTCGACGTATCCGGCGTGCACAGCATCCCGTTCGACCAGGTAACGGCGCTGCTGGAACCGCTGGCGGGCAAGGAGATGTCGGTCGGCGAACTGGCCGGCAAGGTCGACGCCATCACCGCCCTCTATCGCGAACGCGGCTATCCCCTTTCCTTCGCGCTCCTGCAGAACCAGACCTTCGAGGGCGGCAGAGTGGTCGTCACGGTGGTGGAAGGACACATCGGCCAGGTACAGGTCAACGGCGACCTGGGCGGCGCGCGCGACAGGCTGCTGACCCTGGCCCAGCCCCTGATCGACGAAAAGCCGCTGACCCGGGCCACGCTGGAGCGGCAGTTGAACCTGATGCGGGCCGTGCCCGGCGTGAAGTTCACCCCCAGCCTGGAGCTGCCGCGCCGGGCCGACGGCGCCACGGAGCTGGTGCTCGAGGCGACGCGCAAGCCCGTCAGCGCCACGGGCGGCGTGGTCGACCTGGGCACCGGCATGCAGGGCATGGTCAATGTCTCGGCCAACAGCCTGACGCCGCTGGGCGAGCAGGTGCGCCTGACCGCCGCTCCGCCCATTTCATCCGACGACGTCAGCTATTACGCAGGCGAAGTCTCGGTGCCGGTCGGCAGCAGCGGGCTGGCGGTCAAGCTCGACGGCTATCACTACGAGGCCGAGCCCCAGGACGATACGGTCGAGTACCTGGGCTTCGACCGCAAGGTCAAGAACGACCGGCTCGGCGTGAGCGTGAGCTACCCCTTCCTGCTCAACAACGAACGTTCGCTCACCGGCGAAATGGGCGTCTACATGGGCCGCGCGCGCGACCGCTACGATCACCGCGGCAGCGACGCCTGGCTGGAGCAGGATGTGCGCACGCGCGTGGCCGCCGCCAGTCTGCGGTATGCGGAAGTGCAGGAAAGCCAGAGCCGCGAAATCAAGCTGGGCGTGGCGAAAGGCTTCGACGCCGCCGGCGCGAAACAGTCCATCACCGGCAGTTCCGGCTACAGCGCGACGCCAGGCTACGACCTGGATTTCACGCGGGTCAATCTGGACCTGCGACAGACCCTGAAACTGCCGGCCGGGTTCGGCCTGACCGCCGCCGCGTCGGGCCAGTACAGCGACGATGTCCTGCCCACTTCGGAGCAAGTCTCCTTCGGAAGCTGGCGCTACGCGATGGGCTATCCGCAGGGCGAGCAAAGCGGCGACAAGGGCGTGGGCGCCTCGCTGGAGCTGAACCGGCGCTTCGGCATCGGCTGGAAGTATCTCGGCGCCGTGCAACCCTACGCGCTGGTGGACTGGGCCCGCACCTACTACAACGCACGCGGACTGCGGCAGTACAACGATAGGCACCTGTCCTCGGTCGCGCTGGGGCTGCGGCTCACGGACGACCGCTACTATCTGTTCGACTTCAACGTCGCCAAGCCGGTCGGCGACAGGACGGTCAACGACAATAACCGCGACCTGCGTTTCAACGCGAACTACTCCCTGTTCTACGACGCGTTCTGAACGTCCCGCGCCCCACCAGCCTGCGAATGTGCACGCCGGGCGCGAACGGGCGTCTCTCTGCGGCTGCCCCCCGCCCTTCGTTCCTTCCCCCGGCCTGCGGGCCCTTCTTGCCAAACATCCCGTCGCGTTACGTAACGTGTGGGGGTAACAACGCGAAAATCGGTACCTATTTGTAACAATCCGGCGGGTTTTTCTCGCTCGCAAAAATGCGTCCTTCGCAGCTTCGAATCAACCGCAAACCCTTGATACCCATGGGTTTGGGCTTTTGAAAAAGGGCGCGCAGACCCCGGCCGGGAGCTGTTTCAAGAAGTTGGCATGGATCGTGCTTCAGTCCCTGCACCGGGCGCACCGCCCGCTGCACATACCACCGAGGAGCACGCCATGTCTTTCGATTTCACCAGTTCCAGCCTGCGCCGTACGCTGACCGCAAGTCTCGTTCTGTCCGCGCTGTTGACCCTGTCCGCCTGCGGCGGCGGGGGACACGGCTCTCACGCCAGCAACGGCACCGGTGGCGGCGGTGGCGGCGGTGGCGGCGGCGACAACAACCCGCCCACCCCGCAGATCACCGCCGGCCTGCTCGAGACCACCCTGGGCAACACCGGCAAGGCCACCGACAACGTCGCGCCGCTGGGTCTGGGCGATACCCTGGGCGGCATCGGCAAGGCGCTCGATCCCACCCTCAAGCCGGTGGTGTCGGACGTGACCGGGCTGACCCAGATGGTCGGCGAGCAGACAGGCCTGGGCCAGCCGGTCGACGGCGTGCTCAAACAAGTCGGCGGCGCGGTGGGCGACCTGGGCGATACGGTGGCCGACACCGGCCTGCCCCTGGGTCTGGGCGAAGGCGTGGGCGGACTGGTCAGCGGCCTGGGCGACACGGTCGCCAGCGCCGGCGGCCTCCTGCAGAAAGATGACAAGAACCCCGAACCGTTGACCCGCGTGCTGGGCGATGCCACCAATGCGGTCGGCGCGCTGACCGGCGCCCTGGGCGGCGAAGGCGGCCTGCTCAACCCCGTCACCGGCCTGATCGGCGGCGTCTCCGGCGATCTGCTGGGCGGCAGCGGCCAGCCCATCCTGCAACCCGCGCTCAAGAACGTCGGCCAGACGGTCGACAACCTGGCCCCGCTCGGCCTGGCCGATGCGCTGGGCGGCATCGGAGCCGCCCTCGATCCCGCGGTGTCGGGCGTGGCCGTCAATGTCACGGGCCTGACCCAGCAGATCGGCGGCGCGACCGGCCTGGGCCAGCCCGTGGACAATCTCCTGACCAGCGTCGGCGGCACGGTCAGCAACCTGGGCGGCAATCTGCCCGGCGGACTGGGCGGCACGGTGGACAAGCTCGGCGACACGGTGGCCAGCGCGGGCGGCCTGCTCAACGCCGAAGGCAATCCCAATCCGCTGGGCGCGGTGCTGGACAACGCGACCGGCGCGGTCGCCTCGCTGACCAGCGGGGTGGGCGGCCTGACCGGCGGCATCGGCGGCGGTGAAGGCGCCCTGCTCTCGCCCATCACCGGCCTGCTCGGCGGACTGGGCGGGGGGAACGCCGGCGACGGCGGCCTGCTGGCTCCGGTCACGGGGCTGCTCGGCGGTGTGACCGGCGGCGCGGGCGGCAACGGACAGGGAGGCCTGCTGGCCCCGGTGGCCGGCCTGCTCGGCGGTGTGACGGGCGGCGGCACGGACGGCGGCCAGGGCGGCCTGCTGGCTCCGGTCACCAACCTGCTCGGCGGCGTGACCGGCGGCGCCAACGGCGGCGCACAAGGCGGCCTGCTGGCCCCGGTCACCGGCCTGCTTGGCGGCCTGACGGGCGGCAACGGAGCCGGCGGTGCCCAGGGCGGCCTGCTCGCTCCCGTGACCGGCCTGGTCGGCAGCCTGACCGGCGGCGCCCAGTCCGGCGGCGGCGGCCTGCTGGCGCCCGTCACCGGCCTGCTCGGCGGCTCGGGCGGCGGCGCCAACGGCGGCGGCCAGGGGGCGCAAGGAGGCCTGTTGGGCGGCCTGCTTGGCGGCCTGACCGGCGGACTGACCGCCAAGCGCTGATGGGGGCGGAGAGCGCCATGCTGGACCTACACCGAACCAGCTGGATCGAGGGCATGACACAACGACCGGATCTGCACGATTTGCGTTCCGCCATGCTGAACGAAATGGCCCTGATGCTGTGCCGGCAGTTCTCCGTCTACACGGCGGCCAAACAGGTCGCCATGGCGGAGAAGCTGCAACTGCCGCTGGCCGATTACAAGGCGCTGGAGCTGATCATGGAGCTGGAGGCGCTGCCCACCGGGCAACTGGCGCACCTGCTCGGGATCAGTTCCGGCGGCACGACGGCGCTGATCAACCGGCTGGAAGCCGCCGGCTATGTGCTGCGCGACCGCCACCCGCTGGACCGGCGCGTCATCGTCATTCGTCCGGTGCAGGAGAAATGCCAGGCGGTCGAGGTCGTCATCCGCCAGGTCTCCCAGGAACTGGGAGACCGCACGGGCCGCTACGACATGGACCAGATGGAATCGGTCCATGAGTTCCTGACACTGTGCGTGCGCGGCTTTCGCCGCGACACGATGCAATGGCTGGAAAGCCGGCACGACCGCGAGTGACACGATTCCCAGCGCATGACCTCAGTCGCGTTCAGGGCCCGCTTCGGCGGGCCTTTTTTTGCCTGGGAGATGGGCTGGCCAGAACGACAAGCCCCCGACACGGCACGGCCTTATTCCTTGCCGGCGAACGGCGCGACGCCCGGGCCGAAGGACAGCCTGGGCACCGCGGCCAGCAGACGCTGCGTGACCGGGTGCGCGGGCTCGTGCAGCACCCGGCCGGCGGGGCCGGATTCGACGATGCTGCCGCCGTGCATCACGGCGATGCGGTCCGCCAGGTATTCGACCACGCCGAAGTTGTGGGTGATGAACAGATAGGCCAGCCCGGCGTCGCGCTGGAGGTCCTTGAGCAGGTCGAGAATCTGCGCCTGCACGGAGACATCGAGCGCCGAGGTGGGCTCGTCCAGCACCAGGATCTCCGGCTCCACCGCCAGCGCCCGCGCGATCGCGATGCGCTGGCGCTGCCCGCCCGAAAACTCGTGGGGATAGCGCTGCGCGGCGTCGGCCGGCAAGCCCACGCGGTCCAGCAGTTCCCGGGCCCTGGCGGACCGCGCGGACGCGCCGCCTTCGGGCCGCAGCGCGGCCATGCCTTCCTCGAGGATATCGCCCACCCGCATGCGGGGATCGAGCGACGCATACGGGTCCTGGAAGACGATCTGGATGCGCCGGCGCAGGGCCTGCAGCCGGCCACCGCGGGCGCCCAGCAGGTCGTGGCCTTCGATGCGCGCGCGGCCGCTCACGCGCGCGCCGGGATCGATCAGGCGCAGCAGCGCCTTGCCCGTGGTGGTCTTGCCGCACCCCGATTCGCCCAGCAAGGCCAGCGTCTCGCCGGCCCGCAGTTCGAACGTGACGCCGTCGACGGCCTTGATCCATGACGCGGCCCGGCGCAGCAGGCCCTTGCGCACGGGATAATGCACGCGCAGATCCGAGACTTCGAGCACGACGGCGCCCGGCCGGGCATGCGCGGCGGCCGCGGTGTCCGCCGGGCGCGCCCGCCCCGCCGCCGACAGCGCGCGGCCACGCTTTTCGAACGTGGGAATGGCGTCGAACAGCTCGCGCGCATACGGATGGCGCGGCGATTCGAAGAAACGGGCGGCGGGCGCGGCTTCGACGATTTCGCCGGCCCGCATCAGGGCGACGTAATGCGCCACGTTGCGCACCACCGCCAGGTCGTGGGTGATCAGCAGAATGGCCATGCCCAGTTCGCGCTGGATGTCGGCCAGCAGATCCAGCACCTGGGCCTGGACGGTGACGTCCAGCGCGGTGGTCGGCTCGTCGGCGATCAGCAGCGCCGGCTCGGCGGCCAGCGCGATGGCGATCATGATCCTCTGTTTCTGGCCGCCGGAGAACTGGAAGGGATAGTCGTCGATGCGGCGCTCCGGCTCCGGGATGCCGACCCGGCGCAGCCATTCCAGCGCCCGGGCCCGCGCCCGGGCGCCCGCCAGTCCGCTGTGGGCGGCGATGGTCTCGACGATCTGGTCGCCCACCCGCATGACCGGATTCAGGCTGGTGGCGGGTTCCTGGAAGATGATGCCGATGCGCCCGCCGCGCACCGCGCGCATGTCGCGCTCGGACAGCGCATTCAGGTCGCGGCCGTCGAGCCGGACCCGGCCCGCCTCCAGGCGGACCGCCTCGGGCAGCAGGCGCAGCAAGGCCAGCGCGGTCACGCTCTTGCCGCATCCCGACTCACCGACCAGGGCGAACGTCTGCCCGCGCTCGATCGCCAGGCTCAGCATGCGCACGGCGTGCGACGTGCCGCGCTCGCCGTCCACCGCCACGCTGAGGTCTTCGACGGCCAGCATGGTCGCGCTCATGGCCGGTCTCTCCTGGCGCCCGTGGCCGATGCCGCCCACACCCCGCCGGAAGCCGCGCCGTCCGGGGCCGGCGGAACGCCTGCCGCCGCCGGCCGGAAGCGGCGCGTGCGGGGATCGAAGGCGTCGCGCACCGCGTCGGCGAACAGGTTGGCCGACAGCACCAGCGCCAGCATGAACACGAAGGCGGTCAGCAGGTTCCACCAGATCATGGGATCGCGCGACATTTCCAGGCGCGCCATATCGATCATGGAGCCGAAGGAATTCATGGTGGGATCGACGCCGATGCCGAGATAGGACAGCACGGCTTCCAGCAGCACCAGCCCCGAGAATTCCAGCACGGCGGTGATCAGCACGATGTGCATGACGTTGGGCAGCAGATGGCGCCGCATGATGCGCCAGTGCGACACGCCGAAGGCGCGGGCGGCCTGCACGTACTCCAGCTCGCGCAACTTGAGCGTCTCGGCGCGCAGCAGGCGGCACAGCCCGGCCCAGCCGGTCAGCCCCATGATCATGCACAGCAGGAACAGCCGCAGGTCCGCCCGCTGCGCCGCGGTCTGGAAGTATTCCGCGTGCGTATCGATATAGACCTGCATCATCAGCACGCAGGCTGCGATGAGCAGCACGCTGGGAATCGACGTCAGCGTGGTGTAGAGATACTGGATCACGTCGTCCACGCGGCCCTTGAAATAGCCCGCGGCGAGGCCGAACAGGATGGCCGGCGGCAGCATGACCAGGGTGGTCAGGCTGCCGATGATCAGCGCGGTGCGCATGCTCTTGAGCGCCTGCCACAACACGTCGTTGCCGGTGCGGTCGGTGCCCAGCGCATGGTAGCCGCTGGACAGCCCGGCCAGCGCTCCGCCGACGAGGCACAGCAGGGCGAAGGTGAGCAGCATCGCGCGCCAGGGCATCTCGGTGCGTCCGCCCGCCAGGTCGGCCCACGCCGCGCGCCACGACGCCCGGCGCCGGGCCAGTCCCGCGGCAAGCACGGCCGCCGCCGCCGCGGCCAGCAGCGCGCCCGCGCCCAGGCCGGCCAGCAATCGGGACAGGACATCCCCGGCCCACTGCGCATCGGGATCGTCCAGGTGCGCGCCCGCGAAACGCAGGCGCGGGAAGTCGCGCACCGGCTGGCCGTCGACCAGCATCGTTTCTTTCGTGAATTGCCGCAATGCGAGCGGCGAAGAATAAGTCTTCTCGGGGCTGGACAGGGCGCTGCCGTCGAGCAGCGCATCCAGCGCCGAGCGCACCACCGGGGCATAGGCCGGCGGCGCATCGGCCGGGGCATTGGGCGCGGGAGGCAGCACGGGCCGATAGTGAATGGAATCCAGCAGCCCCACCACGGTGAAAGCGGCCAGGACCACGGCCGCGCACATGGCCGGCGTGTCGCGGGCCACGCCGGCCCAGGCGGCGCGCAGCGCCGGCGAACGGCGCACCCGCCAGGCGCAGGCCGCCGCTCCCAGCAGCAGCAATGCCACGGCGATATCGGTCCAGAGCAATACGATCATGGGCATGGTCTTATTCGAAGCGCACGCGCGGATCGGCCAGCGTGTAGGAAATGTCGGCCAGGATCAGCCCCACGATATAGAGCGCCGACCCCAGGAACACCATGGCCCGCACGATGGAGAAATCCTGGGCGTTGATGGCGTCTATGGTGTAGCTGCCCAGGCCCGGGATACCGAAGAACGACTCGGCGATCAGGCTGCCCATGAAGAGCAGCGGAATGGCCGAGACCGTGCCCGTCAGGATGGGCAGCATGGCGTTGCGCAGCACGTGGCGCAGCAGCACCGCGCGCTCGGACAGGCCCTTGGCTCGCGCGGTGCGCACATAATCCTTGCCGATCTCCTCCAGGAAAAGCGTGCGGTAGAAGCGCGCCTCGGGCCCCAGGCGCGAAACGATCGCCACCAGCACCGGCAGGGCCAGGAACTTGACCGCATCCAGTCCCCCCGCGAATCCCGAATAGGGCACCAGGCGCAGCACCTTGGAAAACAGCCATTGGCCCGCGATGATATAGAACAGCCCGGAAATGGACAGCAGCACCACGCACAGCACCACGCCCCAGAAATCCAGGCGGGTGGCGCGGAAGAACACCAGGGTCAGCGCGAACACCACGCTGGCGACCAGCCCCAGGACGAAGGTGGGGATCGCCAGCGCCAGGCTGGGGCCGATGCGCCCGCGGATCTCGCGGCCGATGTCGCGCCCGCCGTCGGAAATGCCGAAGTCCAGCGCCAGCAGCGGCGCCGAGCGCCGGTAGAACACGGTGTCCGTCACGCGCGCGGCGCCCGTGGCCCGCTCGTTGTAGAACAGCGGCTTGTCGTAGCCCCGCTCGACCTTCCATTTCTCGATCGCGTCCTGGCTGACGCGCTGCCCGCCGATCGACAGGCGCGCCATGTCGTCCGGCGTATTGACCGCGAAGAACAGGACGAAAGTGAACAGGTTGACCCCCACCAGGGTCAACACGCCGTAGAGCAGGCGCCGGACGATATAGGCGGTCATCGGACGCTCCTCATGGGCGTGGCTCCGGCTCGGACGCGCCCGCCGGCGTGCCGAAGGCGGTGCGCCGCTCGCGCCGGCGCAAGGCGAACCAGGCCGGCAGGATCGCCGCGGCCAGCCCTGCCAGCAGCAGCCAGAGCGGCCACCACACCGGCCGGTTCCACGCGTCGATCCTGGCGACGCGCAAGGCCGGGTCGATCTTGAGATACTGCAGGGTATTGCGCACCATCTGGGTCGGCTTGGCATTGCCCACCCACTGTTGGTAGGCGCCGCCGGATTTCGGGAAATAGCCGAACATCCAGGGCGCGTCGCGCTGCACGATGGCCGTCATGCGGGCGATGACCTGCTCCTTTTCCGGGCCGTCGTCCAGGAAGCGCATGCGCTCGAACAGCTGGTCGTATTCCGGATTCGAATAGTTGGCGGCGTTCTCGCCGCCATTGTCCGCCTTGGCGTTGGGACCGTAGAGCAGGAAGAGGAAATTCTCGGCGTCGGGATAGTCGGCCACCCAGCCCCACATGAATAGCTGCGCCGCGCCGCGCCGCATCTTGTCCTGGAAACGGTTGTAGTCGGTGGCGCGCACGTCCAGTTGCACGCCCAGCTTCGCGAACTGGCGCCGCATCCAGTCGTAGGTGGGCGACGCGCCGGTCGAGCCGCCCATGGCGTCGAAGTGCAGCACCAGCGGCTGCCCGGTGCGGGCGTCGCGCCCGTCGGGATAGCCGGCTTCGGCCAGCAGGCGCTTGGCGGCCTCCAGCGATTTGCGCGCCGGACGGCCGTCGCGCACGTCGTAGACATAGGGATCGATGCCGGCCGGCGGCTCCTGGTAGCCCAGCACGCCCGGCGGCACCGGCCCGTAGGCGACCTCGGCCTGGCTGTTCTCGAATATCGCGACGTACTCTTCCCAGTCGAAGGCGATGCTCAGCGCCCGGCGCAGCTTGCGGTTCTTTTCGCGCCGCTCGGGCGTATCGCCCGCCCCCACCACCGGGTCTTTCCAGTTGAAGCCCAGGTAGTAGCTTTGCGTTTCCACGGTGGTGGGCAACTGTATGCCGCGCTCGGCGTACAGGGCCGCCTTGTCGGGCGAATCGCCCGCGGCCACCAGCATGGCGACCCCGTACTCGCCGCGTTCGACCTGGGGAATGTCGTAGTAGCCCTGCAGGAACTTGCCCTGCAGCGGGATGCTTTCCTTTTCGATGTTGAAAACGATGCGGTCGATGAACGGCGTGGGCTTGCCGCAGTCGGCCAGCCGGCCGGCGGCCCGGTCCGCGGGCTCGCCTTCGCAGGGATAGGGTTCGCCGCGGAAATTGGGGTTGCGCGCCAGGACGTGGCGCCGGTTCTGCAGCGATTCCACCAGCATGTAGGGTCCGGTGCCCACCGGCCAGGTATTGAGCGACAGGTTGCGCTCGGCCATGCCGGGCTGGTGGTAGAAACGGTCGGCTTCCCAGGGCACCGGCGCCACGAAGGTCATGGCCAGCCAGTACTTGAATTGCGGATACTTGCCGATGACGCGGATGCGCAGCGTGTGGTCGTCCAGCGCCCGGACACCGTCGAATCCCGATCCGCGCAGGTCCGTCCAGGGCGCTTCGCCGCCGGCGGACCGCCCCGCGCGCGCCCTCGCGTCTTCCTGCCGCAGCCGGTCGCCGTACTCGCGCATGCCGACGATATGTTCCGCCATGACCGAATAGATGGGCGATATCACCCGCGGGCTGGCCAGGCGGCGGAGGGCGTACACATAGTCGGCGGCGGTCAGCTCCCGCGTGCCGGTCCGCTTGAAATCCGGAATCGCGTATTTGTCCCGCAGGGCGTCGGGCGCCAGCGGCCAGTATGCATAGCCGCCGTCGGGCTTGCGCGCGAATGCGGGATGCGGCTGGAACAGAATGCCCGGACGGATGGAAATGTCGTAGACGCTCTCGGCGATCTCCTCGCCCGGCGCGTCGGCCGGCAGTTCGCGGCCCTGGGCGTCGTAGTAGCGCGGCTGCGCGATCGCCGCGGCCGCCCGCGGCACCAGCTCGTAGGGCCGCTTCAGGTAGTGGTAGCCGTAGAGCGGCTCGTAGATGTTGTACGTAAAGGGCGTTTCGTCGCTGGAATACGAACTGGCGGGATCCAGGTACTTGGGCGAACGCTGGGTGAACGCGGTATAGAGCGTGTTGTCCCGCTCGGCGCCGGCGGCGTAGGGGCTGTTGACGGGGCTGTCGCCCATGCAGCCGGCCAGCGCCAGCACCAGCGCCGCCGTCACGGACCTCCCCATTATGCTGCGCATGCACGCCCCCTTTCCGGATCGACGGCAAGCATAGCAAAACCGGCCGTCCCGCTTGACTGACCGTTCAGCACCGGCCCTGGTTCCAGCAGCGCTGCCGCCATTCCCACGGGGCGACGGCCGGCCCCTGCGCCCACAGGCCGGCCCGCGACCGGCGGGCCTCGCTTTCCAGGTCCGCGATGGCCGGGTCGCGCAGGTAGTTTCCGTGGTTCTGGCGGTTGGCCCAGGCCATGCCCGCCTGGACCTGGCGCCGGTTGGCGGTCTGGCCGCCGGGCAGTGGCAGGTCGCAGACGTCGCGACCATAGCCGTCGCGTTCGTAGCAGCGCGCGGCCAGGGAGCGGCCGGCCACCAGAGCGTCGAGCGAACGGCGCGACGCCTGGCCGAAGGGCTGGCCCTGCCGGTCGCGCCCGCCGGTCTCCGGCGCGTCGATGCTGGCCAGCCGCACATGGCGCGCGCGGCCTTCCGAGCGCAGCACGATGGTATCGCCATCGATGACCCGGATGACCTCGCCCTGCAGCGTATATAGGCCGTCCGCGGCCGGCACGGAACTCGTCGGCGGACCGCCGCGCAGCAGCCACCCGCCGCCGGCGGCGAGCAGGATGGCCGCGATCATGCCGGCGAGGCGGCGCGACGGACCGGAATATCGGTTGGACAGGAAGGCGATGGCGGAACTCCCCGAAACGAGCGGGGCAGTTTGCCATAAACCCGGCGCGGCGGGCGCGGCGGCGGGACAACGGCGACCTGGCGGGCGGCATCGCGCCCGCCGGCCGCCCTATAGCCAGCCGGCCTTGCGGAAGCGCCAATACAGCAGCCCGCAGGCCAGCGCGATGCCGCCCATGATCGCGGGATAGCCGTAGGCCCAATGCAATTCCGGCATGAATTCGAAATTCATGCCGTAGACGCCCGCCACCGCGGTCGGCACCGCCAGGATGGCGGCCCAGGACGCCAGCCGGCGCGTGGTCTCGGTCTGCTGCGTCTGGCCGATCATCAGGCCTGCTTCGAACGCGAAGGCCAGCGCCTCGCGCAGCGCGTTGATCAATTCGTCGATCCGCAGCACGCGGTCGGCCACTTCGCCGAAATACGGGCGGGCGTTGGCGTCGATGGGCGCCATCTCGACCCGCGACAGCCGCCGGCAGATCTCGGCCAGCGGCGCGATCGCGGTATGAACCCGCAACAGGTCCCGGCGCAGCCGGTACAGCGCCCGGATATCGTGGTTCTTCAAGTCGTGGAACAGCATCAGTTTCTGCTCGACGCCCTCGACCAGGGTTTCGAAGCGGGCGCCGGCCTGCACGTAGCGGTCCACCAGCAGGTCGAGCAATTCCGACGCCACGAAATCGGCGCCGCGCGCCAGCAGGTCGGGCAAGGCTTCCAGGCGCGCGCGCACCGACCGGTAATCGCCGCCGGCGCCGCGCCGGATCGTCACCAGGAACCCCTTGCCGATCAGCAGGACCGTCGCGCCGAACGCGGGCCGGGCCGCGCCCGCCTCCACCGTGGCGGCGACCACCAGCACCACGGAATCGAAATCGATGATCTTGGGACGGCGATGCGTCGCCAGGAGCTCTTCGCACACCTGGCGGTCCAGCGACAGGCCGCGCGCGATGCGCTCCAGGGTTTCCGGACAAGGATCCTTCAACCCGATCCACAGCAGGCTGTGCGCCTGGCCGGCATAGGCGCCGATGCCCTCGATCGGCACGTCGGCGGCGCGCCGGCCGTCGAGATACGCGACGGACGCCACCACCTCGCCTTCGGGAACATCGGCGGAGGGTCGTGGCTGCGGCTCGGTCATGTGGTTCTCCCAGGGAAGTCCGGAGCGGCTGGCAAGGCCCCAGCGGGGCAGCCCGGAGCGGGCGGGCCGATGATAGCATCACGGCCAGTGCCCTAGAGCTATATAGCTATTGACCTCTGTTGCTTGCTCGGCTACAGTGGCCCGTCGCTTTTCCCGCCCGCAGAACCGCCATGTCCGCTTCCCCGCTCCCCGCGGAAACCATCCAGCGCCGCTTTTTCCGCCTCACCCCGCTGGGGCTGAGCAAGCACGCCCAGTTGCGCGAATCGATCATCGGCGCGGTGGACGACGGCGAACTGCGGCTGGGGGACAAGCTGCCGCCCGAAAAGGCGCTGGGCAACCTGCTCAATATCAGCCTGGGCACCACGCAGAAGGCGCTGGCCACCCTGGCCAGCGCCGGCTACCTGGTGCGCGAGCACGGGGTGGGCACCTTCGTCGGCCAGCCCCGGCGCTCCATACAGGGATCGTGGCACTACCGCTTCACGAATCCCGCCAGCGGCGAGCACGTGCCGGTCTACACGCGCCTGCTGGCGCGCGCCATCGTCGGCGACGGGCCCTGGACGGCGGTGCTGGGCGCGGACGAACGCGGCTACGTCCGCATCGACCGCCGCATCTCCATCGGCGACCGCGAAGCCTGCCTGAGCGAACTGTATCTGCAGGCGTCCCTCTTCGGCGCGATCATGGAGTTGCCGGCCAAACGTCTCGAGAACGTCAACCTCAAAGAGATCTTCGAAATCGAATTCGGCTATCCCACCATCGAGGCCAAGGGCGGCGCGCGCGTCGTGCCGCTGGACGACGCCAGCGCGGACCTCATGGGCGTGGCGCGCGGCAGTTGGGGGCTATCCATCAACATCGTGGCCTGCAGCAAGGGGCTGCGGCCCATTTCATACCAACGCATGCTGGTCCCGCCCAGCGACTACGAACTCGATATGGATTTCATCCGCTCGCCCTGAAGGGCGTGTCCCGACCTCGCGCCTCCGGTCCGGGCGCCCCTGCGGGCTCCCGGCGGTCGCGCCGCCCCGGCCCATGCCGGCCAAGGAGATTCCAGATGTCCGCAATCCACCGCAAGCTGGTCGCTGTACTCTGCTTTCTCGCTGCTTCGTTCTGCGTTCCGGCGCCGGCGGCCCTCGCCGCTTACCCGGAACGTCCGGTGACCATCGTCGTGCCTTTCTCGCCGGGCGGCGGCCACGACTTCACCGCCCGCCTCATGGCTGCCCGGCTGACGACCGAACTCGGCCAGCAGGTGATCGTCGTCAACAAGCCGGGCGCCAACGGCATGATCGGCGCCCAGTCCGTCGCGCATGGACCGGCCGACGGCTACACCATGCTGATGTCCTCGCCGGCCGAGATCGTCATCTCGCCGCTGCTCTACAAGGACATGCAATACGACCCGCACCGGGACCTGAGTCCGGTGACGCTGGCCGGCGTCACGCCCATCGCCCTGGTCGCGCATCCCTCCATACCGCCCGGTTCCGTGGCGGAACTGGTCGAGTACGCCAGGCGGCATCCCGGCACGCTCGGCTACGGCACGCCGGGCACGGGCAGCGCGCAGCACCTGGCCGTGGAATGGATCGCCCGCCTGACCGGCATCGAGCTGCTGCATGTCCCGTACAAGGGCGCGGGACCCGCGACCGCCGACGTGCTGGCCAACCAGATCCCGCTGGCCAGCGTCGGCATGGCGCCCGTCATGCCCAACTGGAAGGCCGGCAAGCTCAAGGTGCTGGCGATCATGAATCCCCGCCGCCTCGCCTGGCTGCCCGATGTCCCGACCGCGAGCGAGGCGCCCGGCGCGGGCGCGGTGGACGTCGTGCAATGGATGGGAGTGTTCGTGGCCGCCGGCACGCCGCGCCCGATCGTCGAGCGGCTGAACCAGGCCTATGCCCGCGTCCTGCACGATCCCGAGGTCCGGGCCACCATGCTCGCGCAGGGCGTCGATGCCGTCGGCGACTCGCCGCAGGATTTCTCCGCCTACCTCGACCGGGAACGCGCCAAGTACGCGGCACTGGTCAAGGATTCCGGCCTCACCCCCCGCTGACACGGACCCGCCATGACCCTTCCCGCTCCCTTCGATTTCGTCCCCCTGCCCGCCGCCCGCAGCGTCAAGCCGCGCCGCAACGGCCTGACCATGATGATCGACGACGGCCTGCCGCTGCGCTATGTCGCCGACCTGCTGGAACTGGCCGGCGACTATGCCGACCTGGCCAAGATCAAGACCGGCACGGCACGCCTGTATTCCCGCGACAAGCTGCTGGCCAAGCTGGAGCTGTATCGCGCGTCGGCCATCCGGCCGTTCCTGGGCGGACAGTTCCACGAATACATTCTGGCCACGCAGGGCGAGGCCGCGCTGCCGCGCTTCTACGAGGAAGCCCTGGCGCTGGGGTTTTCCACCATAGAAATTTCGGATAACGTGGTACCTCTGACCCGCGAGCAGCGCATCGCGCAGATCCGGGCGGCGAGCGCCAGCGGCCTGTCGGTGTTCGGCGAAGTCGGCTCCAAGGAAACTCTGAGCAATCCCGGCCTGCTGATCGAACAGGCGCGCGACTGCTTCGAGGCCGGCGCCGAGCTGGTGCTGGTCGAGGCGGCCGAACTGGTCGAGGCCGGGCGGCTGCGGGTGGCGTCGATCGAACGCCTGATGTCCGACCTGGACATGAGCCGCGTCATGATCGAACTGCCCGGGCCCTGGATCGCCGATGTCCGCCAATGCGACATCGAGTCCATGAAGAAGACCCTGATTTCGGTGCTGGGCCCGGACGTGAACCTCGCCAACGTCGCCGCCCCCACCCTGCTCGATACCGAAGCCGCGCGCGTCGGCCTGGGCACCGCCGGACCCGCGCGCGAGCACGGCTGAAGACCGCCGTCCTCCGGACATCCGCCCACCAAGACAGGAGACAAGAAGCACCATGCCTCACTCGACCTACGCCGCCCACCTGATGGGAACCGCCACCCTGGATCCCACAGGGGAATTCGAAGCCGGCAGCTTCGGTTCCTTCACCCTGACCTATACCGCCGGCTATTTCGGCATCGACGATACCGGCTCGATCAAGATCGTGCATCGCTTCGCCAGCGACATGGGCAAGCCCCAGTTCGACGACCCCAAGGGGTGGAACTACACCACGGTCGAGGCCTCCAACGGCGCGGTGCTGCAGGTCCAGTACGACAACAAGCTGAACATCCGGCCGTGGGACAAGACGCTGTTCATCCGCGTGGTGCGCGGCTTCCTGCGCGAAGGCGACCGCATCGTGGTGCGCTTCGGCGACCGCCGCCAGGGCTCGCCCGGCATGCGGGTGCAGACCTTCCACGAACCCACCTTCGAATTCAAGGTGCTGGTCGACGCCTTCGCCACCTACCAGTACACCGAGCTGGAGCGCTCCCCGACCATTTCCGTGGTCGCGGGGCCGCCGCTGGGGTACAAGGCCATCCTGCCGACCCTGCGCCGCGCCGGCCAACGCTTCAGGCTCGGATTCAAGGGCGAGGACAAATGGGGCAACCCCAGCCACCTCATGGCCGGGCGCTACGACGTGCGCAGCAACCTGCCGGTGAGCGGGCTGCCCGAAAGCTTCACCATGCGCGACGGCGAATACGCCTACATCCTGGACCACCTGGCGGTCGAAGCCGCGGGCGACCTGCAGATCGAGATCCTGCAGCACGGCAACGTGCTGGCGCGCTCCAATCCCTGCCGCATCGCGCCGCAGGCGGAATACGTGCACTTCTGGGCCGACCTGCACGGCCAGTCCGAGGAAACCATAGGCACCAACTCGGCGCGCGAACTGCTGGCCTTCGCCCGCGACCGCGCCTTCCTGGACGCCATGAGCCACCAGGGCAACGATTTCCAGATCACCCTGGACTTCTGGCATCACCTGAACGACCTGACCCGCGAATTCAACCGCGACGGCGAGTTCATCGTCTTCCCGGGCTACGAATGGTCGGGGAACACCGGCCTGGGCGGCGACCGCAACGTGCTCTATCTGGACGAGGGCCGCCCCATCCACCGGTCTTCGCACGCGCTGGTCGAGGACATGTCGGACCTCGACACCGACGCCAACAGCGCGAACCAGCTCTTCGAGGCGCTCAAGGACGAGGACGTGGTCGTCTTCGCGCACATCGGCGGACGCTATGCCGACATCACGATCTCGCACGATGCGCGCCTGGAGCGCTCGATCGAGATCCACTCGGATTGGGGCACCTTCGAATGGCTGCTGGAAGACGCCTTCGACCAGGGCTACCGCGTGGGCATCCTGGCCAACAGCGACGGCCACAAGGGCCGCCATGGCGCGAGCCATCCCGGCGCCTCGCTGTTCGGCGCCTACGGCGGCCTGAGCTGTCTGCTCGCCAGGGAGCTGACCCGCGAATCGATCGCCGAATGCCTGCGCCACCGGCGGCACTACGCCACCACGGGCTGCCGCGCCTACCTGAACGCGCAGGCAGTGTTCGACCGGCCCGCGCGCATCCATTCCGACGATCCCAAGCTCGGCATGCCGGTCACGTCCTCCGAAGGCCTGCGCGCCGACATGGGCGCGGTCACCGAATACGACGGCGACAGCGTGACGCTGGAATTCGAACTGATGACCGAAGGCGCGATCCAGGACATCGAAGTGCGCAACCTGATGGAGACCGTGGAGGTACTGCGTCCCTACGGCGAGGCGGACCTGGGACGGCGCATCCGGCTGATCTGGGAAGGCTCGGAATACCGCGGCCGCGGCCGCCAGACCATCTGGGACGGCGGCGCCACCCTGGCGGGCAATGCCTTCGAGGACCCGGTCCCGGTCAATTTCTGGAACCTGGACAAGAAGCTGGAGCAGACGGCCGATAACCGCCTGCAATGGAAATCGCTGACCACGGGCGGGTTCTCCGGCGTGGACGTGCGGCTGGCCGATCCGCGCGCCGGCACGCTGACGATCGCCACGCCGTTGATCAACGAATCGATCCCCGTCGCCAGCATCGGCCTCGCGCCCCGGATCTTCGAGAACGGCGGGATCCGGCGCCGCATGAAGGTCTTCCGGCTGCCCGACGCCAACGAGTGTCGGCGCGTCAAGCACGCGGTGCGCGTGCCGCTGCATCGGGGCCGCGACAATGCGGTCTACCTGCGCGCCACCACCGAGGACGGCTTCTTCATCTACTCCAGTCCGGTGTATATCGTGCGGACCTGAACGAGGCGGCCGCCCGCCGGGGTGGCCGCCTCGCAACCGTTCGTTGCGTTTCCTATCCGAAAGACCAGACAGCGGACATGCATCGGGGGCAAAATGGGGGTTTCGCGCGAGACCGACCAGGAACCCCCACGCATGGACAACCCTACGATCGCCGAAATCGGCAACGAACCCCGCTTCGTGCAGATGCCCGCCGGGCCTGCGCGGCGGGCCCACCAGGAACTGCTCGATGGCCTGCAGGCCCCGCAGGCCCGCATCGCGCCCAAATTCCTGTACGACGCCCTGGGCTCCAGCCTGTTCACCGCGATCACGCAGTTGCCCGAGTACTACCCCACGCGCTGCGAGGCGGAAATCTTCGACACCCACGGCCCGGACATCGCCCGGCAGGTCGGGCCGCTGCACGCCATGATCGACCTGGGCGCGGGCGATTGCAGCAAGGCGCAGCGCCTGCTGGAATATCTGCAGCCGCTCCAGTACGTGCCCATCGACATCTCGGCGGATTACCTGCAGGACGCGGCGGTGCGGCTGCATACGCTGCACCCCGAACTGGACATCCTGGCCCTGGGACTGGATTTCTCCGAATCGCTCGCGCTGCCCGCCAGCGTGCACCCGAAGCGGCGCCTGTTCATCTATCCCGGCTCGAGCATCGGCAACCTGGACGCAAGCCAGGCCCTGGCGATGCTCGAGCGCATACGCGCCAACTGTCCGGGCGGCGGGCTGCTGGTGGGCGTCGACCGCGTCAAGCCGCGCGGGATCCTGGAACCCGCCTACGACGATGCGCTGGGCGTGACGGCCGCGTTCAACCTCAATCTCCTGCGCCACGTCAACGCCATGGCCGACACCGACTTCCGGGTCGAGGACTGGAAGCACGTGGCGTTCTACAACCCCGCGCTGGAACGCGTCGAGATGCACCTGGAAGCGCGGCGCGAGGTGGACGTGAGCTGGCCCGGCGGCCACCGCACATTCGCGCGCGCCGAACGCATCCACACCGAAAGCTCGTACAAGTACCGGCCCGAGCGTTTCGCCGACATGCTCGAGCGCGCGGGCTTCTCGGACATCCGCCACTGGAGCGACGAACGCGCATGGTTCTCGGTGTTCCACGCGCGCGCCTCCTGACATCCCGTTCGCGAAAGACCCCCATGGAACTTGCCCGCTCCCCGTCCCGACTCTCCTCCGATCCTGCCCCGCGGCGCACGCCGGCCCCGGCCGCATTGCCCGAACGCTTCGAGGCGGTGCGTGAAACCACCGCCGCGCTGGCCCGCGGGCTGAGCGCGGAAGACTGCCAGGTGCAATCCATGCCGGACGCCAGCCCGGTCAAGTGGCACCTGGGCCATACGACGTGGTTCTTCGAAACCTTCATCCTGGAGCGCCATGCGCCGGACTACCGGCCGTTCCATCGCGATTTCCGCATGCTGTTCAACTCGTACTACAACGCGGTGGGCGACAAGCACCCGCGCCCGGCGCGCGGCATGCTCACCCGGCCCGCGCTCGACGAGGTCCTGGCCTATCGCGCCCACGTCGAGCAGGCCATGCGGGACGCCTTCGGACAGGCGCGGGACATTCCGGCCTTCGACGCCCTGGTCGAACTCGGCCTGCATCACGAGCAGCAGCACCAGGAGCTCATGCTGACCGACGTGCTGCACCTGTTCTCGTGCAACCCGCTGCGTCCCGCCTATCGGCCGGGCCCCTTGCCCGGCGCCGCGCCCGCGCCCACGCCCGTGGGCTGGACGCGCTACGAAGGAGGCGTCGTGCGCATCGGCCACCAGGGAACGGATTTCTCCTTCGACAACGAACTGCCCGCGCACGACGTGCTGCTGCAGCCCTATGAATTGGCCGACCGCCTGGTCACGCAGGCGGAATACCTGGAATTCATGCGCGACGGCGGCTACCGGCGCCCGGAACTCTGGCTGTCCATGGGATGGGACCAGGTGTGCGGCCAGGGCTGGGAAGCGCCTTTCTATTGGGAAGCGCACGACGGCGGCTGGCGCCGGTTCACCCTGCGCGGCCTGGTTCCGCTGGACCCCGGCGCGCCGGTCTGCCACCTGAGCTATTTCGAAGCCGACGCCTACGCGCGCTGGGCCGGCGCGCGCCTGCCGCGCGAAGCCGAATGGGAATGGACCGCCCGCTGCCTGGGCCAGCCCGGGCCCTCGCCGCAAGCCAACCTGCTGGAATCCGGCATGCTTATGCCGCGGCCGGCCCAGGCCGCGGCGGCGGGACCGGCGCAAATGTATGGCGATGTCTGGGAATGGACAAGCAGCGCCTACGACGCCTATCCGGGCTTCGTGCCGGCCGCCGGCGCCGTGGGCGAGTACAACGGCAAGTTCATGTGCAACCAGTTCGTGCTGCGCGGCGGCTCCTTCGCCACGCCGCGCTCCCATATCCGGCCGAGCTATCGCAACTTCTTCCCGCCGGACGCGCGCTGGCAATTCACGGGACTGCGGCTGGCGCGCGACGCGGCGCCCGCCGGCACGCCCGCGCGGGCCTGAGCCCGGCCTTGCCCGCCACGCGCAGGCGGCTCGACCGGCCGCTCCGCGGCGCGCCGGTTTTCAGTCCTTGCCGTCGCGCCTGTTTTCCAGGCGCCGCTCCAGCGCCCCCAGTATCGCCAGGATGGCCAGCGCCAGCACGGTGCTGGCCAAGGCGGTGACCTCGTTGCCCATGCCGGCGGCCACGCCGATGGCGGCGGCCAGCCAGATGGTGGCGGCCGTGGTCAGGCCCTTGATCCGGTGGGCGTCGCTGAGCTTGATGATGGCGCCCGCGCCCAGGAAACCGATGCCGGCGATCACGCCCTGCAGCACGCGGCTGAGATCGCCGATCTGCATGCCGTCCTGCAGGGGCGACACCACGAACAGCGCCGCGCCGAGCGACACCAGCATGTGGGTGCGCAGGCCGGCCGGCTTGCCGCGGCGCTCGCGCTCGTAGCCGATCAGGCCGCCCAGGAACACCGCCATTCCCAGCCGGACCAGGATGCGGGTGGCATCGGCCGCGTCCGGAATGTCGGAAAATTCCTGCTGGACGGCCGACCAGATCGTTTGCGCCAGTTCGCTCATCGGGGCTTCTGTCTCCTTATCGCGACGATCCGAGCATAGGCCGGCCGGCGCGCCGCCGCAACCGGCCGCCGTGCGTGCCGCTGCCGCGCACGGCGGGTAATATGGTACGGTCCCCTTCGCCGGAGCCCGCCATGCCGAATTCCGACCACGATCGTCCCCCGTCGCCCTTCCCGACGACCGACCCGCGCCTGGCCGAAGCCTACGGCATGCTGCGCGGCAAGTGGGGCTGGTTCGTCGCCATGGGCATACTGCTGCTGGTCCTGGGCCTGCTGGCCGGGGCATACGCCCTGGCCGCGACGGTGGCCAGCGTGCTGTTCGTGGGCATCCTGATGATCGTCGGGGGCATCGGCCATCTCGCCCATGCCTGGCGGATCAAGGCGTGGCGGGGTTTCCTGCTCTGGACCCTGATCGGCCTGGTCTATATATTGGCGGGCGCCCTCGCCATCCACGATCCGCTGGCCGCGGCGGCGGGACTGACGCTGCTCCTGGGCGCCTTCCTGATCGCGGTGGGCGCGCTGCGCCTCTGGGTCTGGTTCCAGAACCGGGCCCAGTCCGGATGGCAATGGATCGCGTTGTCCGGCGTCATCACGCTGCTGATCGGCCTGCTCATCGCCGCCGGCTGGCCGGCCAACAGCCTGTGGATACTCGGACTGCTGCTCTCCCTGGACCTGCTGTTCCAAGGGTGGGCGCTCATGCTGCTGGGCCTGGCCCTGCGCGCCGCCGCCCGCCGGTGAAACCGCCTGGCCAGCCCGCCAGCGGCCCCGCCCCCGATTTCATATCGCTTCCGGGTGCAACGCCGGAATTCTCCCGGCCGCGCCGGCACGGCCCTTTTTGTCGTGCCCCTGCTACTTAGGAATTACACCTATGCATTTCTTTCCTGCACAGGATAAGCAGCTTTTCAAACACGTTTTGTCTGCCCTGCACAATAATCTCAATATTGAGATTTTTCACAACGATTCTTCACTTATTGCAGAATAAAACAGCCAATTGGGCAAAAGAAATCGATTACCGCATGGGCGCCAGCAATAAACCGTTGGAAACCGAAAGAAAACGATCGGGAAATTACGTCGCGGCCAATGGGCACTTTGGTATTAAGCCTTTGATTAAGCAGGATTATGGCGCCGCGATAAAGCATTCATCCAAATGGATTAAAGGGCTAAACAATCCTTGATTCCGCATAAATGACTGGATAATATGAAATGGCGGGATCTGTACGAATTCTAACAATTTAGACGCATTTATCATTCGATATTCGCAAACGATAGGTAGTTTCTTCAAAGCAGTTTCTTCAATGCTGTTTGCGCCATCGATGGCAATAACCCACCCTGTCGTCTAATGCCCGGCCACCCGACCTCGCGGCGGTTATCCGGGCGGTTCCTAGGGGGAACCTATCATGATAGCCAGCACCCTCCTCGTCGAAGCCCACCCGCTGTTGCGCCTGGGCATGCTGCATCTACTAGCCGACGTCCTGCCCCATATGTCGATACAAGGCCTGGATTACGCCGAAATCCGGCGAAGTAGCGATCCGCCCCGCAGTATCGACCTGGCACTCCTTTCGCTGGCAAAGGACGACGATCCCCTCGACGCGGTGAACGAGTTGCAACGCGCCTATATCCCCAAGTGGATATTGCTGCTGTCCGACGATGCGCTGGCGCCGTCGCTGCAGCACAACTTGCCGCCGGTGGTATCCGGCATAGTTCCCAAGCTCGCCTCGGCCGATATGCTGGCTGCCTCCATACAACTGGTGCTGGCCGGCGGCAAGTGCTTCGGATTGTCCGCCACGCTGCCGCCCGCCCGGCCCCGCGCTTCGGTTCCGGCGCCGCCGCCCGCGGCGGCCATGCCCATCGCTCCCGCGCCCGCCTGGCGTTCCGCGGGCGCCGGGGAAACCGCCAAGCTGCCGGCCGAGATCGTAGCCGAGGCGGAACTGCTGCAATTGACGCCCCGCCAGTACGAAGTCCTGGTGCTCCTGGCGCGCGGCTATCCCATCAAGATCGTGAGTCGCCGGCTCAATATCTCGGTGGCCACCGCCAAGGCCCATGCCGGAACGCTCTACCAGCGCCTGAATGTCCGCAACAAGAGCGAAGCCGTCTACGCGGCGGTGTCGCGCGGCGCCAAGCTCGATTGGCAACATCTTTCCCCCAAGCACGGCAGCTATCCCGCCATGCAGGGGCGGATGGAGCAGCACGCCTAGCGGCGCGCGCCGGCCGGCGCCCGAACGCGCACGGCCGGCCCGGGGCCGGCCGCGCCATGCCCCGTCGCCGGGACGCTTCCTAGGCGACGGCGGCGTAAGGGATGTCCGGGACGGGCTCGCGCGGCGCCACGGCCGGAATGAAAGCCACTTCGCCCTCCCAGGGCCCCACATAGTCGATGACGCCGCGCTCGTCATGGTGGACCAGGACTTCGCGGACCCCCGCCTCGATGCGCCAGCGGACGTCGGCCGGCGGCGGGGCCACGGCCTCGCCCCCGATTTCCTCGCGGTCGCGCATGCGGATCCAGTTGTGGAAGCGGCAGACGATCATCCATGCCACCAGCGAGCCGGCCATGGACGCCACGACCAGCATGTACACCAGCAATTCGGCGATCTGGGCCGCCGTGCCGCCGACCATCACCAGCGAATGGTAGATGTACAGGCAGAACAGCAGCCATATCAGCGCGACGAGCGCGGGCCGCACCACGCGGTACCACAGGCCGTACAGGATGCCGTCGGCCGTTCCGTACTGCCTGACATAATCGGGAAACGAAGAGGCGCTGATATCGATGATGAGCGTTTTCATGCTTTGAGACCTCGATCAGGACTGACCCACCGCGCGCGACTGCGCGAACGGCGAAAGAGCACGCAAGGCAGCGCGATCACGGTGGTGATCATGCCGATCAGCCAGAAGGCGATGGGATACCACACCGTGTCGGTGAAATAGCGCAGGATGCGGTAGTCGTACTTCTGGTCGATGATGCAACCCGCCAGCAATTGCGCCAGGCAGGTCAGGAACAGCAGCGACCCGTGCCACTCCGGGAAGATCTGGAACTGCCAAAGCGGCGGCAGGGCGACGAACATTCCGAGCACGGCCAGGAAAACGATGGTCACCATGCCGTAGGCCCAGACCACGCTGAGCAGGAACTCGAGCAATATGGGCCACATCAGGGCATGGCGCGGATGCAGGAGCCGCAGGCCATACTTCAGGGCGGTCTCCATGCCGCCCTTGGCCCACCGCAGCCGCTGGCGGTACAGTCCCTTGAGCGTCTCCGGCATGAGTATCCAGCTCAGCGCCCTGGGTTCGTAGCGGATGTGCCAGCCGCCGACCTGCAGCTTCCAGCTGATGTCGATGTCCTCGGTCAGCATGTCCGGGCTCCAGTAGCCGACTCTTTCCAGCGCCCGCTTGCGGAACATGGTCATGACGCCCGACACGGTCATCAGGCGGCCGTAGAGCTGCTGGGTGCGCTTGATCAGGCCGATGATGGACGAGAACTCCCCCACCTGCATGCGGCCCAGCAGGGTCGACCGGTTGCGGATGCGGGGATTGCCGGTCACGGCGCCCACCCGGTCTCCATGCAGGAAATGGGTCAGCATGTAGACGATGGAGTCCTGGTCGGGCAGCGAATCGCCGTCGATGCAGAGCAGGAACTCGGCGTCGGTGAGCTGGGCCGCGGTGGTCAGGCCGATGGCCTTGCCTTCGTTGCGGTGCTGGTGGACCACCAGCAGCCGCTCGAAGCGGCGCGCCAGGCGATTGAGCTGGACGCCGGTATCGTCGCTGCTGCCGTCGTCCACCGCGATCACCACGTAGTCCGGGTAGCGCATCGCGTCCAGGTGGGCGATCACCTCGGCGACATTCTCGCCCTCGTTGTAGCAGGGCACGATCACCGCCACCCTGGGATAGCGCGGCAGGACGATCCGGCCGTAGCGGCGCCCCTGCTCGAACAGGAAGTAATGCAGCAGCCCGCCTATGATCCAGAAGTACGACATGAAGAACGGGTAATAGAACACGAAGCTGGACAGGCCGGCCTTGATGGGAATATCCATCTCCATGGGTCACCTCTCCACCTTGTCGGGATCCTGCCCTTCCAGCAGCGATTGCCGGTTGATGGCCTGGCGCGGCGTCATGCTGCGTTTCTCCAGCGTGGATTTCAACGACATTACCTCCCGGATGATTTCCGTGTTGGGGCGGTCCGCGACGAAATCGTCGGGGTAGTAGCCATAGTGGATCGCTCCCAGGCTGCGCAGCAGCGCCATCTGGTCGCGCAGCGTGGCGCTCGGGATCGGCGTCCCGGTGCGCCAGTCGACGCTCTGCAGTTCGAAGATCGTCGTCGCCAGCCCCTTCTTGCGAGCCACCTGCGCGACCAGCTTGCGCAGCCAGCCGTTCGCGTCGTCCGCGCCCTCCATGTGGGGCATGGCCATGAGCGCCACATAGTCGTAATTGGCCAGGAAGTCCTCCAGGTTCTGCGCGTACCAGGCCTCGGCGCGGGGCTCCAGCACGGGCTGCGCATAGAGATTGCGCACCGTCAGCATGTCGACGCCGTTCTGGTAGCCCTGCACGACTTCCGACAGTTGATGGGTAAAGTCGATCAGATAGCGCGTCTTGCCGCGGCTCCATTGCGCCGCCAGCCTGGGATCGGCCTTGATCCTGGCGATATCGGGCGGCAACCCCCAGGACGCATAAGTGGCCAGCGCCTCGGGGCGGTTGTCCTCGGTGTCGTCCAGCACCGCGTCGTCGTGGAACAGCACGCCGTCGAACAGCGCGTGCTTGGCGAGATCCTCGTAGATCTCCGATACGACCCGGCGCACCTGCGGGTGGAACGGGCTGAGCCGCACCGGGTGGCCTATGCCGCGGGCCTCGGACGGGGAACGCACCGACTGCACCAGCAGATCGCGCTGCGGATGGCCGGGCGGCAAGTGATAGGACAGCACGGGCAACCAGGCGTAGACGAGGGTATGGGCGCGCGTCTTCAACTGCCAGGCCACGCGGCTGAACAGGTCGGCGCGCATCGGCAGGTGCCGGTTGGGAAAATACAGTTGCGTGACGTCGCCGTCGCCCTTGGGATCGGCGAAAGCCTGCAGATAGACCGCGCTGGGCGCGAGGTCCTTCATGCGGTCGATCAGCAGCGAAAGATTGCGCTCCTGCTGCGCCGGGTCCTTGTCGTAGACATAATCCAGGTCGACCTGGACGATCCGCTGGACGGGATGGACCTGGCCGTGATATGTCATGGGCTCGCGCAGCGTGGACCGCAGCATGGCCACCGTCAGATCGTAGGAGCCCAGCCCGCGGCGAATGCGGTCCAGCGGCACGTCCGGGGAGTTCGGACCCGGCTCCAGCGTGAACATGATCGTCAGGCCGAGTTCGCGCGCCACCGCGTCGACATCGCGATTGTGCGCCCCGTACGGCCAGGCCACGGCGCGCACCGGCTTGCCGGTATGCTCGCGGATCAGGTCGATGCTGTGCTGCAGGTCGTCGCGCACGCGCTTGGCATAGGCCTCGTCGGTTTCGTAGCTCCGGGTCCCGGCGTCGTACAGGCGCGTGGCCGCCATCGGCAGTTCGTTGCCCTGCGGATTGGCCAGGCCGCCCTGGTGCATGTTGTGAGTATGCGTGGCGAACTCGACCAGGCCGGAATCCGCCATTTCGCGGATCTGGTTCCAGTTCATGAAGAAATCCCGCGGCACTTTCAGGCGCGGCCCCAGATCTATGGTCGAGCCCTCGGGCGCTTCCGTCCACTGGGTGACCAGGGCGACCACGGCGGGATAATCGAAGCGCTTGAGCAAGGGAAATACCTTGGTGTAGGTGCTCATGTAGCCGTCATCGAAGGTCAGCAGCACCGGCCGCGCCGGGAGCGGGGCGCCGCCGTTGCGCGCCGCGATGATCTGGTCCAGGCTTACCGGGTGGTAATCGTTGGCGCGCAACCATTCGAAAATGTCGACCAGGGTGCGCGTATCGATCGCGAAGGCATCGGGCTGGGTTTCGAACGACGCGCGCAGGTTGTCGCGCACGTCGTGCAGGCACAGCACGCGGAACGTCACGCCGTCGTTGGGATCGGGCGGCGGCAGGAAGTCCAGCGTATAGGCCTGGCCCGGCGGCGGCACCGCCGCCAGGCACAACCACATGAAAAACGCGGCGAACAGGCGTTGCGGAGTCGTCATGGCGGCGAGGAATCCCTATCCATATCGGTCTAGAACGGCACGCTCAGGCTCAGGTAGATGAGCGCGCGGGACTCGGGATTGCCGTCGTAGGCGCGGCGCCCATAGCCTATCCCGTACAGCACGGAGGCCTGGCGCGGCAGGTCCCAGGCCTGCTCGAGCCGGATTTCCCACAAGCCGCTGGTCGAAAAGCCGCTTTGCTTGTATGCCCCCGCCGTGCCGTAGACCCGCTGGCGGAATCCATACTGGCCGTTGCGCCAGGGCCGCCACTCGTACATGGCGGTCACCTGCCCCGTCAGATCGTGCGACGGGCTGAAATAGCTGACGTTGGTCAGCGTATTGTGCGAATAGGCGCCGCTCACCCAGGCGCTCACGCCGTGGCGCGGCGTCTGGAGGACTTGCCGGAACCACGTCACCCCGGCCTGCTGGCGGACATTCGAGTCGCTGTAGCGCAGCATGCCGTAGGTCAGGTCGACGTAGCCGCGCTCGTCGGGCTGCCGCCGCAACGACAGCGTGCCGCCCCAGCCGTGGATACCCTCGTCGTAGGCTTTCCAGGGCAGATCGTTGGCGTCGCTGGTAGCCATGCCCGCCAGCCGCCAGCCGTCGGCCGGCTCGTAGGCCGCATTGCCCGTCACGCCGGTGCGTCCGCTGGGTCCGGTGGAATGGTGGATCTCCGCCGAACCGTCGAAGCCGCCGCGCCGGTACTCCAGCCCGGCACCGTTGCGTACCCGCGATTCGCGGCCGTCGTCCAGGTCGGCCTGGCCGGTGAACTGGTGGAAGAACAGCCGGTAGTTGTAATCGATCGGCGCGGTATACAGCATGCTGTCGATCGACCACTCCTTGTTGGCGATGGCGGTCTGGCCCGAGGAATTGCTGCGGTCGCCGCCCGCTTCCACGGTCAGCAGCGGCGACTGGTAGACCTCGTAGTCGCGCTTGAGGTTGCGCACGCTGCTGTTCTCGGGAAAGCGCTCGCTCAGCGCCTGCGTGATCCGCCCGGCTTCGCGGTAGTCGCGCAGCGTCATCGACACGCGGCCCAGCCCGACGAGCGCGCCGATGTCGTTGGGCCGCTCCAGCAGGGCGACCTCGAATTCGTCGCGCGCCTGGCGCGGCTTGTCGTTGCCCATGCGCGATTCGGCCGCCGCGTTGCGCAGCGACGAACTGAAGGGCGCGTCATGGCGCAGCGCGTCGAGCGCCATGACGCCCGCCTCGGTCTTGCCGCTGTACAACAGATACAGCGCCCGCAGCCGCTTGGCGCGCGCGTAGTCCTCGTTCGGCATTTCGGGCATCGGCGCGCGCTCGACATACATCGGCGATTCCTTGTCCAGCGCGTCGAGCATGGCCTGCGCGTCTTCGTAGCGCCCACGATCCAGGTACTGGTAGAACAGGCTTTCGCGCACGGTCGGCCGGTCGATGTCGCCCGGGCCCGCCTGGGCCAGCGCGCGCTCGTAGCAATCGATCGCTTCGTCCAGCCGCTCGTTGTAGGAATACGCGTCCCCGGCCGCGACCAGCACATAAGGGTGTATGGCCGCTGCGCTGCGCGCCAGGGATTCGTAGAGCGCGATCGCCTCGTCCATGCGCCCGCGCGTGGACAGGCCGAAGACCAGGTCGCTGGTCAGGGCCGCGCGCAGCGAGGCGTACTCGGGCGTGTCGGGCAGCCGGCGCAACAGGCTCTGCCCGTCGATCAACGCCCCGTCCAGCGTGCGGAAGCGCTCCGGGCCGTTCAGCGTCCACATTTCCGCCTTGCTCCAGCGCAGGCGCTGCGCGATCGCCGCGTGCTCGAGCCGCGCATACTCCAGCGGCGTGAAGATTCCGGGCTGGCGATTGGCGAGATCCAGCGCCAGGTTGGCGGCCCCGCTGGCCGAGGCGTCCTCCACCTGCTTGCGCAGCGGCACCTGCGCTTGCGGCTTGGCCTGTCTGTGCGACGGCTTCTGCGCCTGCGCCTGGGCCGGGGCGCAGGCCATGCCCACCATGCCGCAAAGGACGACTATGGCGCACTGCTCCATGGCGAAAAGCAGACATTTACGGGTCATGATCGGGTCCGTGCGCGGAGTCGCTCGCGCAAGCGCCGCCGGAACGAAATCTCACCGGCATGGTCTGCATCTTAGAAAGTGCGATGGGGCTCCGACAACGGGCCAGAAGAACTACGTCTTGCGCAGCCCCACCGGTCGTAATGCTTTTGGAGAGATTCCGGGATTTGTGTCATGATGGCTCCATCGCTGGCCCCAGGGGCGCCTCATGGCTGAAATCCCGCGCACGAAATGGTGGAAGGCCGCCGTCCCCTGGATCGGCGCGGCCCTGTTGCTGGTGCTTGCCGCGAACGTGCTCCTGCCCCGTCTGGCGACCGCCGCGGACGGCCCGTGGCTGCAGGCCATGAACCGCCAGGCGCATTACCTGGACTGGGCGGCGCTCGCCATGGCGGTGATAGGCTGCGTGGACAGCGCTTTCCTGTATCGGCGCGGCCGGCGCGGCTGAGCGCCGGCCGCGCTGCTCGCCGGGCAGTCCGCATCCGGCCCGCTGACCCATGCCGCCCCGCGTCAATCGCTCCAGTCCGGGTGCCCTTTGCCCTGCGGACCTATGGGGTCGTGCAGGTTGACGCCGCGCTGCAGGACTTCGTGGATCGCCTGCTGCTTGTTCTGCACGTTCAGCCGGCGGTACATGCCCGAGGCATGGGACTTGACCGTGGCCACCGAAATATTCAGGACCTGGCTGACCTTCTTGAGCGACAGGCCGCGGGCCAGGAACACCAGGATCTCGAACTGGCGCGGCGTGATGTTCAGTGCCCGCGCGCCCGAGACCACGGCCAGCGGCTGCGGCCTCTCCAGCAACCGGGCCGGCGGCAGCGGCAGACCCGCGCCGGCGCCGCCCTGCGGGGCCTGGGGCGAGGGTCCGGCGCATTCGTGCTCGGCCGGAAAGCATTTGCCTCCGGCCAGCACCAGCCGCACCGCCGCGCTGATCAGCTCCGGCGAAGCGGTCTTCTGGATGCAGCCGTCCAGGGCGGGGTGCGGGATGAGTGGCACGCCCGGATGCTCCTGCAACAAAAGGATGTGATGGGGCGGCATCCATTCCGACAGCCGGGCCAGCAGGGCCTTGTCCGCGCCGAGGTCGCGCGACTGGCTGAACAGCAGGATATTCACTTGCGCCGGGTGGGGGCTTTCCGCTTCGAAGCTGCCCGGATCGTAGCTGACGACTTCGTCGATGTCGTCGATGGCCCGCAGTACCCGCAACAACCCCAGGCGCAGGAGCGGATGTCTTTCGATCAATGCCGCCGAGAACATGGAGGAACTCCGAAAGTAGGGTCGCACACTCGTTGCGGTAAAGGTAAAGTCTTTCGGGCGCCCTGCCATCCGCAAGATGGATTAAACCGATCGAACGACCACCGCCCCTTCAGCCCTCCAGGCGCGCCAGCATGTCCTGCACGTCCGGAGCGACGACGGACCGGCGCATGAGCGCGCGCGGCAATCCCGCCAGCACGCCGCAGGCCAGGCGCAGCCGGCCCGCCATGCCCGGCGCGGCCCGCAGCCGCGACGTGGTGCGGCGCCACGCCATGGCCGCCGGCAGGCGCATCCACCCCGTCCATATGGCATTGCGCGCCAGCAGATAGCGCCGCCGGGGCGCGTCGCGCCGCGTCGAGGGGAAATGCCGGGTCACGACCTCCGGCGCATACACCATGCTCCAGCCGAGTTGCGCGAGATCCAGCGCGAGCAGCGCTTCCTCGGCGCCGATGAAGAAAGGCCGCCAGTAGCCCTTGGCATCGAGAAAGGCCTGGCGCCGCATGACGCACGCGCCCGCCATGAATCCCAGGATGCGGCGGCCGGGCAGGCCGGTGGAATCCAGCGGCGTATCGGCCATGGCCTGGCAGGCGGGGTCGGGCCGGCGGTCCGCGCCCACCATCACGCGGGCGCTGAGCACGCCCACCTTCGGCGCGACGTCCAGGATGGCGACGGCCCGCTCCAGCGCGCCGGGCTCCCATTGGGTGTCGTCATCGCAAAAGGCGACATAGGGTGTGCGGGCGGCCTGCACGCCGAGGTTGCGCGCGGCGGCGCCTCGATTGCGCGCGACCCGTATCAGCGTCATTTGCGGAAAGCGTTCGCGCACCGTCGGACCCGTGCCGTCGGTGGAGCCGTTGTCGACCACCACGACCGGCCAGCGGCCGGGCAAGGACGCCAGATGGGCCAGCGTGCGCAGCACCTCGTCCCGGCGATCGTGCGTCAGGACCACTATAGTGAGCGCGCCCCGTCCGTCCATGGCGCTCATTCCACTCCGCTCTCCAGCCGCCAATACCGTTCCGGCAGGACCGGATCGCCCTGGCCGCCCGCCAGCCCCATGGGGCGCAACTGGCTGGCGTACGCCGCCACCGCGGCGGCCTTGCGCCGGGCGCGGGGCACGTGGCCGAACGCCGCCGGCGTCGCGCTCACGCCCTGCGCATACAGGCGCATCAGGCGATGCTGCAGCAGCCCCCGCTTGCGGCGGTACGGCACGTCCTCGTATGCCAGCCACAGCAATCCGCTTTCCTCGGCGCGCAGTTTCATGGCCACCTCCTGCACCAGCAGATGGTCGGCGTGGAACAGGCCCAGCGGGACCAGCACGGTGTCGGGCCGTTCGCGATGCAGGACCGCCCGCATGGCGAAGGCCAGGCGCGCCGGCGCCGGCGGCTGCCCATACTGACTGTCGAGGAAGTCCAGGTGCAGGCCGCGCGCGCGCAGGCAGGCCAGGGCCTGCACGTCCTCGGCCCGGCGGCCGCGCATCGCGCCGGGCCCGTCCCCGTAGCCGCAACGCCGGTCCCAGTCCGTGAGCGGCAGATCGTCCGGCGGGATGCCCGCGAACACCGTCACCACCAGGGCGTCCCGGCAGGCCGACAACAGGCCGCCGCAACTGAGCACGCCGTCGTCCAGGTGGGGCGAGAACGCCACCACCTTGCCGAGGTCGCGCAGCACATCCACGTCAGGAACGGTTGTCCACGGGAGGCGCGTCCGGAGTCTGGTTGCCGGGATCGGCGGCATCCCCGGGATCGACGCCCGGCGGGAATTGCCGGTCGGCGCCCATCTTGTTCGGGTCGCGCGGACGGTTGGCCAGGGTGCGGCCGGCGTCCCGCGATGTGCCGCCCTGTCGCCCGGCATCGGCGGGCGCCGCCGGGTCCCGCTTGCTCTCGTCCCGCTTGCTCTCTTGAGTCACGATGGCCTCCGTTATCGGCCGAAACACACAGTCCCGGACTTCAGCAAGCGCCATGCCGGCGCCCGATAGCGCCCTCGTCGCCCCCAGCACCACGAACCGGGCGGGCACGCCGCGTGCTGGCGCTTCGGCGACCGCGGCGACAGGCGCCGCGGCCTTCACCGCAAGGAGTCCGCATATGGCAGAGCAGGATACGAAGGACGCCCTGCAAGGCGCCCTGCCCGGCGGCCGTCCAGGCAACCGGACGCTGGGGCCGAGCGATTCGTCCGACTCGGGCAGCGACATGCCCAATGTCCCCGATTCCGATAGCGACGCCGAAGGCACCGGCGAGCGCGCCAGCGCGGCCCCCGGCCGCCAGCCGGAAGCCGGCAGCGACATCGAGGCCGATCGGGTGGTCGATTCCGGCGATGCCGGCCTGGCGAAAACGCCGCCGGATCCCGCGCGCAACGGCGGGCGCCGGGGATGAAAAAAAGCGCCGCGCCGGGCAGGATTTACCGCGACGCGCCCCGTCCGTCCGCCATGCTGCAATCCCCGATGGCCGCGCCCGACGAAAGTCCGGTGAACGACCTGAACACATTCGTCCCGGTGGTCCTGAATCCCCTGGACTGGGCAGCGCTGATCCTGGTGATGGCGGGCGCCGTGGACTGGGGCTTGCTGGCGGCTTTCGGCTGGGACCCGGTCCAGGCATTGCTGGCCGGACAACCTGGAGCGCTACGCGCGGTGCGCGGCCTGACGGGATTGGCGGGGCTTTACTGCATCGGCCTGGTCGTGCGCCTGGGAAGGCGCCGCAGGCGGTGAATCCTCGATTCGCGGCCCGCAGGGCCGCGCGGGGGAGGAAGAAGAAGGCAAGCGTATGGACATCGATTGGCATGAACTCTTCCGGTTCGGCGTCTCGCCGGTGGAAATCATCGTGCGCGGGACACTGGTCTTCTGGTTCATCTTCGCGCTGCTGCGCGTCGCGGGACGGCGCGATTTCGGTTCGCTCGGCAGCGCCGACGTGCTGCTGCTGGTGCTGATCGCCGATGCGGCGCAGAACGGCATGGCGGGCGAATACACCTCGATCGCCGAGGGCATGGTGCTGGTCGCCACGCTGGTGTTCTGGAGCGTGGCCATCGACCTGGCCTGCTATTTCCTGCCGCAGACATCCCAATGGCTCAAGCCGCATCGCGTCTGCCTGGTCAAGAACGGCGTGATACAACGCCAGGGCATGCGCCGCGAGTACGTGACGGAGGAAGAATTGATGAGCGAACTGCGGCTGCACGGCATCGCGGACCTCGCCGACGTGCGGCGCGCCTATATCGAATCGGGCGGCGACATCAGTGTCCTGACCCACCGCAAGGCCAAGGGCGACTCGTAGCCGACCCCGGAGCGGCCGCCGGGCCGCCCAGGACTAGCGGTTGGCGGCGGCCTCGGAGCCGGAGGCCGATCCCGAGCGCGGGAGATGCCCCGCGGCCGCGTACTCTTCGAGGCGGTTGTAGAGCGTCTTGAGGCTGATGCCCAGGATCGCCGCGGCCTGCTTCTTGACCCCCCCGCATTGCTCGAGGGTCGCGAAGATCAGGCGCCGGTCGGCATCGGCCAGCGACACGCCGACCGGCACCGCCACCTGGGCGCCGTTCGCCGACGGATTCTCGATGCTGGCGGGCAGCGGCGAAATGTCGCCGCCGATCACCTCGTCGGCCAGGATGTAGGCGCGATGCACGTAATTGCGCAGTTCGCGCACATTGCCCGGCCAGTGATGGTCGCGGATGGCCTGCAGCGCTTCCGGCGAGAAAGTCTTGCGCGAGTTTTCCTCGGCGTTGAGATTGTCCAGCAAATGATGGGCGATCAGGCAGGCGTCGTCGCCCCGCTCGCGCAGGGGCGGCAGTTGCAGGGGAAAGACGCTGAGCCGGTGGTAGAGGTCCTCGCGCAGCTTGCCGGTGGCCACGGCTTCTTCGGGATCCCGGTTGGTGGCGGCGACCAGGCGCACGTTGGTGGCGATCTCGGCATGCGTGCCCACGCGCATGAACAGGCCGGTTTCCAGCACCCGCAACAGGCGGACCTGCAGGTCCAGGGGCATTTCCGTGATTTCGTCCAGGAACAGCGTGCCGCCGTCGGCTCGCTCGAAATATCCCTTGTGCTGGCGATCGGCGCCGGTGAAGCTGCCGCGCTCGTGGCCGAACAGCTCGCTTTCGATGAGATTGGGCGAAATCGCGCCGCAGTTGATCGGCAGGAACGGCCCCTTGTGCCGGCGGCTGCAGCGGTGCACGGCTTCCGCCGCCAGTTCCTTGCCGGTGCCGCTCTCGCCCACCAGCAGCACGGTGGCGTCGGTCGGTCCCACCTTGCGGATGTGGTCGCACAGCGCTTTCATGGAGGGGGAATCGCCGAGTATCCGCTCGAAGGGATCTCCGCTGCCGCCCGAGGCCAGCGGCCCCTTGCCCTTGACCCGCCCCAGCAGCTTGCCGATCTGCTGCAGCGACACCGGCTTGACCAGGTAATCGAAGGCGCCGTAGCGCAGGGCCTCGATGGCCGTTTCCATGCTGGCGTAGCCGGTGACGAACACCACTTCGGCGCCCTTCAGGTCCAGCGAATCGCAGAGCGCCATGCCGTTGCCCTCGGGCAGGCGGATGTCCATCAGGACCACGTCGGGCCGCTGGCGCTGCAACTGGATGGTGGCTTCGCGCAAGCTGCCCGCCTGGGCCGCCGTGAAGCCGAACTCTTCCACCATTTCGGCCAGCGTACTTCGTACGTCCGGCTCGTCATCGACTATCAATACGTGAGGCATGTCGGCCACCTGAGAATTCGAGAACAGGATCCGCAACCGCTGCGGCCTATCGAGGCAAGTTTCGTTCACAAACGAAACCGCGTGTGGTCCGGAACGCCGGAATGCCACTTCCACTACCGAGGGTATCCGCCCAGGTGTATCAATACCGTGACAGTTCGATACGGTCCGCTATCAGTCGCGTATGTTTGCAAAACGTTTCACCGAGAGGGGCGGCGAAACCGGTATTATTTACAAGACCATACGGCGGGTCCGGACGAGCGTCCGCCCAGGGCCGAAGCCATACACCAGGGGCCGCATCATCACCACCTCAGACATCGTTTCCGAGCCGACGTTCGGCTGTTCCGAATCCGCGGCCCGGTTGGCGCAGACCGTGGCCAAGGTGGCCCGCAGCGATGCCAGCATCCTGATCGTCGGCGAAAGCGGCACGGGCAAGGAGCTGGTCGCGCGCGCGATCCATCGGCACAGCCGGCGGGCGGACCGGCCTTTCATTCCGGTCAATTGCGGGGCGATCGCCCCCACGCTGGCCGAGGCGGAATTCTTCGGTCACGAGAAAGGCAGCTTCACGGGCGCGTTCGCGCAGAACGCCGGCTATTTCGAGCGGGCCGACGGCGGCACCCTGTTCCTGGACGAAGTCACCGAAATGCCCCTGGACATGCAGGTCCAGATCCTGCGTGTCCTGGAGACCGGCGAATACCATCGCGTGGGCGGGTCGGAACAGATCAAGGTCGATGTGCGGGTGGTCTCGGCGACCAATCGCAATCCCTACGAGGCGGTGGCCGCGGGCACCTTCCGCGAGGACCTGCTGTACCGGCTGGCGGTGGTGCCGGTGCACGTGCCGCCCCTGCGCGAGCGCAAGGGCGACGTGGAGTTCCTGGCCAACCGCTTCCTGGCGGAGTTCAACGCGACCCACAAGACGTCCAAGACGCTGTCGCGCGGATCGATCGAGCGCATGGCGGCCTACGAATGGCCCGGCAATGTGCGGGAATTGAAGAACACCCTGATGCGCGCCTATATCCTGGCCGAGCAGGCGGTCGAGGTCGACCCGCCCGGCCTGGCCAGGACCGGCCGCAAGCCGGAGATCCGGGAAGGCTGTCTGACCATACCGGTGGGCATCCCCCTCCTGGACGCCCAGCAGGAGCTGATCCAGGCCACGCTGGCCTATCACGCGGGCGACAAGCGGCGCGCCGCCCGGACGCTGGGGATCAGCCTGAAGACCCTGTATAACCGGCTAGGGCAGGCTCGCAAGGCCTCGTGACCGGCGCCGGCCGGCGCAGCCGGCGCTCGAAATAGCGCACCGTGCGGCGCAGGCCGTCGTCGAGCGGGACCCGGGGCTCCCAGTGCAGCTTGCGCCGCGCCAGCCGGATATCGGGGCAACGCTGGGTGGGATCGTCGGCCGGCAGCGGCTGGAAATCGAGCCCGACGCGCGCGCCCGTCAATTCCTGCACCCGGCGCGCGATCTCCAGGACGGTGATCTCCTGCGGGTTGCCCAGGTTGATCGGGCCGCGCAGGCTGTCGGGACTTTCCATCAGGCGCCGGAAGGCTTCCACCATGTCGTCCACGTAGCACAGGGCGCGCGTCTGCCTGCCGTCCCCATAGACCGTGAGCGCGCGGCCCGACAAGGCCTGCACGACGAAATTGGACACCACCCGGCCGTCGTCGGCTGCCATGCGCGGGCCGTAGGTATTGAAGATACGGGCGATCTTCACCGGCAGGCCGTGGCGCCGCGCGTAGTCGGAGCACAGGGTCTCGGCGCAACGCTTGCCTTCGTCGTAGCAGGCCCGCACGCCCACGGGATTGACGTGGCCCCAATAGGCTTCGCGCTGCGGATGGACCTGCGGGTCGCCGTAGACTTCGCTGGTGGAGGCGTGCAGCAGGCGCGCGCCGCAATCGCGGGCCAGGGTCAGCAGGTTGAACGCGCCTTCCACGCAGGTCAGCAGCGTGTGCACGGGGTCGGCCTGGTAATGCACGGGAGACGCGGGGCAGGCCAGGTTGTAGATGTCGTCGACTTCCAGGTCGACGGGCCGGGTCACGTCGTGCCGGACCACCCGGAAGCGCGGATGGCGGGTCAGCCCGATCACATTGGCCATGCTGCCGGTGCGGAAGTTGTCCAGGCAGTAGACGCGACAGCCTTCGCGCAGCAGGCGGCGGCACAGGTGCGAACCGATGAATCCCGCGCCGCCGGCGACCAGGACCCGCTTCGAACCGGAGCCGGCGATCATGCGCGCGCTCCCGTCAAGGTCGAAAACACGTCCAGCCAGTCGGAGACGAAGCGCTCGATGCCGAAGCGCTCGAGCGCGGTTTGCCGGCCGGCCTCGCCCCAGCGCCGCGCCAGTTCCGGTTCGGCCAGCAACTGGCGCATGCAATCGACCAGCCGTTCGGGACGCGTATCGACATAGCCGTTCTCGCCGTTGCGTATGACGCCGGGCAGCTCGGTGGCGGCCACGCCGACCACGGGAAGGCCCGTCATCATGGCCTCCACCAGCGACAGGCCCAGGCTGGTGTAGCGTATGGGGGTGAAGTAGAACCGGTAGCGCGCCATGACGCGCGCCACGTCCATGTTGGGGACCTCCCCCAGGCCGCCCAGCGCTTCGGCATCCATGCCGATCAGGTCGAGCGCCACGCGCTCGCGCGCCGCTTCGAAAATGTCGGCGCCCATGCGGCGCCCTCGCCGCTTCAGGTGGTTGATGACAACGATGCCGCGCGCCAGGTCGCCCTGGTAGGCCACGTCGACGGCCGGCACGATACCGTGCTCCACCACCCGCGTCGGCATGTCGCCGGCATCCCACATGAGACCGTTGTAGTGCGTGACATGGACCAGCAGGCCGCGATCGTGGCGGAACCAGTGGGCGGTGTCGGTGGGGTGCGGCTGGGGCGGATCGTGCTCGATGTACGCGCAGGGCAGCGCCTGCTGCTCGGGCGTCAGCAGCTCCAGGCGGTCGCGCTCGAAAGCCTGGCGCGACTGGTACACCACGCAATCCAGGGTTTCGTCGCGCACGCGGTCGGCGGCGACTTCGCGCACGTTGGCCCCCCACGGGATCCTGTCGCCCAGGCTGCCGTACCCCGGAGGATTGCCGGGACGGACCGGAACGATGAATTCGTGCGGCACCCGGGTCAGCGAATACAGGTAGTTTCCATGGACATGCCATGTCAGGATGCGCAGCCGGCGGCCGCCGGATTTCCCTTCATGCACGGACGTGCTCCTTCATCAGGTGCGCCTGGGCGCGGGCCATGACGCTTTCCGGGGTGACGCCCAGCGCGCAGGGATGGCCGATGGGACATACGGCATAGGCGCAGGGCCGGCACAATGTGGGCTCGAACAGCACGGAATGGAGCGTCCTGTCCAGGGGCGCCCAGCGGTCGACGTCGCTGCCCGACGCGATCACCACGCTCGGGGTGCGCAGCGCGGCCGCCACGTGGGAAATGCCGGTGTCGTTGCAGATCAGCAGCCGCGCACGTTCCACCAGCGCGGCCAGCACGGTGAGCGAGGTGCGGCCGGACAGGTCGAACGCCCTTCCTCCGAGCGCCTGGACCACGCCCGCCGCGAGCCCGCGTTCCTCCTCCCCGCCCGTCACGGCGATCGGCCAGCCCTGCCGGCCCAGCGTCCCGGCCACCGCCGCGAACCGTTCCACCGGCCAGCGCCGGGACGGCAGCCGCGCGCCGGGATGCACGAATATCGTCCGTTCCGGCGCCAGGCCGAGCGCGTCGGCCAGCCGGGCGGCCTCCCGGCGGTCGGCATCGGTCAAGGGAAACTCGAGGTCGGCGTCTTCGGCCGGCACGCCCAGGAATTCGATCAGCGCGGTATAGCGCATGGGCTCGGGCAGATCGTCGGGCCAGGCCATGCGCCGCCCCGGGCGCTGCAGGCCGGGTTCCGGCACGAAGCCTCCCCACTCGCGCGCGCCCAGCCGGCGCACGATATCGTTGGATCGCGCGCCGCTGCCGTGCATCTGCAGCGCGACGTCGAAGCGGCGCGCGCGCGTCGCGGCGAAAAAGGCGGGAAGCAGGTCCTCCCGGGCCGGTTGTTCGGGAAATGCGGCGATCCCGGGAAACTCGATCAGGTCGTCGACATAGCGGCCGAAGCGTTCCACGAAGGACCGCGCCGAAGCCAGTCCGATCAGCGTGACGCGGGCATCGGGCAGCGCCCGGCGCAGGGCGCGCAGCGCCGGCACCGTGCACAGCATGTCGCCGAGCTGCAAGGCCCTGAAAACGGCGATCCGCGCCGGGTCGCCATCCCGCAGCAGGGAAGGCATGCGCAAGGGTTGCCCCGCCCCCGACGGTCCGGCATCCGCGCGCGCGGGCACGGGCGGCCGGCCCTTGCGGCGCGGCGCGGGATCCGCGGGCGGGACATGCATGCGCTTTTCGGGCGTCCTGACGGATGCGCTCATGGGAACCCCTGCCTGAAGCGCAACGTACCGACGATGCGCCAGAAGATCGATGCGGGCGGAATGAGGAAGGACGTGACCAGGACCTCCGCCGCGTTGCGCAGGGTGGGCGCCGAGCCGGCCAGGCGCCGCGCGAAGAACCCCAGCGTCAGCGCCAGCCACAGGGCCAGCGCCGTCCCGCCCAGCATGAACCGCCCGCCGAGCATCGCCGCCACGCCCACCGCCAGCGCCAGGACCACCGCCAGGTAGAACCACGGCGGGCCCGGCCGGATGCGTTGCCGGTACAAGCAGGGATATTTCTTGTAGAGCAGCGTATCGAAGACGATTTTCTTCTGCATGCCGATGCCGGCGGCAAAGCCCGCCGGGCGCAGAGGATGCACCACCACGGCGTCGGGCGCGGCAACCAGGGTCGCGCCGCTTTCGAGCAGGGCGAAATGCAGGTCCGAATCCTCGCGCCAGGCCAGCGTATAGCGTTCATCGAAGCCGCCCAGCGCCCGCAGCGCCGCCGTGCGCACGAAGCAGTTGGCCGTGGCGAACTCGGCGTTCTCCAGGCGGGCGGCGTCGCGTTCGTAGTCCGTCGGCCGCTGCGGCAGCGGCATGACGATGCGTCCCGCCGCCGCGTCCACGCCCGGCGCCATGGCCGCCAGGCCGGCCTCCAGCCAATGCGGATCGGGCACGGTATCGTCGTCGGTGAACGCCACGACCGGCGCGCGCGCCGACCTCCAGCCGGCGTTGCGCGCGCCCGCCGGCCCCTGGGTGGCGGTCACGGGCACATAGCGGACTTCGGGGCCCGTCCCGCCGCCCGCGGCCAGCGCGAGCCGGCGCACGTCCTCGCCGGGCCCGTCGTCGCAGACGACGATCTCGTACCGGCCCGGATGCAGGGTCTGCGCGGCCAGGGCGGCCAGGCATCGCGCGAGCAGGTCCGGCCGGCGATAGGTCGGCACGACCACCGTCACGCACAGGGATGCCTCCGCGCCGCTCATTGCGACTTCTCCAGGAGATAGCTGCCTATGACCAGGGCATCCAGCGGCGACGTCCAGAAACACTCGATGGCATCGCGCGGCGTGCACACGACGGGTTCGCCGCGGGTATTGAACGAGGTATTGACCAGCACGGGCACGCCGGTCCGGCGCTCGAAGGCCGCCAGCAGGTCGTAGTAGACCGGATGCTGGTCGCGCCGCACGGTCTGCACGCGGGCCGTGCCGTCGATGTGGCGCACGGCGGGAATGCGATTGGCTCGGTGCGGCAGGACGTCGAACACGAACAGCATGAACGGCGCGCAGATCGACGGCGACCTGCCGGCATCGAACCATTCGTGCGCCCGTTCCTCGATGACGACCGGCGCCACCGGGCGGAAATCCTCCCGGTCCTTCAGGCCGTTCAGGCGCGCCTGCATGGAGCTGTCCAGCGGCGAGGCCAGTATCGAACGCGCGCCCAGCGCCCGCGGGCCGAACTCCATGCGGCCCTGGAACCAGCCCAGGATCTTGTCCTGCGCCAGCAGTTCGGCCGCCTCCTGCGCCACGTCGTCCATGCGCCGGTAGCGCAGTTGCGAGCGCTTCAGGAATTGCTCGATTTCGGTGTCGTCGAACGAGGGGCCGAGATACGCATGGTCCATCACCCAGTGCCGGTGGTCCGGCGCGCGGTGCTGGTAGTCCACCCACAGCGCCGCGCCCAGCGCGGTGCCGGCGTCTCCCGAGGCGGGCTGGACCCACACGCTGCGAAAAGGCCCTTCCGCGCTCAGCCGGGCGTTCATCACGCAGTTCAGCGCCACGCCGCCCGCCATGCAAAGATTCTCCGAGCCGGTGGCGCGATGCAGCCAGCGGGCCATGCCGAGCACCGTGGTCTCCAGCACCGATTGCAGCGAATGCGCGATATCCATGTGGCGCTGGTCGAACGGTTCGCCGCGTCTGCGTGGCGGCCCGAAGCGCTCTTCCAGGCGCGCCGGCGCCAGCGTGTACCCGCCCTCGCCGTCGGCCTGCACGATTTCCTCGAACTGTGCGACGAATGCGGGCTTGCCGTAGGAAGCCAGGGCCATCACCTTGTATTCGTCCGATGAATGCAGGAAGCCCAGATAGCGCGTGACTTCCTCGTAGAGCAGGCCCAGGGAATGCGGCAGGTTGAGCTGCTTGATGCGTTCGTAGCGGCCGTCGACGAAGTGCCCGTAGCTGGTGGTGGCCCGTTCGCCGCGGCCGTCCATGGTCAGCACGGCGGTCTCGTCGCACGGCGCCGCCAGGAAGGCGCTGGCCTCGTGCGACAGGTGGTGTTCGACGAAGCGCCAGCGCTCCACGATCCGGTCGAGCCCGGCGCCCGCGTAACGGCCCTGCAGATGGAAGGGCGCGCCGCCGGCCAGTTGCCGCGGGGCATTGACGATGTAGGAAAGAAAGAGCGGATCCCAGGGGGAAGACACGGCATCGGGCGTGCGCGCGCGCGACGGCTCCAGCGGCAGCTCGATCGACGCCCTGCCCGCCGCGCCCGGCAACTGGGCCGGATCGAAGGAATACGCGATATGGTCGACATCGCGCAGGTTCAGTCCCGCCTCGCCCAGGCAATAGTCGATGGCGTGGAACGGCAGCTGCCAGGCCGTGAACGGCACGGGGCGCTTGCCGTGCTTGACCCGGGTGAAGCGCTCTTCCTCGGCGGCGGCCAGCACCTTGCCGTCGCGCACCAGGGCGGCGGCGCAATCGTGGAACGCGGCGTTGATTCCCAACGTATACATGGCTCTCCCTATCCGTCAGGCGGCTGCCGGCAACGGGCCGGCGTGGCGCGGCAGCTCCAGCAATTCCCGGGCCGCGCCCGCCACCGCCTGCGGTTCCACCCTGGCCAGGCAGTCGTGGTGGCCCTCCGGGCAGACGCTCCGGTAGCAGTATTTGCAAGGCACGTCGAAATTGAGCAGGCGATGCGGCACCTGCCACGGCGTGTGCTGGGGATTGGTCAGGGCGTAGAGATCGACCACGGGCGTGCCCAGCGCCGCGGCGATGTGCACCGGGCCGCTGTTGTTGGAGACCAGCACGCCGGCGCGCTCGATCAGCGCGCCGAGCTCCCCCAGGGACAGCCGGCCCGCCAGGTCCACGACATCGCCGCCCGCACCGCAGCGCGCCGCGATCGAGGCGGTCAGTTCGCGCTCGGCCCGGCTTCCCGTCAGCAGGATCCCGCGGCCGGTGCCGCGCAGCAAGGCCAGGGCCTCGGCGTAGCGTTCGGCCGGATAGCGGCGCGACGCCGCGCTGGCCCCGCAATGGGCCACGATCCAGCCCTCCTCCCGGACGAGGCCGGCCTCCCGCAGCGCCCGCCGCATCCCTCCCCGGGCCTGCTCGCCGATCGCGAAGGACAGGCGGGTGTCGTCGGTACGGGCGCCGATCCGCGCCACCAGGTCGAGCTGGCGCCGGACTTCGTGGCGCACGCCCTGCTGCGGCTCGGTCTCGCGCACCCAGTCGCCGATCAGGCGGTAGGGATTCTCGCGCGCATGCGCCAGCACGCGGGGGATGCCGGCCAGGTGGCACATCAGGGCCGCGGGCAGCGCGCTCTGGCTGTAGACCGTGAAGATCACGGCCGCGTCGAAGCGGCGGGCGCGCAGCCACTCCAGCCGGGACCGGTCCTGGTCATTGCCGGCGGCGTCGTTCTTGACCCAGGCCGCGTCGTAGGCCACGGTCTCGTCGACTTCCGGCACGTGCGGCGCCACCTGGGCGCCCGCGTTCGACGCCAGCAGCGTGAGGCGGCATCCGGGCAGCGCGCGGCGCAGCGCGCGCAGGGCCGGCGTGGTCATGAGCACGTCGCCCATGTTGTCCAGCCGCACGCACAGCAGGTTGCGGACATCGCGCCACGCAGGCGCCACGCTCACGCCGCCTCCCAGATCGCCATCGCCGGCTCCTGGCGGCACGCCGACTCGATCAGGCGCGCGGCCGCATCCAGGTCCGGGGCGATGCGCTCCGGCACCCGCAGGGGGCCGCTGTGCCATTCGGTCTCGTTGCCGTTGTCCAGCAGGATCGTGCGGCAGCCCGCGCGGCGGCCGGCCTCGACATCGTCCAGGATGTCGCCGACGAACCAGGACGCCCGGAGGTCGATGCCGTGCTCGTGCGCGGCCTGCAGCAGCAGCCCCGGCTCGGGCTTGCGGCAGCCGCAGCGTATCGAGTATTCGCCGCGGATGCCCCGGGGGTGATGCGGGCAGTAGTGGAAACCGTCCAGATGGGCGCCGACTTCCTGGAACATCCGGCCCAACTGGACGCGCACCCGGTCCAGGGCCTCGCGATCGAAGCGGCCGAACGCCACGCCGGGCTGGTTGCTGATGACGATCAGCGGCCGGCCCAGGCTGCCCAGCCGCCGCAGGCCGGCATAGGCGCCGCGCGCGAAGCGCATGCGGGTCGGATCGACGTTGTAGGGATCGTCGGCCAGCAGGGTGCCGTCTTTGTCGAGAAAAATCGCAGGGATCAAGGCCATGATGTTTCCTTCATGGGTAGCACCATTACTTCCGGCACCACGGTTTCGGGGGGCTGCGTCAAGATGAATTTCACGGCTCGCGCCACGTTGCGGGGGTCCTGCAGCAGGCTTTCGTCGATATCGGGAAAGCGGTCGAGCAGGAAAGGCGTGCGCATGCCGCCGGCGATCACCGCGGACACCTTCACGCCCAGTCCCCGCAGTTCGGCATGCAGGGCATGCGTCAGCCCCATCAGGCCCCACTTGCTGGCGTGGTAGACGCTGGCGTTGGGCCAGGCCCGCCGCGCGGCGGTGGAGGCGATGTTGACGATATGGCCGCCCGGCACCAGGTGCTCCATGCCGTGCCTGGCGACCAGGAAAGGCCCGGTCAGGTTGGTGCGCAGCACGCGCTCCCATACGCTCGACTCCAGTTCGGAGAGCGGTACGGTGACGTCGATGCCCGCGTTGTTCACCAGGGCATCGAGCGGGCCGAACTGCTCCACTGCGGCACGCAGCGTCTCGCGTACCTGGGCCTCGTCGCCGACGTCCATGGCGAAGGCGCAGGAGCGGCCGGGGCCGGCCGCGATACGGTCGGCGGTGGCCCGGGCCGAGGCCTCTTCGAGGTCGGTCACGATCACGTGGGCGCCCTCTTCGCCCAGCAGGTGGCAGATTTCGGCGCCCAGGCCGCGGCCGCCGCCGGTGACCAGGACCGCGCGGCCGGCCAGCTTCTCGAATTCATACATGATGCCCATTCCTCCTCAAGCCGTCAGGTGGGCGCCGGACACCCGGATCGCACCCTCGCGCACGCGCGCCGCGGGCGGGGCGGCATAGTCCAGGCGGCCGAAGACCTGCAGCAGCTCGCGGCTTACGCGCTCCCAGGTGAACCAGCGGCGCGCGCGGCGCGCGCCGGCCCGGCCCATGCTGCGGGCCAGGCGACGGTCGCGGGCCAGCATCGCCAGGCTCGAGGCCAGGGCCGCCGGATCCTTGGGCGGCACCAGGAAGCCGGTCTTGCCGTCTTCCACCGTATAGCGGATGCCGCCGGTATCGGCGCCGATCACCGGCCGGGCGCAGGCCATGGCCTCGACCGGCGTGATGCCGAACGGCTCGTACCAGGGCGTGGTGGCGAAGACATCGGCCGCGCAGTAATAGCGCCGCAACTGGTCGCGTCCCCGGCGGCCTTCGAACCGCACTTGCTCGAGCACGCCATGCTCGCGCGCGATGCCGCGCAGGCGGGCCAGTTCCGGCGTGGCGATCTCGCACGGCTCGACGGTGTTGCCGCCCACCACGCACAGCCTGGCGTCCACGCCATGCTCGCGCCGCAGCAGGCCCAGCGCCATGATCACGTTGTCGACGCCCTTGCGGGGGACCATCCGGCCAAGCTGGAGCACATGGAAGGCCTCGTCCCGCCAGCCCAGCTCGGAGCGCGCCCGCGCCTGGTCCATCGGACTCATTTCGTCGGGGTCGTAGCCGCAGGGCACGATCTCGATGCGCGCGGGATCCGCACCATACAGCTCGATCAGGTCGCGCCGGTCCTGCGGGCATTCGGCGATGATGCGGTCGGCCTGCCGGACGATTTCGTCCTCGATATCGAACCGGGTGTCCGGAAAATGGTCGGCCTCGCGCTGGTGGAGCCGGCGCACCCGGCCCAGGGCATGGAAAGTCACCGCCAGCGGTACGCCGTAGCGCCGCGCCGCCGGCAGCGCGGCAAGTGCGGACATGAAGAAATTGGCGTGGATGACGTCATAGCCCCGGGGTTGCCGCGCGAAATACTTCAGCAGGAAGGCGCCGAACTCGTCCATGTAGGGGAGCAGGTCTTCCTTGGGCAGGTTGCGGGGCGGGCCGGCCGGCACATGGATGATGCGCACGCCGTCATGCCATTGCATCTCGATGGGCAGGAACGGATTGTCCATGCGAGTGAAAATGTCCACGAGATGGCCCCGGGCGGCGAAATGCCGGGCCGTCTGCGCGACGTAGACATTCTGGCCGCCGCTGTCGACGCTTCCGGCCAGGGCCAGCGGCGAGGCATGCTCGCTGACGATTGCGATTCTTCGCATGGAGGTTCTCCGTTGATTCGTGAGGCGAGCGGATAAGGCAAGCGTTGTGCCACGTCGCGTTGTGCCACGTCGCTTCCACGGAAAACCGGTTACGTCATACCGCTGTATCGATGCGCGGAGCGGATGGCGGGGATCGTCCCGGCAAGGGGAATTTCTTACATGCATCGGTAATTCCGCGCCGCCGCGCGGCGGCGCCGTGCGGGCCCTCCCGTTTTCCCCTGGCCGGACAGGCGGCTGCAAGCCGCATGCCTGCGATCTTTCCGGGATCTCTCCATGGCGCGCGGCCTCCCGGCCCACCTGGCATGGATTTTGCTTTGATGTCCTGGGCCAACCCGGCGGGGACGGCCCTGCGACCGTATCGACACCCCGCCAGCTTTTACCGGGAGAAAAGATTGGCATACGCGACCTATGAATTGCACGCCCGGCAGCAGACCAGCCTGACCCCTCGGCTGCAGCAGTCCGTGAAGCTGCTGCAGATGTCCACGCTCGAATTCAGCCGCGAGATCCAGCAGGCCCTGGCGGAGAACCCCTTCCTGGAAGACAGGGACGAGTCGGAATCGGAAGACGGCACCGCGGCATCGCGCGACGGCATGCCCGGCGCGCGTTCCGACGGACCGCCCGGAAGCGCCGCGCCGTCCCGGGAGGAGCCGGCGCCCGCCACGCCCATGGACGCCCAGGGCGCCCGGCAGGACGAGCCTTTCCCCGCCGGCGACTATTCCGGCGATTACCCCGCTTCGCACAACAACGAGCCGCGCGACACGGACGTCGGCCTGTGGGCGCGCAGCACGGTGGACATGCGGGAACGGCTGCGGCGCAGCCTGGCCGGCTACCGGTTCGGCGAACGCGACCGCGCGCTGGCCGAATACATCATCGACGCGCTGGACGACGACGGCTATCTGCGCCTGCCGCTGGAAGAACTCGCCAACGGCGCGGAATTCAGTCCCCCGGTGGAAGACGCGGAATGGGACGTCGCGCTGAAGCTGGTCCAGCACCTCGACATTCCGGGACTGGGCGCGCGCACCCTTTCCGAATGCCTGTGCCTGCAACTGGCGGCGCTGCCGGCCTCCACCCCCGCCCGCGACCTGGCGCTGCGCGTCGCGCGGCAAGGCCTGGAAATGCTGGCCCGCAAGGACTACGCCGGCCTGCGCCGCGAACTGGCATGCGAGGAAGCGGAACTGCGGCAGGCCTGCGAGCTGGTGCGCCGGCTGGACCCGCGCCCGGGCTCGCGTTTCCTGCCCGCCGACCCGTCCTGCTACGTGACGCCGGATGTCGCGGTGCGCAAGGAAGGCAAGGTCTGGACGGTCGTGCTCAACCGGGCCAACGTGCCGCGCGCGCGCCTGCACCGCACCTATGCCGACCTGTTCCGCAGGACCCGCTACGACGATCGCTCTCCCATGGCGCAGGCGCTGCAGGAAGCCCGCTGGCTGCTGCGCAATGTGGAGCAGCGCTTCGCGACGATAGAGCGGGTGGCGCAGGCCATCGTGGCGCGCCAACAGGCCTTCTTCGAATACGGCGAGATCGCGCTGCGGCCGCTGATGCTGCGCGAGGTCGCCGAGGAGCTGGGCATCCACGAATCCACCGTCTCGCGCGCGACCACCAATAAGTACATGGCCACCCCGCGCGGAGTGTATGAGTTCAAGCATTTCTTTTCGCGCGAACTGGTCACGCGCACCGGCGGCACCTGCTCGGCCGCCGCGGTGCGTGCGCTGATCCAGGAAATGATCGATGCCGAAGACCCCGCCGACCCGCTGTCGGACGTGACCCTGGCCGAGCGCCTGGCGCGCGAGGGGGTCATGGTGGCGCGCCGGACGGTGTCGAAGTACCGCGCGCAGATCAAGTATCCGCCGGCCGAAATGCGGCGCGAAGCCTAGGCCCGCCGGGCCGTCCCGGGCACGCCCGTTGCCTGCGGGCAGCCCAGGACACCTGGGAGCCGACATGAATGTAAGCATCATCGGGGCCGGCTATGTCGGCCTGGTCACCGCCGCGTGCCTGGCGCAGGCCGGACATCGGGTCGCCTGCGTCGAGAAGGACGCCGCCCGGCTGGCGCTCCTGGAGCGGCGCAAGGCGCCGATCCACGAGCCGGGGCTGGACGACCTGCTGGAAGAGGGCTGGCGGGCGGGCCGGCTGTCGTTCACCGCGGACATGGCGCGGGGCGTGCGCGAAGCGGAGATCGTCTTCATCGCCGTGGGCACGCCGCCCGCCCCCGACGGCCGCGCCGATCTGGCCGGCGTCCTGCAATGCGCCGGCCGGCTGGCGGCCTGCCTGGACCACGAAGCCACCGTGGTGCTCAAGTCGACGGTGCCCGTCGGCACCTGCGAACGCGTGCAGGGCCTGTTCGACGCCGCGCCGCGCCCGGCCGGCGGGCGCGTCTCCGTAGCGTCCAATCCCGAATTCCTGGCCGAGGGCCGGGCGATCGCCGACTTCCGCCGCCCGGATCGCATCGTGATCGGCACCACGGACGCGGCGGCCGAGCGGCGCCTGCGGGCGCTCTACGCCCCGTTCGACCCGACCGGCGAGCGCCTGATGCGCATGGACGTGCGCTCGGCCGAATTCGCCAAGTACGCCAGCAACGCCATGCTCGCGGCCCGCGTGTCCATGGTCAACGAACTGGCGCGCATCGCGGCCCGGCTCGATGCCGATATCGAGCCGGTGTGCCGGGCGATGGGCGCCGACCCGCGCATCGGCTCGCGCTACCTGAGCGCCGGCGCGGGCTTCGGCGGCTCCTGCCTGCCCAAGGATATCCTGGCCCTGATCGGCATGGCCGCCGACCATGGCGAACCCGCCGAACTGCTGCGCAGCGTGCATCGCGTCAACGAATCGCAGGCGACGCTGATCGTCCGGATGATCTCCGACCATTTCGGCGGCCGGCTGGAGAACCGCGTCGTGGCCGTGTGGGGGCTGGCGTTCAAGGCGGGGACCGACGATATGCGGGCCGCGCCCAGCCTGGTCCTGATCCGCGCGCTGCTGGGCGCGGGGGCCCGTGTGCAGGCCTACGATCCCGTCGCCGCACGCGGCGGCGACGTGGGCCTGGCCCATGCCGGCCTGACCCTTGCGCCGGATGCCTGGACGGCCGTCGCGCCGGCCGACGCGCTGGCGGTCATGACGGAATGGCCGGAATTCCGGCAGGCCGATCCGGCCCGGCTCGCGGCGCAGGCGCGTCTGCGGGCAGTGTTCGACGGACGCAATCTCTACGATCCGCAGACACTGCGCGGCCACGGCCTGGCCTACTACGGCATCGGCCGCGGACGGCCGCTGCCGGCCCCGCGGACGGGGGACGGCCCGGCCCGGCCGATCGGGCACGGCGATTGCCTGCCAGGCAGGCCGGATCCGGCGGCGGGCATGGGCCTGCGCACGGAGCCGGCATTCCGAACCCCATCAGGAGATCTCGTATGAACGCCATTCGATCCGCCATGGGCACCGCCCTCTTCGGCCTGTGCCTTGCAGCAAGCGGAGCCTATGCCCAGTCCAGCATGCCTCGCTCCGGCATGCAGTCCGACCAGGAGATCGACGCCCAGCATCGCTCCGACCACAAGAAATGCGAAAACATGAGCGGCAACGAAAAAGACGTCTGCGAGAAGGAAGCCGATGCCCGCCGCGACAGCGCCAAGGCGGATTCCCGCGCGGCCAAGCAGCAGTCCGAAGCCCGGCACGACGCCGCGAAGACCAAGCGCGACTCCGGCTATGACGTGGCCAAGGAGCAATGCGACGCCATGTCCGGCGACGCCAAGGACAAGTGCATGGCCGACGCCAAGACGCGCTTCGGCAAGTAAGGCTCGTCCCGCCCTTCCTGCCGCGCCAGGTCCGCGGCAGGAACGTCACCCTTGCCGCGCTCCGCGCCGCAACGCCTGGGTCAGCGCCGCCACCGTCGCCAGCAATTCCTCCGGATCCGCCGGCTTGGCAAGATGGATCTGGAAGCCCGCCAGCATGGCGCGCAGGCGGTCTTCCGGCGTGGCATAGCCCGACAAGGCGATCGCCGGCATGCGATCCACCAGCGGCACGCCGCGCTCGGCCTCCAGGCGGCGCACCGTCGCCACCACCGCATAGCCGTCGGGATCCCCCAGGGAAATATCGCAGATCAGCACCGCGGGCCAGGCGGCCGTAGGCGCGTTCGCGATGGCGTCCAGGAATTCCGCTCCCGCGGCGTACAGGCGCACGTCCGCCTGATGCTCGCGCAGCACTTCGGCGACCAGTTCGCGCGCCTCGCGCTGGTCGTCCAGCACCGCCACGCTCACGCCCCGCAGCGAAGCGCCGGCGATTTCCGGATGCTGCACCGGCGTGCGCTCGGCCACCGCGCGCAGCGGCAGCTCCACGCCATAGGTCCAGCCCGCCCCGCCCGGCCCCGGCCCGCTTTCGAAGCGGCCGCCGAACTGTTCCAGGACATGGGCGATGCGCACCGGATCGACATGGGCGACGGCGCGGGCGGGAACGGGCGTCTCGCCGGCCAGGGTGGCGGCTTCGGCGGGTCCTGGCCGGCTGTCCGTGATGGTCAGGCGGGTCGCCGTGCCCTGCCGCTGCAGGCGCAGCTCCATGCGTTCGCCCGGCGGCGTCGCGGCGATGGCGTTGCCGCACAGGTCCCAGACGATCTGCTGCAGCGCGCTCGGATCCGCCGTCACGCGCGTGGCTTCGGCGCCGATCATCGCGTACAGGTTGATTCCCTTGTCGTCGATCGACTGGCGCGCGGCATCGAGCACCCCCGCCACCAGCGCCGCCAGGTTGACCGGCTGCAGGGTCAGACGCGCGCCGACGGCCTCCAGTTCGGTCTGCTGCCGCTGCAGTTTCCACATCTGCGCATAGATGCCGTCGGCCGCCAGCAATTCCGCGTGCGCGCCCCGTTCGACGACGCGGCCGTGCTCCAGCACCAGGATGGCATCGGCGTTGACGATGGTCGACAACCGGTGCGCGATGATCAGCGTGGTGCGGCCGGCCGCCGCGCGCTCGAGTTCGCCCTGGATGGCGCGCTCGGTCCGGGTGTCCAGGGCCGAGGTCGCCTCGTCGAAGATCATGATGGGCGGATTCTTCAGCAGCGCGCGGGCGATCGCGATGCGTTGCCGCTCGCCGCCCGAGAGCTTGATGCCGCGCTCGCCCACCATCGTGTCGTACTGCGCGGGCAGGCTCTCGATGAACTCGTGCAGCCGCGCCCCGCGGGCCGCCTCGACGATCTCCGGCATGGGCGCGCCGGGCTTGCCGTAGGCAATGTTGTAGGCGATGGTGTCGTTGAACAGCGGCGTATCCTGGGGCACGATGCCGATGCCGCGCCGCAGACTCTTGCGGCTGACAGTGCGCAGGTCCTGGCCGTCGATCGCGATGCGGCCGCCGTCCGGGTCGTAGAAGCGCACCAGCAGGCGCGCCAGGGTCGATTTTCCCGACCCGCTGCCGCCCACCACGGCCGTCGTCGTGCCGGGCGCGATGCGGAAGTCCACGTCGAACAGGATCTGGCGGCCGGGCTCATACGCGAAATCCACGGCCTCGAAGCGTATCTCGCCGCCGGCCAGCCGCAAGGCGGGCAGCGACGCGTCGGCGTCGCTCTCGCGCGGATGGCGCAGGAGCTCGCACATGCGCTCGGCATTGATCATCGCTTCCCGCGATTGCCTGAAGATCAGTCCCAGCGTATTGAGCGGCAGGCAGATCTGGATGATGTAGGCATTGACCAGCACCAGGTCGCCGACCGTCATGGCGCGGGTCACGACCTCGCGCCCGGCCAGCAGCATGACCGAGGCCACGCCGGCGGCGATGATGGCACTCTGCCCGATGTGCAGCGCCGACAGCGCGCGCTGGTTTTCGATGCCCACCCCCACCCAGGTGTCCATGATGCGCCGCAGGCGACTGGATTCGTAGGCCTCGCTCGCATAGAACTTGACCGTCTCGTAGTTGATGAGGCTGTCCACCAGACGGCTGCCGGCCGTCGAGTCCAGCCGGTTCAGGCGGCGCTGGTAGGCCATGCGGCGTTCGGTGAACACATAGGTGTAGAAGCCGTAGGCCACGAAGGTCAGGGCGACGATGAAGGCGAACCAGAGGTTGTAGCCGGCGGTCAGGATCACGACCACCGACACGATCTCCACCAGCGTCGGCAGCAGGGTGAACAGGGCGGTGCCCATCAGGAAGCCGACGCCCAGCGTGCCCCGCTCGACGTCGCGGGTCAGCGCGCCGGTCTGACGGGTCGAATGGAAGCGCGCGCCCAGTCCATGCAGATGGTCGAACATCCGCAAGGTGAAGTCGGCGACCGTGGATTGCGCCACGCGCACGAAGACCATGTCGCGCAGCTCGGTGAAGAGCCCGCCGGCGAACCGCAGCAACGCATATCCGGCCAGCAGGAAAACCGGCAGGACCAGCGCCGGCCCCGGCTCGCTCAGGCGGTCGACGATCGCCTTGAGGGCAACCGGCACCAGGACCATCAGCAACTTGGCCGCGACCAGCAGCGCGAGCGCGGCGGCGGTGCGCCGGCGGTGATTCCACAACGCCAGTCCCAGCGTGCGCAGGACTTCCCGGCGAGCGAAATCCGTGGCCGGCGTGCCGGTCTTCATCTCGCGGCGTCTGGCTGCGCGGCCCGCGGGCCGTTTCAACACCGCCGGCGGTGGCCGCCTCCCATGCAGCAGCCCGCCACCAGGCCGACGCCGGCCGCGACCCCGATCGCGGCCCAGGCATGGTCATGGACGCAACGATCGGCGGCCTCCTGCCAGTGCGCGGCCCGCTCCCGCAGGCCGGAATGCTCCCATTCCTCGACCGCGCCGCGGGCGATATCCAGTTGCTCGGCCAGGCGGCTGCGCGCCGCTTCGACCTCGTCGCCGGTGTATTCGGCCGTGGAGCGCAGGAGATCCTCCGTGCTCGCGACCAGTTCCCTGAAATGCTGCGCGATCCGGCGTTGGCCTAGGCTTTCGGTAGGGTGGGCATCGATGGGGGACATGTCGTTCTCCTTGCGGGTATGGGCGGGAAGCGGGATCAGCCGTTGACGACCTGGCCGCCGTTCGGATGCAGCACCTGCCCCGCCATGTAGCTCGAATCGTCCGAGGCCAGGAAGACGTAGCACGGGGCCACTTCGTCCGGCTGCCCGGGGCGCTTCATGGGCGTGTTCGCGCCGAAGCTCGCCACCGAGTCCTCGTCGAACGTGGCCGGGATCAGCGGCGTCCAGATCGGTCCCGGCGCCACCGCGTTCACGCGTATGCCGCGGCCGATCACCGACTGGGACAGGGAGCGCGTGAAGGCCACGATGGCGCCCTTGGTCGACGAATAATCGATCAGCGCCGGGTTGCCGCGATAGGCGGTGACCGACGTGGTATTGATGACGCACCCGCCTTGCGGAATATGCGGCAGGGCCGCGCGGGTCAGGTGGAACAGGCCGAAGAAATTGGTGCGGAACGTGCGCTCGAGCTGTGCCTGGTCGATTTCCTCGAGTTTCTTGACGACGTGCTGCTCGGCGGCGTTGTTGACCAGGATGTCGATCCTGCCGAATTCGTCCAGGGCCCGCTGCACCAGCCGGTCCGCGTGCGCCTCCTCGCCCAGGTCGCCCGCCACCGTCACGCATCGCACGCCTTCCTGCCGCACCAGCTTTTCGGTTTCCCTGGCGTCCTCGTGTTCTTCCAGATAGCCGATCAGCACGTCCGCGCCCTCCTTGGCGAACGCGATGCAGACCGACCTGCCGATGCCGCTGTCGCCGCCGGTCACCAGGGCGCACTTGCCCCGCAGCTTGCCGGCCGCCCGGTAGGCGCGCTGCTCGCCGCGCGGCTGGGGGCGCATGGGTTCCTGGCGCCCGGGCTGGCGGTCCTGATGCTGGGGCGGAACGGTTCGATCGGGTTCGCTCATGGATACTCCTGTGTGTCCGCTGGAGGAACGTCGCCGGCCGCGAGCCGCGGCGCCTCGGGGCAAGCCAGCGCGCGGGCCTTGGCGACGGCCTTGAAACAATGGGCGATGGCGCCGGCGAACGCCTCGTCGTACCAGGGATTCGCCCCGCTGACGCCGACCACGATGCCCTCGACGCACACGCTGCCCCACACCCCCGCATCGCCGTCGCGCAGCAGATGAGGACGGATATGGCGCACCGAGTGGCCGTCCAGCCCGGTGCGCCAGCTGATTTCCGCCTTGCCGCGCGCGAAGGCCGCGTAGTCGGCATCCCAGCGTTCGCGGTCGCCCACGGCATGCTCGTAAAGCACGGCCTGGTCGAAGGAAACCCGCCACGGCGACGCCGTCGGGTCCATGACCACGATATACAGGAAGCCGCTCTCGCCCACTTCCGCGCGCGCCATCGCGAGCTCGATCATCGGCAGCACCATCCGGACGGCCTGGGCCGCGGCGTCGCGGTCGGCGAAGAAAGCGCCCCCGGGGGGACGTTGGCGGGTATCGGGCATCTGGACCTCGTGTTCGACGCGGCGCACCCAGCAAAGGGCATGCCCACCGGCGGGCCGCGCACGCCCGCCGGGAATGCCGCTTGCGCTCGCGGGCCGTCTTCGCGGAGGTGCCCATGGACGATTCCAGACGTTCGTTTCTCAGGAATGCCGGACTGACGGCCTTCGCCACCGCGCAGGCGGCCGTGCCCGGCGCGCGGGCCGCGCAGGAGGCGAAGCAAGATTTACCGGCGACATATATATTTTTCAATGAGCAGGAAGCCGCCTTCATCGACGCCGCGACCGCGCGCCTGATCCCGGCCGACGACGCCGGCCCGGGCGCCCGGGAAGCGGGCGTGCCGCAATACATCGACCGCCAGCTGGCCGGCGCCTGGGGCGCGGGCGAACGGCTCTACCGCAGCGGCCCCTGGCATGCCGGGGAACCCACCCAGGGTTACCAGTTGCCCCACACCCCCGCCGAGCTGTTCCGCAAGGCGCTGCGCGGGATCGCCCAGGACGTGCGCAAGCAGCGCGGCGCCGATTTCGAAGCATTGTCCGAGGCCGACCAGGATGCCTACCTGACCTCCCTGCAGGATGAAAAGCGGGACCTGGACGGCGTGCCTTCCGACGTGTTCTTCGCCACGCTGCTGGAAGCCACGCTCGAAGGGTTCTTCAGCGATCCGGTCTACGGCGGCAACCGCGACATGGTGTCCTGGAAGATGATCGGGTTTCCCGGCGCCTATGCCAATTACTACCACCTCGTGGACCGGCACGGCATGGCCTTCGACCAGCCGCCGGTGGGCCTGGCCGACGACGGCCGCGGCCGGATGCGCCTGCATCCCATGCGCATGGCGGCCGACACGCCCGCCCCGGGCACCCGGGCAAGCCATGCCGGCGCCCACGGCGGCGAAAAGGGGGAATAGCCATGGCGACCCGCATGAAAGAAGCCGACGCCGTGCTGGTCGGCGTCGGGCTGGTCGGCACCATACTGGGACGCGAACTCACCCGCGCCGGGCTGCGCGTCGTCGGCCTGGAGCGCGGCGAGCCGCGCTCCACGGTGCCGGACTTCCAGGGCCCGCAGATGCACGACGAACTGCGCTACGCCATGCGCTATGCGCTGATGCAGGACACCGCCAAGGAAACCGTCACCTTCCGCAACCGCAAGGACCAGCTCGCCCTGCCGGTGCGCCGCTGGAACAGCTTCCTGCCCGGCACCGGCGTGGGCGGCGCGGCCGTCCACTGGAACGGCCAGACCTACCGCTTCCAGGACAGCGACTTCCGCATGCGCACGCGCACCGAAGAGCGCTACGGCAAGGACTTCCTGGCGCCGGAGATCACGATCCAGGACTGGGGGGTGTCCGCCCAGGACATGGAGCCGCACTACGACCGCTTCGAGTACCTGCTCGGCGTCAGCGGCAAGGCCGGGCACCTGCAGGGCCGGAAAGTGGCCGGCGGCAATCCCTTCGAGGATTCCCGGTCGCGCGAATACCCCACGCCGCCCATGAAGGAGCCCTACGGCTCGGCGATGTTCCGCAAGGCCGCCGAAGGCCTGGGCTACCACCCCTTTCCCCAGCCCTCCGCCAACCTCAGCCAGCCGTACACCAACCCGGAAGGCATGACCCTGAACACCTGTATGTTCTGCGGGTACTGCGAACGCTTCGGCTGCGAGCACTACGCCAAGTCTTCGCCGCAGACGGTGCTGCTGCCGGTGCTGCTCAAGGACGAGCGCTTCGAGTTGCGCGCCAACTGCCAGGTGCAGCGCATCAACCTGGACTCCGACGGCAAGCGCGCCACCGGCGTGACCTATGTCGACGGTTCCGGACGGGAATGCGAGCAGCCGGCGTCCCTGGTCATCCTGGGCAGCTTCGCCCTGAACAATGTGCGCATGATGCTGCTGTCCGGGATCGGCAAGCCCTACGATCCGGAAAGCGGCGCCGGCACGGTGGGACGCAACTACGCCTACCAGACCACCAGCGGCGCCCAGGTCTTCTTCGAACGGAACGTGAACATCAATCCGTTCATGCGGTCCGGCGCCAGCGGCACCGTGATCGCGGACTTCGTCAGCGACAACTTCGACCACTCGTCGCTGGGTTTCGTGGGAGGAGCCTATATCGGCGAAGTCATGAGCCATGGCCGGCCCATCGAATTCCATCCCACGCCGCCGGACACGCCCGCCTGGGGCTCGGAATGGAAGAAGGCCGTGATCCGCCACTACAACCATACGGCGTCGCTCAATGTCCACGGCAGTTCGGTCGCGGCGAGGTCGAACTACCTGGACCTGGACCCCACCTATCGCGACGCCTGGGGCCAGCCGCTGCTGCGCATGACGTTCGACTTCCCCGAGAACGATATCAGGATGTCGGCCTACCTGACCGAGCGGGCGGTGGAGATCGGCCGCGCCATGGGCGGCAAGCAGGTGTCGGGCTCGCCGCGCAAGGGGCCCTATTCCGTGACCAAATACCAGACCACGCACAACACCGGCGGCACCATCATGGGCGCGGACCCGTCGACCAGCGTGGTCAACCCGTTCCTGCAAAGCTGGGACGTCCCCAACCTGTTCGTCATCGGAGCCTCGAATTTTCCCCAGAACGCCTCCTACAACCCCACCGACACGGTGGGGGCATTGGCGTACCGCGCGGCCGAAGCCATCGTCCAGCGCTACCTGCAATCCCCCGGCCCGCTGGTGCAGACATGAAGCCGCGCACTTTCCTCGCAATACCCCTGCTGGGCGCCATCCTGGCGCTGGCGCCGGGCCTGCCCCGCGCCCAGTCCGCCGACGGCGCCCGGCCACAGGCGGCTCCCGGCGCCGAACCGGGCGATGCCGGCGCGGCCGACGCCGCCGCCCAGGGCAAGGAACTGGCCGAAAAAGGCATACCCGCCAAGAGTGTGGCGGCCTGTACCAGTTGCCACGGCGCGCACGGCGAGGGCAATGCGGACGCGGGCTTCCCGCGGCTGGCCGGACAACCCGCCGACTATCTCGCGCGCCAGCTCGAGGCCTATGCCGACGGGAGCCGGGCCAGCGCGGTAATGGCGCCCATCGCCCAGGGCCTGGGCAGCGAGCAGAGGCAGGCCGTGGCCGCGTACTACGCCGGCTTGTCGGCACCGGCCGGCCGGGACGACCAGGATGGCGCGGGCGACGGCGCCGGCAAGGGCAATGGCCAGGCCGACGGCGCGGACGAGGCCAGGCAGCGCGGCGCGACGCTGGCCACCGTGGGCGACGAACGGATACAGGTCCAGGCCTGCGCCAATTGCCACGGCGCCCAGGGAGCCGGCGAACCGCCGGACTATCCGGCCCTGGCCGGCCAGCACGCTCCCTATCTCAAGGCTGCGCTGGGCGAGTTCAAGACCGGAGCGCGCAAGACAGACCCCAGCGGCCAGATGCCCACCATTGCCCGCCGGCTCAGCAACGAGGATATCGCGGCGGTCACGGCCTACTATGCCGGCCAGCCGCCTGACGCGGACTGGGCCGCGCGACGCGAGGAAGCATTGACGCTGCGGCGCCGGGCGGCCCAGGCGTCCGGCCAGGCGGCTCCCGCCCCGCAGCACCCCCCGCCGCAGGACGGCGGGCCCGCCGGCGCGGAACAGGGCGCCCCCACCACCGGCAACCAGGGCCCGGGCGGCGCCGGCTCGAACCCGGACGCGCAACGCCCGCCGGGACGCTGATCCGATTGCGGGAGGCCGTCGCGAGGCGGCCCCCGTCGCCGGGACCCGCGGCCGGAGGTGGCGGGCGACGGCCTGCCCGCGGGGGCGACCGGCCTGTCCTCCTAGGCTTCCGCCTGCAGCTCCGCCATCAGCTCTTCCTTGCGCTCCGTCATCTGCATGCCCAGGCTGCGCAGATCCAGGTGCTTGTCCACGATCTTGGGAAACAGCTCGGTCTCTTCTTCCTTCACGTGGTGGTTGATGTATTCGCCCAGCACGATGAATTTCGCCTCGTGCAGCCTGTCGCCCGGCACGCCGTCTTCCAACTGCGCGATCAGGTCCTTGGCGGTGGCATGTTCCACCACCGCTTCGTCCAGCAGCTTGCCGAACGCCTCGGGATCGAGATCGCGCAGGGCGGGATAGAACAGTTCCTCTTCCAGCCGGGTGTGCACCTTCAGCTCGGTACAGGCCTCGCGGACCATCTGCTCCTTGGCGCGCGCATCCGATTCCTTTTCGAAATCCTTGAAGAGTTTTTTCACGTTGCGATGGTCGTCCAGCAACATGCCGATGGCTTCTTTCTGTGCGGCGGGAAGGTGGGATTTGTTCATGCTTTATCTCCGAAAAAGCGTAGGGAGGTACTGGAAAAAAGAAAGGCATGCGGCCCGCGGGCCTGCCCGGGAAAAGCAAGCGCCATGCCCGGCCGATGGCCCGGCGCGCGCGCCGCTCGGGCACGCGACTTGCGGACAGGCCCGTCCCCGTCCGCAGGAGACTCCATGCCCCGCACGATCTGGAAAGGCGCCATTGCCTTCGGCCTGGTCCATATCCCGGTCGCCGTCCACGCGGGCGCCCGCAGCGCGCGCCTGGATTTCGACTGGATCGACAAGCGCGACATGGCGCCCGTGGGCTACCAGCGCATCAACAAGCGCACCGGCAAGGTCATCGCCAGCGACGACATCGTCAAGGGGTACGAGTACGAAAAGGGCGAATACGTGCTGCTTTCCGACGAAGATTTCCGCCAGGCCAATCCCGAAGCCACGCAGACCATCGATATCCACGCCTTCGTCGAGCAGGCCGAAATCCCCATCTATTACTTCGATACGCCCTATTACCTGGAGCCGGACCGCGGCGGCGCCAAGGTCTACGCGCTGTTGCGCAATGTGCTGCGCAAGAGCGGCCGCCTGGCGGTGGCCAGCGTCGTGCTGCATACCCGGCAGCACCTGGCGGCCATCCTGCCGGTGGAAGACGCGCTGGTGCTGCAGACCCTGCGCTACGCCAACGAAATCCTGCCGATCGCCGACCTGTCCCTGCCGGAGGGAAAAAGCGGCAAGAACGCCCCCACGTCGCGCGAAGTGGAGATGGCCATGCGGCTGGTGGAGGAAATGACCGAATCGTGGGATCCCGGGCAATACCACGACACCTACCGCGAGGACCTGCTCGCCCGCATCGAACGCAAGGTGAAGGCCGGCAAGACCCATGCGCTGGCGGATACCGAGGCGGCGGAAGCGCTCAGGCCGTCGGCCAAGGTCATCGACCTGATGGCGGTGCTCAAGCAGAGCCTGGAGGACCGTCCCGGGGAGCGCGGCGCGGCCGGCAACAAGCCCCGTGCCGCCAAGCGTCCCGCCCGCAAGTCGGGCGCCGGGTCTTCCGCCAAGCCCTCCGCCAAGTCCTCGACCAAGACTGCCGCCAAGCAGGCCCCGGCGCGCAAGAGCCGCGGCTCCACGGCCGGCAAGCGGGCCGCCTGAATCCGGCGGGCCCGCCTCCATGCTCGCCGCGGCCAGGCAGGAAAGCGCGCTCATCGCCGCGGTAGTGGCGGCGGCGGTGGCCTACGGCCTCGAACCCCGGTTGCTCGGGAACGGCCGCGCCACGGCCGCGACGGCCGCCGCCGTGCTGATCGCCGCCATTCTCCTGGCCTCGGTGCGCGTCGCCCACCATGCCACCCGCATCGCCCGGCAACTGGGCGACCCCTACGGCACCATGGTGCTTACGCTGTCGGCCGTGCTGGTCGAAGTCCTGATCCTGGGCATCATGATGGCCAACGCCACCTCTCCCACGCTGGTGCGCGACACCATCTATTCGGCCGTCATGCTCGACATCAACGGCATACTCGGGCTGGCCACGCTGATGGGCGGGCTCAAGCACGGCGAGCAGGCCTACAACGACGACTCCGGCCGCACGTACGGCGTCATGATCCTGACCGCCATGAGCATTTCCATGGTGGTGCCGGAGTTCGTGCCGCGGCACCTGTGGCATGTCTATTCGGGCTTCACGATCATCGCCATGGTGACGCTCTACGCGGGCTTCCTGCGCATGCAGACCGGCCCCCACAGCTATTTCTTCAGCTACAGCTATCCCGGCAGGAGCCGGCGCCCGACCGCTTCCGAGGAAGAAGAGGAACGCCCGGGCCGCCTGCGTCCGGCCGCGCTGCTGGTGGGCGGCATCGTGGTGATCGGCGCGCTGGCCGAAATCATGTCCCGCACGCTCGACGTCGGGCTGCGCGGCAGCGGGGCGCCCCCCGCCCTGCTCGCCATCCTGGTCGCCACGATATCGGCGGGGCCGGAGATCCTCACCGCGCTGCGCGCGGCGCTGGCCAACCGCATGCAGTCGGTGGTCAATATCGCCATGGGAGCCTCGCTCTCGACCGTGATCCTCACCGTCCCCGCCATGGAAGCGCTGGCGCTCTATACCGGCCAGCCCTTCCAGATGGCCATGACGCCCGTCCAGACCGTCATGGTCTTCGTCACCCTGATCGCGGCCGCCATCAACCTGAACGACGGCCAGACCAATGCCATCGAGGGCATGACCCATTTCGTGCTGTTCGCGACATTCCTGGTGCTTTCCGCCCTGGGGATGTAACAAGCATATCTTGTCGGGGCGGGCCATGTAACTTTTTCAATTTTCACTGTCGGCGCGCAGGGAAAAGCGCCCGGGCACGAAGCTTGCTGAGGAGCGGCGCGCGGCGCTCCGCCGCGTGAGACAAGGTAAGGGGAGAAACATGCGCCTACTGATCGAATTCGCATTCTTCTTGATGGGATGGTCCGTCACGGTCCTGCTGGTTGCGCTGCTGGGGGACCGGGTCGCCAAGATGCTGCGCAACAATGACCGCTGGATGCCGGCCGCGCCGCGCACCCGGCCGGCCGGGGTCGAGCCGGGCATCGCGCCCTCCCACGGGGAACCGGTGGCCCACTGACCGGTTCGTGATCCATGCCCGCACACCAGGAGCCCGCCCATGTCGGAACTGCCTCCCAAGCCGCCGCCGGCCGGCGGCGGCGCACGACCCGGCGACGGCAAGCCGGCCGCCGGACGACCGCAGCCCTCGCCCCGCTCCACGCCGCCGGACCGGCCCGCTTCCGGCGGGCCGGCGGATGGCGGCCGCGCGCCGGACGGGCCCGGATCGTCCGCCCAGCCCCGCCCGCCGGGCGGCCGCCCGGCCTCCGGCACCGATCCGCGGAACCCCAAGGTCTTTCCGCCCGCCGGTCCGGTGGACGTGCCCCGGCAGCCGGCCCGGGCTCCCGGCGGCCGCGCTCCCGACACGCCGCCTCCGCACGATACCGATTCCGATTCGAGCTGGGCCGACAACAGCGAGGCCGCGCCGTATAAGACCAACGTCCGCAACTCCAACTATCCATGAACGCCCCGTCCCGACCGCCATGCCTCGCGACGCACCGCTGAGCCGCTATCGCGCCAAGCGGGATTTCACCGCGACGCCGGAACCGGGCGGCGGGAAGGCCGCGCGCAAAACCGCCGGGAAGCCGCGCTACGTCATCCAGCGCCACCAGGCCCGGCGGCTCCATTACGACTTCCGGCTCGAACTCGGGGGGGTGCTGGTCAGTTGGGCCGTCCCCAAGGGCCCTTCGCTGGATCCCGAGGTCAAGCGGCTGGCCGTCCATGTGGAAGACCACCCGCTCGAATACGGATCGTTCGAAGGCGATATCCCCGCCGGCCATTATGGCGCCGGCCATGTCGATATCTGGGACAGCGGGACCTGGACGCCGCGCGGCGACCCCGTGCGCGAAATGCGGAAGGGCCGGCTGCATTTCGAGCTGGAAGGCGGACGGCTGGGCGGCGGCTGGATCCTGATCCGCACCGGCGGCCGCGAGAACGACGACAAGCAGTGGCTGCTGCGCAAGCTCGACGACGCCTACGCACAGCCCGGGTACGACGCGGAGACGGAGACCGCGCAGGCCGGGGCGCAAGCCGGGGCCGCGCGCTCGGGCAAGGCCGGCGTCGACGCTCCGGGCAGGCGTGCGGCCGGCGCAGGCAAGGCCGCGGCGACCCGCGCGGCCGCCGCGGCGCGGGCCAGACCAGGGAGCCGGGCCAAGTCCGGGACCCCGGCCAAGAAGGCTCCGACCCGGGCCGGGGTCGCGGCCAAGACCCGGACCGCAACCAAGGCGAAAACCGCGGCCAAGGCCAAGACTCCCCGCAAGGCCGCGGCCGGCGAGGAATCCAGGGCCGCGCGCCCGCGAACGGTGCCCGCGCGCAAGCCCTCCGGGGGCCGGCCGGCGGCCGGCGAGGCCGACCTGCCCGACACGCTCGCGCCGCAACTGGCCACGCTGGTCAGCGCGCCGCCGGCCAACGCGGGCTGGGCCTACGAGATCAAGTACGACGGCTACCGCATCCTGTGCCGCCTGGACGGCGGGCAGGTGCGCCTGATCAGCCGCAACGGCCTGGACTGGACGCCGCGCATGGCCAGGTTGGCCAAGGAAATCGCCGCGCTGGAGCTGGGCTCGGGGTGGCTGGACGGCGAGGTCGTGGTGCTGGACGAGCGGGGCCAGTCCAGCTTCCAGGCCTTGCAGATCGCCCTGGACGGCGCGCCCTCGCGCCTGCGCTACGTCATCTTCGACCTGCCCTTCTGGAACGGCGTCGACCTGCGGCCGCAGCCGCTGTCCGAGCGCCAGGCGCTGCTGGCCCAGGCATTGGAAGACCTGCCGGAAGACGGCCCGCTATCGCTCAGCCAGGTGCTCCAGGTGCGCAACGAAGGCGACGGCGAAGCCGCCTGGCACGAAGCCTGCCGGCTGGGCTGGGAAGGACTGGTCGGCAAGCGGCTCGATGCCCCGTACGTCGCCGGACGCTCGGCGACCTGGATCAAGCTCAAGTGCCGGCCGCGCCAGGAATTCGTGGTGGGCGGCTACAGCACGCCCACCGGCTCGCGTTCGCACCTGGGCTCGCTGCTGCTGGGGCTGCGGGAGAACGGCAAGCTGGTCTACGCCGGCCGCGTCGGCTCCGGGTTCGACTCGCAGGCGCTGCACGACCTGTACCAGCGCCTGCAGCCGCTGCGCACGGACACATGCCCGTTTTCCACCATGCCGCCGGCGACCACCCGCTATCGCGCCGGCCAGGGCAGGACGCAGACCCACTGGGTCAAGCCGGAACTGGTCGCCGAGATCAACTTCACCGGCTGGACGGCGGACAATCTCGTCCGCCAGGCTTCTTTCCAGGGCCTGCGGGAGGACAAGCCGGCGCTCGCCGTGCATGCCGAAACGCCCGCCTCCCCCGCCCGGATCGCCCGCGAGGCATCCCGCAAGCGCGCGGCCCGCGGGCCGGACAAGCGCGCCAGGCCGGCCGCCGCGACGCAGGCAGGGAATACCGTGGCCGGAGTCGCGATCTCCCACCCTTCCCGGCCGGTCTTCTCCACGCCCGCCATCACCAAGCTGGAACTGGCGCGCTACTACGAAACGGTCGGCCCGGCCATCCTGCCGCATGTGCGCCATCGCCGGCTGGCGCTGCTGCGCTGTCCGGAAGGCAGCGGCTCGCCCTGCTTCTTCCAGAAGCATCTGCCGGAAGGCCCGCTGCCCGGACTGCGCGAGGACGGTCCCCACATCGTCGTCGACAGCCTGGAAGGCCTGATCGCGCTGGTCCAGCGCGGCGTGATCGAACTCCATACCTGGGGTTCGACCCTGCCGCGGCCGGACAGGCCGGACCGCATCACCATCGACCTGGATCCCGACCCGGCGCTTCCCTGGAGCGACGTGGTGGACGCCGCGCGGCTGACCCGCACGCTGATCGAGGGACTGGGGCTGACGGCCTTCCTGAAGACCACCGGCGGCAAGGGACTGCACGTGGTGGCGCCGCTGCGGGCCACGCAGGACTGGAGCGTCGTGCGGGCGTTCTGCAAGGGCATCGCCTCCTACCTGGCGCGGTTCGCGCCGGACCGGTTCACCGCCAACATGGCCAAGGCGCGCCGCAAGGGCATGATCTTCGCCGATTACCTGCGCAACGGCGAAGGCGCAACCGCCATCGCCGCCTATGCCGTGCGCGCCCGCCAGGGCGCGCCGGTCTCCGTGCCGGTGGCCTGGGACGAACTGGATCTCGAGCACGATTTGCGCTACGACTATTTCAATGTGGGCAACGCGCCCGCACGGGCCTCGGGACCGGATCCCTGGGAAGGCTACGCCCAGGCCAAGCGGGCCGTCACCAAGGCGATGCTCCAGGCCGTCGAACAGGCGCCCGCGAAACGCTAGTGTCCTGTCGCAAAAATAGCTTGCATTTAATGCGGGAAGGCGTAGTCTTCGATTAAGCCCACTCGGAGACCGCCATGCATCTACGCGATGACGCCACGCTGGAGTTGAGTGTCGAGCAACGCCAGGAGCTTGAGAA
>Ga0182749_1000102_pt1 | contig 107159 bp, 99 predicted proteins | sample eDN3rd37CKraftMG_FD_128875 | JGI IMG/M metagenome (GOLD analysis project Ga0182749, IMG submission 128875) | Enriched Miracle-Growth compost microbial communities from Emeryville, California, USA - eDNA 3rd pass 37_C Kraft MG (version 2) (version 2) ...
ATGCCATGAGATCCTGGCTACACCACTACAACTGGCATCGACCTCACCAGGGTATCGGCCGCGCTGTCCCCGTCTCCAGACTCAGTCTGGATGGATACAACCTCTTGACACTTCACACCTAGCGCCGGCTTTCGATCGCCATGCGGACGGCCAGGCCCGCCAGCACCGTGCCCATCAACCAGCGCTGCGCCGCTTGCCACATGGGCCTGCCTGCAAGAAAGACCGCGATGGAGCCCGCCATGGCGGCGATCAGCGCGTTGACGCTCAGGCTGATGGCGATCTGCGTGAAGCCCAGCACCAGGGACTGCGCCAGCACGCTGCCGTGATCCGAGGGGGAGATGAATTGCGGCAGCAAGGATAGATACATCATGGCGATCTTGGGATTCAGCAGGTTGGTGACGAAGCCCATGGTGAAAAGCCGGCGCGGACTGTCCTTGGGCAGGTCGCGCACCTGGAACGGAGAACGCCCTCCGGGCCGGACCGCCTGCCAGGCCAGGTAGAGCAGATAGAGCGCGCCCGCGATCCGCAGGGCGTCGTACGCATAGGGAACCGCCAGGACCAGCGCGGTGATGCCCAATGCCGCGCAAAGCATGTAGAAGACGAAACCCAGGGCCACGCCGCCCAGGGAAATCCAGCCCGCCGCCCGGCCCTGGCAGATCGAGCGCGAGACGAGATAGATCATGTTGGGGCCGGGCGTGAGCACCATGCCGAGCGAAATGAGGGCGAAGGCAAACAGGTTCGAGGGTTCGGGCATGGGGCGGGACCGGCGGGAGGGGATCCCGGATGGCGCCAGGATATGCCTGCGGCGAATCCGGGAATCCGGGCGGAACGGCCGTTGCGGCGGCCGGTGGATGGATTCTAGTTCACATCGCCCGCCGCGCGCGGCAAGGGACGGCGCTGCGCCAGCAGGCGATCCAGCGTCCATCCTTTGCCGCACAGGACCATGCGGGTGTGCAGCCCGTCGCGCTCTTCCTCGACGCACGCGGGCTCCATCCGGGCCAGGCGCTTGCCGTGCAGGCGCGCGTAGCCGAATTCATAGCGCTCCGCCAAGGCGTGCCAGAGCGCGTGGGCGCCGGGCGATTGCCGCGCGCCGCTCACCAGGCAGAAGCCCGCATCGAGTTCCCGCGCATATACCCGCGTCGCCAGCCCGAGGCGTCGGTAGGCGGGCCGGTAGCGCGAATGGGGAGAACGGACGAAAGGATCGAGGCGGCGGTTGACCTCCACCAGGCGATTGAATACCGTGCATCCGGCCAGCCGGCCGGTGCGCATGTCTTCCACGTAGACGTAGAATTCGCCGTCGGCCTCGTGGCGCCACAGGCGCAGCCAGGGAAGGCGGGGCAGGGGTTGCGCGGGCGGGGCGGCCAGGCGGGCGCGGGCCTGCAACCTGGCATGGAGGGTATCGAGCTCGGCTTCGAGCAGGGTATCGTCGGGCTGGAAATCGATCCTCATGGATCTTCCTTCCTGGCCGCCTCGATGGCCGGCGCGGGCGCGCTGCCGGGCAGCGGTCCGGCCCACCGGCCGCTGCGCAGGGCCCGGGGCCGCTGGCGGGCGTGGACGCAGGCGCAGGAATCCCATGTCTCGACATCGACCTCCAGTCCCGCATAGATCCCGTAGCCGTCTCCCGCCAGGATCTCTCCCTCGCAAGCCAGGCTTTCGCCGGCCTGTATGGAGCGGTCCGCCACGATATCCTCGCGCGCCTTGATGCCCCAGCCGGCATAAATATGGTCGGCGCAGCGCAGGCCGCCGGCGCAGGCGATGCCATGGCCGACCCGAAGGCGGCCTGCGCACTCGATGTCCCCGCCGGCCTGCAGGCCCTTGCCGCACACCAGGGCGTCCCGCGCTTGCAGCGACTGTCCGACCCGGCAACTGCCCGCGATGGCCGCCGCGCCGGCGCAGCGCAGGTCCCAGCCCGCCTGCAGGGTCTCGCAGGCCAGCGCGCCGGCGCACTCCACGCCCCATGCCGCCTGAAGCAGCCCCTGCGTCCGAAGGTCGCCGCCGCTGCGCACCGCGCCCCCGCAGAAGATATCTTCCCCGGCGCGGATGTTCCCGGCCACGATGCCCGCCGCCGCGCGCAGGGTCTTGCCGGCCCGCAGCACGGTTTCCACCTCGATATGCCCGCGGACTTCTATCGTGCCGGCGAAGACCAGGGCATGCGCCTCGATGCGATCGGCGGCCAGGACCGCGCCGGTGGGACCGAACTGGTCCAGCAGCCAGCAGGCGTCTTCGACCCGTCCCGCGGCCACGAGCGCATCCAGGATGTCCTGATACGTGCTGTCGTGGTCCGCATGGCGCAGATACCAGCGGAATCCGTCGGCGCAGGGCTGTTTGGCCTTGATGAAGGCCTTGGTGATGTCCATGCATACCTTCCTTTCCGCGCCGGGCGCGGAAATGCAATGCCGTAGGCCGCGTGGCGGCGTACGGTCGTTGCGCGGGAGGGTGCCCGACGACCTAGGTGTTGCGCGTATTCTTGGAAAGGAGGTCGCCGGGCTCAGTCATGTGCGGCGAGGACGGGGATGTGAGCGGGCAGCCTGCCGGCGGGCGCGACGGCGCCGGCCCCCCGGGCAATGCCCAGGGGCTCCGGGGCGCCGGGGCAGGGCGTGGAAAGTGACATGCGGCCGCTCATGGCCCGGGATTTTACGAAGCCCTTGCGCATCTGTACAGCCGCGCGGCCTGTCGCCCCCCGCGCCCGCGGCTGCGCTGCGAGGCTGCCACCGGCCCGCGGGCCGGGCGCCCGCCGACAGGCGCATCAATCCTTGGCGGCGGCCGCGGGCGTCATGCGGAATGACACGCCGAAACGGTTGAAGGCGTTCATCAGAGCGATGGCGTAGGTGAGATCGGCCAGTTCCTTGTCGTTGAACTCCGCGGCGGCGGCCGCATAGTCGGCATCGGGCACGCCGGTCTCGGACACACGGGTCACCGATTCCGCCCAGGCCAGCGCGGCGCGCTCGCGGGCGCTGAACAAGGAACCGCCCTCGCGCCATACGGGCACCAGGACGAGCTTGTCCACCGGCAGGCCTGCATTCAGCAAATCGCGCGCATGCATGTCGATGCAGAACGCGCAGCCGTTGATCTGCGAGACCCGCAGGTAAACCAGGTCGACCAGTTCCTTAGGGAGGCCGCTTTTCTGGACGGCGGCATGGACGCCGATGAAGGCTCGATAGCCTTCCGGCGCGGCCTTGGCGTAGTCGATGCGCTTGCTCATGGTGGGTTCTCCGGGAGAGGGGCGAAGACCTTATTGTGCGCAATCTTGGACTATCGAGAAAGGGGCAAGACCGGTGTTCCGTAGTGGGTCATGATGCGCCTGTTCCCCTTGAGCCGGGGAGGCGATCCGCCGGGTTCCGGGCCGGTTGCGCGGCCGGCCCGAATAAACGCAGACAAAATTTATCCTTGTTTATTGATTTTTCTAAACCCGGAGTGATATAGTCCGCGTTATGGCACACATCACTACCAGCGTGGAATACGGCATCCATTGCCTGCTTTGGCTTGTGGGCGACGACGACCGTTCGCTCAGCAGCCGCGACCTGGCGGAATTGCAGGGCGTGTCTCCGAGCTTCGTGGCCAAGATCTTCCCCCGGCTGGAGAAGGCGGGCATTGTCCGGGCCAGCGAGGGCGTGCGAGGCGGCTACCGGCTGGCGCGCCCGGCCGAAGACATCACTTTCCTGGAGATCGTCGACGCCATCGAAGGCGACAAGCCCCTGTTCGATTGCCAGGATATCCGCGGCCGCTGCGCGGTTTTCGGCAACCGGCCGCCCGGCTGGGCCCTGGCCGGGACATGCGCCGTCCATGCGGCCATGCTGCAGGTGGAGCAGGCCATGCGCGACGCGCTGGCCCGGCAGACGCTGGGGTCGGTCGCCGCGCGCTTCGGACGCAAGGCGCCGGTCGAGTTCTTCGACGATGTCCGGGCCTGGGTGGACACCCGCCTGGCCGGCCGCGTCGCCGCGCGCGGCAAGCCGCGGCGCGAAATGCCTTCGTAGGCCGACTGGAGTTTTCCCCCGAATGATTGTGTCCCGGCGCCCGTCGGACGTGCCGGGAGGGAGGCGCGCGCCCTGCGGCGGCGCAACCGCGACGCTCGTCCGGCGATATGCAATTCCCCTATCCATACCAAGGAGTTGGACCATGACCCAGAAAATCGTGATCGCGGGTTCCGGCTTTGCCGGGCTGTGGGCCGCCATATCGGCCGCCCGGGCAGTATCGCTGGCAGGCAAGGAAAATGACGTGGATATCGTCGTCGTGTCGCCCGCGCCCAGCGTCACCATCCGGCCGCGCCTGTACGAGGCCGTGCTGGAGAACATGGACCCCGACATCTCGACGCTGCTGGAGGCGGTAGGCGTGCGCTACGCGGCGGGATGGGTCGAGACGATCGACGTCGACCGCAAGCAGATCGTCTACAGGGCCAGGGCAGGGGCGCGCACCACCTTGCCGTACGACCGCCTGGTGCTGGCGGCGGGCAGCTCGGTGTTCCTGCCCAAGGTCCCCGAGCTCGACCGGCATGCCTTCAACGTCGACAGCCTGGCCGCCGCGCAAGCGCTGGACGCGCACCTGAAGTCCCTGCCGGCCCGGCCCCCATCGGCTGCGCGCAACACCGTGGTGGTGGCCGGCGCCGGCCTGACCGGCCTGGAGACGGCCACCGAAATGCCGCCGCGGCTGCGTGCCTTGCTGGGTGGCGAAGCCCGCGTCGTGCTGGTCGATACCGCGGCCGAAGTCGGCATGGGAATCGGCCCGCATGCGGCGCCGGCCATCCGCGAAGCCCTGGCCGAGGTCGGCGTCGACACCCGGGCGGGCGTGCGCGTGGATGCGATCGATGCGGACGGGGTGACGCTGTCCGACGGCGAACGCATTCCCACGCATACGCTGATCTGGACCGCGGGCATGCGCGCCAGTCCGCTGACCGAGCAGGTGCCCGGCGAGCGCGACCCGCAGGGCCGCGTGGTGGGCGACGCCTATCTGCGGGCGCCGTCGGCCCGGGGGATTTTCTTGACGGGGGATACGGTCAAGGCCGCGACGGACGACCAGGGCAATTACAACGTGATGTCCTGCCAGCACGCAATGAGCCTGGGCCGGGTCGCCGGCCACAACGCCGCCGCCGAACTGGTGGGCCTGCCGCTGCACCCCTACAGCCAGCCCAAGTACGTGACGTGCCTGGACCTGGGCGCCTGGGGCGCGCTCTACACGGAAGGCTGGGAGCGCCTGGTCCGCTTCACGCGGCAGGAAGGCAAGAAGATCAAGCAGGAGATCAACACGGTCTGGATCTATCCGCCGAAACCGGATCGCGATGCGGTGTTCGCGATCGCCAATCCGGATTACGTGATCGTGCCTTGACGCCAACGGCGGATCGATCCGGTCTCGCCCCCTGAACGCCGGTGCGGTTCCGCTGCGCCGGTCGTCTTGCGCGTCCGGCCGTTCACTCCGGGCGGACGGCTCCGCCCAGGTTGCGGGTGATCTCGCGCGCGGCCTCGACCACCGCCGGCGCGAATTCGTCGAGCCGCTCCAGCGTGAGCCGCAGCGTGGGCGCGGTGACGCTGACGCTGGCGACGACTTCGCCTCGGTAGTCGAAGATCGGCGCGGCCGCGCAGCGGATGCCGGTTTCGTGCTCTTCCAGGTCCTGGGCGTAGCCGCGGCGGCGGATTTCCTGCAGGTGCCGGAGAAACGCCGTCGGCTCGGTGATGGTCGAGTCGGTGAAGCCCTTCATGGGCAGCAAGGGCATGAGGCGCGCGATGTGGTCGGGCTTGAGGAAGGCGGCCATGGCCTTGCCGACGCCCGTGCAGTGCAGCGGGCCTCGCTTGCCGATGGCGGAGAACATGCGGATGCGCTGGCGGCTTTCGACCTTGTCGATGTAGACCACTTCCGTTTCGTCCAGCACCGCCAGGTGGACGGTCTCGCCGGTGGCGTCGGCCAGGCGGCCCAGCGCGTCGGCGGCGGCCGAGCGCACGTCCATGGTCTCCCAGGCCTTCTGCGCCATCTCGAGCGCGCGCACGCCGATGCGATAGGTCTGGTCCGGGTGCAGGGCGATCAGGCCGTGGCCCGCCAGGGCGCCCAGCATGCGGTGCAGGGTGGCCTTGGGCAGGCCGGTTTCCTTGAGCAGGTCGGAATAACGGGCGGGCGACTCGCGCCCGCAGATGTGCGCCAGCAGCGTCAACCCTTTTTCCAGGGCGCCCGTGCCGCTGCGGGGAGCATGCGGCACGGACGCCGCCGCTTGCGCGGACGGCGCGGCCTTGGGTGTCGCGGCGCGGGAAGTTTTATCGGGACTCATACAGCTTCCGGAAGAGGAGCGGCAAAGCATCGCATTGTGATTGACGCCGCAAATTTTCGCTGCCTATAATCCTATCAGAAAAACGGAACTGAGTTCCACGATATGGAGAATACGTAACCGTATCGCAGGACTCGCCATTCAAAAGGGAGACAAACATGCCAGCGCGATTCCTTGCTTCGCTACTTGCCGCATGCGCCGTCGGGGCGGCGGCCTACGGGCCGGCGGCCGACGCCGAAACCCTGCAGGTCTGGTCGTACCTGCGGGCCGATACCGCTTCCAAGGACGTGAAAGAGCGCGCGGTCGGCGAAATCGTCCAGGCCTTCAAGGCCGCCAGCCCGGGCATGGACGTGGCCGTGACCGTCATGCCCTGGCAGCAACTGAGTCCTTCGCTGCTGCGCGCCTCCAAGTCCGGCCAGGTGCCGGACGTCGTCATGCTGTTCTCGCCGTCGGTGCAGATGCAGATCGCGGCCGGCACGCTGTCCCCGCTGCAGCCCCATATCGACAAATGGCCGCAGGACGTGCGCGCCGACCTGGTGCACCTGTCGCAGAACATGGCCCCCAAGGGCGGCACCTATGCGGTGCCGTGGCAGTTGCGGGTGTCCGGGCTCATGTATCGCGACGACATCCTCAAGGCCGCCGGCAAGGAGCCGCCGCGCACGCTGGACGAACTGGCCGCGCTCGCCAAGAGCCTGCCCAAGGACGGCAACGTGGGCCTGGCCATGGGCTTCAGCCCGGAAGCGCCTTCGGTGGCCGCGGGCTGGTTCCTGACCACCGTGGTGGGCAGCGGAGCCAAGGTGTTCAACGACGACGGCAGCGCGGCGTTCGATTCGCCGCAGGCCGAACGGGTGGCCAAGTGGGCCCGCGACCTGGTCCACAGCGGCAACGACGCGTGGCCGCTCAACGTCGCCCTGCAAGGACAGGAGCAGGCGTACTCGCTGTTCAACGCCAAGCGCTCGGTCTTCTTCGCCATGTCGTCCGACCGCCTGGACAACGTGCGCCTGAAGACCCAGCTCGGCAACGATATCAAGATGGTCAGGTACCCGGGCTGGGACAAGGACAAGCCGTCGCCGGCGCTGGTCCAGGCCTGGAATTTCGTCATTCCCAAGGGGGCGCGCAACGAAGCCGCAGCCTGGAAGTTCATCGAGGTCTCCGCCTCGTCCGACCTGCAGACCAAGCTGGCCAAGCTGGCCGGGTTCGTCCCCGTGCGCCGCAGCTCGCTCAAGGACCCCTGGTTCCAGAGCCCGGAAGCCCAGAACATCGATTGGGCCGTCGACTATGCCGCGAGCCATCCGCTGGAATTCCAGTTCCCCGAGAACACGGAGACGCTGTACGACGTGTGGGCCAAGATGTTCGGCCAGATCCTGACCGACAAGATGCCGCCGCGCGAAGCGCTCAAGGCCGCCGAGGCCGAATACAACCGCCGCACCGGGCATTGACGCGCATCCAGCCGGGGGATCGTCGTGCGTGCTAGCAAGCCGGCCGCCGCATCGGGGAGGCGGCGCGCCCAACCCTACCTGTTCTTCTATCCCGCCTTCCTGCTGGTCGCGGCGGTATCGTTCGTGCCGCTGTTCTACGCGCTGCGCCAGAGCGTGTATTCGGCCGACTATCTCACCACCGGCGGCTTCGTCGGGCTGTCGAACTACACCGAGCTCCTGCTGCACGGCGGCGGCCTGGCGGCGATCGGCGTGTCCCTGACCTTCGTGGTCGGATCGCTGCTGCTAACCGTGCCGCTGGGCGTCGGGCTGGCGCTGCTGCTGAACCGCCCGATCCGCTTCAGCACCTTCTTCCGGACCGTGCTCCTGCTGCCCTGGATCATCTCGCAACTGGTGACCGGCCTGCTGTGGCTGTGGCTCTACGACGGCCGGCTGGGCCCGGTGGCCGACGCCGTGCAAGGGCTGGGCCTGAGCTTTTCCGGCCCGCTGACCGATCCGGACTGGGCCTTGCCCAGCCTGATCCTGACCAACACCTGGCACTCCTATCCGCTGGTCATGATCTTCACCCTGGCCGCGCTGCAGACGATCCCGCGCGAAACGCTGGAGGCGGCGCGCATCGATGCGCCCTCGGCCTGGCGCCGCTTCCGGCACGTCACGCTGCCGCTGATCCGCAACACGGTCCTGGTGGCGCTGGTCCTGTCGACCCTGCACACTTTCAACACGGTGACGACCGTGCTGGTCATGACGGGCGGCGGCCCGGTGGGCGCCACCGAAGTCCTGGCGCTCAAGGTCTTCAAGGAAGGCTTCCAGTTCTACCGCATGGAAATCGCGGCGGCCGCCGCGGTGGTGATCTTCGCGCTGAACATCGTGTTCACGCTCGCGTATATCCGCGTCCTGCGCAGCGAGCGAACCTAGGACGTCCCGTGAAAACGAAACCGATCCATCCTCCGTCGCGCCACCGCGCGCTGCACGTCGCCGGGGAAATCGCGACCTACGGCACGCTGCTCCTGGCGGTGCTGTTCGTGGTGGCCCCGCTGGCCTGGGGGCTGTCGACCTCGCTCAAGAGCAATTCGGACATTTTCTCGCCCACGGCGCAGTGGATCCCGCCCAGCGTGGATTTCGGCAACTACCTGAAGGTGTTCTCCAGTCCGCTGTTCCTGCGCTATATCCTGAACAGCGTCGCGGTGGTCGCCTGCGCCCTGGTGCTGAGCACGATCCTGGCCGTGCATGCCGCCTACGCCGTGTCGCGCTTCCGCTTCCGGGCCAAGGATTTCCTGCTGTTCCTGGTGTGGGCCACGGTCATGCTGCCGGGCGTGGCGATCATCGTGCCGCTTTACCTGCTGGCGGTCGACCTGGGCATCTACGACACGCTGTTCGTCGTCGTGCTGGCGTATTCCGCCTGGCTGATCCCCACCCTGATCTGGCTGCTGCAGGGCTTCGTCGATTCCGTGCCCTACGAGCTGGAAGAGGCCGCCATGATCGACGGCTGCAGCCGGCTCAAGGCCTTCTATCTCATCGTGCTGCCCCTGCTGCGGCCGGGTCTGGCCGCGGCGGCGGTGCTGGTCTTCGTGACGATCTGGAACGATTTCCTGCTGAGCTTCAGCCTGACGCTCAAGGACGAAAACCGGCTGCTGCAGACGGGCATCTACATATTCGTCAACGAATCCGGGATCGAGTGGGGGCCGCTGACGGCGGCGGCGATCGGCTCGACCATACCCGTGGCCATCCTGTTCGCGCTGCTCCAGCGGTCGTTCATACGCGGGCTGACGGGCGGGGCGGTAAAGGGCTGACGGCGGCCGTGGCACCGTCGCGCACATCATCATAGGGCAAGACATGAAGATCGAAGACGTACAGGTGTTTGTGGTCGGCAACCCCTGGAAGAACTGGGTGCTGGTCAAGGTGACCACCGACGACGGGCTGCACGGCTGGGGCGATTCGACCACGGGCCTGTCCTCGCAGCCGGTGACCTCGGCCGTGCGCGAGGTGCGGCGCATGTGCATCGGCAAGGACCCGTTGCAGATCGAGGCGCTCTGGACCGAAGTCTACAAGCGGCTGTACCTGCCGGCGAACACCATCCTGCGCGCGGCCATGTCCGGCATCACGACGGCATGCTGGGACATCCTGGGCAAGTCGCTGAACGCGCCCCTGTATTCCCTGCTCGGCGGCAGCGTCAGCCCGCGCATCAAGGCCTACGCCAACGGCTGGTACCGCGGCGACCGCAAGCCGGAGATCTTCGCCGAAGCCGCCGCGAACGTGGTGGCGCAGGGATACCAGGCGCTGAAGTTCGATCCCTTCGGCGCCAACTACCGCTTCCTGGACGCCCGCGAGCGGCGGCTGAGCATCGCCATCGTCGAGGCGGTGCGCGATGCCGTGGGCGACGACGTCGACCTGCTGATCGAGGCCCACGACCGCTTCACCGTGCCGGAAGCGATCCGCCTCGCGACGGAACTGCAGCCGTGCCATCCCGACTGGATCGAGGCGCCCGTCTGGTCCGAGAACGTGCAGGACCTGTCCGACGTGGCCGCGGCCAGCCCGGTGCGCATCGTCGCCGGCGAGCGCTTCGGCACGCCGCGGCAATTCGCCGAACTGTTGCACGGCGGCCATTTCGACGTGGTGCAGCCCGAGTACGTGAACCTGGGCGGGATTTCCCAGTTGCGCGAGGTCGCGGCCATCGCCGACGCCTACGGCGCGACCGTCGCGCCGCACAATGCCTGCTGCCCCTTCAGCACGGCGGTGAACGTGCACGTCATGTTCTCGCTGCGCAACGCCTATATCCAGGAAACCTTCGACGATTTCAACGAGCCCTGGACCCGCGACCTGTTCACCGGCCTGCCCAAGGTGCGCGACGGCTACTACGACGTCCCGTCCGGCCCGGGCCTGGGGGTGACCGTCAACGAAGCACTTTTCGAGCGGCATCCGTATTCGGACCGCAACTTCATGAATCTGTTCTCGGAAGGGTGGGAAAAGCGCAAGCCCGCCGCTTCCGGGACTGCCACGCGATAACTTCCAGACAGCGGGAGACAAGAGATGAGCAAGCAGTTCCGCGGCGTGTATTCCATATTGCCCACGCCTTTCGACGAGCAGGGCAACCTGGACCAGGAAGGCCTGCGGCGAGTGGTGTCCTTCACCATCGAATGCGGGGCCCACGGCGTGGTGTCCCCCGCCAACGCCAGCGAGGCGCCGTACCTGTCCGACGCCGAGCGGCGCACGGTGGTGGAAACGGTGATCGACGAAGCGGCCGGCCGGGTGCCTGTGGTCGTGGGCATCACCGCCGCCTGCGCGCCGCTGGCGGTGGAGTGGGGCCGGCATGCCGAGCAGGCCGGCGCCGATTTCCTGATGGCCATGCCGCCTTGCGTGCAGCGCGCCTCGAACGCCGAGGTCCGCGATTACTACCAGGCGATCAGCGACGCGACGACGCTGCCGATGTGCATCCAGAACTACGGCGGCCCCGGCGGCACGCCGCTCTCGGCCGACTTCATGGGCCGGCTGCTGGACGACATCGAACGCGTGGACTATGTCAAGGAAGAGACCGAGTTCGCGGGACCCGTCATCTCGGGCCTGATCGAATGCGCCGGCGACGCGCTCAAGGGCGTCATGGGAGGCAAGGCCGGCCGCCACCTGCTGGACGAGTACCGCCGCGGCAGTTGCGGGACCATGCCGGCCTGCGAGGTGTCGGACGTCCACGTCCGCCTGTGGTCGGAACTGGAGGCGGGCAGGCAGGAAGCCGCCGAGCAGACCTATCGCCAGCTCTTGCCGCTGCTGCTGTTCGAGACCAGCTACGGCGTGGCCGTGTACAAGGAAGTGCTCCACCGGCGCGGGGTCATCCGCAGCCCGTACTTCCGCCAGGCCGGCGGTAAGCAACTGGACCGGGCGGCCCAGGAAGAACTGAGTTCCATACTCGACCGGTTGCGGCCGCTGTTCTCGTCCCGGTTTCCCCTGAAGTAAGGCGGCGCCATGGCCAGGATTACATTGGACGGGCTCTGCAAGCGCTTCGAGCAGACCGACGTCGTGCAGGACCTGAACCTCGGTATCGGCGACGGCGAGTTCATCGTGCTCGTCGGTCCCTCCGGTTGCGGCAAGAGCACGACGCTGCGCATGATCGCGGGCCTGGAAGAGAGCACGGCGGGGGAAATCCGGTTCGACGACGCGCTGGTCAATCCGCTCACTCCCAGCCAGCGCAACGTGGCGATGGTCTTCCAGAGCTATGCGCTGTATCCGCACATGACCGTGGCGCGCAACATGGCCTTCGCGCTGGAGCAGCGCAAGGTTCCCAAGGCCGAGATCGAGCGTTCGGTGTCCCAGGCCGCGCGGCTGCTGAACATCGGTGAGCTGCTGGAGCGCAAGCCCAAGGCGCTGTCGGGCGGCCAGCGCCAGCGCGTGGCCATGGGCCGCGCCATCGTGCGCAGTCCCGACGTCTTCCTGTTCGACGAGCCGCTCTCCAATCTCGACGCCGCGCTGCGCACGCAGATGCGGCTCGAGATCAAGAAGCTGCACCAGATCCTGAAGACCACCGTGGTGTACGTCACGCACGACCAGGTCGAGGCGATGACCCTGGCCGACCGGGTCGTGGTCATGGACAACGGCCGCATCGTCCAGGTGGGTTCGCCCATGGACATCTACGAGCGCCCGCGCACGCGCTTCGTGGCCGGCTTCATCGGCGCGCCGCGCATGAATTTCATCCCGGCGCGGGTGGAGCAGGGCGCGGACGGCGCCTGGGAGCTGGCGTTCGGCGACGCGTGCCGCGCCCGTATCCCGGCCGCCCATGCCGAACGGTTCGCGCCCTTCGGCGGCAAGCCGGCCGAGATCGGGATCCGGCCCGAGCACATCCTGGAAGGCGCCGGCGCGCCCGACGCCCTGAGCCTGGAGGTCGCGCCGACCGTGGTCGAACCGACCGGCGCCGACACCATGGTGTTCTTCGGCCTGGGCGGCGCCGACGTTTGCGCGCGCTGCCGGCCCGATCGCCGCATCGGCGTCGGCACGCCCATGCGGTTTTCCGTGGACTTCGGCCGCATCTACCTGATCGATCCCGAAACGGGCGCCGTCGCTTCGCCGGATCGCGAGACCCGTTCCCTCGCCGCGGACCGGACATGATCGCCGTCGACTGGGGTTCCACCCACATGCGCGCCTACCTGGTCGATCCGGACGGCGCGATCCGCGAGCGCAGATCGGCCGGGACCGGCGCCATGCAGATCGGGGCGGGGCGGTTTCCCGACGCGCTCGACGAGCTGGTCGGCTCCTGGATCGAGGACGGGGAAGGGCCCGTGTTCATGAGCGGCATGGTCGGCAGCCGCCAGGGTTGGCGGGAGGTGCCCTACGTGCCGTGCCCGGCCGCGCTGGAGGATATCGCCCGCGGCGCCGTCAAGGTGAGCTGGGGCGCGAACCGTTGCGCGTACATCGTGCCGGGCGTGGCCTGCGTGGACCTCGAGGGCGTGCCGGACGTCCTGCGCGGCGAGGAAACGCAGGCGCTGGGCGCCGTGGCGCGGCTGCCGGCGGGCTCCGTCTCATTGTGCATGCCCGGCACGCACAGCAAGCATGTGCGCCTGCGCGACGGGGTGCTGCAGGGGTTCGAGACCTACATGACCGGCGAGCTCTATTCCGTGCTGCAGCGCTACAGCATCCTGGGCCGCACCATGGATCCTTCGGCGCCGGAAATCGACCCGGTTGCGTTCCGCGCCGGCGTGGAGCGCGCCGGCGGCGCGGGAGGGCTGTCCCACCATCTGTTCGGGGTGCGGGCGCGCGCCCTGGCCGGCGAACTCGATGCCCAGGCGACCGGCAGCTATCTTTCGGGCATCCTCATCGGCCACGAGGTGCGGGCGGTGCAGCCCGCCGGCCCGGTGTTCATCGTCGGCTCGCCCGGCCTGGGCGAACTGTACCTGCGCGCATTCGAGCATTGCGGCACCCGGGCGACGCTGGTCGACGCCGACGTGGCCGCGACGGGGCTGTACCGGGTCATGCACTGCCTGGAGGAATCCCTGCCATGACCGAACTCGCCGAACGCCTGGAGCGCTGTCCCTTCGTCGCGATCCTGCGCGGAATCGCGCCGGCGGAGGTCGATGCCGTGGCCGACGCGCTGCGGGAAGAGGGTTTCGGCATCGTCGAGATCCCGCTGAATTCGCCCGATCCCTACGCCAGCATCGAGCGGCTGGCCGGCAGGCTGGGGGGCGAACTGCTGGTCGGCGCGGGCACGGTGCTCGATGCCGACAGCGCGCGCCGGGTGGCGCGGGCCGGCGGCCGGCTGGTCGTGGCGCCGAACGCCGACGAGCGGGTCGTGCGCGCGGCGCGGGATAACGGCATGTACGCCATGCCGGCGTTCGCCACGCCGACCGAGGCCTTCCGCATGATCGAGGCCGGCGCGCATGCCCTGAAGCTCTTTCCGGCGGAGGGCAGCTCGCCCTCCGTGCTCGCCGCCATGCGCGCGGTGCTGCCGCGCGACATGGCGGTGCTGCCGGTGGGCGGCATCCGCCCGGACGTGCTCGGTCCGTGGTGGAAGGCCGGCGCGGCCGGCTTCGGCCTGGGGTCGGCGCTCTATCGCGCGGGCGATCCGGCCGCGCAGGTCGCGCAGCGGGCACGGGCCTTCATGCAGGCGTTGCAGGCGCTGCGCGCCGCTTCCTGATTGCCGGGTCGCCTACGGTGCCGTTTCGCGGATCCGCCGGGCGGCGTCCAGCGTCATTTCGCGAGGATCGCCGCCATGCGCGCCTGTCGGCCGCGCGTCAGCCGGCCGCGGCGCCCGCCAGGTCCGGGTCCAGGTCCCGGCCGCCGGCGGCCCAGCCGCCCGTCAGCTCCACCACCTGGCGTTCGAACAGCCGCCGATACAGGCCGCCGGGGATTCCGATCAGCCGGTCGTGCGTGCCCTGTTCCACGATCTTTCCCTTGTCCAGCACCAGCAGCCGGTCCATGGCCCGCACCGTCGACAGGCGATGGGCGATGACCAGGGTGGTGCGGCCGGCCATCAGGCGCTCGATCGCCTGCTGGATCAGGACTTCGCTTTCGCTGTCCAGGCTGGAGGTGGCCTCGTCCAGGATCAGGACAGGCGCGTCGGCCAGGAAGGCGCGCGCGATCGCCACGCGCTGGCGCTCGCCGCCCGACAGCTTGACGCCGCGTTCGCCCACCAGGGTTTCGTAGCCCTTGGGCAGCGCCTCGATGAAATCGTGGGCATTGGCCAGCCGGGCCGCCGCCTCGATTTCGCGGCGGCTGGCCCCCGGGCGCGCATAGGCGATGTTCTCGGCCAGCGAGCGGTGGAACAGCAGGGGCTCCTGCTGGACGATGGCGATCTGCCCGCGCAGCGACGCCTGCCGCACGCCGGCGATGTCCTGGCCGTCGATGGTGATGCGCCCGCCCGTGACGTCGTGCAGCCGCTGGATCAGCTTGACGAACGTGGTCTTGCCCGATCCCGAATGCCCGACCAGCCCGACCCGTTCGCCCGGCGCGATGTGCACCGAGAAATCGGCATACAGCGGGGTGGCGTGCGCGCCGTAGCCGAAATCGACGTGCTCGAAGCGGATTTCCCCGCTGTCGATGGCGATGGGGCCGGCGCCCGGGCGATCCTCGATGCCCAGCGGCTGGCGTTCCAGCGCGACCAGTTCCTCCATGTCGTTGACCGAGCGCTGCACGTTGCGCACGTGCATGCCGACGTCGCGCAGATAGCCCTTGAGCACGAAGAACATGGTCATGGCGAAGGTGATGTCGCCGACGCTGGCCTGGCGCCGGTCCCAGAGGACCAGGGCCACGCCCAGGATGGCCACCTGCATGGCGACCAGCATGCCGCCCTGCACGCCGCCGTTGAGCGTGCCGCGCACCCAGGTACGCCGGGTGCGTCCGCGCCACTTGCGGACCACCCGGTCCAGGCGCGCTTCCTCGCGCGTCTCCGCGCCGAAGGCCTTGACCACGGCATTGCAGGTGACGGCATCGGCCAGGGCGCCGCCCAGGCGGGTGTCCCAGGCATTGGCCAGGCGCGCCGCCGGCGCGACATAGCCCAGCGAAATCGATACCGTTATGGCGATATAGACCAGGGACCCCGCGCCCACGACCACGCCCATGAGCGGCCAGTGCGCGCCCAGCAGCGCCGTGGCGCCCACCAGCATGACGAGCGACGGGAACAGGGCGATCAGCAGGGTGTCGTTGAGCAGGTCCAGCGCCCACATGCCGCGGGTGATCTTGCGCACGGTCGACCCGGCGAAGGTGTTGGCGTGCCAGTCGGACGAGAAGCGCTGCACCCGCTGGAAGGCCTGCGCGGCGATGTCGCTCATCATCTTGAGCGTCAGGGCGATGATGTTCATGAAGACGGCCTGCCGCAGCAAGGTGCCGGTCAGGCCGAGCGCCGCCAGCAGCCAGAAGGCCGACAGGGCGGCCTGCCAGGCGACGGCGTCGCTGGCCGAGCCGGAGGCGACGGCATCGGCCAGGCGCCCCGCGTAGAGTGGGGTCAGCACGTCGGCGGCGGCCGAGAGCAGGGCCACGGCGGCGATGAACAGGATGCGCCAGGGCTGCCTGCCCCAGTGCCGGAACGTAAAGCCGAGGACCTCCCGGAAGGCGGGTCCTCGCAAGGGTCGAGTATTGCGGGTCATGTGCGGAATGCCCGGGACGCGGGCCCGGGATGTGCGTATGGGCGGGCCGCGTTCGCCCGGCGCGGGCTCGGCGGCGGAACGGAAGCGGCCAGGCGTATTCCTGGCCGCGGTCGATCAGGATAGACAAACGATATTATCGTTCGTTCCCCGTGCCGGTCCCGGCCCGCCACGCCTGCCACACCCGGCCGCCGGGCGCGCCGCTCCAGCGCTCCGGGCATTCCCCCGGGCCTGCTGCGCCGGCCTTGCCGCGGAAACCGCAGCCTTACTTCGGCTGGACGTATTTCCGGATTTCACGGGCGGCGCCCATGCTCCATTGGTCGATCAGCGGCTGCAGGTCGGCCAGTTGGACGCCGCCCTTGCCCTGGACGGTGTTGGCGACCCGCTCGCCGTTGCCGCCCCGCACCGCGGCATACAGCATTTCGTTCGACATGCTGTCGGTAACCTGCGCCTCGATGGCGATCGAGGCCTCGCGCGGCAGGCCGCCCTCGAGCGCCGCCCTGGCGCCGGTCAGCACGAGCGCGACGGGGATGTACTGGTAGGCCTTGAGCGACTCGGTCTCGGCCCCGATCGCGGTGATGGCGATGCGTATGTGGGCCACGCCCGGGCCGGCCCGGTCGACGAGGCGGACCTGCTGGCCGATCTTCTGCCGCAGCGACCGGTCGATCGCGGCGCGGATCTGGTTCAGCGTCTGCATCGAGACGTCGGCGGTCGGCTTGGGTGCGGGGTAATAGATGACGGGATCGAGCCAGACCGCCTGGTAGCGGGCCGGGGTGAAAGCGGGGTTCAGGTAGACCAGGCGGGTGCCGCCCACGGGCGTGGACTCCTGGTGCAGCCGCGAGTAGTCCGGCAGGAAGCCCGATCCCTTGGGCGGGGCCGATGTGCTGCAGGCGGCCACCAGGACTGCGGTCGAGAGGCCCAGGCAAATCCTGCACAGCACGTTCTTGGTATTCATCGCTTGCTCCTTGGAGGAAAGGGAAAGCCGGCGGCCCGGCGCCGCCAGGCCCTGTCCCCGAGCGGGCCGCGGCGCGACAGAGCGTACCGCGCGGCTTGCCGGCGGGCAACGCTTTTCCTGCGGCGGCGGCGCGGCCGGCGGGCAGGTCCGGCGGTTTTGAATCATAATTTCACGGTTCGGCCGTGCGCGGCCAGGAGAGCGAGCGATGACAACCCAACATTATTCCGTGGTGGTCGTGGGCGGCGGAGCAGGCGGCCTGAGCGTGGCGGCAAGGCTGCGCCGGCTGGATCCGGCGCTGCAGATCGCCATTGTCGAACCTTCCGAATACCACTATTACCAGCCGGCCTGGACACTGGTGGGCGGCGGCCGGTATGACGCCGCCAAGACCCGGCGCAGCATGGCGTCCTGCGTGCCGGCCGGCGTGGAACGGATCGTCGACCGCGTGACCGGCTTCGAGCCGGCCGTGAACCAGGTGGTGCTGGGCAGCGGCCGGCGGCTGGGCTACGACTGCCTGCTGGTGGCGGCCGGCATCGAACTGTGCTGGGACGCGATCAAGGGCCTGCCCGAATCGCTCGGCAAGAACGGCGTGACCAGCAATTACCGCTACGACCTGGCGCCCTACACCTGGGAATGCGTGCGCCGGCTGGAAGGCGGCACGGCGCTCTTCACCCAGCCGGCCATGCCGATCAAATGCGCCGGCGCGCCCCAGAAGATCCTGTACCTGGCGGCCGACCATTTCCGCAGGCAGGGCCGCAAGGTGTCCCTGAGCTTCTTCACGCCGGGGGCCTCCATGTTCGGAGTGCCGTTCTACGCCAAGGCGCTGGACAAGGTGATGCAGTCCTATGGCGCCGCCGCCTGCTACGGCCGCAACCTGGTCGAGATCGACGGGCCGGGCCGGCAGGCCGTGTTCGAAGTCGTGCAGGACGGCCAGAAGACCCGCGAAACCGTGGCGTTCGACATGATCCACGTGGTGCCGCCGCAGCGCGCGCCGGGCTTCATCCGGGACAGCGAGCTGGCCGACGCCGCGGGCTGGCTGGAGGTCGACCGCGCCACGCTGCAGCACGTGCGCCATCCGAACATCTTCGGAATCGGGGATTGCACGTCCACCCCCAACAGCAAGACCGCCGCGGCGGTCAAGAACCAGGCGCCCGTGGCCGCGGCCAACATCCTCAGGCAATTGCGCGGCGGGGGGCAGGACCAGCGCTACGACGGCTACGCTTCCTGCCCGCTGACCACGTCCACGGGCAAGGTAATGCTGGCCGAATTCTGCTACGACGGCGCGATCACCCCCAGCTTTCCCGCGGATCCCCGCGTGCCCCGGCGATTCTACTGGTGGCTCAAGACCACGTTCCTGCCGTATCTGTACTGGAACATCGTGCTCCAGGGCAAGTCCTGGCCCATCCTCCACCGGCAGCGCGCGTTTCCCGAGGCCGTGCCGCCCATTTCCCCCTGATGTCGCAGGCGCATTCCATGGTTTCCCGGGATGCCGCGCCGCGGATCCGGATCGACGGCGTCACGCTCTCGCGCGGCACGACCACGGTGTTTCGCGGACTGTCGCTCGCCTTGACCGAGCGCCGGATCGGGCTGATCGGCGACAACGGCGCCGGCAAGAGCAGCCTGTTCCGGCTGATCTGCGGCCTGGACGCGCCGGCGTCCGGCACGGTCGAAGTCTGCGGCTGCGACGTCCGTACCGGGCGGGCGCGCCTGCCGGGCCTGGTGGGCCTGATGTTCCAGACGCCGGACGACCAGATCGTGTTTCCGACCGTGGTCGAGGAACTGGCCTTCAGCCTGTCGCCCACCGGGATTTCGCGGCGCGAGGCCAGGGCCCGCGCCCGGGATTTCCTGGCGCAGCGGGGGCTGGCCGACTGGGCCGACCGCGCCGTCGAGAGCCTGAGCCAGGGCCAGCGCCAGCATGTCTGCCTGCTGGCCATGCTGATCGCCGCGCCGCGGGTGCTGCTGCTGGACGAACCCTACGCCAGCCTGGACCTGCCCGGCCAGGCCGTGCTGGCCGCCGACATCGAACAGGCGGGGCAGCAGATCCTGGTGTCCACCCATGTCCTGGAGCACGTGCGCCATTTCGAACGGGTGATCTGGATCGAGCGCGGGGCGGTGCGCGCGGACGGCGAGGGCGCCGGCGTGTGCGCCGCCTACGAGGCCGACGTGCGCGCGCGCGGCCCGCGCCGGTCCGCCGGCGACCCGCAACCGGAAGCATCCCGCCATGCGCAGCTTGTATAGCGACCGCCGGACCTGGCTGCACGCGGTGCCGGCCGGCGCCAAGCTGCTGGCCATCGCGGCGCTCGGCACGGCGTTCTTCATGATCGATCGCCCGTCGTGGCTGGCGCCGGGCGCGTCCGTGGTCGCCATCGCCTTCGTTTCGCTCGGCCGGTCCGTGCGGCCGGCGCTGCGGCTGGTGGTCTCGATCACGGTGGCGTCGGCGCTGGTCGCGGGTTTCCATATGGTGGTCGGCCAGGCCGGGATCGGCCTGGTCAGCGTGCTACGATTGATGAGCGCATCGCTGCTGGGCGTCATGCTGGCCGTCACCACGCGCTTCGACGAGCTCCTGGACGTCTTCGAGACCCTCCTGCGGCCGTTCGAGCGGCTCGGTTTCCCGACGGGCAGGCTGGCATTGGGACTGGGATTGATGCTCCGGTTCACGGAGCATTTCTTCGTCCAGTGGCGGCGCATGGACGACGCGCATCGCGCGCGCACCGGCAAGCCGGGCGGCATGGCCTTGCTGGCTCCGCTCACGGTGCGCATGCTGCTGACCGCCCGTCGCGTCGCCGATGCACTGGCCGCGCGCCTGGGCGGTTGATTTTGCGCAAGTGTTTCCTGGCCGCACCGTTTCTCAGAGACTGACGATGACTTCTGCCGCGCCTTCCCGCTCGCTTTCGCTGGTAGCCCTGTTCGCCGCCCTGCTGGCCGTGTTCGGCCTGATTCCCAAGATCGACCTGCCGTTCGGCGTGCCCATCACCATCCAGACGCTGGGCGTCATGCTGGCGGGCTGCCTGCTGGCGCCGCGCCAGGCCTTCCAGGCGCTGCTGCTGTTCCTGGTGGCGGTGGCCTTCGGCCTGCCGCTGCTGTCCGGGGGACGCGGCGGCCTGGGCGTGTTCGTGGCGCCCTCCGGGGGGTTCCTGGTCGGCATGCTGTTCAGCGCCGTCGCCACCAGCTGGGTCATGCGCGCCTTGCCGGGCGTCGGCCCGCTGCGGCTGGCGGCGCGGGCCTTCGCGGCTTCGGTGGTGGGCGGCATCCTCGTCGAGTATGCCTTCGGCATCGCGGGCCTGGTGGCCCTGGCCAAGCTGACTCCCTGGCAGGCGACGGTCGCGTCGCTCGCCTTCGTGCCCGGCGACCTGATCAAATGCGCGCTGTGCGCCATGGTGGTCCACACCGTCGCGCGTAGCGTGCCGGACTGGCGCTTCGGGGGCCGGACGGCGACATGAACGGCGATCCGGGTTTCGCGACCGTCGATGCGCCGCTCGCGCATTGGGCGCGCAGCAGGCCCGACGCGATCGCCATCGACGACGGCCGCCGGTCGCTGACCTTCGCCGGGCTGGCCGCCGCGGTCCAGGCGCGCGCGGCCGCGCTGGCGCGGGTCGCGGCGCCCGAGATCGTCTGGGTCAACGACAGCGCGGACGTGCCGACCCGGCTGGTGGATTTCCTGGGCATTGTCGCCAGCGGGCGTTGCGCGGCCGTGGGCGATCCCGATTGGCCGTCCGCGGTGCGCGCCCGGATCGTGGCGTCGGTGGCCCAAGGCCGGGCCACGATGGGGCCGCCCGGACCCGACACGCCGTTCTACATCGGTTTCACCTCCGGCAGCACCGGCCGGCCCAAGGGGTTTCGCCGCAATCATCGTTCGTGGGCCGAGAGTTTCCGCGTGTGCGTGGAAGAGTTCGGCGACGGCGCGGCCACGCGCGTGCTCGCGCCGGGGCGCGCCTCGCATTCGCTGTTCCTGTTCGGCATGCTGCTGGGCTTGTGGACCGGCGAGGGCGTGGTGGTGCAGGAGCAGTTTTCGGCTCCCCGGACACTCGAAAGCCTGGCGCGCGGACAGGCGTCCTGCCTGGTGGCGGTGCCCAGCCAGTTGCTGGTGATGCTGGAACTGGCCAAGCGCCGCAAGCGCGCGCCGATCCCGGGCGTGCGCCATATCATGATCAGCGGCGCGCGCTGGATGCGCCATCGCACTCCGGCCTTGCGCGCCTTGTTCCCCCAGGCCCGGATCGTCGAATTCTATGGCGCGTCCGAAGCCAGCTTCATCGCGTGGACCGACGCCGATCCGGACCTGCCCGCGCAGGCGGTGGGCCGGCCGTTCTCCAACGTCGAACTGGATATCCGCAACGCCCGCGAGCCGGGAGGGCCGGGGTTGATCTACGTGCGCAGCCCCATGCTCTTCATGGATTACGTCGGCGGCGATGACGAGACGGCGGCCCTGCGCGACGGCGACTGGCTGTCGGTGCGCGACATGGGCTACCTGGACGACGCCGGGCGGCTCTGCCTGGTCGGCCGGGAAAAGCGCATGATCGTGACCCAGGGCAAGAACCTTTTTCCCGAGGAAGTGGAAACAGTGCTGGCCGCGCATCCCGGCGTGGCGGCGGTATCGGTGCACGGCGTGCCCGACGCCTTGCGCGGCATGCAGGTCGTGGCCGTCGTCGAGCCCGCGCCGGGAGCGACCGTGCACGCGAGCGAATTGACGGCATGGTGCCGCGCCAGGCTGGAAGCCTACAAGGCGCCCCGGCGCTACTACGTATGCGACCGCTGTCCCTTGACCGCCAGCGGCAAGACCGATCATGCCGCGCTGACCGCACGGCTGGCGACGGTGTCCGCCGGCGGCGCCGCGGCCGCATCGGCCTCGACGGAAACGGACGAACCCGTCCTGGCCGGTGTGTCCGCGGGGTCGACCGGGGCGGCGACCGGCGCGGACGAGAGCGAGCCATGGCTGCGTCCGCTGCATTGACCACGGAGGCAGAACGCCCGGCCGTCGTCGGCTGGGCGCGCAGCGCGGTAGCGCCGCGCGGCGGAGCGTTCAAATTCCTGCATCCGCACCAGATCGGCGCCCCGGTGCTGCACGCGTTGCTGGCGGATGCCGGAATCGATCCGCCGGCGGTGGACGCGGTCGTGGTGGGCAATGCGCTGGGCGCCGGCGGCAATCCCGCCCGCATGCTGGCGCTGGCGGCGGGATTGCCCCGTTCCTGCGCAGCCTATTCGATCGATACGCAATGCTGCGCGGGACTGGATGCCGTGACCATGGCGGCGGCGCTGATCGCGGCCGGCAACGCGTCGGTCGCGATCGCGGGCGGGGCCGAGGCCTGGAGCCGGGCGCCCATTCGCCAGCACCGGCCCTTGCGGCAGGGCGAGCCCGCCGTCGAATACGAACGTCCGGCGTTTGCTCCGGATCCGGAGCAGGATCCCGACATGCTGTTGTCCGCCGCGCGCTACGCGGCGCGGCATCGCTACGCGCGCACGGCGCAGGACGCCTATGCGATCCTGTCCCATGCGCGGGCGCTGGAGGCCCGCGGCGAACTGGCGCGGGAAATCGTGCCGGTGGCTGGATTGGACCACGATACGCACCCGCGATCCCTTGCCCCGGCGCGCGCCGCCCGCATGCCGGCGGCGGCGGTGAGCGATGCAGCCGACGATCCCGCGCCCTGGGCGCTCAGCCCCTTGGCGGTCGCGCCCCGCGCCGATGGCGCCGCATTCGTGGTCCTGGCGGGCGCCGAGGCCTGTCGGCGCCTGGGCCTGCGCCGCCGGGCGATTTGGCGCGGCGCGGTATCGACGGGGGCCGCGCCGGAAACGCCGCTGCTGGCCGCCGGCGAAGCCAGCCGCGCGCTGCTCGCCAGGCTGGGCTTGTCCATGGCCGACCTGTCGGTCATCGAAATGCACGATGCCTTCGCCGTCCAGGCGCTGAGCTTCTGCGATACGTTCGGACTCGACCCGCAGCGGCTGAATCGCCGGGGCGGCGGGCTGGCGCGCGGGCACCCGATCGGCGCGTCGGCCGCCATCTCCCTGGTGCGGCTGCTTGCGGACCTGCAGGATGAAGCGAGCGGCGCGCTCGGGCTGACCACGGTGGCCGGTGCAGGGGGCATAGGCGCCGCGGCCGTCGTCGAACGGGCTTGAGCCCTTGCGCGGGTTCGCGCGGGCAGGTATCGGCCGCAAGCCGGCGGGGCACCAGCGGATCTCTTCCCGCCAGACGATGAAGCGGGCCGCGCGCCGTCAGCGCATGACGGTGAAGTATTCGTCCAACGCGCAGCGTTCGGTGACGGTATCGTTGATCGGCGCCCGCGGGTCGGCATAGCCGATCGCCATGCCGCATACGATGCTGGAGCGTTCGTCCAGGCCCAGCATCCGGCGGATCAGGTTGGGATACGATGCCAGCGCGCCGATGCCGCAACTGGCCAGCCCTTCGGCCTGGGCGGCCAGCATGAGCCCGTACAGAGCCATGCCCAGGTCCATGTAGCCGCCGCTGCCGAACTCGCGGTCTATGGTCACGACCAGCGCGACGGGCGCGTCGAAGAACCGGAAATTGCGCTCGAACTGCCGGTCGCGGCCGGCGCGGTCGTCGCGCGCCACGCCCACCGATCGATACAGGGCTTGCGCGGCCGCTACCTGGCGGCGCCGCAGGCTCATCGGCATGGGCTGCGGAAAATACCCGTAGTCCTCCGGCTCCTGCCGTCCGTCGCGCCAGGCTTCGGCCAGGGCCTGCGTCAGCCGGGCGCGCAGGTCGCCCTCGACCTGGATGAACCGGCCCGGCTGCAGGTTGGCGCCGCTGGGCGCGCGCCGCGCGGCGGCCAGCAGTCTTTCGACGGCGCCGGCGGCCAGCGGGCGATCCAGGAACGCGCGTATCGACCGGCGATCGGCCGCCAGCGCGGCGAAATCGGGACGATGCGCGGCGGGCGGCTCGACGGGCGGGAGAGCTTCTGCAAGCGTAGGCGGCAGGCGACGATCCATGGAAACAGGCGAAGGCGATCCCGGGCAGGGAATCCGAAGGCGCGGATCGCTGGCGTCCGCGGGCGCTTCGATTTTACCTCCGGCGGGAGATGGAGCCTGCTGCCCGGACGGCGTCCCTTACTTGCGCAGCAGGTCGCCCCGGCCCCGCGTGGACTCCATGTTGTGGCTGTGCACATGCTCGCCGGGGCCGACGTCGGCCGTCAGGCGGCCGATGGTCTTGCCGTACTTGATGACCGGCGCGCCGCTGGACATGGCCTTGAGCGCCAGCTTGTGGCCGAAGGGAATATCCTGGGAGGCCTCCACCGTCCCGTCGTAGGCGCCCGCCACCGCCAGCCTGCTGCCGCGGGAGACGCCGCCCTTGCCGGCGCCGGCCACCGTGCCGACGTTGTCGTCGGCATGCACGACCCATATCCGCTGGTCGTTATCGTTCATACGGATTCTCCGATGCGGCTGATGGCGATCTCGGTTTCGCCCAGGGTTTCGCAGCGCGTTTCCCGGCCATGGGTGACCTCCGCCATGAAGCCGGCGATGGCTTCGGCGGCCTGGGCCAGGGGCAGGCCTTCGCGCAGCACCGGACTGATGTCGACATCGATGTGATCGGCGAAGCTGTCGCAGGTATGCGGGTTGGCGCAGATCTTGACGGTCGGCGAAACGGGATTGCCGATGGAATTGCCCGCCCCGGTGGCGAACAGGATCAGGTGGCAGCCGCCGGCCGCGAGGGCCGTCAGGTTTTCCGTGGCCGCGGCCGGCGCATCCATGAGATACAGGCCATTCCTGCCCGCGGCCTGGCCGTAGTCCAGGACGCCGCGGATCTTGCGCGATCCCGACTTGCACAGGGCGCCCAGGGACTTTTCCTCGATCGTGGTCAGGCCGCCGCGGATATTGTCCGGGGCCGGATTGACTTTGTTCAGGTCGATGCCGGCCCGCTGCGCGATGTCTTCGTACTTGCGGATCGTGGCGTCGATCCGCCGGGCCACGTCCTGGCTTTCGGCGCGGTCGGCCAACGCGGCTTCGCCCCCCAGGCACTCCACGGGCTCGGAGAAGATCGCCGTGCCGCCGGCATCCACGATGCGGTCGGTCAGCAGCCCGATGGCCGGATTGGTGACCAGGCCGGAGGTCGTGTCCGACCCGCCGCACTCCAGTCCCACCGTCAACTGTTCCAGCCGGACCGGGACGGGTTTGAGCGCGCGCGTTTCCTGCAGCCAGGTTTCCAGCAGCGCCTTGGCCCGCCGGAAAAGCTGCTGCGTGCCGCCTGCTTCCTGGATGCCCATCAGCTCGCAGGTCTTGCCGGTCGCGGCGATGCCCTGCCGCGCGCGTTCTCCCGCCGAACGCTCCAGGCTCACGACCAGGGTGGCGTAGACGTTCGGATGGGCGCCCAGGCCGATGAGGGTCCGCACCGATTGGGCCAGGTCGTCGCCCAGCTGGCCGCGACCGTACAGCGGCGTGATCGCCACGCAGCCCGGGACGGCGGCGGCCAGCCGCCGCGCGACCGGGTTGGCGGCGTCGGTGGCGGCGACGATCGCCAGATAGTTGCGGATGCCGATCTGGCCGTTGGGCCGCAGGTATCCTTGCAGTGTGTTCATGTCAGCGTCCTCGCTCCGGCCGCGTATTGCCGGATCGCATTGTCCAATTCGTCCACCAGCTTGCCGGGCAGGGGTATCCCCAGGCGCGAGCGCTCTTCGGCGGTCTTGCGGCGCCGGTCGCCGGGCACGCCGACCGGTTGCCCGGGGTCGGCGGCGGGGGTCTTGCGCACGTTTTCGATCAGCGCGTCGATGCGCGCCAGATAGGCCGCGCGCTCCAGGAAGGCGTCCGGGTCGAGCGCCAGGAAAAAGTGCGTGACGCCGGCTGCCTGCCCATCCTGCGCCGCCTGGGAACCGACGTTCGGGGCCAGGGCGCCGCCGCCCAGCACGCCGTTCAGTATTTCCAGGGCGAACGTCAAAGCATAGCCTTTGGCTCCGCCCATCGGCAACATGGAGCCCGCCAACGCGGCCGCCGGTTCGGTGGTGGCCTGCCCGCGCGCGTCGATCGCCCAATCGCCGGGAATGGACGTCCCCAGCATCTGCGCCAGCAGGATCCGGCCGCGCGAGCTGACGCTGGTCGCCAGGTCGACCACGAAAGGATCGGTGCTGGTCGGCGCTCCCACCGCCAGGGGACTGTTGGTGAAGAAAGCCTGTATGCCGCCCCAGGGCGCCATGGTGGGCTCCCCGCCCGACGAGCAGACGCCGACCAGTCCCTGGGCCGCCGCCCATTCGCAGTAATAGCCCGCGTAGGAAAAATGGTTGCCGCGGCGCACCGCGGCGAACCCGACGCCGGATTCGCGCGCCAGCCCGGCCGCGCATTCCATGCCGGCGTGGGCGCCGTAGGGCCCCAGCGCGTTGCCGGCATCCACCACGGCGACGGCGCCGCGGCGGTGGACGACGGCCGGCTGGGCCGCGCCGTCGATGGCGCCCTGGTGCAGCCGGCGCATATAGGTGGGCAGGCGCGCCAGCCCGTGCGTATCCACGCCTTGCAGATTCGCCCGCACCAGGCAGTCGGCGGTGCGCGCGGCCGCTTCCGGCCGCACGCCCATGGCCTGCAGGGCATCCAGGCAGAGACGTTCCAGGCGTCGCGGCTCGAAGCGCCGGCCGTCCTCGCTCATATCCGTTGCGCGCCCGCGGCGTCGGCGATGGCGTAGCCCTTGGCGCCGGCCTCGGCCGGGCCGGACATGCGGGTGAAGAACATATAGCCGTCGCAGGGCGCGTCCAGCGATTCCACTTCCTCGAGCGTGTACGGATCGACGACCACGCCCAGCCGTTCTCCCTTGCTCACCTTGCGGCCGAGATCCTCGATGCGGTTGGCGTACGAAATCACGTAGCCGCCCCGCGTGGGATTGGCTTCCTTGCGCTCCTTGCGCGTGAACAGGATCTGGTGCCTGGGCAGCACGGGGTCTTCCTGCAGCATGCCGAGCGCGATCATCTGGTTGCGCAGGCCGCGCGCGATGCGGTCCGTGAACTCGTCGGTCATGGGGCCGGACATGAACGTGCCGCCGACCTCGACGCCGCAGGCCGCCTTGCCCTGCCGGTTCAGGTATCCCACGGCCGTCGAGGGCGGCAGGTTGTTCACGTGCACCATTCCTCCGCCATAGGCCCGGCACAGCGCCAGGCTCGATTCGCGCACGTCGCCCTGGGCGTCCTCGTTCAGGTCCGCCCGCTGGTGGATGCGGCCGCCCTGGCCGCCCGAATGGATGTCGACCAGCGAGTCCACGTGCTGCAGCACGTTCTGCACCAGCGCGTGGGCCACCATCTCTGTCACCGAACCGCGCGGATTGCCCGGGAAGCACCGGTGCATGTCGGTGTTCTCGCGCTGCTCGGCGGTCTCGCGGCGAAAATCGGAGAAGGCCATGGGGTTGCAGACCGGCAGCACGACCAGCGTGCCGGACAGCGCCTGCGGGTCGACTTCGTGCAACAGGCGCCGGGCCGGCAGCAGCGGCATGGCTTCGTCGCCGTGGATGTTGCACAGCACGGCGAACGTCTTGCCCGGGCGGGCGCCGCGCAGCACATGGACGGGCACGTCGATGTCGCCGCGCAGGGTGCGCACGGCCTTGAACGTGGTGTGGGCCCGCGTGCCGGGCTTGACCTTCAGGCCGGCGATGTCGATGTCGGTCATGCATTTTCTCCTGTCTGTGCCGGGCGCGATAGCCCGTCGAATGTTCAGTCGGCCTTGGCGCCCGATTGCTTGACGAGCTCGCCGAGCGTGGCGACCTGCTTCCTGAGGTGTTCCTTGAACCGGGCGGGCGACATGTCGACCGGGGCGGCGCCCAGCTCCGTGTAGAACTTGCGGGTCTCCGGTTCCTTGAGCACCTTGGAGACCACCTGGTTGATGCGCTCGGCGATCTCGGGCGGCAGGCGGGCCGGCGCCAGGATCCCGGAATACAGGATGATCTCGAAGCCGGGCACGAGTTCGTCGAGGGCGGGCACGTCGGGCAGCGCGGTGTTGCGGTCCTTGGACGTCACGGCCAGCGCCCGCAGCTTGTGGGCCTGGATCTGGGGCAGGGCGGGCGGCAGGGTGGAAAAGGTGGCGGTCGTCTGGCCGTTCAAGGTCGAGAGCACGGCGTCGGCGCTGCCCTTGTACGGAATGTGCATCAAGTCCATGCCGGTCTGGCGCTTGAGCAGCTCGGCCGACAGGTGCAGGATGGTCCCGTTGCCGGACGACGCATAGTTGTATTTCCCCGGCGCGGCCTTGGCCTCCTTGATGAAGTCCTTCATGGTCTTGGCCGGAAACTGCTCCGAGACCAGGAAGACCAGCGGCGCGGCGGCGACCAGAGCGACCGGCGTGAAGTCCTCCACGCTGTCGAAGGCCAGCCGGCTGTAGAGCGTGGCGTTGATGGCGTGGGTGGTGACGTCGGCGAAATACAGCGTGTAGCCGTCCGGCTCGGCGCGGGCGATCACGCCGGCGGCGATCGTCGTGCCCGCGCCGGGACGGTTTTCGGCAACCACCTGGGTGCCCAGCGCCTGCGACAGCTTCTGGGCCCAGAACCGGCCCATGACGTCCGATACCCCGCCCGGGGTGAACGGGATGATCATGCGGATCGGCTTGGCGGGCCAATCTTGCGCCCAGGACGGCGCGACGGACAGCAGACAGGCTAAGGCGACGGCAATCCTGCCGAACAGGGCGAATCTCGATTGCATGGTGTTCTCCTTATGGCGTGCAGGCCGCTATCCGGGGCTGTCCCGGATGGCGCAGGGCGCGAACGGATGCGGCGACCGGGGCTCTTGCAGCCCGTCAGGCCAGTTCACGGCAAGGAGAATAGAAGGCGCCTAGATATAGATCAAATGATTAATTTCGATACTGAATATCGATGACATCTATATGTGTGGCCGAGCGCCATCCGAGGCCGGCCGCATGGCCGCGCGCGGTCCGCTCAGGCGCGGCCGCCGGGGTGCCTGCGATAGGCTTCCTTGATCATCTCGGCCATCTTCAGGGCCGGCGTCGAGCGGATGCCGTTGTAGCGCCACAGGATGCCGGCCGTGCGGCGCGGCGCGGGGCGGGTAAGCCGCACCATCCGCAGGTCCTCCATGCCGTCGAGGGCGCCGCGGGTGAGCACCGTCGCCAGGCCGGTGTCGCGGATGGTGGCCAGGATGGGCTCGATCGCATTCATTTCGAGCACGATGCGGGGCCGCCGGGGCCGTTCCGCGAAAAAGGCGTCGATATAGGCGCGCGCCCCGAACTCCGGAGTCAGCAGGACCAGCGGAATATCCGCCAGCCTGGCCATGGGCATGCTGCGCGTCCCCGCCAGCGGATGGCGCGCGCCCACGACCAGCGCCAGCGGTTCGTCGAACAGCGGCTCGAAGACGACCTGCGGGTGGGGCGGGCCGGCGTAGGCGATGGCCAGGTCGATCTTGCCGTCGACCAGGTTGTAGAGCATCTGCTGGTAGGGCAGTTGGCGGGCGACGACGTGCACGCCCGGGTACTGCTCGGCGAACGAGGAGAGCACCGAAGGCAGCAGGGAATGGGAATAGGCGTGGAACACCGTCATGGAAAGCGTGCCGCGCATCAGGCCTTCCAGCTCGGCGACGGCGCTCACGCCCGCCTCGACTTCCCGTACGGCCCGCATGCAGTGCTGGCGGAACGCCTCGCCGGCGGGCGTCAGTTCGCTGCGCTTGCCCAGCCTGTGCAGCAGCGCCGTGCCGAGTTCATCTTCGAGCTGGCGGATCTGGTGCGACAGAGTCGGCTGCGTGACATGCAGCAGATTGGCCGCGCGCGAAAAGCTGCCGGTCTCGCAGATTGCCAGGAAGTACCTGAGATGCCTGAGTTCCATGGCCGCTCTGGTGGCGAGGTGTCTTGACGGCCTCGTATCATAACCGCGGGCGGGCGCCTCGCATCCGCGGCCGGCCTCAGACGATGCCGCCGTTGGCGCGCAGCGTCTGGCCATTGATCCAGGCGCCGTCGGGACCCGCCAGGAAGGCCACCGCCGCGGCGATGTCCTCGGGCTGGCCCAGGCGCTCCAGCGGCGCGAGCTTGGCCAGGCGGTCGACGAGTTCCTGCGGCTTGCCGTCCAGGAACAGGCGGGTGGCGGTGGGGCCCGGAGCGACCGTATTGACGGTAATGTTGCGGCCCCGCAGCTCCTTGGCCAGCACGTGCGCCATGGCCTCGACGCCGGCCTTGGTGGCGGCGTAGACCGCATAGGTCGGCTGGTACAGGCCGACCACGCTGGAGGACAGGTTGACGATGCGCCCGCCTTCGCGCAGCCGGCGCGCGGCCTCGCGCAAGGTATTGAAGGTGCCCTTCAGGTTCACCGCGACCTGGCTGTCGAACAACTGGTCCGTGCTGTCGGCCAGGGTGGCCAGCCGCATGATGCCGGCGTTGTTGACCACTACGTCGACGCCGCCGTACGCGGCTTGGGCGGCGTCGAACATGCGCGCCACCGCGGCGGCGTCGCCGACGTCGGCCTGGGCGGTGACGGCGCGGCCGCCGGCCGCCTCGATCGAGCCGGCCAGGGCTTCGGCGTCGGCCGCATTGCCGGCATAGTTGATCACGACCATGAATCCGTCGCGCGCCAGGCGCCGGGCGATGGCCGCGCCGATGCCGCGCGATGCGCCCGTCACGAGGGCGACTTTGGCTGGATTCGGGGTATTCATGAGCTTCTCCTGTTTGCGCCGCTTTCCATTGCGTGCGGCATGGCATCCACTATGCCAGCGGTCCGCGAAGAGATAATCCCGCTAAAATGGCCATTACTGTTTCCAGTATCGACAACAATAAGGCGCGCCATGGACCGGCTGGACGCAATGCGGCTGTACGTGCGGGTGGTCGAGCGCCGCAGCTTCACCCAGGCCTCGCAAGACATGGGCATTCCCCGCTCGACGGCCACCAGGAAGATCCGCGAAATGGAAAACCGCCTGGGCGCGCGGCTGCTGCAGCGGACGACGCGCGTGGTGCGTCCGACGCTCGACGGCGAAGCCTATTACCGCCGCTGCCTGGCTATCCTGGACGATATCGAGGACGCCGAAGGCGCCTTCAGCGGCGCGCAGCCCAGAGGCATGCTGCGCGTCGAAGTGCAGGGCACCCTGGCGCGGCATTTCCTCATGCCGGGGCTGCCCGCGTTCTTCGAGCGCTATCCCGGGATCGAACTGTCCATGAGCGAAAGCGACCGCTGGATCGACCTGGTCGAAGAAGGCGTGGATTGCGCGCTGCGCTACGGCAACCTGCGCGACAGCGACCTGGTCGCGCGCAGGGTGGCGATGCTGGACCGGCTGACCTGCGCCACGCCGGCCTACCTGGCGCGGTACGGCACGCCGCGCAGCCTGGACGATCTGGCCGGCCATCGCGTGGTGGGTCTGCGTTCGATCACCACCGGCAACGTCGCGCCGCTGGAATTCGTCGTGGACGGCGAGATCCGGACGGTCGCGCTCGGGAGCGCGCTCTCCGTCACCGGCACCGAAAGCTATCTGACCGGCATCCGGCTCGGCCTGGGCCTGGCGCAGGTGCCGCGCTTCCATGTCGAAGACGACCTGCGCAGCGGCGCGCTGGTCGCCATGCTGGGCGCCACGCCGCCGCCTTCGGCTCCCGTCTCTATCCTGTATTCGCGCATGCGGCAGCTTGCGCCCCGGGTGCGGGCTTTCATCGACTGGGCCGCGCGCGAGTTCGCGGCGCGTAATCGCCCCGCTTCCGACTGAGCGGCGGGCCCGGCACGTCGTCGAGGCCGGGGCCATAGGGATTGTGGAGCGATACGAAGCGCTGTGCGGGATCGGATATTTCATCCGGGTAATATTGACAGGTATATTTTACCCGGGTAATATTCGAGCGACTTCATGCACTCAGGATAGCCGCGATGGACCCTCTTACCCCTTCCTACACGAGCTTCGACGGCCATCGGCGTATCGCCGGCGGTTCATTGCGGACGAATGCCCTGGCCGTCAAGCAAGCGCTCGAGCGCGGCGCCGGCGGTCCGGTGCTGGTCTTCGACGACGAGACCGGCCGCGTTTTCGATATCGATACGCGCGGGTCCGACGCAGAGATGCTCGCGCGCTTGCCGGCCCCGGCCGGGCCGGCGCGACAGGGCGATGCGCCCGAAGCGGGCGGCCCCAAGGGGCGGGGACGTCCGAAGCTGGGCGTGGTCGCGCGCGAAGTGACCCTGCTGCCGCGCCACTGGGAATGGCTGGGCGCCCAGCCCGGAGGCGCTTCCGTGGCGCTCAGGAAGCTGGTCGAGGACGCCCGGCGCGCCAGCGGCGGGAAGGACCGCCTGCGCCGCGCGCAGGAGCGCGCGTATCGCTTCATGCAGGCCGTGGCGGGCGACTTGCCGGGGTTCGAAGAGGCGACGCGTGCCTTGTTCGCCAACGAACCGGCCAAGATGCGCGAGCTCGCCGCCGCGTGGCCGCAAGACGTGCGGGAGCACGCGATGCACCTGGCGTTCGGGCCGGAAGGCTAGCGGCTGGCGCGAAGGCCCAAAGCAAACAAGGCACGCTGTCGCCGGACAGGGTGCCTTGTTTGCTTCTGGAATCTTGGTGGAGCGGAGGAGGATCGAACTCCCGACCTTCGCATTGCGAACGCGACGCTCTCCCAGCTGAGCTACCGCCCCAATAAAGTCCGCAACTATAGCATAAAAGTTACCGGATATCGCCAAGCCGGAAGGGGGAAATCGGCCGGTGCGGGCGCGTCGCGCGCTACGCCCCGAACTCCAGCGTGGCCACCACCGGCGTATGGTCCGACGGCTGCGGATTGCCCCGCGGGCCCTTGTCGATGACGCAGGCCTTGCAGGCATTGGCCAGGGCGTTCGACAGCAGGATATGGTCGATCCGCAGGCCCGCGTTGCGCTTGTAGGCATTGAGCCGATAGTCCCACCAGCTGAACGATTTGGGCTCCTGCTCGAACAGGCGGAAGGAATCGGCCAATCCCAGTTCGATGACGGCGTCCAGCGCGGCCCGCTCGGGTTCCGACACCAGCACCTGGCCTACCCATTTCTCCGGGTTGTGCACGTCGGCATCGGTCGGCGCCACGTTGTAGTCGCCCAGCACCGCCAGCCGCGGGTGCAGGTCGAGCTGGGCGCTCAGCCAGTCGCGCAGCGCCGTGAACCAGCGCAGCTTGTACTCGTACTTCTCGCTGCCCACCGCCTGGCCGTTGGGGCAATAGACGCAGACCACGCGCACGTCGCCGGCCGGCGAAGGCAGGGTGACGGCGATCAGGCGCTGGTGCGGATCCTCGAAGCCGGGCATGTTGCGCACCATGTCGCGACCCGGCTCGCGCGACAGGATGGCCACGCCGTTGTAGGTCTTCTGACCCGCCCAGGCCGCGTGGTAGCCCAGTTCCTGGAAGGCGGGCAGGGGAAACTTGTCGTCCGACAGCTTCAGCTCCTGCAGGCAGAGCGCGTCCACGGGGTTGGCGCGCAGCCAGTCGAGGACCTGCGGCAGGCGGACATTGAGCGAGTTGATATTCCAGGTGGCGAGCTTCACGGGTGGATCAGTCCTGAGTTACCGGTCCGCCACATTGTATCGGCGGCCGGCGGCCCCGGGCGCGAAGCGCGCGCGCTGCCCGCCGGGCGTGCGCGCAGGGCCGCGCTAGTCTCCCGGCAGCGCGTGCGCCTCCGGGAAGAACAGGTCCTGCCACGAAGCCGGGCTGTGGCGGATGGCGCCGATCTGCTGCATGAAGCGGGCCGTCTCGCCCACCTTGCGCGGCGTCATTTCGTAGAAGTAATCGGGCGCGCTGATCATGGCGTCGATGGCTTGCGCCGTCATGGACGTGTCTTTCGTGAAGTCGAGATAGATCTTCGCGGCGCGCAGCTTGTCCTCGTTGATGAAGGCGATGGCTTCCCGCAAGGCGTCGTAGACGGCCTTGTAGAGCTTGGGATTGTCCTCGCGGAATTTGGAGGTGGTGACCAGGAGGTTGGCCGTGCCGGGCCCGCCCAGGATGTCGTAGGAAGTCATCAGGGTGCGCACGTCCGGCAGCTTGATCTCCTGCTCGTGGTAGGGCGACACCGTGAAATGAGCGGTCACGCCGTTGACGCGGTTGACCAGCGCCGTCTGGCCGTCGGGGTGGGAAAGGGAGACGGTCAGGGGATCGAGCCGCGCATAGTTCTCCGGGCCGAAGGCCTTGGCCGCCGCCATCTGCAGCATGATCGCCTGGGTCGAGACCTTGATCGACGGCAGGGCGATCTTGTCCCGAGCGCTGAAATCCGCGATGGAGCGGACCTGCGGGTTGCGTACGTTCAGGTAGAGCGGATAGGTCGTCATGGCGGCCACGCCCTTGACCTGGTTGGCGCCCTGGGTCTTGTCCCACAGCGTGATCAGGGGCGTGATGCCGACGCCGATGAACTGGAGCTTGCCGCCGATCAGGCCATCGTTCAGCAGGCTGGAGCCGCCCACGACGCGCCAGTTGATCTTCAGGTCTTTGATGCCGGCGGCGGCCGCGTGCTTTTCCACCAGCCGATTGCGCTGCATGACGATGACCGGCAGGGTCGATACGCCGTACAGCGTGGCGAAATTCAATTCGTCGACTTCCGCGGCGGCCCGCGAGGGCGACATGCCGAGGACGAAAAGCAGCATGAGCACGATTTTGATGGTCTTCATGGAACTCTCCTGAAGTGAGGCGCGTCGCGCAAGGCCGGCGCGTCCGGCGGCGGACTATTTCCAGACGGCCTGGGCGACGCGCAGGAAGTTTTCGCCGAGCACCCCGCGTATGTCGGCATCGGCCCAGCCCCGCCCGGCCAGCGCCTCCGCCAGCGAGGCGATCTGTTCGGGCTGGACCCAGGTGTAGGGCGGCGGGGGGTCGAGCGCAGACAGGGTCTTGCCCCAACTGCCCCCGCCGGCCAGTTCCTCGAGCACTTCCTGGTTGCGCTCTTCGCCCACGAAGATGTGGTCCAGCCCGATGCCCACGTATCGCGGGCCCACCAGGTTGCCGACGTATTCGAGCTGCCCGATGAAGGCCTCGGTGGAGTTGTCCTGGGGATCCTTCAGGAAGCGGCCGACGCCGGTGATCCCGATCCAGCCGTCCTGCGCCGCGCAGGCCTTGATGAGGTCGTCCGGCAGGTTCCTCGGGTGATCGCGCACGGCCCGGGCGTTGGAGTGCGAGAAAATCACCGGCGATGCCGAATGCTCGAGCGCCTGCCACGACGTGCGGTATCCGGTATGCGAGCAATCCACCAGCATGCCGATCCGGTTCATTTCCGAAACGACCTGGCGGCCGAACCCGCTCAGCCCGTTGTCCTCGGATTCCAGGCAGCCGTCCCCGGCCAGGTTGCGGGTGTTGTAGGCCAGGAGCATGTGGCGCACGCCCAGGCGATAGTAGGCCTGGACCAGCGCGACGTCGCCGTCCAGCGGCGACGTGCCCTGCAGGTGAAAGCCCAGCGCCAGGCACCCGTCGCGCCTGGCCTGGCGGATATCGTCCGTGTTTTCGGCGAAGCGGAACCGGTCCGGCAGGGATTCGATCCACCGGCGCTCCTGCGCCATGAACCGCAGCAGTTCATCGGCATGGTCGTAGGGTCCGCCGACGGTGAGCGAGACGTAGGTGAAGCCCAGCTTGCGCCGCCGTTCCAGTTCCTTCAGGCGCTTGGTGCGGGACGCGATGCCATGCATCCATGGTAGGGTCGAGTCGCAGATGATGGGGCTTTCCGTGCTCATGTCGGTTACCTCGCTGAGTGACTTCGATGCCGGTGCGCGCCGCGTCGCCCGGGGGCGCTTCAGCGCCGGGACCGCAACAGGAACTGGGACAGGCGTTCCGTGCGCGGATGGTCGAACAGCTCTTCGGGACGGCCATGCTCGACGATGCGGCCCGCGTCCATGAACATGATCCGGTCGCCGACTTCCCGGGCGAACGCCATTTCATGGGTGACAATGATCATGGTCATGCCCGCCTCGGCCAGTTGTTTCATGGTGCCGAGCACTTCTCCCACGAGCTCCGGATCCAGCGCCGAAGTGACCTCGTCGAACAGCATGACCTGCGGACGCATGGCCAGGGCGCGGGCGATGGCCACCCGCTGCTGCTGGCCGCCCGACAGGCGGGAGGGGTAGCTGCCGGCGAAGGCGCCCAGGCCGACCTTGTCCAGCAGTTCCAGCGAACGGGCCCGGACCTCGTCCTTCGGTTCGCCCTTGACGTGCAAGGGCGCCATCATGAGATTCTGCAGCACGGTGCGGTGGGGGAACAGGTTGAAGCTCTGGAACACCATGCCGACCCGCGTGCGCATGCGGGCGATTTCGCGCTCGTTCTGGCGCTTCGGGACGCCGTTGCCGTCCTTGCGGTATCCCAGCGGGGTGCCGTCTATCCAGACTTCGCCGCTGTCGTATTCCTCGATGAAGTTGAGGCAGCGCAGCATGGTCGACTTGCCCGACCCGCTCGGGCCGATGACCACCAGGACTTCGCCCGCGGCCACCTCGAAGTCGATGCCCTTGAGCACGTGGGTGGCGCCGAAGCGCTTTTCCAGTTGCCGGACGCGGATCATGGACATGGGGTTCACTCCTTTTGCGCGTGTCCGCGGGCGTAGCGCTTTTCAAGGCATTGCGCCGACATCGCGATCGGATAGCAGATCAGGAAATAGAGGAACATCACGCCGATGAAAATGCTGAAGGGCGCCATGGTGCGCTCCACCACTTCCCGCGCGGCGTAGCTGAGCTCCCACACTCCCACGATCGATACGTAGGCAGATTGCTTGACGATCATCACCGAGTTGTTCACGAGCGGCGGCAGCGATTCCCGGACTGCCTGCGGCAGGATCACCAGGCGCAGGATCCCGCCGCCGGTCATGCCCAGGCTGCGGGCCGCTTCGATCTGCCCGCGCGGCACCGCCAGGATCGCGCCGCGCACGATCTCGCACACGAACGCGGCCGTGTACGCGACCAGCACGATGTTGACCGCCAGGAAGCCGCCGAGCCGGGCGCCCAGCAGGGGCAGGCCGAAATACCCCATGAACATCCAGACCAGGATGGGCACGCCGCGGACGATGAATACGTAGACGGCGACCAGCGCCCGGACCGCGCGGCCGGCCATGGCGCCGGCCACGCCCAGCGCGAAGCCGGCCAGCGTGCCGCCGACCACGCCGATCGCGCCGATCTGGAGCGTCACCAGCGCGCCGCGCAGCAAGTAGGGCAGGTTGGCGAAGAACACATCGAACGGAACCATGGTCAGCGCCTCCGGGCCTGCCGCAATTCCAGCGCGCGCGCCAGCAGGCCGAGCGCGGAGGTCATGGCGAGATAGGCGAGCGCCACGAGCACGAAAACCTGGAACGACGCCCCGGTGCGCTCGATGATCATCTTCGCGGTGAGGGTCATCTCCAGCACGCCGATCGACGCCAGCAGCGATGTGTCCTTGAGCAGGACGATCAACTGGTTGGTGAGCATGGGCGTGACCCGGGCCAGCGCCTGGGGCAGGATGACCAGGCGCATGGCCAGGACCCGCGTCATGCCCAGCGCATGGGCCGCCTCGCCCTGGCGCCGGTCTATGGACTGGATGCCCGCGCGGTAGATTTCGGCCAGGAAGGCCCCGTGTTGCGCGGCGATGCCGATGACCCCGCAGGTGAAGCTCGAGTAATTGAGCCCGATGAGCGGAAACCCGAAATAGATCACATAGATCTGGATCAGCAGCGGGGTGTTGCGCATCAGCTCGATATAGGCGGTCGCGGGATACCGCAGCCAGGCGCGGCGCGACATCGCCGGGGCGGCCAGCATCAGGCCCCAGGCCATGGCGCAGACCATGGAGAGCACCGCCAGCACGACCGTCAGGCCGGCCGCGGTCGAGAAGGCCGGCAACTGGTCATGCAGGAAACGCAGGTTCGCGGCAGACATCCAGGCTCCCGGGAAAGCGCCGCCTCGTGCGGGCGGCCGCGCTGCAGTGGAGGATCCGGCCCGTCAGTCGGCCGCTTTCGGCGGCGCCCCTTCCGCGGCCCGCAATTGCTGTTCGACGTAGTAGCGCGCATGCGGCGGCCGCTGGCCGAACCATTTCCGGTATATGTCGGCGTAGTCCTCGTAGAGGAATCCGCCGCGCATTTCGCCGACGAGGGTATCGAGCAGCAGCCACCACTGGAAATCGCCCTTCTTGCTGAAGATGGCGTTGTTGGTGGGCGGGGTGAGAAAGTCCTTGGTGACCACCATCTCGGGATTGAGCTTGGCGTAGTACAGCGCCTGCGGCAGGTCGAGCTGGGCGGCCGTGGCCCGGCCCATCTTGACCGCCGTGAACTGGGCGGCCGTGGTGTCGAAGGTGATGATCTTGGCCTTGGGGAAATAGCGCTTGGCGCGTTCCTCCTGGGCGGGAACGGTCAGGTTCGCCATGGTGACCGTGTCGCGGTTGGCGTCGGTGATCTCCCGGATGCCGGCGTCCTTCCGGGAGATGATCACATTGGTCGAGTCCATATACCCCTGGGTGAAGGCCACCTCCAGCGGACGCTGGCTATGTATGGTGGTGACCTGGATCCCGAAATCGATCTTGCCGGCCTGCACGTTCGCCCAGCGCGCGGCGAAGCCCTGCTTCACGAATTCTATGTGGCCGTCCTCGCCGAATATCGTGCGCGCGACCAGCTTCGCGATGTCGATATCGAAGCCGACCAGTTCGCCTTTTTCGTCGATGAAGCCGAAGGGCGGCGCTTCGCTGCTGGTGCCGACGATGATGCGGCCGCGCTCGCGCACCTCGTCGAGCCGGCTCTTTTCCTGGGCGTGGGCAGGAACCGCGAGCAGGGCGCATGCGATGCCAAGCACGCCGGACAACATCTTCAATGGATTCATGGAGGGTACCTCGTCAGGATGAAGATGCCGCCACCCGGTGATTGGCGGCCAGGGAACTGGAACGTGAGATATCGGCGCGGAAGCTCTTGTCGTCCCGCGCCCTGCGCAGCGCGGTTTCCAGGCGGCCCAGCGCATCGTCGAGCTCCGCCTCGCCGATGATCAGCGGCGGGCACAGGCGGATGAAGTTTTTGACCGCGATGCAGATCACGCCTTCGAGCGCGGCGAAATAGCGGATCCGTTCCGCCATTTCATAGTCGGGCCGCTTGCTGTCGCGGTCGGAGACGATGTCGAGCATGCGGTACAGCCCCTTGCCCCGGACATCGCCGATGGCCTCGTACTCGCGCTGCAGCGCGGCCAGCCGTTCTTCCATCCGGGCGCCGAGCCGTTCCGCCCGCTCCGCCAGGCCGTCCCGGATGACGATTTCCAATTGCTTCTTGGCCACCGCGCAGTGCAGGGGATCCTGGGGATAGGTGCCCGACCAGGGAATGCCGAGCTTGCCGCGGGCCTTCTCGGCGATTTCCGGGGTGGTGATCGTGCCGCAGACCGGCAGGCCGGCCGACAGCCCCTTGGCGAAGGTCACGATATCGGGCCGCACGTCGTAGTGCTCGAACCCCCACATCTTGCCGGTGCGCCCCGGCGCCAGCTGGGCCTCGTCGAAGATCAGCAGCGCGCCCCAGCGGTCGGCGATGTCGCGGATGCCTTGCAGCCAGCGCCTGGAAGGCACGATCATGCCCCCCGCCACGGCGATCGTCTCGACGATGATGCCCGCGACCTGCTGGCTCGTCGAATGCTCGATCATTTCTTCCGTCAATTGCAGGCTGATGCGGTCCCATTCGTCCGCGTCGGCCACCGGCGCCCGGTAGTACAGCGGAGGCTGGATGAGATTGGCCCTGGCCGGGATCATGAGCGGCCCCATGCCCCGCTTGCGGGCGCCGCCGACGCTGGTGACGGCCTCGGCCGCCAGCGAGCCCCCGTGCAGCCCGCGGACCATGGAGACGATGTCGAAGTGGCCCGTCACGCCGATCGCCATGCGCATGGCGATCTCGTTGGCCTCGGAGCCCGTCACGGCGAAGTTGGTGACGCCCAGGTCGCCGGGCAGGGTGGCGGCGAGCAGTTCCGCGAACTCGATGGCGGCCGGGTTGGTGTACCACGACGAATGGTGGACGAAGCGGCCCGCCTGCTCGCGCAGGGTTTCGGTCAGCTCGGGATGCGAATGGCCGAGCACCATGCACATCATGCCCGATGTCATGTCGAAGTATTCATTGCCGTCGACATCGACGATCTTCACGCCCTGGCCCCGCTCGAAAATGATCTTGGGCTGATAGCGCCAGCCGAGCACGAAGGCGTCGTCTCTTGCCATCAGGTCTAGATGCCGCTGGGAAAACCGAAACTCGTTTTTCACGTCTCTATCCTTTGGTCGGGCTGCGGGTGGGGTCGGTTTATTCTCGGAATATGAGTGTAAATATCCCGCATAACGAGATTTGCTGTCAAGAGTTTCGAGATAAAATTTCCCGAAAATCGAAATTACACGGCGCTGAAACGCCGCCGGCCGGCGCCCTCCGCCCAGGAGGTCGCCGGCCGGTTCGAAGGGTCATGCGACTCGGCGCCGGCGAACGAACGTTTTTTCAAGGCAGTATTTCCATGGCTAGAACACCCACCGCAAGAACGTCCACGGCAAGAGCATCCAAGGCGAGGGCATCCGCGCCGGGAAGCGACGATATCGACGACATCGACAGCCCGCTGGCGCGGGCATTCGCGATCCTGGAGGCGATCGCCGGCGCCGGCGGCCCGGTTTCGGCGTCCGCGCTGGCGGCCGGGATGGGGCTGCCGGCGGCGTCCGTGCACCGGATCGCGGTGCAGTTGGAGCGGCTGCAGCTGCTCCATCGGGCGATGGACAGCAAGGCGTTCGTCGCGGCGCCGCGGGCGGTGACGCTGTGCATGGAGCTGCTGCGCAGTTCCGCCTATTCGGGCCCGCTGCACGCGATCCTGCAGACGCTGGCGGCCCAGGTGCAGGAGATCTGCAACGTCGGGATCCTGGTGCGCAACGAGATCATGTATATCGACAACATTCCCTCGTCATGGCCATTGACTGTCCATTTCGGCCTGGGCGCGCGCGTGCCGCTGCATTGCACGTCCATCGGCAAGCTCTTCCTGGCGCAGATGGACCCGCAGGAGCGCGCCGGGCTGTTGCGCAGCACGGGGCTGGAGACCTACACCCGGCGCACGGTGACGGACATCGACGAGCTGGAACGCCAACTGGCGGAGGTGGCGCGGGACGGCTATGCGATCACGGACCAGGAATACATCGACGCCGTGGTGGGAGCGGCGGTGCCGATACTCGGGCCGAACGGCAGGATCTACGCCGGTCTGTCCGTGTCGGCGCCCAAGTCGCGCCGGTCGCTCAAGGATCTGAAAGACATGCTGCCGAAGCTGCACGATGCCGCCGGCCATATCTCGAGGGCGTATCTGTCCATCTGAAATGCGGCGCGCACGGCGCCGGTCATTTTGCGCCGCGGCTCAGGCCCAGCCGCGGCATCCAGTGGCGGAACATCGCCGCGGCCACCAGGCCCAGCGCGCCGATCGCCACGATGCCGGTGGCCAGCGAAGCCGCGGCGGTGATGCCGGACAACACCACCGGCCCGGAACTGGTGCCCAGGTCCTGCATCAGCCGCCAGATGCCCAGGAATTGCATGCGGCCCGTCACGGGCGAGGCGTCGGCGCCCAGCGTCATGACGATGCCCGAGCTGATGCCGTTGCCGAAGCCCAGCACCAGCGCGACGATCACGAAAGGCACCACGTGCGTGGTCAGCGGGATGGCCATCAGCGACAGTCCCATCAGCAGCGAGGCCGGCAGCGCCACCCACATGCGGCCGTGCTGGTCCATGACCTTGCCCGCCGGATAGAACACCGACATGTCGATGGCGGCGACCAGCCCGTAGATGATGGACGTGGTGGTCGGATTCAATCCCACGTGGTCGGCCCACAGCGGAATCACCACCTGGCGCGACGCGCGCAGGGCGCTGACCAGCAGGACGGCCACGCCTATGGTCAGGTAGGTCCTGGCGTGGCTGCGGGCGATGTCGAAGATGCGCGGCCTGGGCCCGGCGCTGGCCGTTTCCGTGTTCTGCGTCTCGAGATCGGGGACCGCGTAGGCGATCAGGCCGGCGCAGGCCATGGAGATGACCGCCACCCAGTATGCGCCGGATATCCCCATGAAATGGATCATGCCGGCGCCGGCGAACGGCCCGATGAACACGCCGATGCGGTTGGTGCCGCCCAGCATCGACATGGCGCGCGCCCGCATGTAGGGCGGCACGGCCTCGATGAGATAGGTCTGCCGCGCCAGCAGGAAGACCGAGGCCGCCATGCCGACCATCAGCACGCCCAGGGCCAGCACCAGCACATGGGTGGCCGTGATGCAAAGCAGCAGGGCAAGGACGCTCAGCGCGGCGGCGCCCGTCATGGACAGCCGCTCGCCGTAGCGCGACGTGATCATGGACGCGGGGATATTGCTGATCAGCGAGCCGATGCCGATGAGCGCCACGATCAGGCCGGCCACCGCGACCGAGGCATTCAGCTCGCGCGCGCTGAGCGCGATCACGGGAAGAATGGCGCCGTTGGCCATGCCGTAGAGAATGGTGGGACCGAACGCCGCGAAGGCGATTTTCCTGAAACTGAACGAAGTGTCGGTCATCGGTGCGTCGAGTGGGGGCGGCCGCGCCTGCGGTCGGGGCGTCCTGCCGGGCGGCGCGTCCGGGCCGCGCGCCGCGCCGGGGCCGCGTCAGAAGTAGTGGCGCGACAGCAGCTGCGCCGCCATGACCGGCTTGTCCTGGCCCTCGCGCTCCATGGTGACGTCCATGGTGGCCTGCACGCCGCCTTCGAATGCCTCGCACTGTGCCAGCTTGAAGCGCGCCCGCACCCGCGAGCCGACCGGCACCGGCGCCGGAAAGCGCACGCGGTTCACGCCGTAGTTGACGCCCATGCGCCGGTTGACCCATTCCAGGGTCTGGCCGGCCAGCCCGGGGATCAGCGACAGCGTCAGGTAGCCATGCGCGATGGTGGTCTTGTAGGGCGAGCTGGCGCGCGCCTTTTCGGGATCCACGTGTATCCATTGCAGGTCGCCGGTGGAATGGGCGAAGGCATCGATACGGGCCTGGTCGATCTCGAGCCAGGGTGAAACGCCGAGTTCCTGTCCGACGCGGCTAGGCAGCTCGCGCGGATCCAGTACGGTACGGGACATGAAATCTCCTTGCGCGGCCCCGCGGGCCGCCGGACGATCGGGATTGCGTGTCGCGGCGCGCATGGCATTGCCATGGCAGGGACGGGATGGCATTCTACAACCGACTGTCTAGGAGCCCCGTATGGACACTTTCCAGGCTTTCCGGCTGACCGAGCGCGACGGCGCGGTGGCGGGCCGCGTGGAGCGGCTCGCGCCGGACCGGTTGGGACCGGGCGAAGTCACCGTGCGCATCGCCTATGCCGGCGTCAACTACAAGGACGCGCTGGCGATCGAAGGCCGCAACCGCATCGTCCGCGAGTATCCGCGGGTCCCCGGCATCGATTTCAGCGGCCGGGTCGTGGAATCGGCCGATCCCCGCTATACGCCCGGCGATCCGGTGGTCGGCCACGGCTACGGCATCGGCACCACGCAGGACGGCGGCTACGCGCAACTGGGCCGCTTTCCCGCCGACTGGCTGCACAAGCTGCCGTCGGGGATCACCCTGCGCGAAGCGGCGACGCTGGGCGCGGCCGGCTATACGGCCGCCTATGCCATCGACCAGATGGAGCTCAACGGCCTGGCGCCGTCGGCCGGCGCCGTGGCGATCACCGGCGCCACGGGCGGCGTCGCGGGCGTGGCGATCGAACTGCTGGCGCAGGCGGGCTATCGCGTCGTCGCGATCACCGGCAAGGCCCAGGCCCGCGACTATCTGCGGGAACTGGGCGCGGCGGAAGTCCTCCTGCGCGGCGACATCGACCGCGGCGAGCGGCCGCTGGAAAAGGGCCAATGGGCAGGCGCCGTCGACTCCGTGGGCGGGGCGGAGCTGGCCTGGCTGACGCGCACCATGCAGCCGGGCGGCGTGATCGGGGCCTTCGGCAATGCCGGCGGCGCCGAGCTGCACACCACGGTGCTGCCGTTCATCCTGCGCGGCGTGCGGCTGCTGGGCATCAACATCAATACGCCGGCGCCTGTGCGCGAACGCATCTGGCGCGAGCGGCTGGCGGGCGGGAACCGCCCGCGCCATCTCATGCGCATGGGACGCCTGATCGGGCTGTCGGACCTGCCCGAGGCGGCGCGCAGCCTGCTCGAAGGCCGCAACGTCGGCCGTTTGGTGGTCGAGCTCGACGCCTGAGCCCGCCTACGCGCGGCCGTGCCGCAGCAGGCGCAGCCCGTTGGCCACCACCAGCAGGCTGGCGCCGACGTCGGCGAAGACCGCCATCCACAGCGTCGCCTGGCCGGTCATCGCCAGGACCAGGAAGATCGCCTTGATGCCGAGCGCCAGGGCGATGTTCTGCATGAGCACGCGATGCGTGGCGCGCGACAGCCGCACGAAAGTGCCGACCTTGCGCAGGTCGTCGTCCATCAGCGCGACGTCCGCGGTCTCGATGGCGGTGCCGGTGCCCGCCGCGCCCATGGCGAAGCCGATGTCCGCGCGGGCCAGGGCCGGCGCGTCGTTGATGCCGTCGCCGACCATGCCTACGCCGCCGTCGCGGGCCGCCGCTTCGACGGCCGCCAGCTTGTCCTGCGGCAGCAGGTCGGCCGCCACGTCGTCGATGCCGACCTGCGCGGCCACGGCTCGCGCCGTCTGCCGGTTGTCGCCGCTGAGCATCAGCGTGCGGATGCCCAGGGCATGCAGGTCCGCCACGGCCCGCCGGCTGGTTGCGCGCACGGTGTCGGCCACGGCGGCCAGCGCCAGCGGCCGGCGGCCGTCGGTCAGGATCGTCACGCTCTTGCCCTGGTCCTGGAGCGCGCCCAGCCGGGCCTGCAGCGCCGACAGGTCGACCCCCAGCGCGTCCATCAGGCGCCGGTTGCCCAGGTAGAACTCGGCGCCGTCGATGCGGCCGCGCACGCCCTGGCCGGGCAGGGCGGCGAAGCCTTCCACCGGCAAGGGCGCGACGCCGTCGCGGCGCGCGGCTTCGGCCAGCGCCCGCGACACGGGGTGGTCGGAGCGTTCGGCCAGGCTGGCCGCCAGTTGCGCCGGATCGGGCCGCCCGGGCTCGGGCGCGCAGGCTTCGAAGTCCGTGCGCGCAGGCTGGCCGCGGGTCAGGGTGCCGGTCTTGTCCAGCGCCAGCCGGCGCAGCTCGCGGCCGGCTTCGAGATAGGCGCCGCCCTTGACCAGTATTCCCCGGCGCGACGCCGCGGTCAGTCCGCTGACGATGGTCACCGGCGTGGAAATCACCAGCGCGCAGGGGCAGGCGATGATGAGCAGCGCCAGCGCGCGATAGACCGCGTCGGTCCAGGCCATGCCGGCCAGCCACGGCAGGCTGGCGGCCGTCAGGATCGCCAGTCCGACCACGGTGGGCGTGTAGACGCGCGAGAAGCGGTCGATGAAGCGCTGCGTGGGCGCGCGGGAGGCCTGCGCCTGTTCCACGGCATGGATGATGTGCGCCAGCGTGGTGTCGCCGGCGGCCGCGGTGACGCGGTATTCGAAGCTGCCCTCGGCGTTGACGGTGCCGGCGTAGACCGGATCGTCCGGCGCCTTTTCCACCGGCAGGCTTTCGCCGGTGATGGCCGCCTGGTTCACGCTGGAATGGCCGGCGACGAGCACGCCGTCCACGCCGATGCGCTCGCCGGGCCGCACCCGCACGACATCGCCGGGGACCAGCTCGGCCACCGGCACGGTGTCCCAACCGCCGTCGGGGCGCCGCGCGCTCGCGCTCTGCGGCGCCAGCTCCAGCAGTCCGCGCACGGCGTTGCGCGCGCGCTCCAGCGAACGGGCCTCGATGCGTTCGGCCACGTTGAAGAGAAACATCACCATGGCCGCCTCGGGCCACTGGCCGATCAGCACCGCGCCCGTCACCGCCAGGCTCATGAGGGCGTTGATGTTGAGATTGCCGTGGCGCACGGCGATCCAGCCCTTGCGATACGTGCCCAGGCCGCAGGCCAGGATCGACGCGGCGGCGGCCGAGGCGGCGATCCACAGCGGCCAGCCGGCGAAATGCGCGCCTTCCGCCAGCGCGGCCAGCACGCCGCCCAGTGCCAGGAGCAGCGCCTGGCCAGGGCGGCGCGCCGGCTCCGGATACGCACCGGAAGCGGGGCTTGCATCCGTGGGCAAGGGTTCGGGCGTCATGCCCAGTTCGCGCACGCCCTGCATGATGCGTTCGGCGGCGCCTTCCGCATGCACGACCGTCAGCACGCGCTGCATCAGGTCGAATTCCAGATGGCGCACTTCCGGCATGCCGCCCAGCTTGCGGCGGATCAGCGTTTCTTCGGTGGGGCAGTCCATCTGGCCGATGCGCAGGCGCGAACGGATCCCGCCGGCCGGCAGGGGGGTGGCCGGCGCCGCGGCGCCGGCCGCGGCACGCGGCTCGGGCGCGGCATGGCCGCAGCAGGATTCCTGGCTGGAATCGCGGCCCAGGGACGGAACGGCGGCATGCGCGTCCCGCGTATCGTGGCTGCGGCACGATCCGTCCCCATGATGGTGGCCAGGATGGGGGTCGCAAGCGGCGGCCGCCGACGCCGGGGAGGCGTCCGGGTCCGCGTAACGGCGGGTCGAAGTATCCATACCCCGATTTCACACCTTGGAGTTACTATAGGGTCAAGAGCATCCCGACACCCGGAGGCGACCATGAAAATCGGCGAATTGGCCAAGGCGGCCGGCACCACCGTCGAAACCGTGCGCTACTACGAAAAGGAAGGACTGCTGCCCGCGCCGCGGCGCGGGCTCAACAACTACCGCAGCTACGGCGAACCGCATCGCGAGCGGCTGCGCCTGATCCGCAACTGCCGGGCGCTGGACATGACGCAGGACGAGATCCGCGCGATCCTGGACCTGGCCGACGACCGGGACGCCGGCTGTGGTCCGATCAACGAACTGTTCGACGCCCATATCGCCCACGTGGACACCCGCATCCGCGAACTGCTGCACCTCAAGGCACAACTGGCCGAGCTGCGCCGCCGTTGCCGGCGGGCCCGCCCGGCGGCCGAGGACTGCGGGATCCTGCACGGCCTGACCGAAATGCAGGCCGAGGACCGCGCCGAGCGCCATACCCACCTCGGATAGGGACGCGTCCCTCCGGGTTTTCCATCGAGACACCATGACCGTTACCGCCACGCCCATCGACGCCCTGACCACCCGTCGTTCCGTCAAATTCCTGCGCGCGCCCGCGCCGCGCGAAGACGAACTCGAACAGATCCTGCGCACCGCGGTGTGCGCGCCCGACCACGGGGCCTTGCGCCCCTGGCGCTTTGCCGTGATCCGCGGCGCAGCCATTGGCCGGCTGGCCGATCTGGCCATCGACGCCGTCAAGCGCAGCGGCGACAGGCGCATGACGCCCGAAAAGGAAAAATCCACCCGCGCCTGGCTGGCCGGCGTGCCGCTGATCCTCGCGCTGGCCTACAAGATCGACCACGACAATCCCAAGGTGCCGGAGCAGGAACAAATGCTCTCCACCGGCGCGGCCGTCATGAACATGATGAACGCGATCCACATGCTGGGCTACGGCGCGTTCTGGAGCACCGGCCTGGGCACCTATCTCGAAGACGTGCAGATCGCGCTGGGCTTCGACCCGCTGGAATACCGGTTCCTGGGATATCTCGCGGTCGGCACGCCGGCCTGCGACGTTCCCAAGGCGCAGCGCCCGGAACCGGCGGCGTTCGTGCGCGAGTGGACGCAGGCGGCGGGCTGAGCCGTCCCGGGCCGGCTCGCCGGGGCCGGGGCTTGCGGCCCGAAGGGATATGCGAATCGCCGATCCGCCGGCTATTTCCGCTGCTTCGCCAGTTCGTCGATGATCGGGCAGTGCGGGCGCGCGTTCCCCTGGCAATGGTCGGCCAGGTGCCGCAGCGTCTGCGCCATTTCGCGCAGGGCCTCGGATTTGCGCTCCAGTTCTGCCACGTGCTCCAGCGCCAGGCGCTTGACGTCGGCGCTGGCGCGCTGCCGGTCGCGCCACAGCGCCAGCAGTTCGCCCATCTGCTCCACGGAGAACCCCAGGTCGCGCGCGCGCCGCAGGAAGCGCAGCGTGTGCACGTCCTCGTCGCGGTAGACGCGGTAGCCGGCGGAGGTGCGGCTGGGCTCGGCGATCAGGCCGATCTGCTCGTAGTAGCGGATCATCTTGGCCGAAATTCCCGATTGCCGCGACGCTTGTCCGATATTCATTGCCTTGCGCTCCCTGGTTCGATCCGATTCGCGCCCGCTCGCCGCAGGCGCAGCGCGTTGCCCACCACGAACAGGCTGGACAGGGCCATGGCCCCGGCGGCCCAGCCCGGCGACAACGCCAGCCCGAAGGCGGGTTGCAGGGCGCCGGCGGCCAGCGGGATGAGCGCCACGTTGTAGCCGAAGGCCCAGAACAGGTTCTGCCGGATATTGGCCAGCGTCGCGCGCGACATCGACACGGCGGCGACCACCCCGCGCAGGTCGCCGCTCATGAGCACGACCTCGGCGGCTTCGATCGCCACGTCCGTGCCGGTCCCGATCGCGACGCCCACGTCGGCGGCGGCCAGGGCGGGCGCGTCGTTGATGCCGTCGCCCACGAAGGCCAGCCGGCCCCGGCCGCGCATGTCGCGCAGCGCGTCCACCTTGCCGGCGGGCAGGACTTCCGCCCGGACTTCGTCGATCCCGGCCATGCGGGCCACCGCCCGCGCCGTGCGCGCATCGTCGCCGGTGATCATGGCGGTGCGGATGCCCAGCGCGTGCAGCGCGGCCAGGGCTTCGGCCGCCTCCGGCTTGACCGGGTCGGCCACCGCCAGCACGGCGGCCGCCCGACCGTCCACGGCAGCGTACAGCGGAGTGCGGCCGAGATCGGCCAGCGCCGCCGCGCGCGCCGCGAACGGCTCGATGTCCACGCCATGTTCGCGCATCAGCCGCGTCGCGCCGGCCAGCACGACGTGTCCTTCCACCTCGGCCCGCACGCCGGCGCCGACGATCGCCTGGAAGCCGGAGGCCGAAGGCAGGGACGCGCCCGACTCCCGCGCCGCTTCCACGATGGCGTGCGCGATCGGATGCTCCGAGCGCGCCTGCACGGCGGCCAGCCAGGCCAGGACTTGCTCGCGCTGGAAGCCGGGCGCGGTTTCCAGGTCGGTGAGGACGGGCCGGCCTTGCGTCAGCGTGCCGGTCTTGTCGAAGGCGATCAGGTCCACGTCGCGCAAGGCCTGCAGGGCATCGCCGCGCCGGAACAGCACCCCCAGCTCGGCCGCGCGGCCGGTGCCGACCATGATGGACATGGGCGTGGCCAGCCCCATGGCGCAAGGGCAGGCGATGATGAGCACCGCCACCGCATGCACCACGGCCAGGTCCAGCGCCGGCGCAGGGCCCAGCAACAGCCACAGCGCGAAGGCGAACAGCGCGGCGGCGATGACCGCCGGCACGAACCACGCGGTGACGCGATCGACCAGCGCCTGGATCGGCAGTTTCGACCCCTGCGCCGCCTGCACCATATCGATGATGCGCGCCAGCGCCGTGTCGGCGCCGGTGTGGGTGACCCGCAGGGTCAGGCCGCCGTTGCCGTTGACCGTGCCGCCGACCGCGGCGTCGCCCGGGCGCTTTTCGACCGGCAGCGGCTCGCCGCTGAGCATGGATTCGTCGACGTAGGACTCGCCTTCCTCGACGGTGCCGTCCACCGGGATCGCCTCGCCGGGACGCACCAGCACCCGGTCGCCCACCCGCACGGCCTCGAGCGCGATGTCCTCGGCCTGGCCGGCGCGCACGACGCGGGCCGTGCGGGGACGCAGCCCCGCCAGCCGCTGGATGGCGGCGCCGCTGCGCCCCTTGGCGCGGGCCTCCAGGGCCCGTCCCAGCAGGATCAGGGTGACGATGACCGCCGCGGCCTCGTAGTACACGTGGGCCGCACCCGCCGGTAGCCAGTGCGGGGCGAAGGTCGCGACGATGGAATAGCCCCAGGCGCTGCCGGCGCCCAGCGCGACCAGCGAGTTCATGTCGGGCGCGCGCCGCCGGAGCGCGGCCATGCCGTGGACGAAGAATTCCCGTCCCGGGCCGGCGAGCACCAGGGTGGTCAGCACGCCCTGGAGTATCTGGCCGCGCCGCATGCCGAGATGGGCGTCGATCCAGTGGTGCCAGGCCGGCAGCAGGTGCCCTCCCATTTCCAGGACGAAGACCGGCAAGGCCAGCAGGGCGGCCAGGAGCGCCGCGCGGGCCAGCCGCCGCGCATCCTGTTCACGGGCGGCGGCCAGGTCCGCGGCGCCGTCGCCGGACCGCAGCGGGTGCGCCGCGTATCCGACGCCGGCGACGGCCGCCGCCAGTTGCCCGGGATCGGTGGATCGCGGGTCGAACGCCACGCTGGCCCGCTCGGTGGCAAGGTTGACGCTGGCGCGAGCGACGCCGGGCACGGCGGCCAGGGCCTGTTCGACCCGCCGCACGCAGGAGGCGCAACTCATGCCGGTGATGGACAGTTCCAGGTTGGAGGTGACGGACATATTCGCAAGCGATGGCAATGTTGACGATATGGACAGTGTCCACCTTGCCATGATGGGAAGGTCAAGCGGGATTTCCGGCATCGAAATGCATGAAGGCAAGGCCGGCAAGGCCGTCTTGGCGCGCGCGGTTGGTCCTTGACCTTTCCATCATGGGAAGGATTATCCTTCTTGTACATCCCCCCGGCCCGGACGCGCGAGCCTTCAGGCGGCGGGGGCGCGACTTGCGCCGGCAAGGCCGGCATCCGGAGGTTTCCATGAGTCTTTCGCTGCACATCCCCGACATGACCTGCGGCCACTGTATCCAGGCCATCACGGCCGCCATCCGGGGCGTGGCGCCGGCGGCCACGGTGCGCGCCGACGTGGCGTCGCATACGGTGGAGATCGACGGCGCGGCCGACCGCGCCGCCATCGTGGCCGCCGTGGGAAGGGCCGGCTATGCCGCGCAATCCGCCTGAGCCTGCACAAAGGGAATTGTCCTTGCCTATCGATGGATTTATCTAAATAAATTGGATAAATTAATAGTTTGAATTTATCATTGTGCCTGTAGCCATTGTTTCGCCCAACCCCCAAGCCACAGGAGTTCCCATGCTGCAAAACCGTGCAGGCCAACGCGTTCCCCAGGTCGCTTTCCCGGTTCGCGAGAACAACACCTGGAAGCGGGTATCGACCGACGAAGTCTTCAAGGGCAAGACGGTGGTCGTGTTCTCGTTGCCCGGCGCGTTCACCCCGACCTGCTCCTCGACCCACCTGCCGCGCTACAACGAACTGGCGCCGGCCTTTTTCGCCAACGGCGTGGACAGCATCGTCTGCGTATCGGTCAACGACACCTTCGTCATGAACGAATGGGCCAAGGACCAGGAATGCGCCAACATCGCGCTGCTGCCCGACGGCAACGGCGAATTCACCGGCGGCATGGGCATGCTGGTCGACAAGTCCGATCTCGGCTTCGGCAAGCGCAGTTGGCGGTACTCGATGCTGGTGCGCGACGGCGTGGTCGAGAAAATGTTCATCGAGCCCGAGAAGGAAGGCGATCCCTTCGAAGTATCCGATGCCGACACCATGCTGGCCTATGTGGCGCCGGAGGCTCGCAAGCCCGACCAGGTCGTGGTGTTCTCCAAGCCCGGCTGCCCGTTCTGCGTCGAAGCCAAGGCGCTGCTGGCCGACAAGGGCTACGATCCGGTCGATGTCCCGCTCGAGAACAAGGTGCGCGGACGCGTGATCGGCGCGGTGTCCGGCGGTTCGACCGCCCCGCAGGTATTCGTCAACGGCGCCCTGGTGGGCGGCCTCGACGACCTCAAGCGTTATCTCGCGGCCGCCTGAGCCATTCCATCTGACAAAGGATCGCGATGAAAATCCTGAACACCGATGTTGCCGTGATCGGCGCCGGCACCGCCGGCCTGGCCGCCTACCGCGCGGCCAAGGCCGAGGGCAGGCGCGCGCTGCTGATCGAAGGCGGCCCGTATGGAACGACATGCGCCCGCGTGGGCTGCATGCCTTCCAAGCTGCTGATCGCGGCGGCGGAGGCCGCTCACGACGCTGCCCATGCGTCGGGCTTCGGCGTCCATATCGACGGCAGGCTGCGCATCGACGGCCGCCAGGTCATGGACCGCGTCAAGCGCGAGCGGGATCGCTTCGTCGGCTTCGTGATCGAGGGCGTCGAGAACATCCCCGCCGAGGACAAGCTGCGCGGCACGGCCCGCTTCCTGTCCGACAACGTGTTGCGGGTGGACGACCACACGGAAGTGCATGCCCGCAGCGTCGTGATCGCCGCCGGTTCGAGCCCGGCCATGCCGGAGAACTTCCGGCCGCTGGGCGACCGCGCGCTGGTCAACGACGACGTTTTCGAATGGGACGACCTGCCGCGCCGCGTGGTGGTCTTCGGTCCCGGCGTGATCGGGCTGGAGCTCGGCCAGGCGCTGTCGCGGCTGGGGGTGGCGGTCAAGGTGTTCGGCCTGAGCGGCAGCGTGGCCGGGCTGACGGATCCGGCCGTGCGCGCCGCCGCCAGGAAGGCCTTCCAGGAAGAGTTCTACCTGGACCCGGACGCCCGCGTGCTGGAAACCCGCAGGGTGGGGGACGAGGTCGAAATCCGCTACGTGGGGCTGGACAATTCCGAACGCACCGAGCGCTTCGACTACGCGTTGGTCGCGACCGGCCGGCGGCCCAACCTGAAGGCGCTCGATCTCGACCGCACGACGCTGGCGCGCAACGACAAGGGCGTGCCGGAATACGACCGCGGCACGCTGCGGGCCGGGCAGTCGTCCATCTTCATCGCGGGCGACGTCAACGGCGACGTGCCGCTGCTGCACGAAGCCGCCGACGAAGGCCGCATCGCGGGCACCAACGCCGCCCGCTATCCGGAGGTCGAACCGGGCCTGCGGCGCGCGTCGCTGGCCGTCATGTTCACGGATCCGCAGGTCGCGGTGGCCGGGGCGCGTCACGCCAGCCTCGAGGCGGGCGCGTTCGTGACCGGCGAGGTCGATTTCGGCGACCAGGGGCGCTCGCGCGTCATGCGCAAGAACCGTGGCCTGCTGCACGTGTATGCCGACCGGGAATCGGGCCGCTTCCTGGGCGCCGAGATGGTCGGGCCGCGCATGGAGCACATCGGCCACCTTCTGGCCTGGGCGGCCCAGCAGAAGATGACCATCGGGCAGATGCTCGAAATGCCGTTCTACCATCCGGTGATCGAGGAAGGCCTGCGTACCGCCTTGCGCGACGCCGCGGCGAAACTGGCTCCCGGGCGGAGCTGAAAAGAAAAACCCCCGGTCGGGGACCGGGGGTTCTGCGGCGGCGCGGGCCGCCGGCCCGCGCCGCGCGTATCAGACGCTTTTTTTGCGGAACAGCCCCACCACGAACAGCAGGATGATCGCGCCGACGATCGAGCCGATCCAGCCCGCCGGCTCGCCAGGCGCGTACCAGCCCAGGGCCTGCCCCAGGTAGCCGGCGATCAGCGCGCCGACGATGCCCAGCACGGTGGTCAGGATGAAGCCCATCTTCTGGTCGCCCGGCATGATGGCTCGCGCGATCAGCCCGACGATGAAGCCCACGATGATCATGATGATAATGCTCATGCGATTGCTCCTGATGACGAAAGAAAGGACCCCTGCGCCATGCCTTCGGCTTGCGGCCCCCGGGGGCCGCTTTTTTTGCCTCGGCACGATCCGGCGGCAAAAAAGGAAGGGGAATACCGCGGTCGATCTTAGCGGCATCCCAGGAGGGCGGCTGTAACGTTTTTTGGCGTTGCGGCTTTCGCGCAACACTCGGGCCGCGGCTCAGGAGTTCGTCATCGCCAGGAGCTGGCGCAGGTCGTGGGTCAGCGCGTCGATGGAGCCCGAGTCGGAAGCCAGCAGGCGGGCCTTGCCCCGGTTGTCGAAGATATATATGCCGCGGCTGTGGGTGACGTCGTAGTTGTCGGGATCGTCTCCGGGCCGCGGTTTTTCGATCTGGTAGGACACGCGATAGCGGCGGGCCAGGTCGGCCACCTGCTTTTCGCTGCCGGTCAGTCCGATGGCGTTGCGATTGAAGGCGTCGACATAGGCTTGCAGCCTGTCCGGCGTATCGCGGTGCGGATCGACGCTGACGAACACGATGCGCACGTCGCGCGCCGTGTCCCCCAGGCGGTGCAGGACCTCGGTCAGTTGCGCCATGGTGGTGGGGCAGACGTCCGGGCAACTGGCATAGCCGAAGAACAGCAGCACCGTCTTGCCGGACAGGTCGGCCTGGGTCATGGGGCGATCGCCCGCCGCTTGCAGCGAGAACTTCAGGTCGGGCAGATGGCCCTTGACGTCGTAGAGCGACCACTGCGGGGCCTTTTCGCTGCAGGCCGCCAGCAGGACCGCCAGCGCCAGCGCGAGCCAGCGCAGGCGACGGCCGGGAAAGAAGAAATTCGACATGGCGATTCGCAAATTGGTCGTGGACCGGCCAGGCCGGGCTCCTCATGGCGATTTTAGCCCGTCGCGCTCATGCCGCTGTGGCGCAGCAAGGCATCGATGCGGGGCGGGCGGCCGCGGAACGCCTCGAAGGATTCGGCGGCCGGGCGGGCGCCGCCCACCGCCAGGATCTCGCGCCGGAAACGCCGGCCGGTCTCGCGGTCCAGCGTGCCGCGCTCGGGATCGGGCGCGCCCCGGGCGGCTTCCTCGAAGGCTTCGTAGGCGTCGGCCGAAAGCACCTCGGCCCATTTGTAGCTGTAGTATCCGGCCGCGTAGCCGCCGGCGAACAGGTGCGAGAAGCTGTGGGGCAGGCGGTGCCAGGAAGGGGGGAACAGCACCGCCACTTCGCGCCGGACCTCGTCGAGCAGGGCCAGCACGTCGGCGATCGGCATGCCGGCCGGCCGCACGTGCATCAGCATGTCGAACAGCGAGAATTCGATCTGGCGCACGGTCTGCATGCCGCTCTGGAAGTTGCGCGCGGCCACCAGCTTGTCGAACAACTCGCGCGGCAGCGGCTTGCCGGTCTCCACGTGGGCCGACATCTTGCGCACCACCGCCCACTCCCAGCAGAAATTCTCCATGAACTGGGAAGGCAGTTCGATGGCATCCCATTCGACGCTGGAAAACGCCGAGGCGCCGGGCTCGTTCACCTCCGAGAGCAGGGCATGCAGCGCGTGCCCGGTCTCGTGGAAGAGGGTGATCACGTCGTCGTGGGTCAGCAGCGCGGGCTTGTCGTCCTGCGGCCGCGAGAAATTGCAGGTCAGGTAGGCGATGGGCGTCTGCACCACGAAGCCCAGCGCGCGGCGGCTGCGTTCGCTGTCGACCCAGGCCCCGCCTTGCTTGCCGGCGCGCGCGTACAGGTCCAGGTACAGGTGGCCCAGCGTGGCGCCGGAGCGGCTTTCGACCCGCACGCCGCGCACGTCGTCGTGCCAGGCCGAGACGGGCTGCTCGATCAGTTCGACGTCGAACAGCGTTTCGATGACCTCGAACAGTCCGGCCAGCACGCGCGGCTCGGTGAAATATTGCTTGATCTCGTCTTCCGAGTAGGCGTAGCGCGCCTCGCGCAGGCGCTCCGAGGCATAGGCCACGTCCCAGGGCTGCAGGTCGGGCAGCGCCAGCTTCTCGGCGGCATAGGCCTTGAGCTCCTCGAGATCGCGCGCGGCGTGGGAGCGGGCACGGCCCGCCAGGTCGCGCAGGAAATCGGCGACTTCGTCGGACGAGCGCGCCATGCGGGTCTGCAGCCTGAGCTCGGCGAAATTGCGGTAGCCCAGCAGCGCCGATTCCTCGGCGCGCAGCGCCAGCGAACGCTCGATCAGCGGCGAGTTGTCGTAGGCGGCATCGCCGTGTTCCGAGGCGACGGTGCCGTAGGCCCGGTACAGGGTGCGGCGCAGCTCGCGGTCGCGGGCGTATTGCATGACCGGCAGGTAGCACGGCATCTTGAGCGTCAGCTTCCAGCCTTCCTGGCCGTCGGCCTGCGCGGCGGCCCGCGCCGCGGCCATGACGTCCTGCGGCACGCCGGCCAGGCGGCCGGGATCGGTCACCACCAGGGACCAGGCGTCGATGGCGTCCAGCACGTTCTCGGAGAATTTCTGGGCGGTCTGGGCTTCCTGTTCGGAAATCTCGGCGTAGCGTTCGCGGTCCGCGCCTTCGAGCTCGACGCCGCTCAACCGGAAATCGCGCAGCGCCAGCTCGACGATGCGCCGGCGCACCGGCGGCCACCGTTCGAAGTCCGGGGCGGCGCGCAGGCGCTGGTACTGCCGGTACAGGCCTTCGTGCAGGCCGACCCAGGTGGAAAATTCCGTGACCTTGGGCAGCATGGCGTTGTAGGCGTCGCGCAGCTCCGGGGTGTTGACGACGGCATTGAGGTGCCCCGCCACCGACCAGGCGCGCCACAGGCGTTCGGAGGCCGTGTCCAGGGGTTCGACGAGGTCTTCCCAGGTCGCCGGGCAGTCCGGGTCGGCGGCGCGCTCGACCGCCGCCTTGGCCTGCGCCAGGAGCACCTCGATCGCCGGGCCGATATGCCCCGGCCGTATCGCCGCGTAGTGGATCAATTCGGAGACGGGAACCAGCAGGGGATTCGGGACTTGGCTCATGGCGCGGCGCGAAGGAAAGAAGGACGGTTTCGCCTCCCGGCGCCGCCGACGGCGGGCGCCCGGGAGGACCTGGCTATGTATATATGGGGACGCCCGAGGCGGGATCAAGTTCCGCGGCCGGGCGCGAGCGCCTGGCGCGCGCAACCGGAGTCAGGCCCGGCCCGCCCGCTCCGCGGCTTCCACGGTATTGACCAGCAGCATGGCGATGGTCATGGGGCCCACGCCCCCCGGCACGGGGGTGATGGCCGCGGCGACCTCGCGGGCCGAGGCGAAATCGACGTCGCCGCACAGCTTGCCGTCGGCGCCGCGGTTCATGCCGACGTCGATCACCACGGCGCCCGGCTTGACCATGCTGCCGTCCACGATGCCGGCCTTGCCCGTGGCCACCACCAGCACGTCGGCGCGCCGCGTCTGGGCGCCCAGGTCGCGGGTCTTGGAATTGCACAGGGTGACCGTGGCGCCGGCGGCCAGGAGCAGCATGGCCATGGGCTTGCCCACGATATTGCTGGCGCCCACCACCACGGCCTCGGCGCCGCGCAGCGGCACGCCCTCGGATTCGAGCATGACCATGATGCCGTAGGGCGTGCAGGGACGGAACAGCGGGCGCCCGGCCATGAGCATGCCGGCGTTGCCGACATGGAAGCCGTCCACGTCCTTTTCGGGCGCGATGGTCTCGATCACCTTGAACGCATCCATGTGGGCCGGCAGGGGCAACTGGACCAGGATGCCGTGGATCGCCGGGTCGGCGTTCAGGGCGCGCACCCGCGCCAGCAATGCTTCCTCGGTCAGGGTCGCGGGATAGCGCTCCAGCACCGAGCGCAGGCCGGCCTTTTCGCAGGCGGCCACTTTATTGCGCACATAGACCTGGGAGGCCGGGTCGTCTCCGACCAGGACGACCGCCAGGCCGGGGGTGATGCCTTTGCCGGCCAGCGTCCGCGCGCGGTCGGCCACTTCGTTGCGGATGCGCTGCGACAGGGCGGCGCCATCGATGATGCGAGCGGTCATGCATGGGCCTCGGGTTTGGACAAGGCCACTTTCATCAGGTCGGCTACGGTGGTCACTTCGAGTTTTTCCATAATGTTGGCGCGGTGCGCCTCGACGGTCTTGATGCTGATGCCGAGATCGTCGGCGATCTGCTTGTTCAGGCGTCCCGCCACGATGCGCTCGAGCACTTGCTGTTCGCGCGCCGTGAGCCGCGCCAGCATGGCCTCGTGGTCGCGCTGGGCCTGGGCCTGCGAGACGCGCTGGCTGGCCTGCTCGAGCATGCGGGCGACGATCTCGCGCAGGTCCGATTCGTTGAACGGTTTCTCCAGGAAATCGACGGCGCCCTTTTTCATGGTGGACACCGCCATGGGGACGTCGCCGTGTCCCGTGATGAACACGATGGGCAGCGGCGCCTTGCGGGCCAGCAACTGCTCCTGCAGTTCCAGGCCGCTCATGCCGGGCATGCGCACGTCGGCGATCAGCACGCCGACCTGTTCGGGCTCGTATTCTTCCAGGAAGTGCTCCGCGCTCTGGTAGGCGCGGACGCGGTAGCCGTTGGCTTCCAGCAGCCAGCGCAGGGAATCTCGGACCGCTTCGTCGTCGTCGACGATATATACCGTGCTGGGAAGATGGGGGACGTTCATGCGTGCAGCTCCTCTTGATCGGCCTGGGTGGACGCTCGTGACGCCGCGCAAGGCAGGGTAAAGCGGAAAATGGTGCCGCCGGAAGGATTGGGCTGTGCCCAGAGGCGGCCGTGGTGCGACTCGATGATAGTGCGGCAGATGTTCAGCCCCATTCCCAGTCCTTCGGACTTGGTGCTGAAAAACGGTTCGAACAGGCGTTCCGGATCGGCCAGGCCGTGGCCGGCGTCGATCACGGCGACCTCGATCTGCTGGTCGTGGGTGGTCACCACGACCCGCAGCACGTCGGTTTCGCTGTGTTCCATGGATTCCAGGCCGTTCTTGAGCAGGTTGAGGAGCACCTGCTCGATCAGGATCGGGTCGGCCAGCGCGTCGGGCAGGTCCGCCGGCACGTCGCGCTCGATGCGGATGCGGCGCTTGCGGGCATCGATCTCGGCGAAACTGATCGCGTTGTCCACGATCTTGCGGATCTCGATCCGCTGGCGGCGCGGCTCGCTGCGTTTGACGAACTCCCGGATGCGGCTGATGATCTTGCCGGCGCGCTCGGCCTGCGCGGCGGCCTTTTCCAGGGCGGGCAGCAGCAGGTCGGGCCGGGTCTGGCCCGAGCGCACCAGCGCCACGGCGCCCATGCTGTAGTTGGAGATGGCCGTCAGGGGCTGGTTCAGCTCGTGCGCCAGCGACGACGCCATCTCGCCCATGGTGGTCAGGCGGCTGGTGAGCTGGATCTTTTCCTGCTGGACGCGCGAGGCCTCTTCGTGGCTGCGGCGTTCGGTGATGTCGCGCGCCACCTGCAGGCGCACGCGGCGCCCGTCGGTCCAGGCCAGCATGCGGTGGTGGACTTCGAACCAGCGCTGCACGGAAGGCGCGAAGACTTCGACCGATTCGTCCGTGAAGCGGCCGCGCCGGCCCGCCAGCAATTCGTCGTGGCCGCCGGTCTGGGCGCCGAACACGCGCCGGTAGGTGCGGTTGGCGAACAGCAGTTCCAGGCCGTCGTGGGTGTCGGCGGTCACCGAAATGGCGTCGTCCAGGCCTTCGAGCACCGTCATGAAGCGCTCGTGCGCCGCCGTCAGGGCCTCGCGGATGCGCTTGGGTTCGGTGATGTCGGTCATGGAGGTCATCCAGCCGATCTGTTCCCCGTTGGGGTCGAGCAGGGGGGAGACATACATGCGCGCCGTGAAGCGCGAGCCGTCGCGGCGCTGGGCCTCGACTTCCAGGCCGCTGCTGGGCGTGCGCCCGGCCAGCAGCAGCTCCAGGGTATGCTGGTGCTGCTCGTGGCGGCCCGGCACCCAGTAGGGGAAAGGCGGCATGCGGCCGATCAGGTCGGCCTCGTTCCAGCCGATCATGCGGCAGAAGGCCGGGTTCACGTAGGCGATGCGGCCTTCCTTGTCGATCACCCGCATGCCGGTGGACATCGAGTTTTCCATGGCGCGCCGGAAACTGGTCTCGGCGATCAGCGCGGCCTCGGCGTCGGAGCGGTAGCGGGTATAGCGCCACAGCATCAACAGGCTGATGACGATGACGCAGGACAGGGCCAGCACCACCATGATCAGGCGCTGCTGGCGCAGTTCCTGGTCGATGGTCACGAACATGACGCTGTCGTCGTGCAGGCGCTGCATCCAGAAGAACATGCCCATGACGCACAGGTACAGGACCAGCACGACCACGGGCGTGAGCCAGTACCAGCCGCGCCGGCGCATGCGGGCGTGGTCCAGGAAGGGGGTCGCGATATAAGACTTGGGCGGACTGGGCATGATACGGGCCGGATTCGGCGCCATTTTAGTCGGTATCGCTTACAGGGTATTTCGTATTATGAAAATAAATCCCGTAAAGTGGAATTTCGCTTGCCGCTGCCCGGGGTCTTTCCTAGAATGACCTCATAGGCTACCCGAGGATTGCCGCCGTCATCCCCCACCATCCGGATGGCGGCCAGGCGGACTCGAACGTCCGCACGACAACTGCAGGGTACGGTCGCGTAACCCTAACCGGAGACACACAATGTCCGCTTTCGCCCAGGTCGGCGCACCCGCCGCCAACGACGAAGACACCCTAGAAACCCAGGAATGGCTGGAAGCCCTGGCCGCGGTGCTGGACCGGGAAGGTCCGGAGCGCGCGCATTTCCTGCTCGAAAGACTGGTCGACCTGGCGCGCCGCTCGGGCGCCCATATTCCATTTTCGCCGAACACCGCCTACGTCAATACGATCCCGCCCGGGCTGGAGCCGGCGCATCCCGGCAACCTGGAACTGGAGTCGCGCATCCGCTCGTACGTGCGCTGGAACGCCATGGCCATGGTGGTGCGCGCCAACAAGCACAACCCGGCGGACGGCGGCGACCTGGGCGGCCATATCGCCTCGTTCGCGTCGCTGGCCACCATGATAGGCTGCGGCCAGAACCATTTCTGGCACGCCGAGAGCGCCGACCACGGCGGCGACCTGGTGTACTTCCAGGGGCATTCCTCGCCCGGCATCTACGGCCGCGCCTATCTCGAAGGCCGCCTGACCGAGGACCAGCTCAACCATTTCCGCCAGGAAGTCGACGGCAAGGGCCTGTCGTCCTACCCGCATCCCAAGCTGATGCCCGACTTCTGGCAGTTCCCCACGGTGTCCATGGGCCTGGGCCCGCTGATGGCCATCTACCAGGCGCGCTTCCTGAAGTACCTGCACGCCCGCGGCATCGCCGACACCAGCAAGCGCAAGGTCTGGGTGTTCTGCGGCGACGGCGAAATGGACGAGCCCGAGTCGCTGGGCGCCATCGCCCTGGCCGCCCGCGAGAAACTCGACAACCTGATCTTCGTCATCAACTGCAACCTGCAGCGCCTGGACGGCCCGGTGCGGGGCAACGGCAAGATCATCCAGGAGCTGGAAGGCGATTTCCGCGGCTCGGGCTGGAACGTCATCAAGCTGATCTGGGGCGGCTACTGGGACCCGCTGCTGGCGCACGACAAGGAAGGCATCCTGCGCCGCGTCATGCAAGAAACCGTCGACGGCGAATACCAGGCCTACAAGGCCAACGACGGCAAGTTCGTGCGCGAGCATTTCTTCGGCAAGCACCCCAAGCTGCTGGCCGCCGTCTCGCGCATGAGCGACGAGGACATCTGGCGCCTGAACCGCGGCGGCCACGATCCGCACAAGGTCTACGCCGCGTTCAAGTCGGCCGCCACGCACGCCGGCCAGCCGACGGTCATCCTGGCCAAGACCATCAAGGGCTACGGCATGGGCCACGTCGGGCAGGCCAAGAACCCTACCCACCAGCAGAAAAAGCTCGAGCTCGACGCGATCCGCGAATTCCGCGACCGCTTCGCGATCCCGATTCCCGACGACCAGCTCGAAACGCTGCCGTATTTCAAGCCGGCCGACGATGCGCCGGAAATGAAATACCTGCACGAGCGCCGCGAGGCGCTGGGCGGCTACCTGCCCAAGCGCCGCGTGAAGGCCGACGAGCAGCTCAAGGCGCCGCCGCTCGACGCCTTCAAGGCCATGCTGGATCCCACCGCCGAAGGCCGCGAGATCTCGACCACCCAGGCCTTCGTGCGGGTACTGAACCAGATCCTGCGCGACAAGGAACTGGGACCGCGCGTCGTGCCCATCCTGGCCGACGAATCGCGCACCTTCGGCATGGAAGGCCTGTTCCGCCAGATCGGCATCTATGCCCCGGAAGGGCAGAAGTACACGCCGGTCGACAAGGACCAGGTCATGTACTACAAGGAAGCGGCCGACGGCCAGCTCCTGCAGGAAGGCATCAACGAAGCGGGCGCCATGAGCTCGTGGATCGCGGCGGCGACGTCGTACTCCACGAACAACCGCATCATGATCCCGTTCTTCATCTATTACTCGATGTTCGGCTTCCAGCGCATCGGCGACCTGGCCTGGGCCGCCGGCGACATGCAGGCCCGCGGCTTCCTGCTGGGCGGCACCGCCGGACGCACCACGCTCAACGGCGAAGGCCTGCAGCACGAGGACGGGCACAGCCATATCCTGGCCTCGACCATCCCCAATTGCGTGGCCTACGATCCGGCGTTCGCCCATGAGCTGGCCGTCATCGTCCGGCACGGGCTGAAGCGCATGGTCGAGGACCAGGAGAACGTGTATTTCTACCTGACCGTCATGAACGAGAACTATCCGCAGCCCGGCCTGAAGGCGGGCGACGAGGAAGGCATCGTCAAGGGCATGTACAAGCTGAAGTCGCTCGGCAAGGGCAAGGCGCGCGTGCAGCTCATGGGATCGGGCACCATCCTGCGCGAAGTCATGGCCGCCCAGGAAATGCTCGAGGCCGACTGGGGCGTGGCGTCCGATCTCTGGAGCGTGACCAGCTTCACCGAGCTGCGCCGCGACGGGCTGGACGCCGAGCGCCACAACATGCTGCACCCCGCGGACAAGAAGCCGCAGGTGGCCTACGTGACCGAGCAACTGGCCGGGACGGACGGACCGATCGTCGCGTCCACCGACTACATGAAGCTGTTCGCCGACCAGATCCGTCCCTTCGTGCCCAAGGGCCGCGACTACCGCGTGCTGGGCACGGACGGTTTCGGCCGTTCGGATTTCCGCGCCAAGCTGCGCGAGCATTTCGAGGTGGACCGCCGCTTCGTGACCGTATCCGCGCTCAAGGCGCTGGCCGACGAGGGCAAGGTGCCGGTCGCCAAGGTGGCCGAAGCCATCAAGAAGTACGGCATCAATCCCGACAAAGCCAATCCGCAATACGCCTGAGACGCAGACACATGAGTAAAACCGTGGAAATCAAAGTCCCCGACATCGGCGACTTCAAGGAAGTCGAGATCATCGAAGTGCTGGTGTCCGAGGGCGACACGATCCAGCCGGAACAGAGCCTGATCACGGTCGAGTCCGACAAGGCATCCATGGAGATCCCGGCCTCGGCCGGGGGCGTGGTCAAGTCGGTCAAGGTCAAGGTGGGCGACAGGGTTGCCGAAGGCAAGGTGATCCTGGAAGTCGAGGCCGACGACGGCGCCGCCCAGGCCGAGCCTGCCGCGCCCAGGGCCGAAGCGGCGAAACCGGCCGCGGAGGAACCGCAAGCCGCCGCGGCTTCCCAGGCCACCGCGGCTCCCAAGGCCGAGGCGCCGGCTGCCGCCACGCCCGAAGGGGGCGGCGGCCCGGTCGAGATCGCCGTGCCCGATATCGGCGATTTCAAAGAGGTCGAAGTCATCGAAGTGCTGGTGTCCGAGGGCGACACGATCCAGCCGGAACAAAGCCTGGTCACGGTCGAGTCCGACAAGGCGTCCATGGAGATCCCGGCCTCGGCCGGGGGCGTGGTCAAGTCGCTCAAGGTCAAGGTGGGCGACAAGATATCCAAGGGCACCGTGCTGGCCGTCGTGGAAGGCGGCGCCGGCGCTGCCCCGGCCCAGCCCGCGTCGGACAAGCCTGCCGTCCAGCCCGAGCCCGCGCAACCGGCCGCCGCGCAGGCGGCCAGTCCGGCGCCGGCCGAACCGCCCGCGCGCAAGCCCGAGCCCACGGCCGCCCTGGAAGACGCCGGCCTGCCGCCGGGCAAGCTGCCGCACGCCTCGCCCTCGGTGCGCAAGTTCGCGCGCGAACTGGGCGTGAACCTGAGCCAGGTCAAGGGCACCGGTCCCAAGGACCGCATCACGATCGACGACGTGCGCGCGCACGTCAAGCAAGCCATGGCGGGCGGTTCCGCCGCGGGGGCGGCCGGCGGCGGCGCGGGCCTGGACCTGCTGCCGTGGCCGAAGATCGACTTCGCCAAGTTCGGGCCGGTCGAATCCAAGCCGCTGTCGCGCATCAAGAAAATCTCGGGCGCCAACCTGAGCCGCAACTGGGTCATGATTCCCCACGTCACGAACAACGACGAAGCGGACATCACCGACCTGGAGGCGCTGCGCGGCACGCTGAACAAGGAACAGGGCAAGGATGGCGTCAAGGTCACCATGCTGGCTTTCATCATCAAGGCCGTGGTCGCCGCGCTCAAGAAATTCCCCGAGTTCAATGCCTCGATCGACGGCGACAACCTGGTGCACAAGCAGTACTACCACATCGGTTTCGCCGCCGACACGCCCAATGGGCTGGTGGTCCCGGTCATTCGCGACGCCGACAGGAAAGGCGTGCTGGAGCTGGCGCGCGAGACATCCGAACTGGCCAGCAAGGCGCGCGACGGCAAGCTGTCGCCTTCCGACATGCAGGGCGGCTGCTTCTCGATTTCGTCGCTCGGCGGCATCGGCGGCACGCATTTCACGCCCATCATCAACGCTCCCGAAGTCGCCATCCTCGGCGTGTCGCGTTCGACCCACAAGCCGGTCTGGGACGGCAAGCAGTTCGTGCCGCGCCTGATCCTGCCCCTGTCGCTGTCGTACGACCACCGCGTGATCGACGGCGCCCTGGCGGCGCGCTTCAACGTCTACCTGACCGGGCTGCTGGCCGATTTCCGCCGCATCGCGCTGTAACCGAGGGGACCTCATGAGCAATACCGTGCAAGTCCAAGTCCCCGACATCGGCGATTTCAAGGAAGTCGAGATCATCGAAGTGCTGGTGTCCGAGGGCGACACGATCCAGCCGGAACAGAGCCTGATCACGGTCGAGTCCGACAAGGCGTCCATGGAGATCCCGGCCTCGGCCGGCGGCGTGGTCAAGTCGGTCAAGGTCAAGGTGGGCGACAAGGTGTCCAAGGGGGCGGTGATCCTGGAAGTCGAGGCCTCGGACGCCGCCGGCTCCGCCCAGGCCAAGGCGCCCGCGGCCGACGCCGGGAACGGCAAGGCCCCGGAGCCGGCCCGCGCGGCTGCGGAAAAGGGCGCGCCTGCCCCGGCGCAGTCCTCGCCGGCGCCCGCCGCCGCGAGCTATTCGGGGACGGCCGACATCGAGTGCGACGTCATGGTCCTGGGCTCCGGCCCCGGCGGTTATTCGGCCGCTTTCCGCGCCGCCGACCTGGGCTTGGACACGGTCCTGGTCGAGCGCTACGGCACGCTCGGCGGCGTGTGCCTGAACGTCGGCTGCATTCCGTCCAAGGCGCTGCTGCACACGGCCGCCGTGATCGACGAGGCCCGCGCGCTGGCCGGCCACGGCATCGACTTCGGCGAACCCAAGATCGACCTGGCCAAGCTGCGCGCCCACAAGGACAGCGTGGTCGCCAAGCTGACCGGCGGACTGGCCGCCATGGCCAAGATGCGCAAGGTCGTCGTGGCGACCGGCGTGGGCGAATTCACCGATCCCCATCACCTGACGGTCAGGGACGACGCCGGCAAGTCGCGGACCATCCGCTTCAAACAGGCCATCATCGCCGCCGGCAGCGAGTCCGTGAAGCTGCCCTTCCTGCCGCAGGACGAGCGGGTGGTGGACTCGACCGGCGCGCTCCTGCTGCGCGACATCCCCAAGAAAATGCTGGTCGTCGGCGGCGGCATCATCGGCCTGGAAATGGGCACGGTGTACTCCACGCTGGGCGCCCGCCTGGACGTGGTCGAGATGCTCGACGGCCTGATGCAGGGCGCCGACCGCGACCTGGCCAAGGTCTGGCAGAAAATGAACGCCGACCGGTTCGACCGCGTCATGGTCAAGACCAGGACGGTGGGCGCCGAAGCGAAGCAAGACGGCATCTATGTCGCCTTCGAAGGCGAGGGCGCGCCCAAGGAACCGCAACGCTACGACCTGGTGCTGCAAGCCGTGGGCCGCAGTCCCAACGGCAAGCGGATCGGCGCCGAGCGCGCCGGCGTCGCCGTGACCGACCGGGGTTTCATCGAGGTCGACCGCCAGATGCGCACCAACGTGCCGCACATTTTCGCCATCGGCGACATCGTCGGCCAGCCCATGCTGGCCCACAAGGCCGTGCACGAGGGCCATGTGGCGGCCGAGGCCGCGGCGGGCCGGAAGTCCTACTTCGACGCGCGCGTGATCCCGGCCGTGGCCTTCACCGACCCGGAAGTCGCCTGGGTCGGCCTGACCGAAGACGACGCCGCCAGGCAGGGCGTCAAGATCGAGAAAGGCCTCTTCCCCTGGGCCGCGTCGGGCCGCGCCATCGCCAACGGCCGCGACGAAGGCTTCACCAAGCTCCTGTTCGACGCCGAGACCCACCGCATCGTCGGCGGCGGCATCGTGGGCACCCATGCGGGCGACCTGATCAGCGAAATCGCGCTGGCCGTCGAAATGGGCGCCGACATGGTCGACATCGGCAAGACCATCCATCCGCATCCCACGCTGGGGGAATCGGTGGGCCTGGCGGCCGAGGTGGCCGAAGGCGTGTGCACGGATTTGCCGCCGGCGCGCAAGAAGTAGCGTGGACCAGACTATGTGTTCCAAGGCGGCCACGAGGGCCGCCTTTTCGACGGGCGGCGTCGCGGGCGGAAAAAAATGGCGCCCATGCGTGCGCCGTCGAGGTGCCCGATCCGATGTGAGGATCGGACCGGGCGAGGGGGTTGACGCCCGCCTTGCGGCGGGCGCCAGGATTCTTATAGCAGGGCGTGGCCTTGCATCCTACTAAGGATGTCTTTATTCGCGGCTGGCCGGCGCGGTCTCGGGCGCCCGGGCCTGCGCGTAGCCGAATCCGCTCGCGCCGAAGCCGTTGCCGTTGTAGAGCATGTACAGTTCGCCGTCCGATTCGAAGACTTCCGGATAGGCGACCATGAACGCATCCCATCCTGTTTCGCCGACGTCGATCCCCGCCAGGTCGTCCCGCCGGCGCCATGCGACGCCGTCGCCGGATTCGGCATAGCCGATACGGTAGCTTGCCGCCGAATCGGTCCGGTATTCTTCCTGGCTTCGATAGCAAAACCACATGCGCCAGAGTTTTCCCGTCCGGTGGACCGAGGCGCGGACTATGCCTCCTTCACGGGGGCCGGCGTAATCGATGGCGACCACGCCATCGCGTTTCCAGTGTATGCCGTCGCGGGATTCCGCATACTTGAGGTGATAGCGTGGCTCGGCCTTGCCCGCTACCGTATCCCAGCCCGTGCAGGACAGGTACCAGTTGCGCCAGACGCCGTCCTCTATACGCACGCAGGTCGTGCCGCAGAAATAGGGTTCCTGCGCCGTCCGGTCCATCACCGGCCCCGTGAACAGGCGGCGATATCGAAGCCCGCCGTCTTCGCTGATCGCCAGCCCCACGGAGTTGTGATAAGGCACGGTATTCCGGACGTTCCATCCGATGTAATAAAGATAGCGGATGCCGGCATGCTCGACCACGGAGGACGGCATCATGCCGCAATCGTCGAACGCGCCCATCTCGCCGAGCGGCAGGATCGGATCGGCGTGCACGCGCGCGATCTCGCCCGGAGCATGCCTGCGCACGGCAAGTTGCGCGATCCGGCTGCGATTGCGGGCGTCGCGGCTGCTGAACAGAATCTGCAGCTCGTCGCCCTGCGTGCCGGCGAAGGTCGGGATCTGCGCATGCGAACTGGCCCAGGGCAGCCGCGCATCGGCCGCATAGACGAGGCCGCGCTTGCGCCAGCGAACGGGTGTCATGAGGCCTCAGAATTTCAGGTCGGTGCTGGCCATGGCCAGCCTGGCGGCGGGATTGCCCTTGTAGACCGACCAGGGCTCCGTATGCTTCATGACGGCGGCGGCCATGGCCACGAAAGTTCCTTCGCCGATCCGGACGCCGTCGCGCAGCGTGGCGTTCACGCCCAGGAAGCTGTAGGCGCCGATCTCGCAATGTCCGGACATCACCACATGGGAAGTCATGGTGACGTGATCGCGTATGGACCCATGGTGACCGATATGGTTGCCGCTCCAGAGGACGACATTGTCCCCGATCCGGGTGAACGGCTGGATGGTGTTGTCCTCCAGTACGAAACAGTTCTCGCCGATCTCGCTGCCCAGGACGGTGGCCCTGGAACTGACATAGCTGATCATCCGGTAGCCCTTGGCCCGGATATCGTTGAAGATCCGTTCGCGCTCGCGGTTCATGCGCTTGGGCGACATCGGCGCGAAAAAGCGGAAGTCCGCGGCGGGGTGGGTATCCTGGACGTCCTCGAAAGCCACGACCGGGATCCCCTTGCAGGAACCGCTCTCCGGAATGTACGGGCGATTCACGCAGAACGCCGCCACGCGGTGCGGGGAATCGTTCTCCAGGTAGAAATGAGCCAGTTCGGCGTAGTCCTGCAATCCGAATATGACGACATCGGCCATCACTTGGGCTCCTGGTAGACATAGACCGTGTATTCGTACAGCCCGTAGTCGTTGCGCACGACATAATGGCGGGAAAGGTCGCGCGCGAGGAAATCCGTCAGCAACCCGATCGGCATGTGGAAAAGATCGTCGCGTTCCCAGTCGACCTGCTTGGACATCACATTGAAGGCCATGCCGCGGCGGGTCTTGGCGAACACCAGCGACAGCAAACGCCGCATATAGCCGTACATGTCATCGAAGGACAGGTCCCGCTTTTCCGTGAAGACGCCGTTCATGACGACATAATCGAAGCTGGGCAGGCGTTCCGGCTCGACCAGCACGTCCAGGCACAGGTATTCGTTCTGCGGATACTTGCGCGCCGAGAGGGCGCAGAAAGCGGGCGAAGCGTCGAGGCCCGCATATCGCAGCCCGGCCTGTTGCTCCAGCATGTATTGGTAGAGATGCGACGCCCCGCAACCGAAATCGAGCAGGGTGGCTTGCGCATCGCCTTGCCGGACCACGTCCAGCATGATCCGATAGCGCTTGGCGGCGTCCGCGGCATTGGGCCAATCCACGCCGCGATGGCTGTCGCCGAACTGTTCGAGGCAGTTTTCGTAGTGGCGGATGATCGAATGATAGGTCTTGCCGTTCACGACAGCGTTCCCGAGAATAGCCGTTCCGTCATGCATTCCGGCGAGACATGCATGAGTACGTCGACGATGGACAGGCCCGGCAGGTATGGCGTCCGGCCCGTGGCGTAGGGGGCCAGTCCGGGGTGCAGGAAGGCCAGCTCGATTCCGTGCTCCGCGAACGTCCCGCGGTCGTACAGCCCGCTGCCGCCAGCGGGATTGATATACGTGGACGCGCCTTCGCGCCGGCAGATGTCGACGATCCTGGCCTGTGCCCGGGTTTGCGCGTTGCCGTAGCCGCGCGAGCTCCTGATCAGTTCGGTTTTCAGGCCGAAGTGCGCATGGAGTACCGCCAGGCCATGGTAAAGATAGTCCGACAGGTTGGCTTCCTGGCACCGCACGACGGATTCGACCAGGGGATATATGCGTGGAAACTGTGGCGCGCGCGCATAGGCCTGCTGGACGGATTTGAGCAGCTTCCCGCGCCATCCGGAATCGGGGCTGAGCGTGATGTCGCAGATCAGGCGATTCTGGCTGGCCTGTTGCAGGGGCACGGTGATCCAGTGGGCCCTGCCATTGATGTTGATTCGGTTGCGGTTGATCCAGCCGCGGTTGATGAAATGCACGTCGTCGTAGACGACGAATGCGTCGGCTTGCGCCATCAGCTGGAAATAGCCGAGGTAGGGCAGGAAGTACGGCTGCATGATGGCCAGCTTTCCATGGCCCGATTGTCCAGGCCCATCGGCGGGAGTTCGGGCGCCGCGCGCCGGCAGACGTGGAATCATGGGCGCGTCATGTCTTGTTCAGATGTGGAACCTGCTGCCCTTTCCATTCCCGGCCCAGGAAGTCGCAGAGGCGCCGCATGGCGTCGGGTTGCGAGACATTGATCACCAGCAGGTCTTGCGGCCTGTCCTTGAAATACCGTTCCACCGCATGGTTATGCCGCATGTAGCTGTCGATGCAGCGGCCTTTGTCGTAGGGGCTTTCCTCCGTTGCGCCGAACACCCATTGGCAAATCTCCCAGGAAAAGCCCGGGTACCCGTATTCGAACTTGCGCAAGTCGTCCGCCATCGGCAACCGGGTCCCGCCGGTCATGATTTTGGAATGGAAGCTGGTGATGGAGCGGTACCATTGCTCCGGATCGTCCCGGATCGTGAGAATGAACTTGGCGCCGGGAAAATGGGAGTCCAGGGCGCGATATGTGCCCGGTAGCGAAAACGGAATGTCCTGGAACGCATCGGCCGTTTCGGCCAACTGTACGATGCGGCGGAAATCCTGTTTGCGCCAATCCCGCGCGAGCCGCTCGCCGCGGGATTGCAGTCCCATCCGGAATCCCAGATCGGCCAGCGCCCGTTCGATCGATGTCGTGCCGGTCTTGTTGCAGCCGACGCAGAACACTTTTTGACCGTGCCGGACGCCGAAGGCCCTTGACATCAGAAGGGAGAGAGTGGCGGAGCCCGCGTGCGGACCCTCGCCCATGGCCCGCAGTGCTTCCCAATCGCCCAGTATGTACTGGCATTTGGCCAGGTTCTCGGCGTACTGTCTCGTACCGGGAGCGCCGGCGAGAGCCTGCTGGAAATGCTTGCCGGCAGGCGAGAAACGGCGCAGCCGGAACGCGATATCCCCGAGATTGTTGTGGGCGGCCGGATGGCGGGGATCCAGTCCGAGGATCTGGCGATAGCTGCGCTCGGCCTGCTGCAGGTTTCCCGCCTGGTGATGAGCCACGCCTTCCTTCAGCCACGTCGATATTCTGTACAGTTGGTCAGCCCGCACGCCTGGCATTCCTGATGGGTTTTACGGCCGTTCCGGGGAGAGGCTGCCGTCGGGCGGGGCTTCCGTCCGGCATCTCGTCGTGGGCGCATGGGTGGCTTCTGCCGGCCTGCCCCAATCCCGACCCCGCTCTTGCGGCGCAATTGCCGACGATGCGAGTATGGCGTAGGGACGGAAATCCAAACCGGGTAGCTGGTCAGGGTTTTGCCCTCAATTTTCCGGTCTGGCTCGGCCGCCGCGCTGATACGCTTGCGCGTTGACGCCAACCCGCCCTGTCTTGCGCCTGCCGGAGCCCGCTTTGAAGCCTTCCGACCCTGTCGACCCGGTCGTCCCCCTGTCGCGAACCGGGGCGCGCGCCGGGGGCATGCCTGCCGGATGGCTATCGCCGGTGCAACTGAGGGCGGCCGCTTACCTGTATGGCATGGAATCCGTGCCCGTCCCGGAGGCCAAGGTGCTGCAAATCGGGGCCGGACACATGGAGATGCTCGTCTCCTTTGCTTTGGCCTATCCCACCGTGCAGGTGACCGTGGCGGTTTTTTCTGCCGACGACCTGCTTGCGGAGCGAGGGATCGCGCAACGGGCGGGGGTGGCGAATCTTGCATTTCATCCCGCGACTCCCCGGCAGCCGGCGCCGGAGTCCGGCTCGTTCGACTATATCCTCGTACCCGGAATTCCCGGTGCGGGCGCCGGCGGGTCCTTCGAGCGCCTGTTGGCCGTCTTGCGTGACCGCCTCTCGCCCCTGGGGATCGCCTGTGTCGGCTATCACACCCAGCCCGGCTGGAAGGCAGTAGAGATCGTGCGCGACCTCATGACTCTGCATGCACATGGCGCGCAGACCGACGCGGACCTGATCGGAGCGGCCCGGGAATCCTTGGGCCTGCTTGCCGACGGCTTGTCGCCGAAGCATGCCTACGGACCGGCGCTGGCGGACATGGTCGAACAGGCAAGGTCCGCGCCCGACGAAGTGCTGGTGCGCGACTACCTGATGGGAGGCAACGCCCGCTATCTGGTCGAGTTCGCGGATCAGGCGGTGCAGGCGGGGCTTGCTTATGTGGGGGATGCCGCTCCGGAGCTGGAGATCCCCGCGGCCTTCGGAGCCAAGGTCGCTTTGGCGCACAGTCTGTTCTCCCTTGGCAAGCCCAAGGTCTTGCGCCAACAGTACCTCGACTTCGCGGTAGGCCGGAAATCCAGGCGCAGCCTCCTGGCGCGGGAGCAACACCAGGATACCCCGCTGCCGGCCCCCGATCCCGGCCGCCTGAAAAATATGAGGCTGGCGGTCGCCTGCCTGCGTATCCAGCCGGAACACGGCAGCGATCCGACGTATCGTTCGTACGCCGGAAGGCCGGTCATCGTCACGACGCGCAACGAAGGCATCGCGAATGTGATCGAGACGTTGAGCCATGCCTGGCCTTGCTCGCTGACGTTCGACGAACTGGCGGGCCAGACGCCATGCCGCTACTTGGGGGAGCGTAGCGAGGAGCGGCACGAGCAGGCCGTGTTCAAGGCACTGGAGTTCCTCCTGCAGCAAGGAGTCCTGCGCTATACCCTGGACGCCGGACCGTACGAGCAGGCTCCGGATCGTGGCGGATTGCGGTTGCTTCCCGAGGTCGAGCACCGGATTGCGGGGCAGGAAGGCGGGCCAGGGCCGGAACTCATCGCCATCAACCGCTGGCAGGAACCGGTATCGATGGTGTTGACGGACGCGGAACGCTATCTGCTCGTCCGACTGGACGCAGGCACTGGATTCGATCAATGGGCCGCCCTGCTGGAGCAGGCTCATTCGGATGGAGCGGTGGCCTTTGCGGGTGATTCGGCGCCCCGCGAATGCGCACGCGATGCCGTTGCCGGCCTGGTCGAGCGTCTCAAGTGCCTGGGGTTGATGACAGGAACGAACCAGGCCTGGCAAGGTCATTTTTCCCAAGGCTTCGGAACGCGTCGGTTCCGCAGCGGACACCGGTACGGATACCTGGATGCGCTGTTGCTGCATGCCCGGTTGGCCGTGCAGCCCGGCGGCATGGCCGGTGCGCCTGTTTCCGCCAAGATCGGGCGCGCATTGGAGTCCGACAAAGACTATGCCGAATTCGCGCGCCTGTTCAATAGCGCCAGTTGGTCCAAGGCCGAAGCGGGCGGGAAGAAATGCCTGAAGCGATTCGGCGGCAATGCCAGAGTCTGGCATATGCAGGCCAGTGCCTTGCGGCACCAGGGAAAACTGGAAGAGGCTTGCCTGGCAATGCTGCGGGCGGTCTCCTTGGCGCCCCTGGATCCCATGCAGCACGTCGAGCTGGGGGTCGTCTACCAGAGCATGGATCTTTTCTCGGAGGCCGAGGCTTCCTATCGCCGTGCGCTGCTGCTCGACTGGAACCTGTACGCGGCCCATTCGAATCTGGGCAATTGCCTGCGCAAGGCAGGGCGTTCGGAAGAGGCCGAGGCCCATTGCCGGAGAGCGATCGAGATCGGGCCCAGCCCCTTCGGCGCGTATAGCAACCTGGCCTTCGTGTTGGCGGAAAGGGGCCGGTCGGCCGAAGCGATCGAGGCCTACAGGCAGGCGCTGGCGATCATGCCGGGCCATATGCCGTCGTACAGCAACCTGCTGTTCACGCTTTGCCATAGGGATGACATCGACGCCGAGACTCTGTTCCAGGAACACTTGAAATACGGGGAGGCCGTCCGCAAGGCCTTGCCGGGCAAGGTGCGGACCGCCTTTCCGAATTCCCGGGACCCCGAGCGGCGCCTGCGCGTGGGTTTCGTATCGGGTGACCTTTACCTGCATGCCGTGGCGAATTTCGTCGAGCCGATATGGGCTCACCTGGACCGGCAGGCAGTCGAAATCCACGTCTACAGCAGTTCGGTCAAGGAAGACGCCGTGACCGGGCGATTGCGCAGCCATGCCGCCTGCTGGCGGCGAATCGTCGGCATGGACGATGCCCGTTTCGCCAGCCTGGTGCGCCAGGACGGGATCGACGTGCTGTTCGACCTCGCCGGCCACACCGCGAACAACCGGCTCCCGGCGTTCGCCCACAAGCCGGCTCCCGTTCAGGCCAGCTGGATCGGCTATCCGGGGACCACCGGGCTGGATGCCATGGATTATTACCTGCTCGACCGGCATGCCGCTTCCCCGGGCTTCCTGGACGGCCAATTCACCGAAAAGCTCGTCTACCTGCCTTCGTGCTTTGCGTTCCAGCCCTTTCCGGCCAGCCCCGACGCCAATGGCCTGCCGGCCATCGAGAAAGGGTATTTCACGTTCGGCAGTTTCAACCGGGCGAGCAAGATCGGCAGGGTGACGCTGGATCTCTGGGCGCAGGTCCTGCGGGCGGTGCCGACGGCGAAGATGCTGATCGGCGCGATCGACAACCCGCAGGCCGAAGCGTCCCTGGCGCGCCAATTCGCGGAGCGGGGCATCGGCGGCGAACGTCTGCTCTTTCGGCGGCGAGCGCCGATGCCCGAATATCTCGCCCAGCACCATGAAGTCGACATCGTGCTGGACTCCTTTCCGTACACGGGGGGAACGACCGCGTGCCATGCCATCTGGATGGGGCTCCCTGTCCTGACACTGCGGGGAAGCACCCGCATATCGTGCCAGGCCGCGAGTGTCCTGGGGTGCGCCGGCTTGTCCGATTGGGTCGTGGACACGCCGCAGGCATTCGTGGATTCGGCGGTGTCCTGGACGCGCAGAATGGACGAGCTCTCGCGGCTGCGCCACGATCTCCGCGCCCGGCTGCCCGCAGCCTTCAGCGATGCCCGCAGCGTGTCGGAGTCGCTCGAGAAGGCCATCCGCCAGATGTGGCACCGGTGGTGCCAGGGACTGCCGGCCGAGAGCTTCGTGGTCGACCCATAGCACCAGGGATTCCCTGGCGGCATGCCAGCGCCAGACCATGCCGGTGCGCTCAAAAAGGAAACAGCCCCTCGCGAGGGGCTGTTTCCGTTCGCTGGATTGCTTGCGCGATCCAGCGGGTAAATCACCGTTACGACATCAACGCAGCAGCGACAGAACGGTCTGCGGCACCTGGTTGGCCTGCGCCAGGACCGAGGTACCGGCCTGCTGCAGGATCTGGGCGCGCGTCATGTTCGACACTTCCGTGGCGTAGTCGGCATCTTCGATGCGCGAACGGGCCGCGGAGAGATTGTTCACGACATTGTTCAGGTTGTTGATGGTCGATTCCAGGCGGTTCTGGACCGCGCCGAGCTCGCCACGCAGCTTGTCCAGCATGGTGAACGCCTTGTCCAGCGTGGACAGCGGATCTTCCGTCTTGCTGCCCTTGCTGGTGGTTTCGGTCGTCAGTTGGCCGGAAGCGCTGACATAGGCCGTGGCGCCGCTCTTGGAGGCATACTTGCCGGCCGTGGCGCTGTTGTCGCCCGTGACGGTCACAACGCCCGTGTCGATATCGACGGCATAGTTGGTATCGAACGAACTGATATCGGTCAGTTCGCCGGCGTGGTCCACATACGTGTTGTTCGCCTCCGTTTCGCCGCCCGTGAAGTCGACCTGGTAGCTCGTGATCCCGGAGCCCAGCGTCACGCTGGAGTCCTCTGCGGAGTCTGCCAGGGCATTCTTGACCTGGTCGGCGGTCGCGGTCGCGGTATAGGACAGCGTGTCCGAGCCTTCGGCGGCATAGGTCGTGCCGCCGATGCTGACCGAGGCCTCGTCGGCGTTGGCGCCGGCCACGGCCAGCAGGACATCTTCCAGCGTCGCCTGGGCGGCCGAACCGGTCGAGTCGTTGGTGGTGAGTTCGCCGTCGGTGGTCAGATAGGCCTTGTTGCCGTCGATCGTAACGTTGCCGGCGCTATCCACCTGGAAATTGGCCTTGGCGCCATCCTGGAACTCATAGGTGCCCGACACCGAACCGGTGCTCGGCAGGATGTCGTCGGCCAGGTCGCCGAAGTCCGCCGCCGCGGTGCCTTCGACCTTCTTGTCGTAGGTGAATGAATCGGTGTCGGCGTGATAGGTGTACTCGACATCGTCGGCCGTGCCGGCGGAGGCGCCGCCGACGAGGATCTTGTTGCCGTCCTTCAACTGGCCGAAGACCTGGTCGATCGAGGCGGCTTCGAATGTCGTGGAGACGGTGTAGGTGCCGTCGCCGTTGTCCGAGCCGTCGGCGGCCAGGATGTCGGTCACGGTGGCGCCGCGGTTCGTGGTCACGCCGCTGCCGTTGACATTGAAACCGTCCAGGCCCAGCGTCTTGACGCTGATCTCGGACAGGTTGACGGTGATCGTTTCGCCGTCGTTGGCGCCGACCTGGAGAACCAGCGGCTGGGTCTTGTCGGACAGGACCTTGACGCCGTTGAAGTCGGTTTGCTGGCTGATCCGGTCGATGTCGGACAGGCGCTGGTTGATTTCGTCCTGGATCGAGTTCAACTGGTCCTGCGAGTACGAGCCGTTGGCGGCCTGCAGGCTCAGTTCGCGGATACGTTGCAGGTGGGTATTGATTTCACCGGTGGCGCCTTCGGTCGTCTGCGCGATCGAGATGCCGTCGTTGGCGTTGCGGGCAGCCTGGGTCAGGCCGCGCACGTTGGCGGTGAAGCGGTTGGCGATGGCCATGCCGGCGGCATCGTCCTTGGCGCTGTTGATGCGCAGGCCGGACGACAGACGCTCGATGGCGGTGCCCAGGGCGGACTGGGACTTGTTCAGGTTGTTTTGCGCAACCAGCGACAAGTAGTTGGTGTTGATCACTGCAGCCATGGATAGCTCCCAAGAGAGAAAGGCTTCTTCAAACCGGGCAGCGGGGCCGCCCAAAGTAACGGGAGGATCCGCCGGCTGGAGGCTTCGCGGATCGCCCCGTCAGCCGGATAACGACTGGGATCCCGAGGGCTTTAGGGGCGGGGACCAAAAAGTGCGGCGGTAATGAAAGCGGTGGCCGCCGGAAGCCGGGGAAATAGGGATGCCCGGGCTAGGCGTCGCCGGCCTCGGCGACGATGGCAATGATCGCGTCGACGGTTTCCAGCGCCAGGCCCGGATACATGGGCAGGCAGATCACCGCCTCCGCCACGCGGGCCGCCACCGGCAGCCGGTCGCGGGCGGCGGAAGGCAGCCCGCGGTACATGGGGAAATCGCTGATCAGCGGATAGAAGTAGCGCCGGGCATGGATCTCGTGCGCGCGCAGGCGCTGGTAGAGGGCGTCCCGCGACAGAGGGTACCCCGCGCCGACGAAGATGGGGAAATAGGCGTGGTTGCGCCGGACGGCGGGATCCACAGGCAGGACCGAAATCCCGGCGATTCCCGCCAGTCCCTGCCGGTACCGGGCATCGATGCGGCCACGCTTCTCCAGCGCCTGGTCGATGTCGCGCAACTGGAGCAGGCCGAAGGCCGAGTTGATCTCGCTCATCTTGCCGTTGATGCCCGGCGCGACTACCGTGACCTCGTCGACGAAGCCGAAATTCTTCAGGTGGTCGACCCGCTGCTTGACGCGGGCGTCGGGGGAAATGATCGCGCCGCCTTCGAAGGTATTGAAAACCTTGGTGGCATGCAGGCTGAGCACCGACAGGTCGCCGTGGTTGAGCACGCTTTCCCCGTGCCGCCGCACGCCGAAGGCGTGCGCGGCGTCGTAGATCACCTTCAGGCCGTACATGTCGGCGATGCGCTGGATCCGCTCCAGGTCGCAGGGCGTGCCGTAGCAATGCACCGGGAGAATGGCCGTGGTTTGCGGCGTGATGGCCGCTTCTATCCTGTCGGGGTCGAGATTGAGCGTGGCCGGGTCGATGTCGACGAAGACCGGCTGGATGCCGTTCCACAGCAGGGAATGGGCCGTGGCGACGAAGGAATAGGGAGTGGTGATGACCTCGCCCGTGACCCTGAGCGTCTGCAGGGCGGTGATCAGCGCCAGCGTGCCGTTGGCGAACAGCGAAATGTGGCGTACGCCCAGGTATTCGCACAGGGCCGTTTCGAGTCGCCGGTGGAAGGGCCCGCCGTTGGTCAGGATCTTGTTGTCCCAGATTTGTTCCAGATAGGGAATGAAGTCTTCCAGCGGGGGCAGGGCGGGCTGGGTGACGTGGATCCTGCCGCGCGGCGCGTGCCTGCCTGTCGTGTCCGGCATGGCCGGGGCGGCGCCTTCGTCCGGGGCGTCGATACGCGTTTCTGTAACGTAAGTGTCCATGGCGGGTCGGCGGGAAGGTAAGAGGGCGTCACATGACGTGATGCAGGAGCGCCGGCTCGGGCAATTCCACCCATGCCTGCCTGTGCAGGTGCGCCCGCAGCCTGGCCGTGGCCTGGGTCCGCAACTGGCAGACGCGGCCTTCGGTCACGCCCATGACGGCGCCGATTTCCTTCAGGTTCAGTCCCTGTTCGTAGTACAGCGACAGCAGCAGCTTTTCCCGCTCGGGCAATTCGCCGATCGCCTCGACCAGCGCGCCGCGCAGGTCCCCTGCCAGCAGGCGGGACAACGGCTCGGTGGCCGCGCTCGACGAGGCGCCGCTGCGGTCGTGCCAGTCGGACTCGCCTTCCGAGTCATTGCCGAAATCCTCGTAATGCACGATCTGCGTGCCTTGCGCGTCGCACAGCAATTCGCGGTATTCCGGCAGCGACAGCTCCATGGCCTGGGCGATCTCGGATTCCTGCGGCGCGCGTCCCAGGCTTTGTTCGAGCGACTGGACCGCCTGCTCGATGCGCCGCGCCTTGCTGCGCACGCTGCGCGGCAGCCAATCCTGACTGCGCAATTCGTCGAGCATGGCGCCCCGTATGCGGGCCGTGGCGTAGGTTTCGAACTGGGCGTCCGGCATCTCGCGATAGCGGCGCGCGGCGTCCAGCAGGCCGATCATGCCCGCCTGCATCAGGTCGTCGAGCTCGACACTGGCGGGCAGGCGGGCTACGAGTTGCAGGGCCAGCCGGCGCACCAGGGGGGTGTGCTGTCCGACCAGCCGGTCTTCGTCGTTTGGCATGCGGCGGGCGATGGAGGGAATTCCCGTGGATTGTCGTCCCCGGTCTCCGGCACGCATCGGGCGAGCATGCCCCTTTTCAGGTCGCTGTTTGCCGGTTTGACCGGCTGTTGTCCCATTAATCTGCGCTGATCGTAATTAAAGGTATATCTTTTTTGCAAGAACGTGGTAAATCAAACATTTTCTGTCATAAATCCAGGAGAAAATGACATTTCTTGTGGTACATTGAATCAAAGTTGCGAGTATTCGATACATTGTGAATTTTTATTTCACCATGTAGCTTGGGCCGAAGGGAACAGGGGGGTCGGTCCGGGTTGAAACTTGCCCCCGCAAAGAGGAGTTGGCAGTGAAACTGGCTGAGAATTCTTTGCTCGGAGACATCCGGGAAGTCAACCTTTCGTATTTGCTGCTGGCGCAGCGCATGTTGCGCGATGACTATTCCGCCGCGGTGTTCCGCCTGGGATTCAGCAACGAAGTCGCCGATATCCTGATGCGGCTGTCGCCCGCGCAGTTGGTGAAGCTGGCCGGATCCAGCTCGCTGATCTGCCGCTTCCGTTTCGACGACTACAACCTGCTCGCCGCGCTGACCCATGATGTGCTGGGCGGCACCCTGCAGCAGGCGCATGCCACCATACTGCTCGCCAAGCAGCCCGTCGAAGAGATGGGCTGACCCGCTGCGGCGCGCGTATCCTCATGGCCACCAAAAGTGTTACCAAAGAAGCTGACGAAATCCTGCTCGCCAGCACCATGATCGGCCTCGGCGCCAGGTTGCAGGTGCTGGAGGCCGAAACCGGCCTGAGCCACGACAGGCTGGCAAGGCTGTACCGCGAATTGCGGGGCTGCTCGCCGCCCAAGGGAATGCTGCCCTTTTCGGTCGACTGGTTCATGACCTGGCTGCCGAACATCCATTCTTCGCTGTTCTACAACGTCTACAAATTCCTGGTCGAAAACACGCCCAGTCAGGGGGTCCGCGCCATCATCGACGCCTACCGCCTGTACCTGGAGCACGCGCCGGTCGACAACCGCGCAGACAGTCCGGGGCCGGTGCTGAGCTTCACCCGGGCCTGGATGCTGGTGCGTTTCTTCGACGGCGGCATGCTGCAACTGTCCGAATGCAGCCAGTGCGGCGGCCGCTTCATCGCCCATGCGCACGATCCGCAGACCGACTTCGTCTGCGCCATCTGCCGCCCGCCGCCCCGGGCGGGCAAGACCCGCGCCGCGGCCAAGGAACGGGCCACGCGCCAGGCCTCCGCGGCCCGCGCCGCGTCGCGGGCCGGCCCCTGACCGATAAAAAGCCGAGCAGCCCCCGAAAATCCCCTCTGACCCCTGTTTTTGCGCCGCGGCGGACAAGGGATCATGGAGGGCGGTCAGCGGAAACAATTTTGGCAGAGGCCAGGCGTGTTAATTCTCATCGGATATCTCGTTGTCATAGGGTCGGTCATCGGCAGCTACGTCTCCATGGGCGGACACCTCGGCGTGCTGTATCAGCCGTTCGAGCTGCTCCTGATCGGCGGCGCGGCGATCGGTGCGTTCCTGGCGGGCAATAGCCGCAAATCGATCCTGCTGGTGGGCCAGGCCATTCCCCATGTCATTCGCAGCGCTCCCTATGGCAGGGAGGTCTACATGGAACTCATGGCGCTGCTGTACGTCCTGCTGAACAAGGCCCGCAGGGAAGGGCTGATGTCCATCGAGACCCACATCGAAGAGCCCGATTCCAGCCCCATCTTCAACGAGTATCCGCGCATCACCCGGGACCAGAAGCTCATGGAGTTCATCACGGACTACCTGCGCATCATGATCAGCGGCAATATGAGTCCGTTCGAGATCGAAACGCTCATGGACGAGGAAATCGAAACCTATCGCCACGAGCGGGACATGCCGGCGCACATGCTGCGCAACGTGGCCGACGGCCTGCCGGCGTTCGGCATCGTCGCGGCCGTGCTGGGCGTGATCAAGGCCCTGGCGGCCGTGGACCAGCCGCCCGCGATCCTGGGCGACCTGATCTCCAAGGCCATGGTGGGAACCTTCCTCGGCGTGCTGCTGGCCTACGGCTTCGTCTCTCCCCTGGCGTCCCGCGTGGAGCGCCGCACGGCCGAGTCGATCAAGATCCTGGAGTGCATCAAGACCACGCTGCTGGCCAGCATGAACGGCTATCCGCCGCAGTTGGCGGTCGAGTTCGGGCGCAAAGTCCTGTTCTCCATGATCCGGCCTTCGTTCACCGAACTCGAGGAGCACGTCCGGCAGACCAAGAGCCAGGCCGGCGGGGCCTGACGGGGACGGGCCATGAGCGCGCGCAATACGCATCGGGTGGTGGTGCGCCGCAAGCGCGGCCATGCGCAGAGCCACCACGGAGGGAGCTGGAAGATCGCCTACGCCGACTTCGTGACGGCCATGATGGCTTTCTTCCTGGTCATGTGGCTGATCAACATCGTGCCGCGCGAAGACCTGAAGGGCATCGCCGATTTCTTCCGCATGCCGCTGTCGGTCGCCATGAACGGCGGGCCGCAGATCAGCAACAGTTCCAGTCCCATCAAGGGCGGCGGCAACGACGTGGTGCGCGACGTCGGCGAAGTGCGCCGCGCCGAAGGCATCCGCCTCCAGGCCCAGACCGAGGCCGACCGGCGCGACGCCCAGGGACTGGAGCGCCTGAAGAACCGGCTCGAGAACCTGATCGAGCACAACCCGGTCCTGAAGAACTTCAAGCCGCAACTGCTGATCGACATGACGACGGAGGGCCTGCGCATCCAGATCGTCGACAACCAGAATCGCCCCATGTTCGCCACGGGCCGCGCCGAGGTCCAGCCCTACATGCGCGACATCCTGCGCGAGCTCGGCCCGGCGCTCAACGAACTGCCCAACCGCGTCAGCATCGCCGGCCACACCGACGCCGTGCAGTACGCGCAGGGCGAACGGGCCTACAGCAACTGGGAGCTGTCGGCCGACCGCGCCAACGCCTCGCGCCAGGAACTGGTCGCCGGCGGCATGAGCGAAGGCAAGGTCATGCGGATCATGGGCCTGGCTTCCAGCATGAGCCTGGTTAAAGACGATCCGTATGCTGCCGTTAACCGCCGTATCAGTCTGGTGGTGCTCAACCGGCGCACGCAGGAGCGCATCGAGCGCGAGAACGCGGCCGCCTCCAGCGTCGGCGTGAACGGGGGCCGAGACGTGGTCGACGCCGTGCGCGCCGCCGGCCAGGACGACGCCTCGGCTCCGCAGCAGCCGGCGCCCAGGCCATCGGAAAGGACAAGATAACCATGAGCGCGACGATACTGGTTGCCGACGATTCGGCCACGATACGCATGATCGTTCAGGCGGCGCTGACACAGGCCGGCTGGCGTGTCCTGGCGGCCGTCGACGGCCGCGCCGCGCTGTCGCTGGCCGAGCGCGAGCCGGTGGATCTCGTCGTCAGCGACTGGAACATGCCGGTCATGGGTGGACTGGAATTCATCCGCACCCTGCGCGCCAGTTCCCGGTACGCCGCCGCGCCCATCCTGGTCCTGACGACCGAGGACGATGTGGGCAGCAAGAATGCCGCCCGCCAACTGGGCGTCAGCGGCTGGGTGCACAAGCCGGTCGACCCGGAGCTCCTGGTCGACATGGCCGCCGAACTGCTCGGGCAGGCCGCTCCGCCGCCGGGCACGGAGGCGCTATGAGTTCAGGGCTCGATCTCAGCCAGTTCTACGAAACCTTTTTCGACGAGGCCGACGAGCTGCTGGCCGAAATGGAGCAGTTGCTGCTCGACACCGATGCCGGATCGCCCGACATCGAGCAGCTCAATGCCATCTTCCGCGCGGCCCATTCGATCAAGGGCGGCGCGGCGACTTTCGGCTGCTTCGGCCAACTGGCCGAGACGACCCACTTGCTGGAAAACCTGCTCGATGCGATACGGCGCGGCGAAATGGCGCTGCGCACCGACATGATCGACACTTTTCTGAAAACCAAAGACGTGCTCAAAGGCCAATTGGACGCCTATCGGGCGGGCGAAGAGCCCGACGCCGGGGCGTATGAACGGATCTGCGGAGTGCTCAGGCAGCTCGCGCTGGAGCAGCAGTCGGGGTCGCGGGCCGGGGCCGAGCCGGTTTCCGCCGCCGCGCCTGCGTCCGCCGAACCCGCGCCGGAGCCCGCGGCTGCCGGACCGCAGGGCGCCAAGCCGGCGGCGCCGTCCCTGTGCGTGCGCATCGTCCGGGTCAACGCCAAGGATGCCCAATCGCTGGCCGAGGAAATTGGCAACCTGGGGCGCGTCCTGCATACCGAATCCGCCTCGGATTCCCTGGCGGTGTGGGTCGAGACGACCTGCGCCGAGGGCGATATCGAGGCCGTGTGCGGCTTCATCGTCAACGATGACCAGATCTCCATCGCGCGCGAAGCGCCGCCGGTCGCGGCCGCGCCGGCCATGAACGGCGCGGCCGCGACCGGCGGCGTCGAGGATTTCGCCGAGGCGGTGGCCGGGTTCGCCGCCGCGCCCGCGCCCATCGAGCCGCCGGCCGGCGCCGGGCCCGCCGCCCCGGCCGGGACATCAGCCGCGGCGCCGCCGGCGGGCCGCGCCGCCCGCGCCGCGCCGGTGGAAAAAGACAAGGAGTCGACGTCGATCCGCGTCGGCGTCGAGAAAGTCGACCAGATCATCAATCTGGTGGGCGAACTGGTCATTACCCAGGCCATGCTGGCCCAGACCGCCTCGACGCTGGACCCGGTGCTGCACGACCGCCTGCTCAACGGCATGGAACAGCTCGAACGCAATGCCCGCGATCTCCAGGAAGCGGTCATGTCGGTGCGGATGATGCCCATGGACTACGTGTTCAGCCGCTTTCCGCGGGTGGTGCGGGACATCGCCGGCAAGATGGGCAAGCAGATCGAGCTGCAGACCTACGGCCGCGCGACGGAACTGGACAAGAGCCTGATCGAGCGGATCATCGACCCGCTGACCCATCTCGTGCGCAACAGCCTGGACCACGGCATCGAGACGCCCGAGAAGCGAGCGGCGGCGGGCAAGGATCCCGTGGGGCAACTGGTGCTCTCGGCGCAGCACAACGGCGGCAATATCGTCATCGAAGTGAGCGACGACGGCTCCGGGCTGGATCGCGAGCGCATCCTGCGCAAGGCCCTGCAGCAGGGGATCCCGGTCAGCGAGAACGCCGGCGACGAGGAAATCTGGCAACTGATTTTCGCGCCCGGCTTTTCCACCGCCGAGCAGATCACCGATATTTCGGGCCGCGGCGTGGGCATGGACGTGGTGCGCCGGAATATCCAGGACATGGGCGGGCATGTCCAGCTATCCTCCCGTCCCGGAGCAGGCACCACCACGCGCATCGTCCTGCCTCTCACCCTGGCCATTCTCGACGGCATGTCGGTGAGGGTCGGCGCGGAAACATTCATCCTGCCGCTGAACCACGTCACGGAATCCCTGCAGCCCAACCTGGACCAGATCCATTCGGTGGCGGGCAATGAGCGGGTCATGCACGTGCGGGGCGAGTACCTGCCGCTGGTGGAATTGCATCGGGTGTTCTCGGTGGGCGGCGCGCAGGCCGATCCCACCCAGTCCATCGCCGTCATCATGCAGGCCGAGGACCGCCGCTTCGCGTTGATGGTCGATCACCTGATCGGGCAGCACCAGGTCGTGGTCAAGAACCTCGAATCCAATTACCGCAAGGTCCCCGGCATCTCGGCGGCGACCATCCTGGGCGACGGCAGCGTGGCCCTGATCGTCGACGTCTTCGCGCTGGCGCGGGCCAACCGGGAAAAATGGTCGCAGCCCGAAGCGATACTGAATTGACGGAGAGCGATATGGCAACCAAACCTCAAGCCACCGCCGGGCGCGCCGAGGACGTCGGCAGCGAATTCCTGGTGTTCACCCTGGGCGAAGAAGAGTACGGCATCGACATTCTCAAGGTCCAGGAGATCCGCGGCTATGACGCCGGCGGGGTGACCCGCATCGCCAACGTGCCGCCCTTCATCAAGGGTGTGACCAACCTGCGCGGCATCATCGTGCCGATCGTCGACCTGCGCATCAAGTTCAACCTGGGCAGCGTCGAATACAACGAGCAGACCGTCGTCATCATCCTGAACCTGGACCGGCGCGTGGTGGGCATCGTGGTCGACGGCGTCTCCGACGTGCTGATGCTGGGCGCCGCGCAGATCCGCCCGGCGCCCGAGTTCGGCGCGACGCTCTCGACGGAATACCTGACCGGGCTCGGCACGGTGGATGACCGCATGCTGATCCTGGTGGACATCGAAAGACTCATGACCAGCGACGAAATGGCGCTGGTCGAGCGTGTGGCGGCCTGACGCCGCCGATGCCGGGACATAGGCCTGTCGGTGGCAACGGGGACGACCGCGGCGGTGCCGGCATTCGCCGCCGAGCGCCAGTTCGATTTCCGCGACGCCGATTTCTCGCGCGTGCGCCGCATGATCCATGCGCGCGCCGGCATTTCGCTGGGCGAGCATAAGCGCGAAATGGTCTACAGCCGGCTGGCCCGCCGGTTACGCACCCTGGGCCGGCAGGACTTCTCGAGCTACCTGGATGACCTCGAAGACCGGCCCGACGACGGGGAATGGCAGAACTTCGTCAACGCGCTCACCACCAATCTGACGGCCTTCTTCCGGGAGCCGCATCATTTCCCCGTCCTCGCCGACCACGTCCGCGCGCGCCCGATGCCGGTCTCGGTATGGTGCTGCGCGGCCTCGACCGGCGAGGAGCCTTATTCCATAGCCATCACCCTGGCCGAAGCCCTGGGCCAGCGCGCGACCGCGACCAGCGTGCTGGCCACGGACATCGATACCCAGGTGCTGGAGCGCGCGCAGGCCGCGGTCTATCCGTTCGAGCGGGTCCAGAAGCTCGCGGACGGGCGGCTCAAGCGGTTTTTCCTGAAAGGCAAGGGCGATTTCTCGGGCCATGTACGGGTGCGGCCGGAGATCGCCGAGCGCGTGCGGTTCGCGACCCTCAACCTGCTGGCTCCCCAGTGGGATGTGGAAGAGCGGTTCGACGCCATTTTCTGCCGCAACGTGATGATCTATTTCGACAAACCCACCCAGGCGCGCATTCTCCGGCGCTTCGTGCCGCTGCTCAAGCCGGGCGGCCTGCTGTTCGCCGGCCATTCGGAAAACTTCACCTATATCAGCCGGGATTTCCGCCTGCGCGGGCAGACCGTCTACGAATGCGCGACTCGACCATGATCCTTCATCCAATTTGCGGGGACGCGCCCGCCGGAGCGCCCGCATGAGCCGGAAAGTACGCGTGCTGTGCGTGGACGATTCCGCCCTGGTGCGGGGCCTGATGACCGAGATCATCAACGGCCACGACGACATGGAGGTGATCGCCACCGCGCCCGACCCGCTGGTCGCGCGCGACCTGATCAAGCAGCACAATCCGGACGTGCTCACCCTGGATGTCGAAATGCCGCGGATGGATGGCCTGGATTTCCTGGAAAAGCTCATGCGGCTGCGGCCCATGCCGGTGCTGATGGTGTCGTCGCTGACCGAACGAGGGTCCGAGATCACGCTGCGGGCGCTGGAACTGGGCGCGGTCGATTTCGTGACCAAGCCCAAGCTGGGCATACGCGACGGCCTGCTCGAGTACAGCGAACTGATCGCCGACAAGATCCGCGCCGCTTCGGCCGCCCGGCTCAGGGCGCCGAGTCCGGCCGCGCCGCCGCGCCCGCTGCGCAACCCCTTGTCCAGCACCGAGAAACTGGTGATCGTGGGCGCTTCCACCGGGGGCACCGAGGCGATCCGCGAGGTGCTGCGGCCCTTGCCCCCCGACAGTCCCGCGATCCTGATCACGCAGCACATGCCGGCGGGATTCACCCGGTCGTTCGCGCAGCGGCTCGACTCCTTGTGCAGCGTCACGGTGCGCGAGGCTTCCCACGGCGAGCGGGTGCTGCCGGGGCATGTCTACCTGGCGCCGGGCGGCGACATGCACATGAAACTGGGGCGCAGCGGAGCGAACTACGTGATCGGGCTGGAGCCGGGCGACCCGGTCAACCGCCATCGGCCATCGGTCGATGTGCTGTTTTTCTCGGCGGCGGAGGCGGCCGGCAAGAACGCAATCGGAGTGATCCTGACCGGCATGGGCAAGGACGGGGCGGCAGGGTTGCTGGCCATGAAGCGGGCCGGCGCGCAGACGATCGCCCAGGACGAGGCCAGTTGCGTGGTGTTCGGGATGCCGCGCGAGGCGATCGCCCTGGGCGGCGCCGACGAAGTGGCGCCATTGTGGCAGATCAGTGAACGCATTCTGGCGCGCCTGGGCGAACGGGCGCACCGAGTCTAGCGCGATACGGGCGCGTCGAACCGATTTTTACTGGAGTACGAGATGGTAGACAAGGGTATCAAGATTCTGGTGGTGGACGACTTCCCCACCATGCGGCGCATCGTGCGCAACCTGCTCAAGGAACTGGGATTCGAGAATGTCGACGAGGCCGAGGACGGCATGATGGCGCTGGAAAAGCTGCGTACCGGCGGCTTCCAGTTCGTCGTGTCGGACTGGAACATGCCCAACCTGGACGGACTGTCCATGCTGCAGCAGATCCGCGCCGACGCCGCGCTGGCCAAGCTGCCCGTCCTGATGGTGACGGCCGAGGCCAAGAAAGAGAACATTGTGGCCGCCGCCCAGGCGGGCGCCAACGGCTATGTCGTCAAACCCTTCACCGCCGCCACCCTCGAAGAGAAGCTGAACAAGATTTTCGAGAAGCTCGGCCAATAAACGAGTAGAAGGCTAGCGCATCATGACTGCCCAGCAAGATTCCTCGGCGCCGCGCGAAAGCGATCCCGGCGACCTGATCCAGCGCATCGCGCAACTCACCCGCATGCTGCGCGACAGCATGCGCGAACTCGGGCTGGACCAGGCGATCAAGGACGCCGCCCAGGCGATCCCGGACGCGCGCGACCGCCTGCGATACGTGGCCCAGATGACCGAGCAGGCCGCGCACCGCGTGCTGAACGCCACGGAGGCCGCGCGTCCCTACCAGGAAGCCATGCAGCGCGACGCGCTGGCGCTGGACGCGCGCTGGCAGCAATGGTTCGACCGGCCGCTGGAATTGCCCGAAGCCCGCGAACTGGTGCGCGATACCCGCAGCTTCCTGCAGGACGTGCCGCGCCAGACGCAGTCGACCCAGGCCGAGCTCATGGAAATCATGATGGCGCAGGATTTCCAGGACCTGACCGGCCAGGTCATCATGCGGATGATGGACGTGGTCGGCGCCATCGAGCGCGAACTGCTGCAGGTGCTGCTGGACAGCGTGCCCCAGGAAAAGCGGGACGAGGCCAACAGCCTGCTGAACGGCCCGCAGGTCAGCCCCCAGGGCAAGGCCGATATCGTCACCAGCCAGGACCAGGTGGACGATCTGCTGGCCAGCCTCGGTTTCTGACGGCCGGCGGCCGGGGAAGCGGCCGCCGGCATTGCCGGCGCGACGGAAGGCGGATCGCCGCGCATGGGGTCCCGAATAGGCGGCAAACTTCCCCTTTTCTTCGTCGATCGTGCCCTTGCCCGGCCTTCTAGAATGCCGTGCGGGCGAGGTGCGTCCGCGGCCGGTGCCCGATTCCGGACAGGTTCGCCGGCGTTGGCCGGCTCTCCCGTCATCCGCGCCAAGACCCGAACGAACGCCGTACCCGCATGGCCGACGATAGCGATCTCGAAAAAACCGAACCTGCCTCGCAGCGGCGCCTGGAGAAGGCCAGGGAAGAAGGCCAGGTGCCGCGTTCGCGGGAGCTGGCCACATTCCTGATGCTCGCCACCGGCACGGCCGCGCTCTGGATCGGCGGCCAGGCCTTTTATCGCAGCCTGAGCGGCGTGCTGCGCCACGGGCTCGGGTTCGACCGCGAGACCGCCCACGATTCCACCGTCATGGTGACGCAGGCCGCTCATGGGGCGCTGCATGCGCTGCTGTCCCTGGTGCCGCTGTTCGGAATACTGGCCGGGGTGGCGTTGCTGGCGTCGGTGGCGCTGGGCGGCCTGGTGGTTTCGACCAAGCCCCTGCAGCCAGATTTCGCGCGCCTGAGTCCACTCAAGGGCCTGGGCCGCATGTTCTCGGCCAATGCCCTGGTGGAGCTGCTCAAGACGATTGCCAAGGCCCTGCTGGTGGGAGGCGTGGCGTCCTGGGTGATCTGGAGTTCCCGCGAACGGATGATGGGGCTGATGCAGGCGCCGTCGCCGGCCGCGTTGATCGAGGCGCTGTCGCTGGTGGCGCGCTGCTGCGCGCTGATCATCGGTTCGCTGCTGGTCGTGGTGCTGATCGATGCGCCGTGGCAGATCTGGAGCCATCTCCGGAAGCTGCGCATGTCCAAGGAAGACGTCCGCCAGGAACACAAGGAAAGCGAGGGGGATCCCCACGTCAAGGCCCGCATCCGCCAGCAGCAGCGCGCCATGGCCCGCCGCCGCATGATGGCGGCGGTGCCGGCCGCCGACGTGGTGGTGACCAATCCCAGCCATTATGCCGTGGCGCTCAAGTACCGGGAGGACGCGATGACCGCGCCGACCCTGGTGGCCAAGGGGACCGGCCTGATCGCGGCCCGCATCCGGCAACTGGCGGCCGAGAACCGCGTGCCTGTCCTGGAAGCGCCGCCGCTGGCGCGGGCGCTGCATCATCATGTGGAGCTCGGCCAGGAAATCCCGGCCGTGCTGTATACCGCGGTCGCCGAAGTGCTGGCCTGGGTGTTCCAGCTCCGTGCCTGGAGCACGGGACGCGGCCGCGAGCCGCAGCGGCCCAGGCACCTGCCCGTGCCGCCCGCGCTGGATCCGCAGGCCGCCTCCATGCGGAGGACGACGGCATGACCGGCCGCGCACGCATGCGGCGCGGCGCTCGCGGCGAGCGCGCGCGGCAGGGGGCATGCCGGTGAGCGCGCTGCTGGCCATGTTCCGCAACGGCGGCGCGCAGCAGGTCAGGCTGCTGGCGGGGCCCGTGCTGATCGTCATGGTGCTGTCCATGATGATCCTGCCCTTGCCGCCGTTTCTGCTGGACCTGCTGTTCACCTTCAATATTTCCCTGGCGGTGATGATCCTGCTGGTGGCGATGTTCACCAAGAAACCGCTGGATTTCTCCGCCTTCCCCGCGGTCCTGCTGTTCGCGACGTTGCTGCGCCTGGCCCTGAACGTGGCGTCCACGCGGGTCGTGCTGCTCAACGGCCACAAGGGTCCGGATGCGGCCGGCCATGTGATCGAGGCTTTCGGCCATTTCCTGGTGGGCGGCAATTTCGCGGTCGGCATCGTGGTGTTCATCATCCTGGTGATCATCAACTTCGTCGTCATCACCAAGGGCGCGGGGCGTATCGCCGAGGTCGGCGCGCGCTTCACCCTGGACGCCATGCCCGGCAAGCAGATGGCGATCGACGCCGACCTGAACGCCGGCCTGATCGGCGAGGAAGAGGCGCGCAAGCGGCGCCGGGAAGTGGCGCAGGAATCCGAGTTCTACGGCTCCATGGACGGCGCGAGCAAATTCGTGCGCGGCGACGCCGTCGCCGGGCTGCTCATCATGGCCATCAATGTCATCGGCGGCCTGATCGCCGGGGTCGCCCAGCACGATATGAGCTTTTCCGACGCGGGGCGCACGTACACGCTGCTGACCATCGGCGACGGCCTGGTGGCGCAGATCCCCGCGCTGGTCATCTCCACCGCGGCGGGCGTGGTGGTGTCGCGCGTGGCCACCGAAGAGGACGTCGGCCAGCAGATGGTGGGCCAGTTGTTCTCGAATCCCAACGTCCTGTTCATCACGGCCGGGATCCTGGGCCTGATGGGCCTGATTCCCAACATGCCCCACGTGGCCTTCCTGCTGCTCGCCGGCGTCCTGGGCGGCGGCGGCTACCTGCTCATGGCGCAGCAGAGGGCGCAGCGGGCCAGCCAGGCCGAGGCGCCGGCCCAGGCGCAGGCCGCGGCCGAGGCGGCGGCCGCCGAAGCCAGTTGGGACGACGTGGCCATGGTCGACCCGCTGGGCCTGGAAGTGGGCTACCGCCTGATCCCGCTGGTCGACCATGCACAGAACGGCGAGCTGTTGCACCGCATCCGCAGCCTGCGCAAGAAGTTCGCGCAGGACGTCGGCTTCCTGCCACCGGTCGTCCATATCCGGGACAACCTGGAACTCAAGCCGAACGATTACCGCATCCTGCTGTCCGGCGTGGAGATCGGGCGCGGCCAGGCGACGCCGGGGCAATGGCTGGCGATCGATCCGGGCGGCGTGACCCTGCAACTGCCGGGCACGGCCACGACCGATCCGGCCTTCGGCCTGCCGGCGGTCTGGATCGACGCCGCCTTGCGCGACCAGGCGCAGGTGGCCGGCTACACGGTGGTGGATGCCGGCACCGTGGTCGCCACGCACCTGAACCATCTGATGCACAGCCATGGCGCCGGCCTGCTGGGCCGCCAGGAGGTCCAGCAGTTGCTCGACCGGATCGGCCGCGAGGCGCCCAAGCTGGTCGAAGGCCTGGTGCCGGGCATCATTTCCCTGACGATGCTGCAGAAGGTGCTGCAAGGCCTGCTGGAAGAGGACGTGCCGATCCGCGATATGCGGACCATCATCGATACGCTGGCCGAGCACGTGCCGCGCCTGAACACCGCGTCGGCCGCCGCCGGCGGCCCCGACGCCCAGGATCTGATCGCGCTGGTGCGCCGCGCGCTGGGACGCGCCATCACCCAGCAATGGTTCCCGGGCGAGGGCGAATTGCGGGTGATCGGACTCGACGCCAAGCTGGAGCGGGTGCTCATGCAGGCGCTGTCGACCAGCGGCGCCCTGGAGCCGGGCCTGGCCGAGACCATGCTGCGCGAAGCCCGCGCGGCGGTCGCCCGCCAGGAAGCCGCGGGCGACTCCCCGGTATTGCTGGTTTCGCCGCCATTGCGGGCGCCGCTGGCGCGCTTCCTGCGCCATCACCTGCCGCAGATGGGGGTGCTGTCCAACGCGGAAATCCCTGACGAGCGCATCGTCAAGGCGACCGCGACGATAGGTGGAAACGGATCATGAACATAAGGAAATTCGTCGGCAGCACCAACCGCGAGGTCATGCGACAGGTGCGCATGGCCCTGGGCCCGGATGCCCTCATCGTGTCGAGCCGGCAGACCGCCGACGGCCTGGAAGTCATGGCGACCGACCCTTCGGCGCTGGACGAGCGGGGCCTGCCCGCCGGCACGGGCGCCGCGGTGCAGGCCCAGGGCGGCGCCGGCCCGGCATCGGCCGCCGTCGCCGGTTTGCCGGGCGACGTCATGGGCGCCATCGATGCCTTGCGCGGCGCGCTGGAAACACGCATCGACGGCTTGCTGTGGGGCAAGAGCCTGCGTCGCGCGCCGGTCGGCGTATCGCTGTTCCGGACGCTGATGAGCGCGGGCTTCAGCACGGCGCTGGTGCGGGCCATGCTCGAACGGCTGCCGGACGGGCTGGATCACGAGGCGGCGCTGCAATGGGCGCGCAACGAACTGACGAGCCACCTGCCGGTGCTGCGCCACGAGGACGACCTGCTGGGCAGCGGCGGCGTCTATGCCCTGGTCGGGCCGACCGGCGCGGGCAAGACCACGACGATCGCCAAGCTGGCGGCCCGCTGCATCGTGCGCGAAGGCGTCGGCGGCGTGGCGATGCTGACCACCGATACCTACCGGATCGGCGCGCACGAGCAATTGCAGATCTACGGCCGCCTGATGGGCGTGCCGGTCTATTCGGTGCGCGACGTCGGGGAATTGCGGCGCATACTGAACGAGGTCAAGGACCGCCGGATCGTGCTGATCGACAACGTCGGCATCAGCCAGCGCGACCGCCACGTGGCCGAACAGGCGGCGATGCTGTGCGCCGCGGGCCGGCCGGTCAAGCGGCTGCTGGTGTTCAACGCGTCGAGCCAGGGCGATACGCTGGACGAAGTGGCGCACGCTTATCGCCACGGCGGCGGCGAAGATGTCGTGGGCTGCATCGTCACCAAGACCGACGAAGCGACCCATATCGGCGCGGCATTGGATACCGCGATCCGGCACCGGCTGCCGGTGCATTACGTTTCGCACGGCCAGAAAGTCCCGGAACACCTGGTGCAGGCCAAGGCCGCCGACCTGATCGACCTGGCGCTCGCCAACACCGACGATGCGCACGCCTTGTATGCGCCCAGCGAAGCCGACCTGGCGGCGCTGTGGGCCGCGGCGGGCGGCTCGCGCGATGTCCCGCTCGACCCGCGCCGCCGGCGCCAGTTGCTGCTGGCGGTCGTGGCGCGTCCCCGTTCGGGTGCGACGCCGGCCGCCGCGCAGGAGCTGGACGCCGCCTTGAACTGGCTGGACACCGACGCCGCGTGCACGCAGGCCCGCGGCATCTGGAAGGATTACACGCAGGGCAGGCCGGCCGTCACGGCAACCGCGTTGCGGGACGGGCTGGTCGAGATGGTGCGCGAGCAGTTCCCGGCGACCTGCACGCGCTATCTGCTGGCCTCGCACGGCAAGTCTCCCTTGCAGGCCGAGGGCCTGCCAGGCAGCACGCTGGCCGCCACGCTGCTGCTGAGCGACCAGGGCAGGGCCCTGGCCGCCCCGGCCCAGCAACTGATCCTGCCGCACGGCATCGTATCGTCCTGCGAAGCGGACGCCTCCGCCAACGAGGCCGCCGACGCTCTGCTGGCGCGCGCCGGCTGGCTGGCCGCGCGGTTTTCCCAACTGCCGATGGCGCACCTGCTGGATGCCGGCACGGCCACGTTATGGCAATCGCTGTCGGATGCCGGGATTTCCTGGCTCGCACGCTGCCCGGGAGCCTTGCGGGTGATGCAGGACGAATGCGCGACCACCCTCCATGCGGTGTCCAGGACACTGAATTATTCCCTGGCGTCGGACCTCGGCGCGACCATGGGGCCCGGGCAATCCGACCCGCAGGCGGCGCCCCTGCTATGGGTTGCCGGCGCCCGTGTCGAACTGCCGCGGCGTTCGGCGCCCGCCATGTCATTGAGGCTGGTCGCCGTGCGCGGCGAGCGGCCCGGGGCTGAGACGGCAGGCAGCCAGCTATTCGGCCTGACGGCCATGCGCGAGGACGAAGTGTCGACCCCCACGCTGGCGTCCTGGCTGGTCATGCATGAACAGGCCAAGGAAAGCTTCCGCCAGATGGCCTATGCCTGGCAGTTGCTGGGCGTGGCCGACGGTCCGGACGGTCTCTTGCGGCGCGTGCTGACGGCGGGGCAGTTCGGCGTCGCGTCCTGGCAGATCGCCCACGCGCGCGGCGCGGCCGGCGTGCGGGAGCTGCTGGCGGGCATGATGGGCGGCGCCGCCCGGGTGTCGGCGCGGATGATGCCCGTGGCCATGCAGCGCCTGTTCGCGTCGCTCGAAATGGCGGACACGGCGGGCTGAAGGCCGTTCGACAGGGTCCGCGGCTCGCGCCGCGGCCCCGGCGGGCTCAGGTGGCGGCGAGCTTCTTGCCGCTGCGGATCGAGCGGGCGCGGCCCTTGGCGTCGTAGACGTTGGCGATGCCGGCGATCTCGCGCAGGAGATCCAGCGAGCGGCGGGTATGGCGCAGATGCGTGTCGATCAGCGCCCCATTGCGCAGATTCAGCTCGCGGGCACGATCCGAGAGTTCGAGCAATCGCGTCCAGGCTGCGCCGACTTCCGGGTCGGCCGCCGCGGCGAGGTCCGCGCCGCCATGCCCGGCGGGCAGGCCCAGCTCGGCCAGCAGCGCGTCGCGGCGCTCGCCCAGTTCCTGGATCCGCCGCGCGCCGGCGAGCTTGCCTTCGGTCAGCGATTGCAATTGCCCGGGGGAATGGTTTTCGGCCACGGCCAGGGCTTCGGCCTCAAGCAGGTCGGCGAATTGCGCAACCTCGGCGGCTTCCTGCCGGAGGCATTCGTGCAGACGCGAAATCGGCGCGTTCATGGTCGGAAGATCCCGTGTTACTTGAGCAGTTCCCGGGCGCTGGCGATCAGGGCGTCGGCGATCCGTTCGGGGTCGACCGTCAGTTTGCCGGCGGCGATGGCATCGCGCAGGGCGGCGACGCGCTCGACGTCGATATCGGCCGACCCGTCCTGCAGTTCCAGCAGGCGGCGCGACGTGGCGCTGAGCGCGACGTGGGCGCTGCCGGTCTGCCCCCTGGACGCCTGGGACGTCGCGGAATCCTGGCGCGGCGCCAAAGGCAGGGGCCCGAGAGAGGTCTGGGGGGTCGACGAATTGATCTTCAATGGGTTCTCCGTATGCCGGCGACCGGGACGGGCCGCCCGCACCTGCTGTAACAGGTAACGGCAGGCAGGCCCGCGACTTTAGGTCGCTCCGCGACGCCGGCTGGCATGTTATCGCTCTATAGCGGCACTTCGACCGTCCCGGCGTCCTGGACGACGCCGCTCACGACCTGGCCGGAAGCCATCCTGACCTGCACCGTGCCGCCGGGCGCGGCGTTCGCCATGGCCTCGCCTTCGCTGCTGACCATGAAGCCGGGGCCGCGGGCCAGTACACGCACCGTCTGGCCGCGCAGCACCGACCGGGCGTCGCGCAAGGTGCTCAGGCGCAGCGGGCGGCCCGCGGCGATGCGCTGGCTGGCGATGCGGCCCACGGCCTGGGCGGGGTCGACCACGGTGCCGGGCGCCAGGGCGACCAGATCGCCGTCCCGGGGGGCCAGGGCGTCGGCCCGGATGGCCTCGCCGTTGCGTATGGCATGGGCGGCCACGTAGTACCGGCCGGGCACGCTGACGCTGGCCTGCACGTAGGTGGTCCAGGGTTCCGGCGCGGCGCAGCGCACGCCGACCGTCATGCGCGGGCGCAACTGGGAGCCGCCCGGCACGAAGGCGCCGAGCGACTCGCAAGCGGGATAGCGGTCGAGTTGCGGCAGATCCAGCGCGATGACGGGCGCGCCGGGCAGGGCGGAGGCTTCCTGGCGCAGGAACGCCTCGGCCACCCGCGCGACCTGCGCCGGGTCCTGCGCGGGCGCCGGCTGGGCGTGCGCCGCCACGGCCCAGGCCGTCAGGCCCAGGCAAACCAGCCTCCGCGTAGCCGCGCGAACATGCCGTTCATCCATGGCATGCATTGTAGAAGCGGCCGTCGACCGGCAAGAACGGAATTGAATGAGAAATTGAGGGTTGTTTGCCTGATTGTGCGGCCGGGGCCAACCCTATGATGCCGGACATGGAAAAAAGCCCGTGGCGGGCCGTCCGGCCGCGGCCGCGGCCGCCGGGCAGCCTACGCAAGGATCCGTTCCGATGATCGATCGCATCAGCGACGCCTTCCGTTTCGACCAGCAGGCCCTGGGCCTGCGGGAGCAGCGCCAGGAAGTGCTGTCGTCCAATATCGCCAATGCCGATACGCCCAACTACAAATCGCGCGATTTCGATTTCAAGGCAGCCATGCAAGGCGCCCTCGAAGGTCGCCTGCACTTGCCCGACACGCATCTGACGCTGACCTCCACCCGCCACATTCCCGGCAAGGCCATGACGCCGAATCCCGTCGAGCTCCAATACCGGCAGCCGTTCCAGCCCAGCCTGGACGGCAACACCGTCGACATGGACGCCGAGCGCATCGAATTCGCCGACAACACCATGCGCTACCAGACCGGCCTGACCGTGTTGTCCAGCCGGCTCAAGGGCCTGCTGACGGCCATGCAGCCCTGATCCGGAGTCCGCCCATGCCCTTGACCAGCATTTTCCAGATCGCCGGCTCGGCCATGACGGCCCAGTCGCAACGCATGAATGTCTCGGCCAGCAACATGGCCAACGCCGACAGCGCGGTGGGACCCGACGGCCAGCCCTACCAGGCGCGGCAGGTGGTGTTTCGCGTGGCGCCCGGCGCTTCGCAGCCCTATGGCGAGCAGGTGGGCGGCGTGGCCGTCGCCGGCATCGTCCGCGACCCGGCCCCGCCGCGCATGGTGTACGACCCGGGCAATCCCCTGGCCAACCAGGATGGCTACGTCACCATGCCCAATGTCGACGTGGTGGCCGAGACGGTCAACATGATTTCGGCGTCGCGCTCGTACCAGGCCAACGTCGAAGTGCTGAACACGGCCAAGAACCTGATGCTCAAGACGCTGACCCTCGGCCAGTGAGCCGCCCGCCGCCATCCCTTCGATCCAGGACGCAGACATGACCGTAGTCGCGAACTCCAGCACCAAGAACCAGACCGCCACGGACATGGCCATGAACATGGCCGATGCCTCGAACAAGGACCTGATCGACAAGACCCAGGACCAGTTCCTGACCCTGCTCGTCACGCAGTTGCAGAACCAGGATCCGCTCAACCCCATGGACAACGCCGAAGTCACCTCGCAGATCGCGCAGCTCTCGACCGTCAACGGCATCAACCAACTGAACAATACCCTCCTGGCGCTGTCGGGGCAGATGGACGTCTCCCAATCCATGCAGGCCGCCGCGCTGATCGGCAAGGGCGTGCTGGTGCCGGGAGAAAAGATCAAGCTCGGCACCGATCCGGACCATCCCGATGTGCGCCAGACCACGCCGTTCGGCGTGGATCTCATGGGGCCGGCCGCCGCGGTCGACGTCTCCATCCTGGATTCCAACGGCAAGGTGGTCCGCAAGATCGAGATGGGACCGCAATCGACGGGCGTCCTGTCGGTGCAGTGGGACGGCAAGGACGACGCAGGCACCGCCGTGCCGGACGGCAAGTACACCGTGCAGGTCGCGGCGCGCGACGCCGACGGCGAAGCGGTCGCGGCCGACGCCCTGACCTACGGCGAGGTCAACGCCGTGGCCTACACCGCCGAGGGCTTGCGCCTGGACCTGGGCCTGGAGGGCCAGGCCAGCCTGCTGGACATCCGAAAGATTCTTTGATTACCGGCGGCGCGCGGCGCTGTCTCGAACGAACTTCGACGAACGAGGAAGAACATGGGTTTCGGACAAGGATTGAGCGGCCTGAATGCCGCGTCGCAGAATCTGGACGTGATCGGCAACAACATCGCCAACTCCGGCACGGTGGGCTTCAAGTCCGGCACCGCGACGTTCGCCGATGTCTACGCCAACTCCCGCGTCGGCCTGGGCGTGCAGGTCTCGGGCATCAACCAGCGTTTCACGGTGGGCACGGTTTCCACCACGGGCAATATGTTCGATATCGCCATCGACGGCGAGAAAGGCCTGTTCCGGCTGGTCGACACCAGCGGCGCCGTCCTGTATTCGCGCAACGGCCAGTTCTTCGCCGACGCCAGCAACTTCATCGTCAACGCCCAGGGCCAGAAGCTGACCGGCTATCCGCCCGGCGGCATCGGCCAGAATCCCGTGCCGCTGACCGTGCCGGTGGGCAATATCCCGCCGCAGGCCACCACGGGCGGGCCGGTGCAGGTCGGCCTGGACGCCAACAAGCCCGTGATCCCGGACGCCAACCAGGCCGAGCAGATCGGCTCGGTGACGCTGGAAGACGCCGGCGGCGTGCAGACGGCGTATTTCTTCCGCATGACCGGCGACGGGTCCGTGAGCTGGACCGATGCCGCCGGCGTGGCCGTCGCCGCGCCGGCCGACGGCGTCTACAGCGATCCCACCGATCCGGGGGTGACGGTCACCATCACGGGCGGCCAGGTCAGCGCCGGCGACCTGAGCAGCGTGGACGGCTACGTGGCCTATGAGCCTCAAATCAATGCGATTCCGTTCGATCCGAGCAATCCCGACAGCTTCACGCACTTCCTGCCCATGTCGGTCTACGATTCGCTGGGCAACGAACACCAGTTGACCCAGTACTTCGTCAAGCGCGCCGGCGCGACCGGTACCACCAGCGAGTGGGACGTCTACTACCGCATGGACGGCGCCCCGCTGGACGTGCCGGCCGGAGGCGGTCCCGTCCGCATGGAGTTCGACGATACCGGCCGCATGGTGAGCCAGCCCATCGTCGACCTGACGTTCAACTCGCCGGGCGGCATCGATTCCCCGGCGCAGCCGCTGAACATCGCCTTGAACTACCAGGGCTCGACCCAGTACGGCGGGGCGTTCACGAACAACTTCGTGATGGATGGCTACGCCACCGGCGAGTACGCCAGCATCTCGGTGCAGCCCGACGGCACGCTGATCGCCAACTACACCAACGACAAGACTCAGGTCGTGGGCACGGTGGTGCTCGCCAATTTCAACAACGTGCAGGGCCTGCAGCCGGTGGGCGGCAATGCCTGGGTGCAGACCGGCGCGTCGGGCCAGCCCAACCTGGGCCAGCCGGGCAGCAACGGCCTGGCGGTGCTTCGCGGCCAGTCGGTCGAGGAATCCAACGTCGACATGAGCAAGGAACTGGTCAATATGATCATCGCCCAGCGCACCTACCAGGCGAACGCGCAGACCATCAAGACGCAGGACCAGATCCTGCAGACCCTGATCTCGATGCGCTGATAGGCCATGGATCGCATCGTCTACACCGCCATGGGCGGGGCGGCCCGGACCCTGGAACAGCAGGCCGTGCTGGCCAACAACATGGCCAATGCCAATACGCCGGGTTTCCGGGCGCAGTTGTCCATGTACCGTTCCGTGCCGGTGATCGACCCCGTCAGTCTCCCGACGCGGATTTCGACCGTGGCCGCGACGCCCGGCAACGACTTTTCGTCCGGCGCGGTGAACGACACGGGCCGGGCGCTGGACGTGGCGGTGGCCGGGGCCGGCTGGCTGGTGGTCCGGACGCCGCAGGGCGAGGCCTATACGCGCGCCGGCGGGCTGCAGGTCGGCACCGACGGCCTGCTGAGGAATCCGCAGGGCCTGCCCGTGCTGTCGGCCGACAACGCGCCGATCGCGGTTCCGGACCAGGCGCGGCTGACATTCGCCTCCGACGGTTCGATCACGGCCCTGGGGCCCGGGGACCCGCCATCGGATATCCAGTTGCTGGGCCAGCTCAAGCTGGTGAATCCGCCGCCGGCAGAGCTCGTGCATGGCGACGACGGGCTGTTCCGCCGGGTGGCGGTTAATGGCCAGCCCGCGCCTCCGCTGCCCGCGGATCCCGCCGTGCACATCGTGCCCGGCGCGATCGAGGACAGCAACGTCAATCCGGTCGACGCCATGGTCGGCATGATCGACAACGCCCGTCGCTTCGAAATGCAGATGAAGGTCGTCCAGCACGCGGACGAAAACGCGCAGCGCGCCAATTCCATCCTGTCGGTGTCGACCTGATCCGGATACATGAACCGCCCGTCCCGCGGGCGCCAGGAGTCTCAAGATGATACGTTCGCTCTGGATAGCCAAGACCGGTCTGGAAGCCCAGCAGACCAACATGGATGTCATTTCCAACAATCTGGCCAACGTCGGCACGAACGGCTTCAAGCGCACCCGGGCCGTGTTCCAGGACCTGATGTACCAGACCGTCCGGCAGCCCGGCGCCCAGGTCGGCGACGCCAACCAGCTCCCCTCGGGCCTGCAGCTCGGCACCGGCGTGCGCACGGCCGCGACCGAGCGCATCCACAAGGACGGCGACCTGATCAATACCAGCAACTCCATGGACATCGCGATCCAGGGCCGCGGCTTTTTGCAGGTCGAGCTGCCCGACGGCACCCAGGCCTATACCAGGGACGGCGCGCTGCAGGTGGACCAGAACGGCCAGTTGACCACCGCCGGCGGCTATGTGATCCAGCCGCCCATCAACGTGCCCGACAATACCCTGAAACTGACCATCGGCCGGGACGGCACGGTATCGGTGACCCAACCCGGCGCGGCCGGCACCAGCGTCGAGATCGGCCAGCTCCAACTGGCGACCTTCATCAACCCCACGGGCCTGCAGAGCATGGGCGAGAACCTCTATCTCGAGACCGATGCTTCGGGACCGCCGAACCTGCTCCAGCCCGGCCTGGACGGGGCGGGCCTGGTGATGCAGGAATACGTGGAGACCTCGAACGTCAACGTGGCCGAGGAGCTGGTCAACATGATCACGGCCCAGCGCGCCTACGAAATCAACAGCAAGGCCGTGCAGACGTCCGACCAGATGCTGGCGCGCCTGACCCAGATGTAACGGACCGAGCGAGCATGCGCCTGGCGTTTTCCCTGTTTCTGGCATTGCTGCTGGGCGGTTGCGCGCTGGTTCCTCCGGAGCCGGTGGTCACCGGTCCCGTCACCGCGACGCCGCCGGTTCCGCCGCAGCGTTCGCCGGTCCCTAACGGCGCGATCTACCAGCCCGTGGTCTACGGCAACTATCCTCTGTTCGAAGACCGCCGCCCGCGCAACGTGGGCGACGTGGTCACCATCGTGCTCAACGAAAAGACCAACGCCGCCAAGGACGTGGCCACCAGCACCAGCCGCGCCGGCTCGAGCACGCTCGGCCTGAACGTGGTGCCGGCCATCGCGCCCAGTTGGCTGGGCGCGCAGCAGAATGCCGACCTGACCGGCGCCAACGCCATGGACGGCAAGGGCGAGACCAGCGCCAACAACGTATTCACCGGCACCATCACCACCACCGTGATCGGCGTGCTGCCCAACGGCAATCTCCAGGTGGCCGGCGAGAAGCAGATCGCCATCAACCGGGGCAGCGAATACGTGCGCTTCTCCGGCGTCGTCGACCCGCGCTCGATCACCGGCACCAACACCGTGTCGTCCACCCAGGTGGCCGATGCGCGGATCGAATACCGCAGCAAGGGCACCATGGACGAGACGCAGACCATGGGCTGGCTGCAACGGTTTTTCCTGAATATTTCGCCGTTCTGACATGATGCTCCGATCGATGTGCGCCGCCATGGGGTTCCGGATCGCTCTGGCGCTGGCGGCCGCGCCGCTGCTCTGGCCGGCCGCGGGCCATGCCGAGCGCCTGAAGGACCTGGTCTCGATCCAGGGCGTGCGCGGCAACCAGTTGATCGGCTACGGGCTGGTGGTCGGCCTGGACGGCAGCGGCGACCAGGTCCGCCAGACGCCGTTCACGCAGCAGAGCCTGACCAATATGTTGTCGCAGCTCGGCATCACGGTGCCCGCCGGGTCGAACATGCAGCTCAAGAACGTGGCGGCGGCCATGGTCACCGCCACGCTGCCGGCCTTCGCGCGCCCCGGCCAGACCATGGACGTGGTGGTGTCTTCGATGGGCAACGCCAAGAGCCTGCGCGGCGGCACGCTGCTCATGACGCCCCTCAAGGGCGCGGACGGCCAGGTCTACGCCATCGCCCAGGGCAACCTGCTGGTGGGCGGCGCCGGCGCGGAGGCCGGCGGCTCCAGCGTGCAGGTCAACCAGCTCAATGGCGGCCGGATCAGCAACGGCGCCATCATCGAGCGCGGGGTCCCGACCGCCATCGGCCAGGACGGCATGATCCAACTGGAAATGAACACCACCGACTTCGGCACCGCCCAGAACGTGGTCAATGCCTTGAACAAGCGGTTCGGCATCGGCACCGCCGCCGCGCTGGACGGACGGGCGATCCAGGTCATGGCCCCGATGGACCCGGGCGCGCGCACCGCCTTCCTGTCGCAACTGGAGAACGTGCAGGTCACCCGCGCGCCGGCCGAGGCCAAGGTCATCATCAACGCGCGCACCGGTTCGGTGGTCATGAACCGCACGGTCATGATCGAGGAAGCGGCTATCGCGCACGGCAACCTGTCGGTGGTGATCAACCGGCAGGCCGAGGTCAGCCAGCCGACCACGCCCTTCGGCGGCGGCCAGACCGTGGTGACGCCTTCGACCCAGATCGAGATGCGGCAGCAGGGCGGGGGGCTGCAGCGCGTGCGCACTAGCGCCAACCTCGCGGACGTGGTGCGGGCGCTGAACACGCTGGGAGCGACGCCGCAGGATCTGCTGGCGATCCTCCAGGCCATGAAGAGCGCCGGCGCGCTGCGCGCCGACCTGGAAATCATCTGAGGCCCGGCCATGGCACTGGACGATGCGCTTCCTCCCTCGTTTGCGGGCACGCCGCTGGCGTTCGACGCGCGCAATCTGGCGGCGCTGCGCAGCAAAGTGCGCGAGGCGTCCGGCGGGACCTCCGGCGCCGAGCGCGAAACGGCCAGGCAGTTCGAGGCCCTGTTCCTGCAGATGATGATCAAGCGCATGCGCGAAGCCGCGCCGCAGGACGGGCTCTTCGACAGCGACCAGACGCGCCTGGCCCAGAGCCTGGCCGACGAACAGCTCGCCATGCAACTGGCGACCCCCGGCATCGGCCTGGCGCAGGCGCTGCTGAACCAGATCCAGCGCCACCGCGCGAGCCTGGATGGAATGGACGCCGCGGAGCCGGGCGACGCGAAGGGCGCCGCCGTCCCGCAAGCCCATGCTTCCCGGTTGCCCGGGCTGCGTTCCCGGATCGGCGACGGCGCCGACGGCGCGCCCTCGGTGGGGCCGGCCGTCGCGGCGCTGCTCGATGTGCTGGCCGGCAAGGGGGATCGCCGCGAACCGGCCGCCGCCGAAGGCGCGCCGCCCTACGTGGCGGACTTCGTTGCCCGCCTGGCCGGCGCCGCCCGTACCGCTTCGCGTGCCAGCGGCGTGCCGGCCCGCCTGATCCTCGGCCAGGCCGCGCTCGAATCCGGCTGGGGGGAACGCGAAATCCGCCATCCGGACGGACGTCCCAGCCACAACCTGTTCGGCATCAAGGCCGGTCCCGGCTGGAACGGCAGGGTCGTGAACGTCATGACCACCGAGTACGAGAACGGCGAGCCGCGCCGCATGATGCAGTCGTTCCGCGCCTACGATTCGTACGAGGCGTCGTTTGCCGACTATGCCCGCCTGATCGGCGGCAGCCCGCGCTACGAAGGCGTGACGCGGGCGCGCGACGAGGTCGAGGCCGCCTGGCGCATCCAGGAAGCCGGGTACGCCACCGATCCGCGCTACGCCGACAAGCTGATCGGCGTCATGGGCCAGTTGCGGAGACACCCGGGATGATCCGGCACCGGCCTTTCCTGCCGTGGGCCGCTAAATTCCGGGCCCGCGCTGTCGTTAACCCGTCTGGATCGGGCCGTGGCCGGTCCTTCCACGGAATCCTGCAAAGCGACTGACCATGAACCTGTACAACCTTGGCCTGAGTGGCCTGAATGCGGCCCAAGCGCGGCTCAACACCACGGGCCACAACATCAACAACGTCGATACCGACGGCTACAACCGCCAGAGCGTGGTGGTATCGACGGCGGGCGGCACCGGTACGGTCAACGGCTTCTTCGGCCGCGGCGTCATGGTGGATGCGGTGCGCCGGTCCTACGACGGATTCCTGTACAGGCAAATGGTGTCGGCCCAGTCGGACGGCGCCTCGATGGTGGCCTACGGCAACCAGATCAGCCAGCTCGACAATCTGCTGGCCGACGACACGGTGGGCATTTCCCCCGCGCTGAAGAATTTCTTCGACAGCGTGCAGGCCGTGGCGTCGAGCCCGGCCGATCCCGCCGGGCGCCAGGAACTGATCGGCCAGGCGTCCAACCTGGTGACGCAGATCAACGAGGCCAATCGCTTCCTCAATGATCAGCGCAACGACATCAACAACCAGATCGGCACCACCGTCGAGCAGATCAACAGCTACGTCCAGCGCATCAATGATCTGAACCGACAGATCTCGGCCGCCAAGGCTTCGGCTCCCGGCCAGCCGCCCAACGATCTCTACGACCAGCGCGACCAGATGGTCACCGAGCTGAACCAGTTGATCAGCGTCGATGTGACGGAGCAGGGCGACACCTTCAACCTGAGCGTGGGCACCGGCCAGGTGCTGCTGTCCGGCCAGCAGGTGTTCCCGCTGCGCGCGGTGCCGTCTTCCAGCGATCCGTCGCGCACCGTGGTCGCCTTCACGGCGCCCACCGGCCAGCCGGGCAAGACCATGGAAGTCGAGCTGGACGACAGCGTGCTGCGCGGCGGCCGGCTGGGCGGCCTGCTGGAGTACCGCCGGACCGCGCTGGACTCGGTGCAGAACGACCTGGGCCGCATGGCGATCGGCCTGGCCAAGGCGTTCAACGACCAGCACGCCCAGGGCGTGGACCTGAACGGCGCCGCGGGCGACGACTTCTTCTCGTACGTCGAGCCCACGGCCATGCGCGACGCCGGCAACCAGAGCGCCGCCGGCGTGTCGGCCACCTTCGTCGATACCAACCGGCTGACGAGCAGCGACTACCGTATCGAGTTCGACGGTGCCAACTACACCATCACGCGGGTGCCGGAAAATACCCGGGTCTATACCGGCGACGGCGCCGACCTGGGCGGCGCGCCGCCCACCTTGATCGACGGCATGCAGATCAACCTGTCCGGCACGCCGGCCGCGGGCGATAGCTGGCTGTTGCAGCCGACCCGCAACGCCGGCCGCGATCTGGGCCTGGCGATCGGCGACCCCGCCAAAATCGCGGCGGCCGATGCCGACGGCGGCTCGGCCAACGGCAACAATGCCCTCGAACTGGCGGGCCTGCAGACGGCCAAGATCCTCGGCCGCGGCACCATGAGCCTGAACGAGGCGTTTTCGCAACTGGTCGACAACGTCGGCGTCCAGGCCCAGCAGAACGCCACCGCCAGCAAGGCGCAGGCCAACCTGATCCAGCAGACCACGGCCGCCCAGCAGGCCCTGTCCGGCGTGAACCTCAACGAGGAAGAAATCAATCTCCAGCGCTATACGGAACAGTTCGCCGCCGCGGCGCGCCTGATCGACGTCGGCACGCAGTTGTTCGACACCATCCTGGGCCTGAAGGCCTGATCCGGAACCCGCCGGCACCTCCAACGGAAGCCATCATGCGCATCAGCACCTCTCTCATGTACCAGACCGGCCTGGGCACGCTCAGCAGCCAGCAATCGGATCTGATGCATCTGTTCCAGCAGATCGGCACCGGGCGCCGGCTGGTGACTCCCTCCGACGATCCGCTGGCGGCGGCCCAGTCGATCAACACGGCGCAGACGCTGGCGATGAACAAGCGCTATGCGGACAACCGCGCGGTCGCGAACCAGAACCTGGGCATCGAAGAAAACACGCTGAGCTCGGTCACCGAAGCGCTGCGGGACATCAAGACCAGGGTCATCGAGGCCGGCAACGGCACCTATTCCGACGCCGACCGCCAGTCGCTTGCCGACGTGTTGAAGAACTATCGCGAAAGCCTGTTGGGCTATGCCAACGCCACCGACGGCAACGGACAGTACCTGTTCTCCGGCTACAAGGGCGATACCCAGCCCTACGTGCAGGCGGCCGACGGCAGCATAGCCTGGAACGGCGATTCCGGTCAGCGCACCATCCAGGTGGACCAGACGCGCCGCATGGCGTCCGGCGACGTCGGAACCGATATCTTCAGCCGCGCCACCCCGGGCGCCAATGGCTATGTGACCCAGGCCGGCCCCGGCAACGCGGGCACCGCCGTCGCCGGGACGACCTCGGTGATCGACCCCAGCGGCCCGAACGTCGGCGACAGTTTCTCGATCTCTTTCTCGAATGCCGATCTCGACGGCGACGGCACGGACGAACTGGCCTACACGGTCACGATCGACGACGGCACGACGCAGACCAGCCTGCCGCCGCAGGCCTATGTCGATGGCGCCCGGATCGACCTGGGCGGCGTCAGGCTGTCGATCGGCGGAGCGCCCAAGGCCGGCGATTATTTCGACGTCGAGCCCGCGCAGAGCGCCGACGTCGACATGTTCGGCACGCTGGACGCCCTGATCGACATGCTGGAGACGCCGGTGGACGGCGATCCCGTGGCGCAGGCCAGGATCGCCAATCTTCTGTCCACCGCCAACCAGAAGATCACGATCAATCACGACAATGTGCTGACAGTGCGTTCCTCCATCGGCGCCCGCATGGACGAACTCGACAAGCTCGACGCCAACGGCGCGCAGCGCGGCCTGGGCTACGAGGCCCAGTTGTCCAGGTTGCAGGACCTGGACTGGTACCAGGCGACGGCCGACCTGCAGTTGCGCCAGACGGCGCTGCAGGCGGCGGCCATGGCTTTCCAGACCATCCAGATGAACACCAGCCTGTTCCTGAGGAACCAATAGCGTCGATCGCAAGCGAGCCCGGGCGGCCGGGGCGGGGGAAAGGGGTACGCGGCGCCGCATATGCGGCGTCCGTGCCGATGGCGGGCCGATTTCACAAGACACCAGGATATTCTCGAAAATGAAGGTACGTACCGGCTTGCTTTCCACATTGGGCGTGTTGTCTATCGCGGCACTGCTCACGGCGGCCATGGGATGGAACAATCAGGCCGACAGCACGGCCGCATTGCATCGCCTGCATTCGCTGAGCTCGCAGCAGAGCCGCTATCTCAAGGACGCCTATATCCGGGGCTTGAGGTCGGTGGTCCAGGTGGACATGGCCGACTCCGCGGACGACGCGGGCGCGCGCGTCGAGCTGGCCCAGGAGGCCCGGGCTTTCCTCAGCCAGGCCAAGGCGCAGTTCAAGCGCTTCCTGGACGTGCCCAAGGCGACCGATCGCGGCCGCGAGCAGGCCGCCGACCTGGAACGCAAATTCAATGCCTACTTCGATTCCGTCGATCGCATGGCGCAGGCTGTCGAGCGCAATGACCACGGCGGCTATATGTCGGTCAAGAAAGGTTCGATCTCGTCGAGCGCCGCCCTGAACGACGCCATGACGCAGTTCGACCTCCTGGTCAACGGCTATGGCGAAGACGTGATCTCGCAGGCCGACAGCCAGGCCCGCGTCATGCTGATCAGCATGATCGTCCTGGCCCTTCTCGTCCTCGGCGTCACGGTGGCCGCGTTCCTGTACCTGAACCGCGCGGTGCTGCGGCCCTTGCGCGAGGCCGGCCGGCATTTCGACCGCATTGCCGCCGGCGACCTGACCACGCGCCTGGATGCCCGTTCCGACAACGAGATCGGCGTGCTGCTGGGGGCTCTGAAGCGGATGCAGGAGAGCCTGACGCGCACGGTTTCGGCGGTGCGCCGCGGGGTGGACGAGATCAACGTGGGCTCGCGCGAGATTTCGGCGGGCAACACTGACCTGAGCAGCCGCACCGAGCAGCAGGCGGCGTCGCTGGAAGAGACGGCCGCTTCCATGGAGGAGCTGGCCTCGACGGTCAAGCAGAACGCGGACAACGCGCGCCAGGCCAACCAGCTGGCG
>Ga0182749_1000103_pt1 | contig 104360 bp, 96 predicted proteins | sample eDN3rd37CKraftMG_FD_128875 | JGI IMG/M metagenome (GOLD analysis project Ga0182749, IMG submission 128875) | Enriched Miracle-Growth compost microbial communities from Emeryville, California, USA - eDNA 3rd pass 37_C Kraft MG (version 2) (version 2) ...
CTCAGCCCTCTTCTCTCAGCCCTCTTCTCTCAGCCCTCTTCTCTCAGCCCTCTTCTCTCAGCCCTCTTCTCTCAGCCCTCGCACCTCAAAACTCACCCTTGAACCAGGTCGTGATCCGGCCCCAGAGGCCGCTCACCGCCGACACGCCGCCGGAAGGCGCGCTGCGCATGCCCTCGCGGCGGCTGCCGTAAATCAGAAGGCCGACGCCGGTCGCGTGGATCGGATTCGCGACCACGTCGGAGAGGCCGGTCACGTGCTGCGGCGTACCGAGCCTCACCGGCATGTGGAACAGCTCCTCGGCGAGATCGAGCGCGCCTTCCATGCGCGCCGCACCGCCGGTCAGCACGATGCCCGCGCGCACCAGTTCCTCGCGCCCGCTGCGCCGAAGATCGGCCTGCACCATCTCGAAGACTTCCTCGTAGCGCGGCTGCACCGCCTCGGCGAGGTTCTGCCGCGCGAGCCTGCGTGGCGGCCGATCGCCGACGCTCGGCACCTGGATCGTCTCTTCCGCGTGCGCGAGCTGCGCGAGCGCGCAGGCGTAGCGCACCTTCAATTCCTCGGCGTGCGCGGTGGGCGTGCGCATCAGGTGCGCGATGTCGCTCGTCACCTGGTCGCCGCCGATCGCGAGCGAGGTCGTGTGGCGCAGCGCACCCTGCGTGTAGATGGCGATATCGGTCGTGCCGGCGCCGATGTCGACCAGGCAGACCCCGAGCTCGCGCTCGTCATCGGTCAGCACCGCGCGCGCCGAGGCGACCGCGGCCGGCAGGAGCTCATCTACCGCGAGGCCGCAGCGGTTGATGCACTTGGTGATGTTCTGGATCGCGCTCGCGGCGCCCGTGACAAGGTGGACATTCGCCTCGAGCCGTACGCCCGACATGCCGACCGGATGGCGGATGCCCTCCTGGCCGTCGATCATGTATTCCTGCGGCTCGGTGTAGAGCACGCTGCGGTCGGCCGGGATCGCGACGGCCTTGGCCGAGTTCAGCACCTGGTCGAGATCGCCGACGCTGACCTCCTTGTCGCGGATCGGCGCCGTGCCGTGCGAGTTCTCGTCCTTGATGTGGCTGCCCGCGATCGAGGCGTAGACCGAGCGGATCTGGCAGCCGGCCATCAGCTCGGCTTCTTCCACCGCGCGCTGGATCGAATGCACGGTCGATTCGATGTCGACGACCACGCCGCGCTTCAGGCCGTGCGCCGGATGCGAGCCGATGCCGATGATCTCGACGGCTTCGCCGGGGGCATGCTCGCCGACGATCGCCACGATCTTCGAGGTGCCGACGTCGAGACCGACGATGAGATTCTTTTCGGCTTTGCGGTTCATGTCGGAACAGTCGGGATTCGGGATTCGGGATTCGGGATTCGGAACAGCACGGGCCGGGCTCGGTGACTGGCTTTTCCCAATCCCGAATCCCGAATCCCGAATCCCGGCTTTTCGGCGGCCCACCGCACCGCGAATCCATTCGCGTAGCGCAAGTCCACGTAGACGGGCGCATCGGTCCTGCCCGCCGCGAGCTTCGGCCACGCATCGAGGAAGCGCTTCAGGCGCTCGCGCGGCTCTTCGCGTCCGACCGCGATCGTCGCGCCACTGGCGAGCGTGAGCGTCCAGCCGCCGCGCGGCGACAGCGCCACCGCAGTCACGATCAGCCCGCTGCCCGAGAACTCCTTGAGGCAGTCGGCGTGGAAGCGGATGACGTCGTCGAGGCGGTCGTCCGGCCCCGACAGCACCGGCAAGCCCTGCAGGCCTTCCGCGCCGGCGACGCTGAAGATCTGGCCGCGCCGGTTGATCAGCCGGTCGTCGCCCCAGCGCGCGAACGGCTGCTGCTCATAGACAACGAGCTCGATCGCATCCGGCCAGCGCTTGCGCGCCTCGACGCGCTCCACCCACGGCAGCTTCGCCACTGCAGCGCGCACCGTGGCGAGATCGACCGCGAAGAACCCGTCGCCGAGATGCGGCGCAACCGCGGCGCGGATCTGCTCGGAGCTGACGTGGTTGAACTCCGCGCGCACGTCGAGCTTGGTCACCGGCCAGCGGTCGGACGCGAACCAGCCGTTCAGCACGCCGATGATCGGCAGAGCGACCAGCGTCAGCGCGATGCCCCAGGCGATGAGCTTGAGGAGGAACGTGCCTTTCACCGACCGCCTCCTTCGGAGTCGACGGACGCGCCCGAATCCCGAATCCCGAATCCCGGCTCTTTCTCGAACGTCGATTCCAAAATCCGCCAGCACAGCGTCTCGAAATCGATGCCGACCGCACTCGCCGCCTTCGGTACCAGCGAATGACTCGTCATGCCCGGCGCGGTGTTCACTTCGAGCAGCCAGTTGCGGCCCTGGCGGTCGCGCATGATGTCGACGCGTCCCCAGCCCGAGCAGCCGAGCGCGTCGAACGCGGCGAGCGCGAGCGCGCGGATTTCCTCTTCGGCCGTGCCCTCCAGGCCCGGGCAGATGTAGCGCGTGTCCTCGGCGACGTACTTCGCGTGATAGTCGTAGAACGCGCCCTTCGGCACGATGCGGATCGACGGCAGCGCTTCGCGGCCGAGAATCGCGACGGTGAGCTCTTCGCCTTCGATCAGCGACTCGACGAGGAGATCGCCGGGATAGCGCGCGGCGAGCTCGACCGCGGCGTCGAGATCCGTGTCGCGGAATACGCGCGTGATGCCGACGCTGGAGCCTTCGTTCGACGGCTTAACGATCACCGGCAGCCCGAGCTTGGCCGCGGCCGCGTGCACGTCCCCGCCCTTGGCCAGCGCGACGAAGCGCGGCGTCGGCAGGCCCTGCGCGATCCACACCCACTTCGAGCGCGCCTTGTCCATGGACAGGGCCGAGCCCAGCACGCCCGAGCCCGTGTACGGCACGTGCAGCGACTCCAGCGCGCCCTGCAGGATGCCGTCCTCGCCGCCGCCGTGCTGGCCGTGCAGGATGTTGAAGACGCGCGCGTAATGGCCGGCGCGCAGCGCATCGAGCAGCGCGGGGATACCGTCGACCGGGTGTGCGTCGACACCCCGGGCGCGCAGCGCCGCGAGCACGTTGCGACCCGAATCGAGCGAGACCGCGCGCTCGGCCGACTGACCGCCCATGACCACCGCGACGCGCCCGAAGAGACCGGGATTCGTGATTCGGGATTCGCGATTCGGGAAGGCCGGCATCACGCAGCCCTCGATTTCAGGTTGCCCGCCTGCGCGATGTCGTTCGCGGCAGCACCGATGTCGCCGGCGCCGAGCAGCAGCAGCAGATCGCCGTCGCGCAGGAGCGGCGGCAGCACGGTGCGCAGATCGCGCGGATGCTCGACGAGCACCGGATCGACCTTGCCGCGCGCACGCACGGCGCGCGCGAGCGCGCGCCCGTCGGCGTTCGCGATCGGCGCCTCACCGGCGGGATAGATCTCGGTCAGCACGAGCACGTCGACCTCGGCGAGCACGTTCGCGAAGTCGTCGAGCAGATCGCGCGTCCTCGTGTAGCGGTGCGGCTGGAACGCGACGACGAGCCGCTTCTCGGGCCAGCCGTTGCGCGCGGCCGCGAACACCGCGGCGAGCTCGCGGGGATGGTGGCCGTAATCGTCGACCAGCGTCGCCGTGCCTTCGTCGAGCGCGAGCTCGCCGCGCATCTGGAAGCGCCGTCCGACACCCTGAAACTTCTCCAGCGCGCGCTGCATCGCCGCGGGCTCGACTCCGAGCTGCCAGCCGACCGCGCACGCGGCGAGCGCGTTCAAGACGTTGTGCGCGCCCGGCAGGTTCAGCACGATCGGCAGCGATGGCCCGCCTTCCGGCAGGTGCAGCGTGAAGCGCATGCGCCGGCCGTCGGCACGGACTTCGCTCGCGCGCACGTCGGCTGCCGGCGCGATGCCATAGGTCAGCACGCGCCGGTGCGTCTCGCGCGCGAGGTCGGCGACTTCGGGATCGTCGATGCAGAGCACCGCGACGCCGTAGAACGGCAGGCGGTGCAGGAAATCGACGAATGCCTTGCGCATGCGATCGAAATCGCCATCGTAGTTCTCGAGATGATCGGCATCGATGTTGGTGACGATCGCGATCACCGGCGAGAGCAGCAGGAACGAGCCGTCGGATTCGTCCGCTTCGGCGACGAGGTACTCGCCTGTGCCGAGCCGCGCGTTCGCGCCGGCCGCGACGAGCTGGCCGCCTATGACGAAGGTCGGATCGAGCCCCGCTTCGGCGAGCACGCTGGCGGTGAGGCTGGTCGTCGTGGTCTTGCCATGCGTGCCGGCCACGGCAATGCCACGGCGAAAGCGCATCAGCTCGCCGAGCATCTCGGCGCGCGGCACGACGGGAATGCGACGCCCGTGCGCCGCGGCGACTTCGGGATTGTCGGCGCCGATCGCGCTCGACACGACGAGCACGTCGGCGTCGGCGACGTTCGCCGCGTCGTGGCCGCGCGCGATGCGCACGCCGAGCCCCTCAAGCCGGCGCGTCGTCGCGTTCTCGGCCTTGTCGGACCCCGAGACCGAATAGCCGAGGTTGCACAGCACCTCGGCGATCCCGCTCATGCCGACGCCGCCGATACCTACAAAGTGCACGCGGCGGAAATCCTGCATGATGTCGCCGTGCTGCTTGAGGCCGACCGGCGTCATGCGGCCACCTCCAGGCAGGCGTCGGCGATGCGCCGGCCGGCGTCGGGCCTGGCCAGCGTGCGCGCGGCCTCCGCCATCCGGAGCAGCGTCGCGCGATCGCCGATCTCCTCGAACACGGCGCCGAGCCGCTTGACGAAATCGTCGCCCTCGGCCACCAGCCGCGCCGCGCCCGCCGCGACCATCGCTTCGGCATTCCGCGTCTGGTGATCATCGACTGCGTGCGGATACGGCACGAGGATGGCGGGCACGCCGGCCGCGGCGAGCTCGGCCAGCGTCAGCGCGCCGGAGCGGCAGATCACGAGGTCGGCCCACGCGTATGCCGCGGCCATGTCGTCCTCGAACGGCACGACATCGGCTTCGATGTTCGCGTGCATGTACGCCGCGCGCGCCTGCTCGAAATGCTTCGCGCCGCACTGATGACGCACCGCGACCGGCAAGCGCGGGCCGCGCCGGCGCAGCACCTCGGGCAGCGCCGAGTTGAGGCTCTGCGCGCCCTGGCTGCCGCCGAGCACGAGCAGCTTCAGCGGACCTTCGCGGCCCGCGTAGCGCACGGCAGGTGCCGGCACGGCCGCGATCGACGCGCGCACCGGATTGCCGACCCATTCGCCTTGCGGGAACACGTCGGCGAAGCCGCTCAGCACGCGCTTCGCTAGGCGCGCGAGCATCCGGTTGGTCACGCCGGGAACGCGATTCTGCTCGTGCACGATGAGCGGCACGCGCGCGAGCCACGCCGCGATTCCGCCCGGGGCCGCAGCGTAGCCGCCCATCGACAGCACGCTGCGCGGCGCATGGCGCTTGAGCACCGAACGCGCCGCGACGATCGCGACGGCAAGGCGGAACGGCGCGAGCAGCCGCGCGAGGGCGCCCTTGCCGCGCACACCCGAAATCGGCAGCGTCTCGAGGTGGATCGCGTGCTGCGGAACGAGATGCTGCTCGAGCCCTCCTCGGCCGCCGAGCCAGACCACCGGCGTCTTGCGCGCACGCAATTCCTCGGCGACCGCAAGGCCGGGAAAGATGTGCCCGCCGGTGCCGCCGGCCATGATGAGGACGGGCTGGAGCATCGCCTCGCTCATCGGCGTACCTCGGCGAGACTCCGCTCCGGGATGGCCTGCAATGCCGCGTTCTCCGCCCGCGCGACTTCGTAGCTGACGCGGATCAGTAGGCCGATCGCCGCACAGGTCATCACCACGCTCGATCCGCCGGAGCTGATCAGCGGCAGCGTCAGCCCTTTCGTCGGCAGCACGCCGAGATTGACGCCGATCGAGACGAGCGCCTGCAACGCGATCATCAGCGACACGCCAAATGCGCAGTAGCCGGCGAAGCGCTGGCCGCGCTCGACGGCGCGCAGGCCGACCGCGAAACCGCGCCCGATCAGCCAGCCGAACAGCGCCAGCACGAGCACGATGCCGGCGAAACCGAGCTCCTCGGCGATCACGGCTAGGATGAAATCGGTGTGCGCTTCCGGCAGGTAGAAGAGCTTCTGCACCGAACTGCCAAGACCAACGCCGAGCCATTCGCCGCGGCCGATCGCGATCAGCGCCTGCGTCAGCTGGAAACCGTCGTTGAACGGATCGGCCCACGGATCGAGAAACGACGTCAGACGCTTGACGCGATAGTCCTGGCTGAACGCGGCCCAGGCGAGGGCGGGAATCGCGAGCGTGCCGATCACGGAAAGATTGCTGAGGCGCGCGCCGCCGAGCCAGACCATGCCGAGCGTCACCGCCATCAGCAGCGCGGCCGAGCCGAAATCCGGTTGCGCGAGCAGCAGCGCGACCAGCAGCAGCGCGAGCGCGAGCGGCTTCATGACGCCGACGAGGCTCGCCTGCACCTTGTCGCGGTGGCGCACGAGATAGCTAGCGAGATAGACGACGACGCAGACCTTCACCGCCTCGACCGACTGGAACCCGGAGATGCCGAGATGGATCCAGCGCCGCGCGCCGTTCACGCGCAGGCCGATGCCCGGCACGAAAACCAGCAGCAGCAGCACGATGCCGAGCATCAGGAAGCTGAGCGCGTGGCGCTCGATCCAGGCGAGCTCGACGCGCGCGAGCACGGCGCAGGCGGCGATGCCGATGCCGAGGAACACGAGGTGCCGCGCGAGGTAGTAGAACGGCCCGACGTGCTGGCCGTCGGCGACCGCGATCGAGCTGGAAGCGACCATGACCACGCCGAGGCTCGCGAGCGCGGCTGCGGCGAGAATCAGGCCGAGGTCGTAACGGCCTTTCGGCTCGCTGCGCCGGACGGCCTGCGACTCTTCGTCGTTGAGATGGAACAGCAGCATCAGCAAAGTCCTCGACGTGGGTCGGCGGTCGAAGATTGCGCATCGGCGCAGCGCGCCGGCGAAGCGATCGAAGGCGCCATCGCGGGCGACGGCTGCGGCGGAAGCTGTGGGCGGCAGGCACGAGTGCTCATCAGCGCACCTTCAACGTGGCAAGGCCGATCAGCACCAGCACGACGCTGATGATCCAGAAGCGCACGATCACGCGCGGCTCGGGCCAGCCCTTGAGCTCGAAGTGATGATGGATCGGCGCCATGCGGAAGATGCGCCGGCCGGTGAGCTTGAAGCTCGCGACCTGCAGCATCACCGACGCCGTTTCCATCACGAACACGCCGCCCATGATCAGCAGCACGATCTCCTGCCGCACGATCACGGCGATGCAGCCGAGCGCCGCGCCGATCGCGAGCGCGCCGATGTCGCCCATGAACACCTGTGCGGGATAAGTGTTGAACCAGAGGAAGCCGAGGCCCGCGCCGGCGAGCGCCGAGCAGAAGATCGCGAGCTCGCCGGCGCCCGGAATCGCCGGGATGCCGAGGTATTCGGAGAACACCTTGTTGCCGGCAAGGTAGGCGAACACACCGAGCGCGGTCGCGACCAGCACGCTCGGCATGATCGCGAGGCCGTCCAGCCCGTCGGTGAGGTTCACCGCGTTCGAGAAGCCGACGACGATGAAATACGCGATCGCGACGAACGCGATGCCGCCGAGCCAGAGCGCGGCCGGCCCCACCTCCGTCGCAGGCGTCAGCGGCAGCTGCGCCTGCTTGATCAGCGGCAGATAAAGCGTCGTCGCCGCCGGCGTGTCGGCGGTGAAGTAGAGGAAGCACGCGACGCCGAGCCCGAACAGCGACTGCCAGAAATATTTCCAGCGCGCCGCGAGCCCGCGGCTGTCCTTCCGCACGAGCTTCTTGTAGTCGTCATAGAAGCCGACCGCGCCGAACGCGAGCGTCACGCCGAGCACGAGCCAGACATAGCGGTTGGAGAGATCGGCCCAGAGCAGCGTCGCCGCGACGATGGAGCCCAGGATCAGCGCGCCGCCCATCGTCGGCGTGCCGGCCTTGGTCAGGTGCGTCTGCGGCCCGTCCGTGCGGATCACCTGCCCCGCCTTCACCGCGGCGAGCTTGCGGATGATCGAAGGTCCCGCGAGCAGCGACACCGCGAGCGCGGTCAGCGTCGACATGATCGTGCGGAACGTGAGGTACTGAAACAGGTGAAACCCGCTCACGTAGCCTTTCAGAAGCTCGGCGAGCTCAAGCAGCATGACGCTCGCCTCCGTTGCCATCGTCGATGAGCGCGTTGACGACACGATCCATCGCCGACGAGCGCGAGCCCTTTACGAGCGCCGTGACGCCGGCGGAAAGCTCCTCGCGGAGCGCCGCGATCAGCGCGCTCTGGTCGGCGTAGTGCGCAGCGCCCGCGCCGAACGCTTCGGCCGCAGCGCGGCTCAACCGTCCGACCGCATGCAGGCGCGTGATGCCGCTCGCCTTCGCCAGTGCGCCCACGTGCGCGTGCAGGCGCTCGGCATCGACGCCGAGCTCGGCCATGTCACCCATGACGAGGATCGTCTCGCCGGGCTCGGCGGCGAGCGTCGCGATCGCCGCCGCGAACGAGCCCGGATTCGCGTTGTAGCTGTCGTCGATCAGCACCGCGCCCGATGCGTGCCGGCGCCGCGCGAGCCGGCCGGCGACCGCTGGCGCCGCTTCGAGGCCAACGCGGATCGTGGCCACGGGCACGTCCAGCGCCGTCGCGATCGCCGCCGCGGCGAGCGCGTTCATGACGTTGTGGCGCCCGGGCTGCGCGAGCGCTATGCGCGATTCACCGAGCGGCGTGCGCAGCGTGAAATCACCGTGCGTGCCGATCTCTGCGCCGACCTCCGCGTTTGCATCGAGGCCGAAGCGGATGATGCGCCGAGGTCTTGCGAGGCCGATGAAATACGGCGCGTACGCATCGTCCGCGTTGACGATCGCGACGCCGTCCGCAGGCAGCGCCGAGTAGATCGCGCCCTTGGTCTCCGCGACGCCGCGCTCGCTGCCGAGCCGCTCGAGGTGCGCCGGCGCGACGTTGTTGACCAGCCCGATGTCGGGGCGCGCAATCCGTGCGAGGTAGTCGATGTCTCCGGGCTTGCCGGCGCCCATTTCGATGACGGCGTACTGCGTCGTCTCCGGCATCGCGAGCAGCGTCAGCGGCACGCCGATCTCGTTGTTGAGATTGCCTGCGTTGACGTGCGTGCGACCGTGCCGCGCGAGGATCGACGCGGCGAACGTCTTCACGGTCGTCTTGCCGTTCGAGCCGGTGATGCCGACGACGCGCGCGCCGTGCTGCAGGCGCACCGCACGGGCCAGCTCGCCGAGTGCCGTCAGCGTGTCGCCGACGACGATCTGCGGCATGTCCACGTCGAGCACGCGCTCGACCAGCGCCGCCGTCGCACCGCGCTCGCGCGCCGTGGCGACGAAATCGTGCGCGTCGTAGCGCTCGCCCCTGAGCGCGACGAACAACGCGCCGGGCGTGATCGTGCGCGTATCGGTCGAGACACCGCCAACGGTGCCGGCGGCCCCGACCAGACGGCCGCCGACCCAGGACGCGATGTCGGCCAGGCGCAGCTTCATGCCATCGCTCCCAGCACGTCGCGCGCGACGGCGATGTCGTCGAACGGATGCCTGACGCCGGCGATTTCCTGATACGGCTCGTGGCCCTTGCCGGCAATCAGCACGACATCGCCGGCGTGCGCGGCGTGGATCGCGAGCGCGATCGCCCTGCGCCGGTTGCGCTCGATGGTCACGCGCTCGGGGCGTTCGAGGCCAGCGATGATCTCGGCGACGATCGCATCGCCGTCCTCGCCGCGCGGGTTGTCGTCGGTGACGATGACGAGATCGGCCAGCGCCTCGGCGACCGCGCCCATCTCGGGGCGCTTGCCGGCGTCGCGCTCGCCGCCGCAGCCGAACACACAGATCAACGCGCCATGCGTATGCGCGCGCAGGCTCGTCAGCGCCTGCTCGAGTGCATCCGGCGTGTGCGCGTAATCGACCACGACCAGCGGCAGCGCATCCTCGCCACCGAGCCGGTTCATGCGTCCCGCGACCGGTTCCCGCGCCGCGAGCGCATCGCGGATCGCATCGAAGCCGAAGCCGAGCCGGCCGAGGCAGGCCGCGACGGCGAGAAAGTTCGATACGTTGAAGCGGCCGAGAAGCCGGGTCTCGACACGACCCTCGCCCCACGGCGTCTCGAGGTGGAAGCGGAGGCCGGACGACGCCGTCTCGATCGAGCGCGCGACGAGATCGGCATCGTGCTCGATGCCATAGCGCAGCAGCGCGACCTCTTCGGGCACGCGCGCCGCGAGCGCGCGGCCGAACGCGTCGTCGACGTTGATGATCGCGGCGTCGAGGCCGGGCCAGGCGAACAGGCGCTCCTTCGCGGCGCCGTACGCGTGCATCGTGCCGTGATAGTCGAGGTGGTCGCGCGTCAGGTTCGTGAACACCGCGAGATCGAATGCGACCGCGTTGACGCGGCCCTGGTCGAGCGCGTGGGAGGAGACCTCCATCGCGACGTGGCTGGCGCCTTCTTCGCGGAACGTCGCGAGCAGGCCCTGCACGGCGATCGCGTCCGGCGTCGTGCGCGCGCCTTCGACGACCTTGCCGGCGAGCCCGGCGCCGAGCGTGCCGATCGTCGCGACCTTGCGGCCGGCACCGTGCAGCGCCTGCGCGAGCAGATGCACGGTCGAGGTCTTGCCGTTGGTGCCGGTGACGCCAATGACGGTCAGCGCGTGCGAGGGATCGCCGAAGAAGCGCGACGCGATCGAACCGAGCTTCTCGCGCAGCCCGTCGATCCAGACGATCGGTCTTGCCGCTTCACCGATCCCGATTCCCGAATCCTCGCACCCCGCTTCAAGAGAGGCGGGCGCGGACGCTCCAACTTCGTCGGGCCTCTCGGCCAGAATCGCCACAGCGCCGCGCGCCAGCGCCATCGGGGCAAACGTGATGCCGTGCTGCCGCGAGCCCGCCAGCGCGACGAACGCATCGCCTGCGCGCACGTCGCGCGAGTCGATCGCGAGCCCGCGCACGACGATCGGGCCTGCGGCGCGAAGAGCCGCGTCCGCCGGATCGGCGTGCCCGGCCAGCAGCGCGGCAAGTTCCATCGATCGGTTCGTCACGGCACACCTTCGGCGTAGTTCGAAAGATCCGAAGCCTCGTCGAACTCCGGGGGCTTCGCGTCGATGGTGGGCGCGCCTTGAGGCGAACCGGTGTACCAATTCTTGACGTTGTCGGGCGGCACGTCGAGCAGCCGCAGCGCGCCGTCCATGACCTTGCTGAACACCGGCGCCGAAACGAGACCGCCGTAGTACACGCCCTGCGGATCGTGGATCACCACGACACCGACCAGGCGTGGATTCGACGCCGGCACCATGCCGACGAACAGCGAGATGTGGCGGTTGTCGTAGCCGCCGCCCGAGGCCGCGCGCGACGTGCCGGTCTTGCCGGCGACGCGATAGTTCGTGATCGCCGCCTTGAGGCCGGAGCCCTCCGGCGAGACGACCGTCTCCAGCATGCGCCGCACGCTCGCCGCGATCTCAGGATCGATGACGGCCGTGTCGGGATTGCGCGCACCCTTGACGTAGGTCGGCGCGCGCAGCCGCCCGTTGTTGGCGAGCGCGGCATAGGCGTTGGCGAGCTGGAGCGGCGTCACGTTGAGGCCGTAGCCGTAGGCGATCGTCGCCTGCTCCACCGGACCCCAGCTCTTCGCGATCGGCAGCAGGCCCGGCGATTCGCCGGGAAAGCCCGAGCCCGTGACTTCGCCGAAGCCGAAGCGGTGATCGACGTCGTACATGTGATCGCGTGTCAGCGTGAGGCCGATCTTCGCCGCGCCGACGTTGCTCGAATGCGTGATCACGCCGGTGACGTCGAGCAGACCCTTGTTGTGCACGTCGCGGATCACGCGCCCGTCGGCAAGCGTCAGCGTGCCCGGTGTCGTGTCGACCGGCGTGTGCGGCTTCCACTTGCCGCTTTCGAGCGCGGCGGAGATCGTGAACGCCTTGATCGTCGAGCCGGGCTCGACGACATCGGTGACCGCGCGGTTGCGTCGGAATGCGCTGTCGGCGCTGGTGCGCGCGTTCGGGTTGAACGACGGCGCGTTCACCATGGCCAGCACTTCGCCGGTCGGCACGTCGAGGATCACCATCGAGCCCGAGCTCGCGTGATGCTCGGCCAGTGCGGCCTTGAGCTCGCGATAGGCGAGGTACTGGATGCGCCGGTCGAGCGAGAGCGTCAGGTCGCGTCCGGGTTGCGCTTCGCGCAGCAGCTCGACGTTCTCGACGACCTGCCCGTGCAGGTCGCGGATCACGCGCTTCATGCCGGGCTTGCCTGCGAGCCAGTCGTCGAACGCGAGCTCAAGGCCTTCCTGGCCGCGGTCGTCGATGTTGGTGAACCCGAGCACGTGCGCCATGACCTCGCCGCTCGGGTAGTAGCGGCGGAACTCGCGCTCACTGGCGACGCCGGGAATGCCGAGCTTCAGGATCGCCTTCGCGTCGTCCGGATTGAGATGGCGCTTGAGATAGACGAATTCCTTGTCCGAGCGTTGCACCAGCTTCTGCTTGAGATCGTCGGCGTCGATGCCGAGCGCCTTCGCGAGCTCGGGCAGCCGGTCCGCCGCGCCGAGCACATCGGACGGATTCGCCCAGATCGAGTCGACCGGCGTTGACACCGCGAGAGGCTCCCCATTGCGGTCGAAAATCGTGCCGCGCGAGACCGCAATGGGAATGTCGCGCAGGAAGCGCTGGTCGCCCTGCTCCTGGTAGAAGTCCTTGCGCACCACCTGCAGGTCGACCGCGCGCACGATCAGCGCGCTCGACGTGAGCGCGAGCACCATGACGACCCCGTAGAGCCGCGCGCGGACGTTGGCGGGCTTGACGCGCTTCATCGGCGGATCACCACGATCTCGGCGGGATCCGGCGAGACCATGCCGAGGCGGCCGCGCGCGATCTGCTCGACGCGGTTGTTCTCGGCCCAGGTGGCCTGCTCGAGCTCGAGCCGGCCGAACTCGAAATTGAGATCGTCGCGCTCGTTCCCCAGGCGCGTCAGCTCGACGAACAGCTCGCGGCTCTGCTGGATCGAATAGACGACACCGATCGCACTCGCGATCACGGCGATGAGCAGCACCAGCAGCGCGGCGGTGGCGCGAAAGCTCATGCGCCGCCCTCCGCCGAGCGCTTCTCGGCGACGCGCAGCACGGCGCTGCGCGCGCGCGGATTGCGCGTGACCTCGTCCTCGCCGGCACGGATGGCCTTGCCGACCGCAACCAGCGGCGACGGCGCAGCTTCGGGCTGCGGCAGGCCGCGGCGCACGCGCGGCGCGTCGTCGCCCCGGATGAAGCGCTTGACGAGCCGGTCCTCGAGCGAGTGGAAGCTGATGACCGCCAGCCGGCCGCCCGGCTTCAGGCAGCGCGCGGCCGCTTCGAGGCCGCGCTGAAGCTCGCCGAGTTCGTCGTTGACGTGGATGCGCAAGGCCTGGAAGGTCCGCGTGGCCGGGTGCTTGTGGCGCTCGCGGTGACCGATCGTGCGGGCGACGAGGTTGGCGAGCTGGCGGGTCGTCGTCAGGGGCGCCGCGCCCCTCGCCTCCACGATGGCGCGCGCGATGCGTCGGCTCATCCTCTCCTCACCCAACTGCCACAGCACATCGGCTATCTCCGCCTCGCCGGCCCCGGCCAGCCAGTCCGCCGCGCTCATGCCGCGCGTCGGATCCATCCGCATGTCCAACGGTCCGTCGGCCTGGAAGCTGAACCCGCGCGCGGGCTCGTCCAGCTGCGGCGACGAAACGCCGAGATCGAACAGCACGCCGTCCAGGCCGCCCTTCGTCTCCTCCCAGTCGGCGAGCCCGGCGAAGCTCGCGTGCCGGATGGCCACGCGCGGGTCCTTGCCGAGCTCCCTCTCCGCATCCGCGATCGCGTCCGGATCGCGGTCCATCACCAGCAGGCGGCCTTTCGGCCCCAGCCTCGCCAGCACCGCGCGCGCGTGACCACCGCGCCCATATGTGCCGTCGAGATAGATTCCCTCCTCCAATACGCGGAGGCCGTCCAGGGTCTCCGCCAGCAACACGGGCAAGTGCGACCGCGCCGTCACCTCGTTCGTGTTGCGCCGCATCACAACTTCAGCTCGAGCATGTCCTCCGTGATCTCGGACTCGCCGATCGTCTGGCGGATCTTGGCGAGGTGCGCCTGCTCGCCCCACAGCTCGAACTTGTTGCCCATTCCGAGCAGCACCGCGCGTTTCTCGATGCCGGCCGCGGCACGCTGGCTGGCCGGCAGCAGGATGCGGCCGTTGCCGTCGGGTTCTACGTGCGCCGCAGCGCCGACCAGCTTCATCTGCAGGCTGCGATGCACCGCCTTGACGCTCGGCAGCGCGTTCACCTCGTCCCGCACCCGCTCCCACTCCTTGTCGGGAAAAATCCACAGGCAGCCGTGCTCGAACGGGTTGTAGGTCACCACCAGGCGATTGCCGCCCTTGGCGACGACGTCGCGGTGGACCGCCGGGATGGCGATCCGCCCCTTGTCGTCCAAAGTGATGGCCGTTTCGCCCTGGAACATGACCCACGAAAAACCACAAAAACCCACTTGCGCCCACCTTAGGCCGCAACTATCGGTCTGTCAAGGAAAATTCGGTGGAGAAACGGGCATGCGGAGGCGTGTTTTTGGCGACCTCGGTGGCATGGCTGCCGGACGAACCTTGCGAGCGGGGCAGCAGCGGGATCCGGCGCCGGCCGTCCGACGCGACTTACGCGCGCCGGGCCGTGGCGCACTGTGGACAAAACGCTTTGTATCAATGGATATCCAGGCGAATCCAGCAGCGCGCTCACGGCACTCGCCGCGGGGCGTGACGAATGCTTTATCGACATGCCGCCGAGCACCGACTGCTCGTGCCGCGCGGGAACACGCCGAAGCGATGCGACAACGAAGCGTGCTTAAGGCCCACAAACAAAAAAAAACGGCACGCGAACGTGCCGCCTTTTTTCACATCGATCGAGGGAGCCGGCCGATAAGCCGGGTTCTGTCGTGAGCAGCCATTCCTCTAGGCCTTGCGTCGCCGCAAGGCTCGAGCAACCTACCCGGGAGCGACGCGGGCCGCGTCATGGCTCCCCTATTCGGTCTTGCTCCAGGTGGGGTTTGCCGTGCCGCGCGGCGTTGGCCCCGCGCGCGGTGCGCTCTTACCGCACCATTTCACCCTTGCCTGATCTCCTTGCGGAGCCATCGGCGGTTTGCTTTCTGTTGCACTTTCCGTCGGCTCGCGCCGCCCAGGCGTTACCTGGCACCTTGCCCTATGGAGCCCGGACTTTCCTCGGCGCAGCAAGTGCGACGCGGCTGCCTGGCCGGCTCCTCGCCCATTTTACCGCGCCGCCGCCGCGCCGCACGATTTAGCGGCACGCAGCATCGCGGCGATGCTCTTCTCGACGTTCTCGTCCGTCGTCGCCCACGACGAAACGCTGATGCGCATCGCCGTTTCGCCCTGCCAGACCGTGCCGCCACACCAGCACGTGCCGTCCTCCTGCAGCGCAGCGATGACGCGCTGCGTCGTCCCGGCATCTCCGAACGCGACCAGCACCTGATTCAGCGCGATCTCGTTGAGCACGCGGTAGCCGGCTGCGCGCAAACCGTCGGCGAAGCGCCGCGCCTGGTGGCAGTTGCGCTCGATCATTTCCGCGACGCCGTCACGGCCGAGCGCACGCAGCGCGGCCCAGACTTCGACGCCACGCGCGCGGCGGGACAGCTCCGGCGTGTAGTCGGCGGGATTCCGGAACGGCGACAGCGTAGGCAGGTACTCGGCCGTCACCGACATGGCCGCGCGCAGCGCGTCCACGTCGCGCACGAACGCAAGACCGCTGTCGTAGGGCACGTTGAGCCATTTGTGCGCATCGGTGGCCCACGAATCGGCATCGGCCGCGCCGCGCAGCATCGGCGCGAGCCGCGGCGAGGCGGCGGCCCAGAGGCCGAACGCGCCATCGACGTGCACCCAGGCTCCGCTGCCGGCGACGCGTGCGACGATTTCGCCGATCGGATCGATCGCGCCGGTGTTCACGTTGCCCGCCTGCACGCAGACGATCGACGGCGCCGCGATGCGCGGCAACGCATCGGGGCGCATGCGGCCCTGCGCGTCGACCGCCACGCGAGTGACGCGATTTCGTCCCAGCCCGAGCAGGCCGAGCGACTTGACGAGGCTGGGATGCACTTCCTCGCCGACGATCACCTGGATCGGCGGCGCGCCGACAAGCCCGTCCGCTTCGACGTTCCAGCCGCACCTCGCCAGCACCGCGTGGCGTGCGGCCGCGAGCGCGGCAAAATTCGCAACCGTCGCGCCCGTCACGAAAGCACCACCGGTGCCTCGCGGAAGTCCGAACAGATCGACCAGCCACGCCAGCGCGACCTGCTCGATGCGCGCCGTCGCGGGCGTCACGTTATAGAGCGCCGAATTCTGATCCCATGCACCGGCGATCCAGTTCGCCGCGAGCGTCACCGGCAGCGCGCCGCCCATGACGAAGCCGAAGAAGCGCGGGCCGGCCATCGCCATCGTCGCGGGCGAGCCGAGGCGGTCGAGATCGGCGATCACACGCGCGGCCTCGCAACCGCGGGTCGGCAGCACCCTGTCGAGCTCGTCGAGCGCGGCAACGGCCACGGGATCCGGCGCGACCTTGCGCGCATCCAGTGCATCGAGATACGCCGCCGCACGCGCGGCGGCGTCGCGCAGCAATTCATTCATCGCACACCTCGTCCGGAACGAGCGCCGTCACTCGGCATGATACAGCGCCTTGCGCGGCGCGCCGGTGATCGCGGCGGCGAGCTTCGCCGCCTTCGCGGGTGCAAGCTCCTCGCGCAGCAGCGCGAACACGCGACGGCCTTCGGCGAGCTTCGCGTCCGCATCGGTGTCGCCCGCGCCGGCCACGAGCAGCACGATCTCGCCGCGCTGCTGGTTCGCGTCCGCGGCGACGCGTGCGGCGATCTCGCCGAGCGGCGCGGCGATGATGGTTTCGAACAGCTTGGTCAGCTCGCGCGCGAGCACGGCCTCGCGCGCGGCGCCGAACGCCGCCACGGCATCGGCCAGGGATTCGGCGATGCGATGGCTCGATTCGTAGAAGATCAGCGTGCGCGGATCGGTGGCGAGCGTCTGCATCCGCTCTCTGCGCGCGGCGGATTTCGCCGGCAGGAAACCTTCGAAGACGAAGCGGTCGCTCGGCAGGCCGGCCACCGACAGCGCCGCGATCGCCGCGCACGGACCGGGCACCGGCGACACGGTGCAACCTGCCTCGCGTGCGGCACGCACGAGGCGGTAGCCGGGATCGCTGATCAGCGGCGTGCCGGCGTCGCTGATCAGCGCGACATCGTTGCCTGTCAGCATCGCCTCGACGATGCGCGCCGCCTGTTCGCGCTCGTTGTGCTCGTGCAGCGCGAGCGTGCGCGCCGCGCTGCCGACACGCGCGAGCAGCGGCGCGCTGTGACGCGTGTCCTCGGCCGCGACGATCGCGACCTCGCGCAGCACCGCCGCCGCGCGCGGCGAGAGATCGTCGAGATTGCCGATCGGCGTGGCGATGACCCAGAGCCGGCCCGCGGCCATGCTGGCCTCCATTTCGTCCGGACGAGCATAGCGGATGCGCGCGGCGCCGCACGGCGGCTGCGCCGCGATCCGCTATCATGCGGCCCTGGCCGATCACCGAGGGTATCGCTCGTGCGCGCTGCGGTTCGACACGGACGTCTGATTGCCACGACCCTGCTCGCACTCGCGCTCGCCGCGTGCGTGACCCTGCCGGAAGAAGCGCCGGAATCCTCGCCCGACGCGGCGCGCGCCGAAGATCTCTACCGCCAGGGCGACGTCGATCAGGCCGCCGCGCTGTTTGCTGCGCTCGCCGAATCGACACGCGGCGACGTCTCCGCGCACTATCGCCTGCGTGCGGCCGAGTCGCTGCGCGAGGCGGGCGACCTCGAAGGCGCCGCGCGCATGCTCGGCGATCTGAAGCGGCGCCGTCTGCACGGCAGCGAGCAGATCCGCCTCGACCTCCTGGACGCGGAGATCGCGCTCGAGCACGGCGACGCCGCGCAGACCGAGGCGCTGCTGGCGGCACCGGTACACGATCTTCCGCCGCACCTGCGCGCACGCGCGCTCGAACTGCGCGCGCGCGCCGAAGTCGCGAGCGGCGACCGCCCTGCGGCCGCGCGCACGCGCGCTGAGCTCGATCGCTATCTCCAGGGCGCCGACCGCGACCAGAACCGCAAGGAAATCATCGACACGCTCGCCGCGCTCGAGCCCCGCGATCTCAAATCGCGCGCCGAAACACTGAGGCCGGATGACCCGCTGCGTCCGTGGATCGAGCAGGCGCTGCGCGCAAAAGGCGAGGCGCTCGCGCGCACGCTGCCGCGTCCGAACCGGCCGGTCGGCACGATCCAGGCCGGACACGCGGGCGCGTATGAACCCGAAGGTTACAAGGCGCCTCAGCACGTCGCGTTGCTGCTGCCGCTCGGCGCGCAGCTCGCGGCCGTGTCGCAGTCGATCCGCGACGGCTTTCTCGCGGCGTATTACGCGAGCGATGACGCGCACCGTCCCGACGTACGCGTCTACGATGCCGGCAAGACGCCGGCCGACGCCGTGGCCGCGTACCGCAAGGCCGTCGCCGACGGCGCCGATCACGTTGTCGGACCGTTGCAGCGGGAAGCGGTGGGCGAGCTGTTCCATCAGGATCTGCCCGCGCGCGTGCTGGCGCTGAATCATCCCGATACCGGCGAGGTGCCGCCGCCCGGCAGCGTCGAGTTCGGACTGCTGCCCGAGGCCGAAGGCGCGCAGGTGGCCGAGCACATGCGCGAGCGCGGCGTCGCCCGCGCGGTCGTCATCATCGCCGACGCCGACTGGGCCCAGCGCGCCGCGCTCGCCTTCCGCGCGCAGTTCGAAGCGAGCGGCGGCAGCGTCGTCGGCGAAGCGCGGCTGCGCGATGGCGAAGTCAATTTCAAGACGGCGATCCTGCAGGCGACCGGCCCGCTCGGCGATGCGGCGGACGCCGGCATCTTCATCAGCATGCGTCCGCAGCAGGCGCGCCTCCTCTTGCCGCAGCTCAAGATCGCCAGCATCGCGGCACCCGTGTTCGCGACTTCGCACGTGTATTCGGGAGACACCAATCCCGGGCTCGACCGCGATCTCGACGGTGTCGAATTCTGCGACGCGCCGTGGCTGTTCAGCTCGATTCCGGGCCTGCCCCCGCGCGACGCGATCTCGCGGCAGATCGCGAGCGCGAACGGTGTCGGCGCGCGGCTGTTCGCGTTCGGCATGGACGCGTACGCGCTGCTGCCGTATCTCGACTGGCTGCTCTCACATCCCGACGCCTATCTCGACGGTGCCACCGGCGATCTCGCCGCCGACAGCTTCGGCCGCATCCACCGGCTGACCGGCTGGGCGCGCTTCAGCGGCGGCATCGCGCGGCCGGTCGAAGGCGCGCTGAGCACGGTTGGGCCGTGACGCGCGGAACGAGCCTGCACCCACCACATCCCGTGGATGCAGGCGGGCCGGCCGTGCGGACGCACCGTCCATGAAACTGGGCATCAGCGCACGAGCCGCTGGCGCGCGGTTCGAGGATCTCGCGCTTGCCCACCTCGAACGCCATGGGCTCGTGCTTGTGGAGCGCAACTACCGCTGCCGCTACGGCGAGATCGATCTCGTCATGCGCGAGCGCGATATGCTCGTCTTCGTCGAGGTGCGCTACCGGCGCTCCGATGGCTTCGGCGATGGCGTCGATTCCGTCGGGGCCGCCAAGCGCATCAGGCTCGTGCGCGCGGCGAGCGCTTACCTCGCGGCACATCCCCGCCTCGCCGGCACGGCTTGCCGCTTCGACGTCGTCGCGCTCGCCGGCACGCCGGACGCGCTGGTCGTAGACTGGCAGCGCAACGCATTCGATGCGGATTGAGCCGAATGCGGAATCACTGGTCTTTCAGGTGAATCGATGAATTGCATGACTCGCGCGCTCCTTGCCCTGCTCCTGATCGCACCGCTGCTCGGCGGCTGCGCCGCGGCCGTCGTCGGCGGCGCGGCGGTCGGCGCCGGCGCGGTGCACGACCGCCGTGATGCAGGCACCTACTTCGAAGACAAGCGCATCTATCTCGCCGCTTACGACAGTCTCAACAAGGACAAGGAGCTCGCGCTCAGGAACGGCGTCATCATCGTCGTCTACAACGGCGTGATCCTGCTCGTGGGAGAAGTGCGCACGGAGGCGCTGAAGCAGCGCGCCGAGCGCCTCGTCAGCGGATTCGAAGGCACGCGCAAGGTCGTCAACGAGCTCGAGATCCGCGAGCCGGAAGGCTGGTGGTCACGCCGCGCCGACAACGCGCTGACGGCACGCGTCAAGACCGCGCTGCTCGATCTCACGAGCCTGCCAGGCTTCGATCCGACCCGCGTCAACGTGACGACGGCGCACCGCGTCGTGTACCTGATGGGCATGGTCAACCGCGAGGAAGATGAAGCGGTGACGCAGATCGCGCGCGACGTCGATGGCGTCGAGAAAGTCGTCAAGGTGTTCGAGTACACGGATTAGCCGCGAATCATCGCGGTCTCGCTGCGAGCGAGATGATGCGGCCATGAACCTGCCTCACGACCTTCTCGCCACACTCCGCTCGGTGTTCGGCGATGGCCGCCTCCTCACCGACGAAGCCGAGCGCCTCGTCTACGGCTACGACAACTCTCGACGCGAGGCGCTGCCCGACGCGGTCGTGTTTCCGACGGCGCACGACGAAGTCGTCGCGCTCGTGCGCGCGTGCCGTGCGCATCGCGTGCCGCTGATCGCGCGCGGGCGCGGGACGAATACGACAGGCGCGAGCGTACCGCTCGCCGGCGGCATCGTCGTCTCGTTCGAGCGCATGAACCGTGTCCTCTCGGTCGATCCCGGCAATCGGCTCGCAGTGGTCGAGCCTGGCGTTCTCAATGCCGATCTCCAGGCCGCACTCAGGCCGCACGCCCTGTTCTGGCCGCCCGATCCGACTTCGGCGCCGTACTGCACGGTCGGCGGCAACATCGCCTGCAACGCGGGCGGCCCTCGCGCGGTGAAATACGGTGCGACGCGTGACAACGTGCTCGCGCTGCGCGCGGTGGCAGGCACGGGCGAGGCATTCCGCTGCGGCAAGCCGACCACGAAAGGTGCGGCCGGCTACGATCTCGTGCGCCTGCTGATCGGCTCGGAAGGCACGCTCGCGCTCGTCACCGAGGCGACGCTGAAGCTCACGCCGCTGCCGGCGGCGACGCGCACGCTGCGCGCCGCCTACGCCGATGTCGGATCCGCCGCGGCCGCCGTCGCGCGCATCATGGCGCAGCCGGCGACACCCTGCGCGCTCGAGTTCCTCGACGATGAATCGCTGCGCCTCGCACGCGTGCACGGCGGCGATGCGATTCCCGAAGCAGGCGCGCTCCTGCTGATCGAAGCCGACGGCGACAGCACGACCCTCGGCGCCGCCGTCGAGGCGATCTCGCACGCGGCACGCGGCACGGGCCTGATGGCGCTCGACATCGCAGCGGATGCGGCCGACATCGGGCAGCTCTGGGCAGCGCGCAAGGCGCTTTCGCCGGCGCTGCGCACGCTGTCGCCGAAGAAGATCAACGAGGACGTCGTCGTGCCCGTCAGCCGCATTCCGGAGCTCGTCGCAGCCACGCGCGCGCTGTCGCGGCGACACGCGTTGCCGATCGTCTGCTTCGGACACGCAGGCAACGGCAACATCCACGTGAACCTGCTGCCGCGCGACGAGGCCGAGCTCGCGCGCGCGGACGCGTGCCTGCGCGAGCTCTTCGACGCGGTGATCCGCCTCGACGGCACACTATCCGGCGAGCACGGCATCGGCCTCGCCAAGCGCGACTTCATGCCGCTCGCGCTCGATGCTGACGCGCTGTCGCTGATGCGGCGCATCAAGAGCAGCTTCGATCCCGACGGAATCCTCAATCCGGGGAAGCTGCTGCCGGCAGGAGCGTCGGCCTGATCAGAACGTGACGGCCCCTGCGGCGCGCCGCGCTGAGAAATTTCGAACATCTGCGCCGCGCACGTGCGCGCCGACTTCGAGCAGACACCGGCGCGCGCTGACGCGTGCTATCGGAGCACATACGCGGCGGCCGCCAGCACGATCGCCGCATAGCCGCCCGCAAACGCATCGTCGAGCATCGCGCCGAAGCCGCCTTTGACCGCGCGGTCGACCCACGACGCGGGCCACGGCTTCCAGACATCGAAGACGCGAAAGAGCACGAATCCCGCGGCGACCCACGGCCATCCGCGCGGCTGCACGACCAGCGGCAGCAGCGCGATCCACTGGCCGACGAATTCGTCCCAGACGACGACGCCGGGATCGTCGATACCGATGCGGCGGATGACGATGCCGGACGCCCACACGCCGAGCACGAATGCGGCGGCGAGAAAGATCGCGTAAACCGCGATGTCGAGCTGGCGCAAGGCGAGCCATGGAACGAGCGCGACAGCGGATCCGACCGTGCCGGAAGCGAACGGAGAGAGGCCCGCGCCGAAGCCGCTGGCGATCCAGCCGGCCGGATGCGAAAACACCGCGCGGCGCTGAGCGGCATCGAGCCTCACGCGAAGTGCTCCCAGCCGCGCCGTCCGATCGTCATTTCGCGGCCTTGCGCATCCAGCAATCGCACGCCGCGGCCTTCGACGACGCGGCCGATCCGCGTCGCACCGCAGCCGGTCTTGGCGAGGTCGCGCAACACTGCGGCTTCCTGCGAGCGAGACAGCGTGAACACGAGCTCGTAATCGTCACCGCCGGTCGCCTGCAACGCGAGGCGTTCCGGAGCGCCGCCGAAGGCCTGCAGCAGCGCCGTCGATGCGGGCAGCGACGGCGCCCATAGCTCGATGCCGACCCCGCTCCTTTCTGCGAGGTGTCCCGCGTCGGCGAGGAGGCCGTCCGACACGTCGATGCAGGCAGTCGCGCGCCCGCGCAATACCTGGCCGACCGCGATGCGAGGCGTCGGGCGGTCCAGCCGTGCGCGCAGCGCGTCGCAGGCTTCTGCTGATGCCTCGCTGCGGAACAGGCCTTCGAACGGGTAACGAAGTCCGGCCGCCGCGTCGCCCAGGGTGCCGGTCACGAACACGAGATCGCCCGGGTGCGCACCGCTGCGGAGCATCGCGCGTCCAGGCGGCACGAAGCCGATGACGCTGACGGTGACCGCGAGCGACCCCTTGGTGGTATCGCCGCCGATGAGCGCGACGTGATGCTCAGACGCGAGCGCCGCGAATCCGTCGGCGAAGCGCGCAACGAAATCCCGATCCGCCGACGGCAGCGTCAGCGCCAGCATCGCCCACGCAGGCGTCGCCCCCATCGCGGCGAGATCGGAGAGGTTGACTGCGAGCGATTTCCAGCCGAGATCTTCCGGCCGCGTCGCGATCGGAAAGTGCACGTGCTCGACCAGCGTGTCGGTCGCCGCGACGAGCGCATGGCCCGCCGGCGGCGCCAGCACCGCGGCGTCGTCGCCGATGCCGACGCGCACGTCGGCGCGGGAGAGATTGCAGCGCGAGCGCAGGATATCGATCAGTTCGAATTCCATGCGGCCTTGCTCACGGCTCGAAGGACGGCAGGCGTCCGCTGCCCGATGGCGTTGCGTCGGCGCCGCGAACGCTCACGTCCTGCCCGCATCGAATTCCGCGGCACGCCACTCGGCAGCGAGCTTGTCCAGCACGCCGTTGACGTAGGTGTGCCCGTAGTCGGTGCCGAAGCGCTTGGCGACTTCGACGGCTTCGTTGATGACGACGCGGTACGGCACGTCGATGCGGTGGCGCAGCTCGTAGGCGCCGATGCGCAGCGCCGCGCGCTCGATCGGATCGACGCGGTCGATCGCGCGGTCGAGAAACGGCGCAAGCGCGGCGTCGAGCTCGGCGCAGTGACGCTCGACGCCGCGCACGAGGTCCTCGAAATAATCGACGTCGGCGATCTCCATGTCCTGCTCGTGGCGGAACTCGTCGATCACGCGGGCGACCGGATTACCGCTGAGCTGCCACGCGTACACGGCCTGCAGGGCACGACGGCGCGCGCGCGAGCGCGCCACGGGATCGACGCCGGAAGGATGCGTTTTCACGGCGGCGATGCCTTCAGCACGGGCGTGCAGGAGCTTCGCGCGTCTTCGCCTGCACCGAATGCCTTTGGCAAGCGGAAGACGAGCGAGATGTCGCCGGCGGCGAAAGAATCAGGCTGTCTCATCTGCCCATTGAAGCATGAGATCGGCCATTTCGAGCGCGGCGAGCGCGACGTCCTCGCCCTTGTTGCCGTGCGCACCACCGGCCCGCGCTTCGGCGTCCGCGTGTCGTTCGACCGCGAGCACGCCGTTCAGCACGGGAACGCGGAAGTCGAGCGCGACCCGCGCGAGCCCGGCGGCGCAGCCGTCGGCGACGTGCTCGTAGTGGCGAGTCTCGCCGCGCACGACGCAGCCGAGCGCGATGATCGCCGCATGGCGCCTGCCCGCGGCGAGCTGCGCGGCGGCGAGCGGAATCTCGAGCGCGCCGGGCACGCGCACACAGTCGATCGCGTCGGCTCCGACGCCGTGTTCTCGCAGCGCCCGCACGGCGCCGTCGACCAGCGCGTCGACGATGCGCGGATTCCAGCGGCTCGCGACGATCGCGTAGCGGGCGGACGGGACGGGGCGCAACGCGCCGGAGCGTTCGTGCATGAGTGATCCGGTGTCGATGGGCGGCTGTAGTGTAACGGAGCGGCCCCTGCGCTCCGTCATCCCGGCGAAAGCCGGGATCCATTCCACGTTGCGCGTCGCAGTCGAATCGGGTCCGGGCTTTCGCCGGGACGACGGAACCACCGCTCAAGCGGAGGGCTCCTCGTGCGCTTCGACCTCCAGCCCGAAGCCCGCCAGCCCGACCAGCCTGCGCGGCGTGCCGAGCACGCGCAGCCGGCGCACGCCGAGATCGGCGAGGATCTGCGCGCCGAGCCCGAGCTGGCGCCATGGTGGCGGCGCGTGTTCGTCGGCGGCGGGTTTCGCGGTGAGGCGTTCGATCAGCACGTCGGCGGGCTCGTCTCCGCCGAGCACGACGACGACGCCCCTGCCCTCGTCGGCGATGCGGCGCAGCGCCGCAGTCACGGTAAGCCCGAGATCCTCGCGCTTGAGGTGCAGCACGTCGGACAGCGTATTGCGCACGTGCACGCGCGTCAGCACCGGCGCGCCGTCGTCGACGCGGCCGCGCACCAGCGCGAAATGCAGCGCCTTGTGCAGGCAGTCGCGGAACGCGTGCAGGCGAAACGGGCCGAATTCCGTCTCGACGTCGCTTTCGTGCACGCGCTCGATCGTCTTCTCGGTTTCGAGACGGTAGCGGATCAGATCGGCGATCGTGCCGATCTTGAGGCCGTGCCTCGCGGCGAACGCTTCGAGCTCCGGACGCCGCGCCATCGTGCCGTCGTCGTTCAGGATCTCGACCAGCACGCCCGCCGGCACCAGGCCGGCCAACGCGGCGAGATCGACGGCGGCTTCGGTGTGGCCGGCACGCGCGAGCACGCCGCCCGGCTGCGCCGCCAGCGGAAAGATGTGGCCGGGCTGCACGATGTCCTCGGGCCGTGCCTCCGGATTCGCCGCGGTGCGGATCGTGTGCGCGCGGTCATAGGCGGAAATGCCCGTGGTGACACCGCTGGCGGCTTCGATCGACACGGTGAAATTCGTGTGGTGCGGCGACGTGTTGCGATCGACCATCGGCTTCAGGCCGAGCTGGCGGCAGTGTGCCTGCGTCAGCGGCAGGCAGACCAGGCCGCGCCCTTCGCGCACCATGAAGTTGACATCCTCGGGCCGCACCTTTTCCGCGGCCATGATGAGATCGCCTTCGTTCTCTCGATCCTCGTCGTCGACGATCACGACCATGCGACCGGCTCGGATGTCGGCGAGGATCTCGGGAATCGTCGCGAAACTCATGTGCGCACCTCGCGCTGGGCGAAAAGCCGCTCGACGTAGCGCGCGACGAGGTCCACTTCGATGTTGACCGCATCGCCGACGCGCCGCGCCTTGAACGCGGTCGCCTCCAGCGTGTGCGGAATGAGATTGACGCCGAAGCGCGGCCCGTCGACATCATTGACGGTGAGGCTGACGCCGTCGACGCAGATCGAGCCCTTGGCGGCGACGTAGCGCGCGAGCTGCTCCGGCAATTCGAAGCGCCAGCGCTGCGAGCGCCCGTCGGGCTCGATGCCGATGATGCGGCCGACCGCATCCACGTGGCCGGTCACGAGATGGCCACCGAGCCGATCGGAGAGCCGCATGGCTTTTTCGAGATTGACCGCATCGCCCGGCTTGAGGGTGCCGAGCGTCGTCCGCGTCAGGGTTTCCACCGAAACGTCGGCGGCGAAGGCGGTGCCTTCGAGTTCGACGACAGTGAGGCAGACGCCCGACACCGCGATGCTGTCGCCGGCCGCTACGTCGCCGAGCCCGAGCAAGCCCGTGTCGACGACGAGTCGCACGTCGCCCGCGCGCCGCTCGATGCGGCGCACGTGGCCGACCGCTTCAACGATTCCCGTGAACATCGCGGTTTCCCGTCAGGAGGCGCAGCCGGACATCGGGGCCGCAGGCTACGTGTTCAACCAGCGTCATCGCGCCGGCCTCGCGGAGCGAGGGCGGCTCCGGCAGCACCGCCATCGGCCGTGCCGAGTCGCCCAGGAGCCGCGGCGCCACGTAGAGCAGAAGCTCGTCGACGAGCCCTTGCCGCAGCATCGAACCGGTGAGGCACGGCCCCGCCTCCACCTGCAATTCGTTGACCTCGCGCGCCGCGAGCTCGGCGAGCACGGCCGGCAGATCGACGAAACCTTCCTCCGCGTCAATGGCGAGACGCTCGACGCGATCGAACCGCGCATCGGCCGGCTCGTTGCCCAGCGCGTGCACGAGGACCGTCGGCGCCGCGCCGTCCAGCACGTGCGCCGATGCCGGCGTGCGCAGCCGCGCATCCAGGATGACGCGCAGCGGCGCGATGACATCGCCTTCCACGCGCGCGGTGAGGTGCGGGTCGTCCGCGAGCACGGTGCCGATGCCGGTCATGATGGCCGAGCTGCGTGCGCGCCAGCTCTGCACATCGGCACGTGCTTCGGGGCCGGTAATCCATTTCGACTCGCCGCTCGCGAGCGCGATGCGGCCGTCGAGGCTTGCCGCGATCTTGAGCCGGACCCAGGGCCGGCCGCGCTGCATGCGCGAGAAGAACCCTTCGTTGAGCGCGCGCGCCTCCTCGCGCAGCAAGCCGCACGCGACTTCGATGCCCGCTTCCGCCATGCGCGCGAGACCGCCTCCATTTACGCGCGGGTTCGGATCACCGATCGCCGCGACCACACGCGCCACGCCTGCCGCGATCAGCGCGTCGGCGCACGGCGGCGTGCGGCCGTGATGCGCGCAGGGCTCCAGCGTCACGTAGGCCGTCGCACCGCGCGCGCGCTCGCCCGCCGCACGCAGCGCGAACACTTCGGCGTGCGGCTCGCCCGCGCGGACGTGCCAGCCTTCGCCGACGATCGCATCTCCGTGCGCGATCACGCAGCCGACGCGCGGATTCGGCTGCGTTGTCCAAAGCCCGCGCTCTGCGAGCGCCAGCGCGCGTCTCATCAGGCGCTCGTCGGTCGATGAGAATGTCATGGCGGCATTGTACGCGGGGTCTTTGCCGCTCCCGGTTAGGGAGAAGCGGCAGTTCGCGCTGCCGTTCGCGGCAGAGCTACTTGCGGGGCTTGGGAGGCTCCGTCTGCAGCAGCGGCAGCTGCAGGCCCTCGATCGCCGGCAGGTCGCGCTCGAGGCGCTCGATCTCCTCGCGAAACGCCTGTACGTCCTCGAAGCTGCGGTAGACCGAGGCGAAGCGCACGTAGGCAACCTGGTCGAGCTTCTTCAGCTCGCGCATGACGAGCTCGCCGATGCGCATCGAGGGCACCTCGCGCTCGCCGCTGCGACGCAGCTCCTCAACGACGCTGCGCACGGCAGCGTCGACCTGCTCGCTCGAAACCGGCCGCTTCTGCAGGGCGCGCTCGAATCCGCCGCGCAGCTTGCGCTCGTCGAACGTCTCGCGCCGGTCGTCGCTCTTGATCACCGCCGGCAGCTTGATCTCGGCGGTCTCGAACGTGTTGAAGCGCTCGCCGCAGGCCGGGCACTCGCGGCGGCGGCGGATCGTCGCCCCGTCCTCGGACACGCGCGAATCGATCACGCGGGTATCGTCGTGCTGGCAGAAGGGGCAGTGCATCAGCAGCGAGGGCTGAGGGCTGAGGAGTGAGAGATCAAAATCAGACGCCGAGGCGAGCCAGCCAGCGTACTGGCCGCCTGCTCTTCAGCCCTCAGCCCTGGATCCTCAGCCCTGCTCTTATCCATATACCGGAAACGTCTTGCACTGCGCGGTGACCTTGCCCCGCACGCTCTCGATCACCGAGGCGTCGCCGGGCTTGTCGAGCACGTCGCAGATCCACTCCGCCAGCTCGACGCATTCCTTCTCGCCGTAGCCGCGCGTGGTCACAGCCGGCGTGCCGATGCGCAGTCCCGAGGTCACGAACGGCGAGCGTGGATCGTTCGGCACGGCGTTCTTGTTGACGGTGATGTGCGCCGCGCCGAGCGCGGCTTCGGCGTCCTTGCCCGTGACGTCGCGGCCGATCAGGTCGACCAGGAAGAGATGGTTCTCGGTGCCGCCAGAGACGACCTTGTAACCGCGGTCCATCAGTGTCTTGGCCATCGCTTTCGCGTTCTTCACGACCTGCTGCTGATACGTCCTGAACTCGGGCTCCAGTGCTTCCTTGAATGCGACCGCCTTCGCGGCGATGACGTGCATCAGCGGTCCGCCCTGGATGCCCGGAAAGACGATGCTCTGCAGCTTCTTTTCAATGTCCTCGTCGCCGCCGCGCGCAAGCACGATGCCGCCGCGCGGCCCGCGCAGCGTCTTGTGCGTGGTCGAGGTGACGACGTCGGCGTGCGGCACGGGGTTCGGATAGACGCCTGCGGCGACGAGGCCGGCGACGTGCGCCATGTCGACGAAGAAGTACGCGCCCACCGATTTCGCGATCGCCGCCATGCGCTCCCAGTCGATGACCTGCGAATATGCGCTGAAGCCTCCGACCAGCATCTTCGGGCGGTGCTCGTGCGCGAGGCGGTCGATCTCCTCGTAGTCGATGAGGCCGTTCGCATCGACGCCGTACTGCACCGCGTTGAAGATCCTGCCGGACAGGTTGACCTTCGCGCCGTGCGTGAGATGGCCGCCGTGCGCGAGCGACATGCCGAGGATCGTGTCGCCCGGCTGGAGGAGCGCGAAATACACGGCCTGGTTCGCCTGCGAGCCCGAATGCGGCTGCACGTTCGCGTAGCCCGCGCCGAACAGCGTCTTGGCACGCTCGATGGCGAGTTTTTCGGCGACATCGACGTATTCGCAGCCGCCGTAGTAGCGCTTGCCGGGATAGCCTTCGGCGTACTTGTTCGTGAGCACCGAGCCCTGCGCTTCGAGCACGCGCGGGCTGGCGTAGTTCTCCGAGGCGATCAGCTCGACGTGGTCTTCCTGGCGCCGGCGCTCGCCGGCGATCGCCGCAGCGAGCTCGTCGTCGTAACCGGCGATGCGCGTGTCCTTTGCAAACATGGGCAAATCGGCCTCGGGTGTGGAATTTGCGCGATGTTACAGGCTTGCGACCCGCCCGCCCATTGGCCGGCGCGTGGCGATCGGAGGCGCGATCGGCGATAATCGGCGGTCATTTTCCGCTTTTTCTGGCACGCGCCGGCCGGGCTTTCGGCCGCCGGGTCCGCGTGCGCACGGAGTCCATCGGCAATGCAGTACATCTACACCATGATCGGGGTCAGCAAGACCGTCCCCCCGAAGCGCGAGATCATCAAGGACATCTCGCTGTCGTTCTTCCCGGGCGCCAAGATCGGCCTGCTCGGCCTGAACGGCGCGGGCAAATCCACGGTGCTGCGCATCATGGCCGGCGTGGACAAGGACTACAACGGCGAGGCGCGCCCGCAGCCGGACATCAAGATCGGCTACCTGCCGCAGGAGCCCGAGCTCGATCCGGCGAAAACCGTCCGCCAGACCGTCGAGGAAGGCGTCGGCGAGATCTTCGAGGCGCAGGCCAAGCTCGAGGCCGTCTATGCGGCCTACGCCGAGGAAGGCGCCGACTTCGACAAGCTCGCCGCGGAGCAGCAGCGGCTGGAGGCGATCCTCGCCGCGAACGACGCGCACACGCTGGAGCGCACGTTGGAGATCGCGGCCGACGCGCTGCGCCTGCCGCCGTGGGACGCGAAGATCAGCCAGCTCTCGGGCGGCGAGAAGCGCCGCGTAGCGCTGTGCCGCCTGCTTCTGTCGAAGCCCGACATGCTGCTGCTCGACGAGCCGACCAACCACCTCGATGCGGAGTCGGTCGAGTGGCTCGAGCACTTCCTGCAGAACTTCCCGGGCACGGTGGTGGCCGTCACGCACGACCGCTACTTCCTCGACAACGCGGCGGAGTGGATCCTCGAGCTCGATCGCGGCCGCGGCATTCCTTGGAAGGGCAACTATTCGTCCTGGCTCGAGCAGAAGGACGAGCGGCTCAAGCGCGAGGAAGCCAGCGAGAAGGCGCGCCAGAAGGCGATCCAGCGCGAGCTCGAGTGGGTGCGCCAGGGCGCGAAGGGCCGCCAGTCGAAGGGCAAGGCGCGACTCAACCGCTTCGAGGAGCTGAACTCGATCGAATACCAGCAGCGCAACGAGACGAACGAGATCTACATCCCGCCCGGCGAGCGGCTCGGCGATCTCGTCATCGAGTTCAGGGGCGTCTCGAAATCGTTCGGAGACCGCCTTTTGATCGACGATCTCAGCTTCAAGGTGCCGCCCGGCGCGATCGTCGGCATCATCGGCCCGAACGGCGCCGGCAAGTCGACGCTCTTCAAGATGATCACGGGCGTGGAGAAGCCTGACAAGGGCGAGATCGTCATCGGCCCGACCGTGAAGCTTGCCTACGTGGACCAGTCGCGCGAAGCGCTCGACGGTTCCAAGACCGTCTGGCAGGAAATCTCGGGCGGCGCCGACATGATCACGGTGGGGCGCTATCAGACTCCCTCGCGTGCCTACATCGGCCGCTTCAACTTCAAGGGCCCCGACCAGCAGAAGATCGTCGGCCAGCTCTCGGGCGGCGAGCGCGGGCGCCTGCATCTCGCCAAGACGCTGATGCAGGGCGGCAACGTGCTGCTGCTCGACGAGCCGTCGAACGATCTCGACGTCGAGACGCTGCGCGCGCTCGAGGAAGCGCTGCTGGAATTCCCGGGCTGCGCGATGGTGATCTCGCACGACCGCTGGTTCCTCGACCGCATCGCGACGCACATCCTCGCTTTCGAAGGCGATTCGCACGTCGAGTTCTTCCAGGGCAACTACCGCGAGTATGAGGAAGACAAGAAGCGCCGCCTCGGCGAGGAAGCGTCGCAGCCGCACCGGATTCGCTACAAGAAGCTTGCGTGATGCAGCGAACGCCCGCATGGCGCCCTCGCTTGGCCATCCGGGCGAAGATTGAAGCTTTCGTCTCTTCCCGCTTGCGGGAAGGATGACGATGCGCGGCATCATCCAACGAGTGACGCCATGACCTTCATCGAAACCCTCAAGCAAGCCTGGCGCCGCAACGGCTCGCTCGTCTGCGTCGGCCTCGACCCCGAGCCGGCCCGATTCCCCGCGCACCTTCGCGGCACGTCCGACGCGATCTTCGAATTCTGCCGCGCGATCGTGGACGCGACGGCCGATCTCGTCTGCTGTTTCAAGCCGCAGATCGCCCACTTCGCCGCACACCGCGCCGAGGACGCGCTGGAACGTCTGATCGCTCACGTCCATTCGACGCATCCGGGCGTGCCGGTCATCCTCGACGCGAAGCGCGGCGACATCGGCAGCACCGCCGCGTTCTACGCGGGCGAGGCGTTCGACCGTTATGGAGCCGACGCGGTGACGGTGAACCCGTATCTCGGAAGAGATGCGCTCGATCCGTTCCTCGCGCGCGCCGACAGGGGCGTCGTGATCCTGTGCCGGACCTCGAATCCGGGCGCGCGCGACCTCCAGGATCTCGACGTCGGCGGTCGCAAGCTCTATCAGCACGTCGCACGAAAGGCGGCCGGCGAGTGGAACGCGAACGGCAACTGCCTGCTCGTGGTGGGCGCGACCTATCCCGAGGATCTCGCCGAAGTGCGCGCGCTGGTCGATGACATTCCGCTGCTCGTACCCGGCGTCGGCGCGCAGGGCGGCGACATCCAGGCCGTCGTCCGCAACGGCGCGGCGGCGGATGGTACGGGCCTCGTCATCAGCTCGTCGCGTGCCATCCTCTACGCCGGCGATGGAGAGGATTTCGCGGCGGCCGCGCGCTCCGCGACCAGGGCACTCGTCGAAGCGGTCAACCGGTACCGCTGAGCGCGCAAGAAAAACTTACTTATGTGACGCTTTAAGCATAATTGCTAACGCGCTATTCCGGCAGACAAATTTAACCTTGTTCAGCCCCGATTTACGCATAATCCCGCCCCGGCGGGGGTTCCAGCCTTTTCATCGCCGGACGTCGGCGCAGTGCGGCGGACGTGCTCGTGCAGAAGGCGGTGCCCAGCCATAGAAGCCATGGCCGGCATCGTTTTCCTTCAGCACGACACGAGTAGTACCGCATGACACCCATCGCTGCCCTCCTTTTCGCCACCGCTGTTTCCCAAGTACCGCCGCCCGAGGCCATTCTCCAGGACGGCTTCGACGCAGGCGCCGCCTGCCCCTCGACCATCCCGACCGATACCGGCAACCTGACCCTGCGTCGCATCAGCGACATCTGGTACCTGCCCAATGTCCACGTGCGCCACGGCGTGGACGTGACCACGTGGGACAACATCTGGGGCCACATCAACGAGCTCGATGACGTGACGCTGTGGCCCGGCGTACCCGGCACGAGCCCGACGATCAAGACGGTCGGAAGATCCGAGTACGTCGCCGCGCGATTCCATGTTCCCGCTCTCGTACCCCCCATGCTCGGCGGCATGTTCAAGCACGTGATGTATGGCGGCGGACCGGCCATCGACGTCACGATCAGCCAGACCTGCGGCGACTTCCGGACTCTCGAACCGGGCTGCTGGGTGCGCGATTGGCCGAGCAACGACGTTCCCTCGCTGCGCTGGCACATCGGGGCGGGCAACGCTTCCTTCTGCCACGTCGAGCCCAACACGGATTACTTCCTGAACATCCGTTTCAGCAATCCGAACACGACAGGACCGGATTGCACGGGCAACGGCTGTCAGATCACGCTGCAGCAATACATCGGCGCGTTCTGACGCGCTTGCCACGCGCGCGGCTCAGTTCGTGCGCGTGGTGTCGTGTTCGCGGCGGTTCGCGATCGCGCGCGCGGCCAGGAGGCTGCGCGCCAGATTCAAGGGCACCGTCAGCGCGAAGTGGGCCCAGATGCCGAGCGCGACGAGCACGCGCGCCGGCAGCGCGCGGGCGGCCGGATCGAACTTGCTGAAGTAGCGCCACATCCCGCGGTGCTTGTGCCAGGCGACGAACACCGGCCGATGCCGGCTCGAACCGCCCTGCTCGTGCGTCGCATGGACGGAACCGACGATCGCGACGCGACAGCCCGCGTCGCGGACACGCCGGCACAGGTCGAGATCCTCGACGTGCAGAAAATACCGCTCGTCGAAGCCGCCGACCGCTTCGAACGCGCGGCGTGGCAGGAACAGGCAGGCTCCTGAAACGGCTTCGACGTCCTCGATGTCCGGACGCTGCGCGGACGCCGGCATCTCGACACCCGCGAGCATCGGCCAGCGCGCTTCGAAGCGCGATAGGCCGCTCATCGACATCAGCGCACGCTTGAGTGTCGGCGCGCGGCGCCGGTTGCCGCGCGCGGGACGGCCGTCCGGCGTGAGTACCTCGATGCCGAGCAGCCCGATCGTGGGATCGCTCGCAGCCGCCGCTCGCAGCGACTCGACCGTGCCGGGCTCGACGATGCAGTCCGGGTTGAGAAACAGCAGCGCGTCGCCGCGCGCGACCGCTGCGCCGCGATTGCAGGCGGGCCCGAAGCCGATGTTCCGCTCGTTTCGCAGGATGCGCAGGCGCCCGTCGTCCGAGCAGGCGGCAGCGAGGCGCTCGGGCTCTCCGTCGGCGGAAGCGTTGTCGACGAGGACGACCTCGACCGGAGCGCTCGAGGCAAGCGCCGCGGCCACCGAGGACATCAGCAGCGGCCCGCTGTCGGCGGCGACGACGACGACCGTGGTGAGGCCGTTCTCGCGAGCGGCGGCCGCCATGCGGATGCGGTCAGAGCGCGCCCAGCAGGTTCTCGCCCTGCTCGCATGCATACGCCCACACGGCCGGCCACGTGTCGTAAGCGGCGGCGAGTCGCAGCGCCTCGTCGCGCAGCAGCGCGGCGCATCCCGCTTCGTCGAGATCGTCCGGCCAGTCGCCGAGGCGCGGCGGTGCCTTCGCCGTCAGCGCGCGGCCGTTCGCCTCGATGATCGAGCGCACGTCGGCCTGCCAGTAGATCGGCGCGCCCTGCGCGCTCTCGTACTGCTGCTGGAGCCGCTCGATCGCGTCGGCTCGCACGTAGGCCAGATACTCGCGCAGCATGCGCAGCCGCCGCGTCGCGCTCGCGCCGGCCATGTCGCGCAGGTTTGCCGCGAGCAGGCCGAGGCGCTGCGCGGGATCCTCGGCGAGAAACTCGCCAAGCTGGCGCTGCACGAAATCGCCGACGAAGTAGTTGAAGCGCGGCGGCGGCGCCGCGAGCGTGCGGTCCGATCGACGGCGTGCCGATTCCTGCGCGTGGCCGATCGCGACAGGCAGCTCGATCGAGAGCGAGCCGGGATGGCAGAGCCGCGCGACGTGCGCGAACAGCGCGTCCTCGCCGCGCCCGAGCGCATTCGTGCAAGGCAGGAGCTCGCGGTTGTCGAGCGCGAACGGCGTGAACGTGCCGACCGTCGTCACGCGTGCGCGGCGGTGCCCGTACCAGATGCTGCCGGCTTCGACGTTGCGCAGATAGCTTTCGCGATCACGCCAGAATTCCGCGCGGCTTTCCGCGTCGAGCTGGTAGAGCCACGCACCGGATTCGGTGCGCGAGCTCCCATACGCCCCCTGCCGCGTCGCGATCACGTTCGCCTCGGCAGCGAGATGATCCAGCCGACCGAGGCTGAGGCCGCGCAGCACTTTGCGTTCGATCGTGTAGCGCGCATCGCCGAGCAGCGATCCGAACGCCCTGCCGAGAATCTCGAGGTGCAGCTCGAACGGATCGCCGGTGAATTCCTCGCCGGCTCCGAACGCGTTCTCGAGATTGCGGTAGAACCGGGTGAATGCCGGCGCGGACGGGTCGGGATCAATGCCGTCGAGCACGCCATCGGGCCGTCGCAGCGGCAGGCACTGATCGTCGTCGAGCAGCACGAGGCCGGCGCCGGCGGACAGCAGCAGCGCGAGATTCCAGCTTCGGCCGCCGCCGAATCCGGAGCCGGAGGCGGCGCGCAGCACCATGGGTGGCAGCGCCTTCTGCGCCTGTGGAACGGCTTTCACGAGGCGCTCGACGAAGCGCGCCTGCTCGGCGGCGCCGAGATAGGTCAGCTTGCAGCCGGTCGCCCGCGCGAACTCGCGCAGCAGGTCGCGGTGCCGGTTCGCGGCATCGGCCAAGGTCGAATCGTCGATCAGCACGTAACGACGCGTGGTGCGGAAGCGGCGCTCGCATTCCGTCAGCGATTTCAGCAGCCTTTCGAGCTGGGCAGGTCGATCGCAGGCGCGGATGAACACCGCACGCAGCGGCGCCGCTTCCGTCGCGGGCGCTGCCGCGAGGCGGCGCAGGAAATCCGCGTCGGAGACGAGCAGGCCGCGCTGGCAGAGATTGTCGAGCACGCGCCGGATGTTCTCGCGCTTCCCGTGCAATCCCTGGATCGTCGTCTGGATGCGCGTGACGTGCTCGTCGAGCGGGCGGAACTCGCGGCACTGATCGAGCGCCTGGAGCACCTGGTAGGTCATCACGTGCGTTTCGCCCGTGCGCCGCGTCTGGAAGATGCACTCGTTGTTCGACAGCGAGGCGACGACACCGTCCTCCGAGGCGAACAGCGGCGCACCGGGATCGATGCGCGGAGTGGGCGTCACTGCCGGCAGCGTGCCGTAATCGATGCGGTAGTCGAGATCGGTTGTCATTCGTCGGATTGCCTGCGGCGCCACCAGGGCCGTCTGCGTCCCGTCAAGGGACGTTCGCCGTCCTTCGCGGACGATGCTTGCGAACGCAGGCGGTCGATTTCGGCTTCAAGCTCGGCGATGCGCCGGCCCGCGTCCATGTTCTTGCGAACCTCGTGATTGTAGTGCGCGTAGACGCTTTCGTCGCGATCGCCGAACAGGGACAGCGCGGGCACGTGCTCGGGCAGCGCGCGCTTGGCGCAGAGCGCGACGAAGTACAGCGGCGCGTAATCCAGGCCCGGCAGGATCGACTTGCCTTCACGATCGGCGGTCCAGGCCTCGCAGGCACCGGCGGCCTTGTCGAGCGCCCACAGGGCGGAATGGAACAGGAGCTTCTGCCCGTACAGGCGAATCGCAGGGAAATGCGGGCGCAGGAGGCCGAGGAGCTCGTCGCGGTACAGCTCGCGCGTGTGAAACTCGTTGCGAAAACCTGCCACTTCGCTGTACGTGTGCCGGTCGGGCGAGGAGACGATCAGCAGGCCGTCGTCGGTCAGCACGCGGGCGAAGCCGGCGATCATGCGCTCCTGCGCCTCGACGTGCTCCAGCGTCTCGAACGAGACGACGAGATCGAAGCGTCCGGCCGGGAATTCGAGCGACGTCGCATCGCCCTCTTCGTAGCGGAGATTCGCGCGCGCGTAGCGCTGGCGCGCGTGCGCGATCGACGGCGCGTCGATGTCGACGCCGACGACCTCGGCGGCGGCGCCGGCCAGCAGCGCCGAGCCGTAGCCTTCGCCGCAGGCCGCATCGAGCACGCGACGGCCGGCCGCGAGGCGGCGCGCGAACACGTAGCGGTGCCAGTGCTCATACCAGATCTCGCGCACGCACTCGGGCGTGAAGCGCTCGCCCGTGAACGGCAGCTCGGAGGGTGCGGGGTCGGTCATGCGTCGGAATCCGCGAGTTCGCGGGAGTGCGATTTTCTCACGCCCGCGGATCGCCTGCAGTGCGGCTCAGGGCCGGCCCGTTTCATCGCCGATCCAGCGGTGCGCGAGCCGGACCAGGCCGAACTCGCGCGACGCGCCGCGAACGACGATCGCGCGCTCGACGGTGTCGAACAAGCGCACGCCTTCGGGGTCCATCGGATGCACGCGCACCGTATAGCTGCCGGGGAGCAGCGGCAGCGCTTCGAATTCGATCTCCGCGCGATATTCGCCCGGGCCAGAGCTGCGCGGCTCGACGCCGTCCATCTCGCTGCTGACGCCATAAACCGGCGTGCCGTCCGCACGCACCAGGCCGACGGCGAGGCTCGGCACGCGACCGTCGCGCGAGTGCAGGCGCACGTCGACACGCAGTGTCGCGCCAGGCTCGAGCGCAAGCGGCTGCTCGCTCTCCTCGCCGTTGAGCGCGATGCCGAGCACGCCGAACTCGAGACCTGTGCGCGCCGCAACGGCGCGTTCCTGCACGGCGGCGGACTTGCGCTCGTGGTACGCGAGATAGGCCTGCGTGACGTCGAACACGTCGCCGTGCATCGCGATCTCGCCGCCGCGCAGCCACAGTGCGTGCTTGCAGAGCTTCTGCACGTGATACATGCTGTGCGACACAAGCATGAGCGTGCCGCCGCCGGCGAGATAGTCCTCGATCCAGCGCACGCATTTCTTCTGGAAGGATTCATCACCGACCGCCAGGACTTCGTCGGTGACAAGCAGGTCGGGCTTCAGCGCGGCGATCACCGCGAAACCGAGCCTGACAACCATGCCGGACGAGTAGTGCTTGACCGGCTCGTCGATGTACTCGCCGATGTCGGCGAACGCGATGATGTCCGGAATGCGCTCGCGCAGGCGCGCTCCGTCGAGCCCGTGCAGTGCCGCCGCCATCGCGATGTTGTCGCGACCGGAATACTCGGGATGAAATCCGGCACCGAGCTCGAGCAAGGCGCCGATCGTGCCGTTGACGCGCACGCTGCCGCTGGTCGGCGTCAGCACGCCGGTAATGAGCTTGAGCAGCGTCGATTTGCCGGCACCGTTCTCGCCGATAAGGCCGAGCGACTCGCCGCGCACGATGTCGAGATCGATGTCGCGCAGCACACTGACGCGGTCGCGGTCGGCCTTGCCGACGAGGAGCCGCGCGAGCGAACGCAGCCGGTCCGCGTTGCGGTGCACCTTCGGATACGCCTTGCCGAGGCCGCGTGCCTGGATGAGGAGCGCGTTCACAGGAAATCCTCGAAGTGCGGATCGAGGCGGCGGAACAGCGCGTGCCCCGCGAACAGGACGATCGCGGCGGTCGCCAGCGCCAGTGCAATGCGCGCCGGCGACAGCTCGCCGTGGTGCAGCAGCAGCGCTCGGAAGGCGTCCGCGTAGAACGTGAACGGGTTGAGGTCCAGCCAGCCGCGCACGCGTTCGGGTACCTGCGCCTTGTCGTAGAAGATCGGTGCGGCAAACATCAGCAGCAGCAGCAACTGGCCGAGCGCCTGCACGAGATCGCGCACGAAAACCTGCACGGCTGCGCAGATCAGCGCGAGCCCGAGCGTGAGCGCGAACAGCGGCACGTACATCAGCACGGCGGGCAGGATGCCGACCAGAGCAACGTCTTTCCCGGCGAGGGCGAGCGCGATCAGAATGGCGACGAATCCCGCCAGGTGCACGGCGAAGCTCGACGCGACGCTCGCGATGACGAGCACCTCGCGCGGCAGCGCGACCTTGCCGATCAAGGGAGCGTTGTCCTGCACGGCCGTCGTCGAGCGCACGATCGATTCCGAGAACGCCGTCCACGGCCAGAGCGCGGTCACGAGGAACGGAACGTAGCCCGGAGCATCCGCGCCGGGCACTCGCGACTTGAATACGTGCACGAACACGAACGCGTAGACCGCGAGCTGCACCAGCGGCTGCAGCAGCGCCCAGAGCCCGCCCGTAAAGCTGCCGGCGAAACGGTTGCGCAGCTCGCGGCGGAAGAAGCGCAGCGTCAGGCGGGCGACGGACATCGGTCGCGATCCCTGGTGAGGTCAGCGCGGATACTAGCTGCGGCGCGCCGCCACGCGAAGAGGCGTACCGGCCCGTGCGTGCGAGTCAGCGCGCCGGACCCGTCACGCGCGGGTGCCTTCAGTGCTGCGGCGCGGCCTTGGTACCTGCTGCCGCCTCGAGCTCTTCGGGCGTCGGCACCCGGCCGTAGCGGTCGCGCAAGGACGCGACGACTTCGGGATCCGCATCGACAGGCTGGTTGCGCAGCGTGTCGGTGTACGTGCCCACCTGCTTATCGATCCAGTCCTTGCGGAGATTCTCCACAATGCTCGTCTTGACCTCGTCGAACTTCTGCGGCGCGTCGGACGTACGGGCGACGAGCTTAAGCACGTGATAGCCGAACTTCGTCTTGACGACGGGCGATATCTCGCCTGGTACCTTGAGCGCCGTGGCTGCCGCGGCGAATTCCGACACGTAACGCTTGCTGCCGGCTTCCGTCATCAGTCCGTGGTTCTGCGCCTTCGAGGGATCCTCGGAATATTTCTCGACCAGCGCATCGAACTGGTCGGGATTTTCCACCGCCTGCTTGCGCACGTCGTCGGCGAGCTTCTTCGCTTCTTCGTCGCTGTGCTTGTCGACAGAGATCAGGACGTGCTTGACGTCGAGCCTGCCCGGCTTGACGTACTTTTCCTTGTGGCCGATGTATTCCTCGTGGGCGAGCTGGCTGAAATCCGGCTCCTTGAGTTGCGCGCGGTAGTGCTCCACCGCGGCCTTGCTCAGGATTTCCTCGTTGGAGATCCTGATCTGCGCCTGGACCGAGGGATCCTTGTCGAGGCCGTCCTTCTCCGCCTGTTCGGCGAGCTGGCGCTGCACCAGAAGATTCGAAATCAGCGCTTCGATGCGCTTGGGGCTGTTGAAGAATCCCGGCCGCTGGCGCTCGTCGATGCGCGCCGCGAATGCGTCGATGTCGGCCATCGTGACTGCGGCCGTGCCCTGCCGGGCGACAACGGTGTCGGCAGGCAGCTTCGCATCGGGCGCCTTCTGGGCGTGCGCGAAGGAAGCGAAGATCAACGACGGAACGAGGCAATAGAGGGCGGTTCGCCGAATCGACGACATGCGTGACTCCAGAAATTGCTGACGGAACGGCGATTGGACATCGCCGCGGCCAGGCAGTTCGCCGATGCGTTGTTCGGCGCTCGGAACGGTTCCCGGCCGGCGAGCGGCCGGGAACCCGGTAAAACTAGCGAACGTGACCGATCGTCGTCCTGCAGGTGCCGCCGCTGCATCCAGGTCCGCTGGTGTTCGGATCGTGGAACTGGACGTTGAAGTAGTAATCGGTGTTCGGCTCCAACTTGCAGTACACGGGATTGGTCAGGCTCCAGTAGAGCATGCCGGCATCGTTTGCCGGCTTGTTCGTCGCGACGCAGGTCTGCTGCGAGGGCGTGAAGTCGCCGCAGTTCGTGCTGATCGACACGTCGAGGTTCGGGCCCGCGCCGTACGAGACGTTCTTGTAGAAGCCGAAGACGGACGGCGGCGAGGCGCCGACGTGGAACTTCGCCGCGATGTACTGCGTCTTGCCGAGTGTCGAGATCGTCGGGGTCGCACCCGACGGACCCGGCCACGGCGTGACGTTATCGGTTTCGCTGACATGGCCCCAGATGTTGTCCCACAGCGTCAGATCTACGTTGTGGCGGACGTGCGTGGGCGGCTCTGGCAGGTAATGGATGTCGCTGACCGTCGCGCGCGTGCGCGGGCTGCTCGGGCACACGTCACCGCCTCCGCTGCCGCCCTGGACGACGAGATTCAACGGTGTGCTCGTGATCGAGCCCGAGGTGTTCGAGCAGGTCAGCGAGAGCGTGTAGCTGCCCGCCGCCGATGCCGTCACCGTGCGCGGTGAGGTCGCAGCCGTGACGTCCGTCCAGCCGCTCAGCGAGGTCGAGCTGCCGTTGAAGCTGGCCGACCCGGTACACGAGGTGGCTCCGCTGACGGACCAGCTGACCGTGAATGGCGTCCCCGCAGTCGGGGACGCGGGATTTGGCGTCAGGGGGAAGTTGTTCGGGGTCGGTGCCCCGCCGCCGCCGCAACCGGTGCCGCTCAGGGTGACGCCGGTGGCCATGAGATCGGCGCTGCCGGGAACCAGCCGCAATCCGTTCGCATCCGTGGTGATGTCGCAGCTGGTCTGCTGCGCCGTGGTGAGGTGGATGGTGACTTGTGCGCTGGCGGTCCCGAAAGCGGAAAGAGCCAGGATGGAGACGAGCGAAACGAGGCGACGCATTGCAACGGCCATAGAAATTCCAGCTAGTGCTTCAGGACCCCAAGAAAGGCGGTCGGATTCTAGCCTAAATTCACGAACTTGCCAGCGAATTCCGTCACTTGGTGCCGCAGGCCTCCGTAAATCCTCCCGGCCGTGCTGCGCGCACGAAAAAAAAGGGGGGCCGAAGCCCCCCTTTTCGTACAGCAACGAAGTGCAGCTATTACGAGCAGGCCGGATCGGCACCCACGCACGAACGGCTGGCGCGATGACGGAACAGACCGCCGTAGTTGGCGAGCAGGCCCGGATTCGCGTTGGCGTTGATGACGTTGAAGGCCATGTAGCCGGTCGCCGGCAGACCGTTGAAGGTCACCGGGACGCCGGCCGGTGTCAGGCCGCCCGGAAGCTGATGGCCCGGCTCGCCGTTGAGCAGGTCGAGCTTCATCCAGCCCGCGGTGGCGAACGGAACGATGTTCGGACGCAGGAACGAGCCCAGCACGCCCGAAGGATCGCCAGCGGCCGTATTGGCCAGGAAGCTGATGACGTTCACTTCGAACGGCAGCGAGTTCGGCTGCGAGCTGATCGGCGGCGAGAAGTCGCCCTGGACGACCGTCGTCTGCTCTTCGCGGTCGTACATGAACGGCGCGACGACGACGTTCGACTCGCCCGGCGCATGGAACGACTCGACGAACGGCGGGAACGGAACCGCGCCGTACAGGGAGTCGACGTAGAAACGCTTGGTCGGGAACGTCACGATCCAGTCGGTGTTCGCACCGGTGTTGCCGCCGACGATGTACGTGTTGTAGATCGCGTCGGACATGTACACCGCGCTGACCGCGTCGACACCGAAGGCGTAGTCGGCCGTGACGAGCTGGCCACCGCCCGTGAACACGAACGCGCGCGCCACCGTGCCCGGGTTGGTCACGAGGGTCGGGTTGTTCGCGTCCTGCAGAGACGGATTGAGGTTCGCGCCGCCCGAATACAGCGGGATTTCCGAGAAGCCGTCGATCGCGTCGGCGACGTACGGGAAGATGGTGCCTTCGCCGACGTTGATGATATCGGCTTCGCCGAACAGGCCGCCGGTCGGAGCGATGATGCCCGCCGAAGCGATCGCGTCGCTGATTCCGGCGCAGCCCGGCGGAACGCCGCCATCGTGCGTGATCAGCGCGGACAGCTGGCTGTTCGGATCGATGTCGCCCATCGAGATCAGCTCGATGTAACCCTCGCGGGTACGCGTGATGTCGTGCGGGCCGGCGTCGGCCGGGATCGGACCCGTACCGTCGTATGCCGCCGTACGGAACGCCACCGGCGAGTTATCGAGCACGCTGGGATCCGTGCAGCTCTGGTCGCTCGTGCTGACCTGCGCGCCGCCGTCATCCGACACCTGCGAGACGGTCGCCGTCCACACGTCGTTCACCGACAGGTACAGGTTGAAGTCCAGCACTTCGCGGCTGTTGTAGCCTTCGAGGAAGCGGACCTTCACCGCCTTGCCAAAGACCGGGTCCGTGTTGACAACGGCGAACAGCGTGTCCTGGTTCTTGTTGACGGTGTAGTAAGGATAGATGAGAACCTGGCCGAGACCATCGGGATTCAGGTCGACGGCGTTCGCCAGGCCCGCGAAGCCAGCGACGCCAGCGATACCGGCGACGACGGCAGTCGTCAAGCTGTTTCTCTTCATCACAACACTCCTAATTTGACCACAGGGCTTTTTGCTTTACCGCCAACCTCACTCCGAAAGGCAAACGGAGCCCCACCTTGGCAGGGTTAGGTTAGGCAACAGCGCCGCCATGTTAAGGCAAAGGAAAGGGGCGTGCAATCCCCGACCTCTAACCCTAATTCCGGCTGCGAATTCAATTACTTGGGAAGAAAATACCACTTACCATCCACACGCACCCAGATCTCGCTCTGCGTGCTCGACGAATCCACTGACCTGCCCGCCCCGTTGATGCCGGGCATGTTCACAGAATAGCTCACGTCGATGTAGACCTTGCAGCGATCGGCATCACACTCCTTGCGATTGAACTTGGCTCCGGTCCATCGGACGGGCCGGTTGTTCATGGCCGCTGCGTAGCTCTCGCGCGTCTGCGTCTGGCGCGTTCCGGGAGAAAGATAGTCGTACGCCTTTTCGGCCTGGTGCGCGATCAGGTAGTTCCAGCGCTCGACCGAGCGCTTGTCGACATCGGCCGTCGGATCGTTGTTGCAGCCGCCGAGCACCAGGAGGAGCGTGACGAGCGCCGCGATGGCAGTGCGATCGGTGATCATTGTGACGACGAGTCCTCTTGCGGCTTGACGGGTTCGGGAGCCGGCACCTCGGGCGGAGGCGGCGGTGGCGGAGGCGGCGGCGTCATGCTGGCCGGTCGCAGCGGCGTCAGCGATTCGAACTGCCGCGTGTATTCCTGCGTCACCTGGCGTGCTTCGTCGGTGCTGCTGATCACACGCGGCGTGATCAGCACGATCAGCTCGGTACGATCCTTGTGATTGCGCGTGTTGCCGAACAGCTTGCCCAGGAACGGTATGCGGCTGATCAGCGGAATCCCGGTCTCGCCCGTGGTGCGGTTGTCCTGGATGAGGCCGCCGAGCAGCAGCGTCTCGCCGCTCTGCACCGCCACCTGCGTCTGGATCAGGCGCTGGTTGATCGGAGGATTGCCGCCTTCCACGGCCGGCGGGCCCGGGTTGCTCACTTCCTGCTGGATGTCGAGATAGACGAGACCGCCCGGATTGACGCGCGGCCTCACGTCAAGCGTGACGCCCGTGTTGAGGTACTGCACCGAACCGGTTTGCGCAAAACTCGTCGTGCCGTTGTTGTTGATCGCTCCGAGGCCGTTGTAGAACGTCTGCACAACCGGAATCTGCTGGCCGACGTTGATCTGCGCCTCCTGGTTGTTCGCGACGAGCAGCGAGGGCGCGGCGAGCGATTTCGCCTGTCCGCTCGTTTCGAGTGCGTTGATCGCGACCTCGAAATTCTTGTTGATGAACGAATAGAAGAAACCGCCGTTGTTGCTCGGGCCGGCGTTGCCGGTCGCGCCGAGCGAGAGCCGGTGGCGGTCGTGCGAGTTGCCCGTGAACGTGGGACCTGAACCTTGCGGGTATGCGTACGGGTAGCGCCCGTTCTCCTGCGCCGACCCGCTCGCCGTGCCGATCAGGCCCGTGAGATACCACTGCACGCCGTAGTTCAGATCACCCTGCAGCGTGACCTCGAGGATGCGCGCCTCGATCTGCACCTGCAGCGGAATGATGTCGAGTTTCTTGATCGCCGCCTCGATCCGTGACCACTCGAGCGGCGTCGCCTGGATCATCAGCTGGTTGTTTTCCTCGATCGCCGAAATGCGGATGTCGGTTTCCCTGTTTCCACCGGACGCCGACGGCGTCGGCGTCGGCGTGCTTGCCGGCGCGTTCTTCTCGCGCTCGGATTGCGGACGCAGCGAGTTTTGATAGCTCATCGCCGTGCTGGCGCCGCCGCGGCTCCCGAGCGTGGTCGGCCTGAGGCCCGGTGCGACGCTGCCGGTCGTGCTGCGGTGCGAAGCGCCCGTCGACGTGCCGAGGAAGATCTGGCTCAGGTAGTCGGCGAGGTCCGGGGCTTTCAGGTTCTTGACGTTGTAGACGTAAAGCTGCGTCGCGTTCTCCGCGCCGCCGCGGTCGAGCCGGTACAGCCACTCCTCGGCCGATTTCAGATATTCGGGCTGCGGCGTGATCACCACGAGCGAATTGGTCTGCTCGATCGGCATGAAGCGGAACATGCCGGCCAGAGGCGACTCTCCCTCCGAGCCGAAAATCTTGAGCAGATCGGGCAGCAGCTTGGTGACCTCGACGTGCTGCAGCGTGAACACGCCGATCGACATGCCCTTGAGCCAGTCGACGTCGAAGGTTTCGATCGTCTGCTGGTAGTTCTGCAGCTCCGACGCCGTGCCCGCCAGGACGAGCAGGCTGCGGTTCGTATCGATGCTGATGAAAGCTTCCGGCCGCGCGTAGGGTTTCAGGAGCTTGGCCATTTCGCTCGGCGAGACGTATTGCAGCGGGAAGATGCGCAGCTCGTAGCCTTTCGCGGAAGCGATCGGCGCCGTGGTCGGCACGAGCCGGCCGGCGATCGCATCCTTGGTCGGCACCACCATGTAGCGATCGTTCTGGCGCACGAGGCTGCTGCCGTTCGCCTCGAGCAGCATTTCGAGGACCGGCAGCGCTTCGGAACGACGGATCGGCTTGGACGTCGAGAACGTGACGTTACCGCCGACGTTCGGCGCGATCGTGTAGTTCTCCTGCAGCAGGTCGCCGAGGATCGCCTTGACGACCGCCTGGATCGGCTGATTCTCGAAGTTGAAGACGACGTCCGCTTCGCCGCTGCCGGTCTGCTTCGGCGGCGGCTGCCTGGTGAAGAACTTGCCGGTGCCGACCTGGAGCTCGGGCTTCGGCGGCTCCTGATCCGTCAGCGCTTCCGACGAGATCGAGATGCCCGTCTCGGCGCCGCTCGATTCGATCGGCGCAGGCGGCTTGAGTATGGTATCCGGCGTCAGGATGTCCGCCTTGGCCTCCTCGGGCGGCTTTTTCTCGGGCGACGTCGCGCAGCCGGCCAGCAGCACGAGGGCAAAGGCGGTCAGCGGGGCGATGAATCTTGATGGCACGTGTCTGGCTCCGTCGTCACTTCTTGGGTGGCGCCTTCGTCGGCTGCGGCCGGGTCTTGCCGCCATTGTTGCGCAGTTTTTCCGCATCTTCGCGCATCTGGCGGCGCCGTTCCTCGATGCGCTTGGCGAGGTCGGACGAGTTGTTCCGCTGGCTGCCGCCTGCGGCGTTGCCGGCGTTGCTCGCGTTGCCCGCGCTCGAACGCGAGGAACGCGGACGCGCAGGCTTCGGCGGCTGGACAACCGAGGTTTCGAGCTCGATCTCCGCGCGCTCGTTGGCCGCGCTCCGGAACACCACGCTGCGCGGCTTGACCTCGACCAGAGTCCAGCCCGCCTGCTCCCCTTCCAGGGGCATTCCGACCTTCAAGGCCACCGGCTGGTTCCGCGCCTTGTCCTGGACCATCGCGATCTTGACCGTGGAGGTCGAGACGATGCCGGTCAGCGTGACGTTGAGCGGACTCTGCGGCGCGGCCGACTCGTCCGATGCGCCGCTCTCGTCGATCGGCGTCGGCTTGCGATCCTCGTTGAACAGCGGATGCAGGTTCACTTCGGCGAACGCGGTCGCGGGCGGCAGCCGCAAGGGCTTCTCGTCCGCCGCGCCGCCCGGCAGGGGCGGTGCGCCGGCGGGATCGTCGGGTGCCCAGCGGTAGCCGCGTCCAAGCCCCGCGTATTGCAGCAGCGCCGTCACGAGGAGCACGCCGCAGACAGCGCCGAGCACGGTCGTGGTCAATCGCGCGACCCGGACGTTCATTTCTGCTGACCCTTCGCCGCCTTGCCGGGCTGGCGCAGATAGCCGGTGAGATTGAAGCGCACGTCGAGCGGATTCGCGACGACGACCTTGGCTCCCGGCGGCTGATAGGTCTGCTGCTTGTAGATCATGATCTGATCCACGAACAGATACGGCTTGCCGTTCTCGAGATCGTAGAGAATCGCCGCGAGAGGCTCGAGATCGCAGCGGAGGCGCGCCTGCACGGTGACGTGCTTGTACAGCTCTTCCTCGCCGCCGGTGTACGGCTGCTGGCCGGCCGACGAGCAGCGCTTCTCATCCTTGGCGTGATCGCTGATCGCCTGGTTGAGGCGCTGGATGAGGAAGGCCGACGCGGCGTTCTGATCGGTGTCGGTCAGGAACGCCTGATTGCTCTGCTCGCGCGCGCGGATCGCCGCGAGGCGTTGCTCGATCTCGGGCCGCTGCGCCGCAGCCTGGCGGAAGCGCAGCTGCTGCTCGCGCAGGTCCGCCATCTCCGAGCTCAGCTGAAGCTGCGGCGCGACGAACCACCAGTGGACGCCCACGAGATAGACGAGGAGCAGCACGATCAGGAGCAGCACGACCGCGAGGAAGCGCCCATCCTTCGGCTTGAATCTACTGGTTGCTGCCACGGCCGCCTCCTCTGCGCGCCTGCGCGCGCTTGTCCTTTTCGCGCAGCGCGTCCGCAGCGTCCTTCTCCGCCTCCTTCTTCGCGGCCTCTTTTCCGGAAGCCTGCTTCGCCGCGGCATTCGCTTTCGCCGGATCGCGGCCAGCCGGCGCTTCCGCCTCGGGCTTGCCCGCGGCAGCCGCAGCCTGCTCGGTCGGCGCTATCTTCACGTCGGCCGGCTTGGTGCACGGCTTGACGTCGGCGGTGATCTGGAATCGCTCCTTGCCAGTGCGCGCGTCGGGCTGGATCTGGCCCTGCAGGCGCGGATCACCGAAGCACTCCGAGGCGGCCAGCAGCGAGATCAGTTTCGCCGCCTCCTTCGCCTGTCCCTGCAGCTGCGCCACGCCACCTTCGATCTGGAGGCGCTCGAGGTAAGTGTCCTCCGGCAGGCGTCGGCTCAGATCGTCGAGCAGCGCGACCGTGAGCGGGCTGTTGCGCTTCTTGTCGCCGAGGAAGTTGGCGCCCTCGATCGAATCGGCCAGCGTCTTGCGCAGCGCGGCGACCTGGCGCGCTTCCGCATTGGATTTTTCCACTTCCGCGCGCATCGCCTCGAGGGCTGCCGTGCGGTTCGCCAGCGATTCGTCCATGTTGATGACGAGCAGGATCACCGCGAGCGCGGCAAGCCCGAGATTCAAAGGCAGGCGCAGGTCGCGCCGCTGCGCGCGCCGCTCCTGCGGCAGCAGGTTGATCTGGCGCCGCGGGCCGCCCGGCTCCGCGCGCCACGCATCGACGCCGTCGAGCGCGGCCGCGCCCGGCGGCAGCGCGCCGATTTCCTGATCGAGCTGCGCTCGCGGCAGCAGCACGAGCTCGACGGAGAGATTGCGCCCGCTTGCGTCGCGTCCGACGACGCGGCTGTCGAAATAGACCTGGTCTGCCTTGAACGGCGTCTGCCGGTCCATCTCGAACGACAGCACCTGACGCAGGTTGTCCTCGGCCGCCGCGGGCAGCGCGAGCGTGCGCTGGAGCACGCGCTCGGCGGGAATGCACAGCACCGTGCGCACGCCGGGGTCGTCGATCGCGGAGCGCAGGCGCTGGAATTCCGCGGTCTGTGCTTCGGTGGGCAGGCTGCGCGCGATGCGGCCGTGTTCGATCACCTGGTCGGCGCGCTCGCGCCAGACGATCATCTCGTCGGCGCGAAGGTCGAGCAGCAGCGACTCCGAGCGTTCTTCGACGAGCGCGCGCCAGCGCGGCGGCAGGCACGCCACGAGCTGGCTGCCCCACCACGCGAAAAAGCCCGGCAGCGGCGTCTTGGCCAGACGCGTCCTGAGACGAGCCAGTTGTCTTTCCAGAACGGGATTCACGAGACTTAAGAGGTTTCCCCATCCCTCCAGCGAAGGATCACGAACGGCCTTCCCGCCGCGCTGATCCCGCCCATGCGGATGGTTGCATCCAGAACCGTGCTCGCGCCGTTCGGCAGCTTGGCACGGGATTTGACACTATACGTGAGCCCGCCGCCGCCCGCCATGATCGGCGACCCGTCCGGCGCGACGATGCTGCCGGCAGGCGAGCCTGGCGGCTGCGACTGGATCTGCTGCACGAGCTGCTCGATTTCCTCGGGCGACGCGTCCGGATACATCGCCCGGAGCGCATCCGGATTGGCGAAGCCCGCATTCGGTGCGCTGCGCCCGGAGTAGATCGTGATCGCTGGCTCGATCTTCGTGTAGAGCTCGTAGGTCATGCCGAGCACCTGCTGCAGCTCGGACACGGTGTCGAACGGTGCGTTCTTCGGCGAGTACGAAAGCCCGGCGGCGCGGTAGTCCTCTTCCTCGGCGCCGTTCGGCTGCTTGAGATCGTCCGAATCGATCCAGTCCTTGATCGCGTCCGACAGCGCGACCGCCTGGTCAGGCGCGACGCCGTGCGTGACGAAGAGGTTGGTCAGGAGATCGCCGTTGCCGGCGGCCGAGTTGATGTCGATCTTGCCCGAGTCGTCGGTGATGGAAACCTCGACTTCCGCGGTGCCGAAGCCGAAGCGATACGGACGCCCGTCCGCCACCCAGCGCGCCAGCGGATCGGCCTTGCGCAGCTCGTAGACTGCGAGGTTGAGCCCGGCCTCGGCGGCATAGCGCGCCTGCGTCGTGTCGAACAAGTGCCGCGACTGGAGATTCTCGGTGCGCGCGATCAGCGCGAAGCTGCCGAGCAGGATCGACAGCATCGCGATGACCCACAGCACGAGCACGAACGCGATGCCGCGTTCGCGCGAAACACGTTGAAAATCCGCGGGCCTCACCGGTTGCCTCCACCCAGCGAGCGCTTGCGCATCCCGCCGATACCGCTGGGGTTGAGCAGCGCGCCGGGGCGGCCGATGCGGGACGAACCGACATCGAGCATCAGCGGAATCTCGAGGTCGGGAAACACGACGCGCGCCTCGGGCCGCATCGTGAGGCGGATGCGCACCATCACCGGCGTGACGCTGGGATCTTCCCACTCGCTGGACCAGTCCGTGAGCTCGCCCTGGTCGTCCAGTGTGCGGTATTCGAAGACGCCGTCCTGGATCTGGTCGAGCAGGACCGCGGGCTCACGGTCGGATGGCTTCTCGTTTTCGATCTCGAAGCCGTTCAGCATCGCGTCGGTGAACAGGAGCTCCTTGCCGCCGCCGCGGCTGCGGACGAGCCTCAGCATCTGCACGTACGGCCCGCCTTTCGAGAGGTAGCCCGGCATCGGCGCGACGAAGCGCATCGAGTCGGCGCTACCCTCGAAGACGTAGTTCGAGCCCGTCGCCTCGTCCGTGCCGTAGGCGAGCGGCAGGATGCGGCTGATCTGATGGCGCAGAAACTCCTCCGCGACGCGCAGGCGGTTCGTGCGATCGATCGCGATCTCGCCCGAGTGCATCGCGTGTACCGTCGTCCGGATCGCGCCCCACGTACCGGCCAGCAGGAGCGCGAGCAGCACGATCGCGAGCATGACCTCGAGCAGCGTGAAGCCGCTCGAGCGGAGATTCGGGATTCGGGATTCGGGATTCGAAAAAGACGCGCGCTTGCTTGACGGGCGCGCTCTGCCCAATCCCGAATCCCGAATCCCGAATCCCGGCTTCTTCATCGCCGCACCCCGCCCTGCCGGCCGAGCCCCGTCGGCAGTCCCATGCGCTGCGGATTGTTCGGATCGGGATTCATAGCGCGCAGGGTGGTGAACCGCGCGCTGTGCTGGGGCGAGCCGAAGCGTCCGCCCCAGAACACGGTGAGATCGAGCTGGTAGAGATCGAACGGCGCGACCTGGAGCGCGCCGGGATTGCCCGCGCCCGCGGTCATGCGCTGCTGCTGCACCGCGTTCTGCATTGCCGACTGCGCGCCGGTCGCGTACTGCTGAGGCGGCGGCTCGACGCTCTGCGGGTCGACCTGCTGGATGTCGAGCTGCCAGCTGTAGGTGTCGTCGAAGCGTCCGCTCGTGCTGCCGGCCTCGATCGGCTCGCCGACACCGACGACGTCGAGCTTGGATTGCGCCCAGAGCGCGGCCATCGTGTAGTCGGACGAGGCGCGTGCGCTGTGCATCGAGGTTGCCAGGATCTGCATCAGCACGCCGATGCCGATCGCGAAGACCAGGAACGCGGCCACCATCTCGATCAGGCTGAAGCCCGACTGCCGGTGCATTGCGATGGGTGCGTGCGCTCGTTTCACGGCGATCTGGACCGCGGCTCGTCCGCCGAAGTTCGCTATTCGGGATGCTCGTCGAGCTCGATTTCGCCGGTCAGCCACGCGACGTTGATGCGCCACTCCCGCCGGTCCTGAATCACCGAAATATGGCCGCCGGTCGAGCTGCCGTCGGCGAAGAAGCGGATGCCTCCCGTGTTGCCGCCAGTGACTTCCTGCGCGGCCGTCGTAAGTCGCAGCGTCATGTCGGACGGCAGCTTGACCGGCGCCTTGCCCGGCGCCGTGTACGAGTTGTCGTCGAGGTTGAGGAGCAGGACCTCCTCCTTGCCCTTCACGATCGCCTGCCCCCGCGTGTAGCGGAGCGCGGCGACGAGATCGCGGCTCGCAGCCGTGATCCTCGCGCTGCGCAGGCTTTTGGAGAACGAGAAAGTGACGGCCGTCAGCGCGATTGCGAGCAGCAGGATCACGGCCATCAGCTCGATGAGCGTGAACCCGCGGGGACGCCGGGATTCGGGATTCGGGATTTGGGATTGGAAAGACGTCCTCGCCGGATCCGGAGCGCACGGGCCCGGCGCCCGCCGCGAGACCGCGTGTCGCGCTCTTTCGAATCCCGAATCCCGAATCCCGAATCCCATTTTTCAACTACTGCCAATTCCCCCAGTCCGCGTTCACGCCGTCGCCGCCAGCCTGGCCGTCCTTGCCCATGAACACGATGTCGAAATCGCCGTGCTCGCCCGGCGCCTTGTACTGGAATGCGTGGCCGAACGGATCCTTGAGATCGGATTCCTTCGCGTACGGCCCCATCCAGTTCGTCGCATTGCCGGGCTTGCTGGTCAGATCCTCCAGGCGTGCCGGCGGCGAGCCGTTGTCGAGCGCGTACGCCTCGATCTTGCCCGCAAGCGCCTGCACCTGCGCCTTACCGGCGCCGTACTTGCCCTTGTCGACATTCTTGCCGACCTGCTGCACGACGATGCCGGCGACGATGCCGATCAGCACGATCACCGCGAGCATCTCGATCAGGCTGAAGCCCGCTGCGCGCGCCACACGACGGTATTGAGCTGTATTGTTCATGGGTTTCCTCTTTCCTCGATTGCGGAAATGGGGAATCGGGAATGGAGAATCGCCGCTGGATTCTCCATTGCCGGTTCCGGACCTCAGTGCACCGCGCCGGCGATGTTCATGATCGGCAGCACGATCGCGAGCATGATCATCGCGACGACCACCGTCATCACGATCGTGGTCGCCGGCACCAGCGCGGCGAGCAGGCGATCCAGCGTGTTCTTGACCTCGACATCGAAAGTGTCGGCGACCTTGATCAGCATCGTGTCGAGCTCGCCCGATTCCTCGCCGACGCTGATCATCTGCAGGGCGAGCTTGGGGAAGCGCTTCGACTGCGCCAGCGCGTAGCCGAGACCGCCGCCGGTCTTCACTTCCTCCGCGGCCTGCTCGACCGATTGCGCGAGCACGCTGTTGGTCATGACGTTGCGTGCCGTCGCGAGCCCGGTCAGGAGCGGCACGCCGTTCTTGAGCAGCGTGCCGAGCGTACGCGCAAGGCGCGCGGTTTCGATCTTGCGCGTGACATCGCCAATGATGCGCATCCGGAGCAGGCGGTCGTCGATCCTGAGGCGCGACTCGGGATTCGCCATCTGCCGGCGGAACCAGCCGATGCCCAGCACGATCAGCACGATGATCAGCCACCAGAAGCTCTGCAGGGTCGATCCGATCGCCAGCACGACCTTCGTGATCATCGGCATCTCGACGTTCATGTCCGCGAACATCGGCGCGAACTGCGGCACGACGTAGACGAGCAGAATCATCAGCGAAAAGATCACCATGCCGACCAGGAAGGCCGGATAGATCATCGCGTTGATCACGCTCGACTTGAGCGCCCGGCTGCGCTCGAGGTACTCGCCGAGCCGCGCCAGCGTGTTGTCGAGCGAGCCGCCGGTCTCGCCGGCCCGGACCATGTTGACATAAAGCTTGGAAAAGCTGCCGTGCTCGGCTTCCAGCGCGTCCGACAGCGGCGTGCCGCCGCGTACCTGGTCGCGCACGCGCTCGAGCATGCGCCGGGCCTTCTCGCTCTCGGGCAGCTCGAGCAGGATCTGCAAGGCGCGGTCAAGCGGCTGCCCGGCGCCGAGCAGCGTCGCGAGCTGCTGCGTGAACTGCACGATCTGCGCCTCGCGCAGCGTCGCGCGCTTGAACAGTGCCGCGACGAGGCTCCCCGAGTCGCCACTGTCCGCTTCGCGCACTTCGAGCGGGATGTTGCCCGCGTCCTGCAGCTTGCCGATGACCTCGTCGTGCGAGCCGACGTCCATCTGTCCGTCGAGCGTCTCGCCGGAGGGAGTGACGGCCTTGTAGTAGAAAAGCGTCATGGCGCCAAAGCCGAAATCGGGGATTCGGGATTGGGGATTCGGGGAAGCGGCAAGGCGCGAGAGCGAGCGGCAGCGACACGCTGGGCGCGCGCGCTTCCGAATGCCGAATGCCGAATCCCGAATCGCGGCTTCATCACGAATCCGACGATGTCACGCGCAGTACTTCCTCGATCGTCGTCTGGCCGTTCAGCGACTTGACGAGCCCGTCTTCGAACATCGTGCGCATGCCTTCCTTGCGCGCGGCTTCCTCGATTTCGCCCATGCCCGCGTGCTGCATGATCATGCGGCGCAGATTGTCCGTCATCACGAGGAATTCCATGATCGTGGTGCGGCCGTAGTAGCCGGTGGGATTCGTCGGCGAGGAACCCGGCTTGTAAAGCCTGATCGGGCGCTCATCGGTGAAACGCTCGAGGTCGTACTCGCGGATCACCTCGGGCATGGCCTCGTAGGGCTGCGCGGTCGCGGGATCGAGCTTGCGCACGAGGCGCTGCGCGAGCACGCCGTTGACGGTCGAGGTGAGGAGGTAATCCTCGACGCCCATGTCGAGCATGCGCGTGACCGCGCCGGCCGCGTTGTTTGTATGCAGCGTCGAGAGCACCAGGTGACCCGTCAGCGCCGACTGGATCGCGATACGCGCGGTTTCGAGATCGCGCATCTCGCCGATCATGATGATGTCCGGGTCCTGGCGCACGATCGAGCGCAGCGCCTGTGAGAAGTCGAGACCGATCTGCGGCTTGGCCTGGATCTGGTTGATGCCCTCGATCTGGTATTCGATCGGGTCTTCGACCGTGATGATCTTGACGTCCGGCTGGTTCAGCTTCGAGAGCGCGGTGTAGAGCGTCGTCGTCTTGCCCGAGCCGGTCGGGCCGGTGACGAGCATGATTCCGTGCGGCAACTCCAGCACGTTGAGGAACTTCGGCAGGAACTCGTCGGTGAAGCCGAGCGTGTGGAAATCGAACACGATCGCTTCGCGGTCGAGGATACGCATGACGACCGATTCGCCGTGCGCGGTCGGCACGGTCGAGACGCGCAGGTCGAGCTCCTTGCCCTGCACGCGGATCATGATGCGGCCGTCCTGCGGCAGGCGGCGCTCGGCGATGTTGAGCTTCGCCATGATCTTGACGCGCGAGATGACCGCCGCGGTCGATGCCGCCGGCGGCGATTCGACTTCGTGCAGCACGCCGTCGATCCGGTAGCGCACCTTGAGGCGGTTCTCGAATGGCTCGATGTGGATATCGGACGCGCGGCTCTCGACCGCGCGCTGGATGATGAGATTGACGAGGCGGATGACCGGCGCTTCGGATGCGAGATCGCGCAGGTGTTCGATATCGTCCTCGCTGCGGTTGTTCTCGTCGGTCAGGTTCTCGACGATCGTGCCCATCGCCGAGCGGCCCTGGCCGTAATAGCGCTCGATCAGGTCGTCGATCTCGCTGCGCAGGCCGATGGTGAGCTTGACCTTGCGGCCAGTCGCGAGCTCCAGCGCCTGCACCGGAAACCGGTCGGCGGGATCGGCGACGAGCAACGTCACCTCGCTTTCGCTCTCGCCGATCGGGCAGATGTGGTGGTGCTTCAGGAACCGCACCGAGGTCTGCACACCCGCCGGGGGCGCATCGGGAAACTCCTTGGCGGACAGGAGCGGCAGCGAAAGCAGCTTCGATACCGCTTCGGCCATCTCGCGCTCGGACACGAGCCCGAGGCGGGTCAGCAGGGAGACCAGGCTGCCCGAGGAGGGATCCTCCTGATGCAGCCGGCGGCCGCGCACAAGGTCGGCTTCCTTGAGATCGCCCTGCGCGACCAGGAACTGGCAGATGCGATCGTCGAGGCTGGGTTCCGCCTGCGGCGTCACGGGTGCGATGGGGGCAACGGCTGCCATGGATTCCCTAACTGTTCCTGCGGACGCGTCCGCTCTCGAAAAATCGTGCGAATTGTTCCACACCCGGATGCCGTCGGCGCATCGCGCCGGCTTCGGGCACACCCCCGCGGACCGCACCCCGCCTGCAGCCGCCTCGTTCGTCCCTGGAGCCGCGGCGCGGAATGCGGCCCTCGCGCCTCGCCGGGCGGTGTTCAGACCGCCGTTTCAACCCCGGGTTCCCCGTCACGGCGCACCAGCTGCTCAATGAAAGCCCGGTTCAGGCCGACCCAGAGCGCAGCCGGCAGCACCGCCGGCAGGATCAGGAAGCCAAACTGGTAGGCCAGCGCGATCGCGTTCGGAGCGAGGCCCGCGCGTGCAACCGCTGATGCGCCCTCCGGGCCGGCGTCGAAGGCGACGAACTTGAGGCTCTCGGTGACGACGCCGAAGGCCTGCGCGAGCCAGATGGCGGCAAACGCGATCAACACCTCCACCAGTCGCCGCTTCGCTGAAAGCGGCGTCGCCATCGCGAGCCCGGCGAACAGCGGCAGCGAGTACGCGTAGACCATCGGGTTCAGCGTCGGCTCGAGCACGCCGACGCCACCGGCACCGCCCGCGCCCGCAGGCACCGTGACGGTGACGGAGGTCGTCAGCGTCAGCAGGTAGCTCGCATGGCCGAGCACCCGGCCGGACGCGTCGAGCACGTCGCCGCCTTGCACGAGATCGGTGAAGAGCCCGGGCCAGAACCCCAGCAGCACGGCCTTCGCCAGCCGCGACGCCGGCAGTACCCAGAACGGCGCGGCGGCAAACCAGATCACGAAGCTGAGCGGCAGCCAGAGCGCTGCCTTCAGCGCGAATTCGTGGACCGGTGACAGGCGCATCCCGCGGATGCTACCCGACCCAGACGCGTGCGTTCCGGAACATGCGCATCCAGGGGGAGTCCTCGCCCCATTCCCGCGGGCGCCAGCTCATCTGCACGCTGCGCATCACGCGCTCGGGATGCGGCATCAGAATCGTCGCGCGCCCGTCGTCGCTGGTGAATCCGGTCAGGCCGCCGGCGGAGCCGTTCGAGTTCAGCGGAAACCGCTCGGTCGGCTCGCCGCGATTGTCGACGAAGCGCACGCACGCCGCCGCGCGCTCGGCGTCGCCAGGCTCGGCGAACAACGCGCGCCCTTCGCCGTGCGCGACGGCAACCGGAATCCGCGAGCCCGCCATGCCCTTGAAGAAGATCGACGGCGAATCGAGCACTTCGAGCGTGACGAGGCGCGCCTCGTACTGCTCGCTCGCATTGCGCACGAAGCGCGGCCAGTGCTTCGCGCCCGGCACTATGTCCTTCAGCGCAGCGAGCATCTGGCAGCCGTTGCACACGCCGAGCGAGAACCTGGACGGATCAGCGAGAAACGCCGCGAACTCCTCGCGCAGCGCCTCGTTGTAAAGGATGGAAGCCGCCCAGCCGCGTCCCGCGCCGAGCACGTCGCCGTAGCTGAATCCGCCACAGGCCGCGAAGCCCACGAAATCAGCGAGCTTCAGGCGCCGCGCCTGCAGGTCGGTCATGTGCACGTCGATCGCATCGAAGCCCGCGCGCGTGAACGCCGCCGCCATCTCCACCTGTCCGTTGACGCCCTGATCGCGCAGGATCGCGACGCGCGGCCGCGCGCCTTTCGCGATGTACGGCGCGGCCACGTCTTCCGCGGGATCGAACGTGAGCGCCGGCGTGATGCCGGGATCGCCCGCATCGCAGCGCCATTCGTGTTCCGCATCGGCGCACGCCGGGTTGTCGCGCAGGCGCTGCATCGCATGGCTCGTCTCGGACCAGGCGGCCATCAGCTCGGACCAGTCCCAGTCGGCACGCGTCTCACCGCCGAGTTGCAGGGCGACGCGCATGCGCCGGGTCGGGCGCGCGACGTCGTGCACGAGCGATCCGATGCCGTGCCGTTCGAAGATCGCGCGCACCGCATCGCGATCCGCGCTGCGCACCTGCACGATCGCGCCGAGCTCTTCGTTGAAGAGGTCGTGCAGGACGTTGTCGGCCCAGCCGTCGAGCCGCACGTCGAGGCCGCAGTGTCCTGCCAGCGCCATCTCGATCAACGCGGCGATCGCGCCGCCGTCGGAGCGATCATGATAGGCGAGCAGCAATCCCTTGGCGTTCGCCTCCTGGATCGCGGCGAAAAACGCCTTGAACCGCACCGGGTCATCGAGGTCCGGCGCGAGGCCGCCGCCGCGATTGAACGCCTGCAGCAGCGCCGATCCGCCGAGCCGCGCCTGGCCGGCGCCGAGATCGATCAGCCATAGCTCGCTATCGCCCTGATCCAGCACGAGCTGCGGCGTCAGCGCCTGACGCGCATCCAGCGTGCGCGCGAACGCGGACACGATCAGCGAAACGGGCGCGACGGTCTTCTGCTCGACGGCCGGAGGCGAAGACGCGTCGGTCCAGCACGTCTGCATCGACAGCGAATCCTTGCCGACGGGAATCGAGATGCCGAGCGCGGGGCAAAGCTCCATGCCGACTGCGCGCACGGCGTCGTAAAGCGCTGCGTCCTCGCCGGGATGGCCGACTGCGGCCATCCAGTTCGCGGACAGGCGCACTTCGTCGAGCTTCACCTCGGCGGCCGCGAGATTCGTCAACGCTTCGCCCACCGCCATGCGCGCCGACGCGGCGGCGTCGATCAGCGCGAGCGGCGTGCGCTCGCCCATCGCCATCGCCTCGCCTGCGTAGCCTTCGAAATCGGCCAGCGTGACGGCGCAGTCTGCGACGGGCACCTGCCAGGGTCCCACCATCGGATCGCGCGAGCAGAGTCCGCCGACGGTGCGGTCGCCGATCGTGATCAGGAACGACTTGCTGCCGACCGCCGGCATGCGCAGCACGCGCGAAATCGCCTCGTCGAGCGGAATGCCCGCGACGTCCGCCACGAGATCGACGCGCGGCGGCACGCGCCGCGCATCGCGCTGCATGCGCGGCGGCTTGCCGAACAGCACGTCCAGCGGAAGATCGATGACGCTGGACCGGGATTCGGGATTCGGGATTCGGGATTCGAGGGAGCCGAGCCTGGAATCCGTCACGACGAGGCGGCGTTCCGCGGTAGCCGTGCCAACGACAGCGAACGGACAGCGTTCGCGTTTGCACAGCGATTCAAACAGCGCGAGATCAGCAGGCCGGACGCCGAGCACGTAACGCTCCTGCGATTCGTTGCACCAGATCTGCATCGGCGAGAGATGCGGGTCGTCGCTCGGGATCGCGCGCAGATCGATGCGCCCGCCCACACCCGAATCGTTCAGGAGCTCCGGGATCGCGTTGGAGAGACCTCCCGCGCCGACGTCATGGATCGAGACGATCGGATTCGCCTCGCCGCGTGCCCAGCACGCGTCGATGACCTGCTGGCAGCGACGCTGCATCTCCGGGTTGTCGCGCTGCACGGACGCGAAATCGAGCTCCTCGGAGCTGGCTCCCGCGGCCATTGACGATGCGGCACCGCCGCCGAGACCGATCAGCATCGCCGGGCCGCCGAGCACGATCACCGCATCGCCGTCGCGCAGCGTGCGCTTCTCGACATCGGACCTGCGCAGGTTCGCAAGTCCGCCGGCGATCATGATCGGCTTGTCGTAGCCGCGGCGCACGCCGGGCTCGCCGCTTTCCTGCTCGAATGTGCGGAAATAGCCGCCGAGCGCGGGCCGTCCGAATTCGTTGTTGAACGAGGCCGCGCCGATCGGACCGTCGCGCATGATCTCGAATGCGGTCGCGAAGCGCGGCGGCAGCGGACGCTCCTTTTCCCACGGCCGCGGCAGTCCCGGAATGCGCAGGTGCGATACCGAGAAGCCGGTCAGACCTGCCTTCGGCTTGCCGCCGCGCCCGGTCGCGCCTTCGTCGCGGATCTCGCCGCCGGAACCGGTCGAAGCGCCGGGGAACGGCGCGATCGCGGTCGGATGATTGTGCGTCTCGACCTTGATCGCATACGGCGTGTCCTCGCGGTGTGCCGTGTACCGGCCGCTCACCGGGTCGGCGAAGAAGCGCTGCGCGCCGTTGCCCTCGATGACGGCGGCGTTGTCCTTGTAGGCGGACAACGTGTGCGCCGGCGACTTCGCGTGCGTGTTGCGGATCATCGCGAACAGCGACATGTCCTGCTTCGCACCGTCGAGCGTGAAGCCGGCGTTGAACACCTTGTGCCGGCAGTGCTCGGAGTTCGCCTGCGCGAACATCATGAGCTCGGCGTCGGTCGGATCGCGGCCGAGCGCGGCGTAGCTTTCGGCGAGATACTGGATCTCGTCCGGCGCCAGCGCGAGCCCGAGCCGCGCGTTCGCGGCCGCGAGCGCCGCTGCGGCATCGCCGCCGAGCTCGATCCGCTCGAGCGGCGCGGGCGCGCCCGTCTCGAAGAGTGCCGAGGCGTCGGCGAGCGACGTGATGACGGATTGCGTCATCGGATCATGCAGGGCGCGCGTGACGGCGCGCCATTCCTCGCTGCCCGGCAGCGGTGCGCCCTCGAGATCGAACGCGACACCGCGCTCGATGCGCTGCACCGGAAATCCGCAGCCGCGAAGGATGTCGGTGGCCTTGCTCGACCAGGGCGAGCGCGTACCGAGCCGCGGCACGACCCAGAGAGCCGCCATTGCAGGCTCACCGGGCACGGCCTCGATGACTTCGCAGAGCTTGGAGAGATCGAGCGACGCGGTGTCCGCGTCGGCGAAATAGACGAAGCGCGCGGCGAGCACGCGGCAGCCGGGCGCGTGGCGCGCCAGCTCGGCATTCAGGCGTTCGATGCGGAATGCGGACAGCGCGGGCTGTCCGTCGAGGACGATCATGGCCGGGGAGCGGTCGTGATGGCCTTCAATTGTACAGGAGGCGGCGAGCGGGCATCAGTCGCGACGCTGCGGTCGCGTCACGCGAGGTACATGGGGACGAAGCTCAGCCGCGCAACCGGCGGCCCGACACAAAAAGGGTGGTCTTCAACCCACCCGCGAAGATTCAAATGGATGAACGACGGCGCATGGAAGCCCACGCGGTGCGGCATGCGCCGGTTCGTGGCGATCAGTTGCCCGCGAGCGTCGCCGTTCCGAGATGCTCGAGCTTGGCCAGCATCTCGTTGGGCGAGAGATAGCCGCCGATCTTGGTGCCGTCCGGGGCGAAGATCGTCGGCGTGCCGTCGACGCCGACCTGCTGACCGAGCCGGTATTCCTCGGCGACCGGGTTGTCGCACTTGGCGGGCGTCGGCGCCTTGCCGGCCTTGGCGGCGGTGAACGCAGCGTTGCGGTCCTTGGCGCACCAGACCGAAACGGCCTTGTCGAAGGACGGCGTGTTGAGCCCCGAGCGCGGATAGAACAGGTAATCGACCTCGATGCCGCGCTTGTTGTATTCGGCGATCTGCGAGTGCAGCTTGCGGCAGTAGCCGCAGTCGATGTCGGTGAACACGGTGATCTTGTATTTCGGCTTCGGGGGCGCGAACACGATGCGCTTGGATACGGGCACCGCGTCCACCTTGCGCTTGTGATCGACCGCGAGGCGCGAGGCCGTGAGATCGCGCTTGCTCTTCGCGTCGTAGAGCGTGCCCTGCAGCATGTACTTGCCGTCGTCGCTCACATAGACCATCTGGCTGCCGACGATGACCTGGCGGAAGCCGGGCAGCGGCGCCGCCTCGACGGTATCGATCTTGGCTTGCGGCACGAGCTCGAGCAGCGCCTTGCGCGCGGCAGCGTCCTCGGCGTTTTCGGCCGCGTGCGAAAGTGTGAAGGCGGCGGCGAAGGCAAGCGGCAGGCAGTGACGGAGTTTCATTCGCGGTAATCCGGCTTTTCGTTGAAGAATGCGGCCACGAGTGGCCGCGCGTGCTCGGCGATCGAAGAATCGCACGTTCAATTCGCTGCGCTCGCGGCGGCCAGGCGATCGAGTTCTGCGGCGAGCCGATCCGGCGACATCGCGATCGACGAGGAAATCTGCGTGCCGTCGTCGGCGATCACGGTCGGCGTGCCGCCGATGCCGAGCGACTTGGCGAACTCGGTCAGCTCCGAGATCGGGTTCGGGCAGGTGGCGTTGCCGGGATCCTTGCCGGCCATCGCGGCGGTGAACGCGTTCGGACGGTCCTTCGAGCACCACACGGCCTCGGCCTTCTTGTCCGCGCCGGGATGGATCGACAGCGGATAGAAGAGGTAGTCGACCGCGATGCCCTTCGCGTTGTACTCGGCGATCTGCTGGTGGAAGCGGCGGCAGAACGGGCAATCGACGTCGGTAAACACGGTCACCGTGTGCTTGGGCGCCATCGGCGCCGGGGGGGCGAACACGATGCGCTTGTCCGGGCCGATCTTCTCGAGCGCGTCCTTGCGCACCTTGGCTCGCGCGGTCGCGGTGAGGTCGCGGCGATTGGCCACGTCATAGGCATTGCCGTCGAGGACATAGCGGCCATCCTTGGTCACGTAGACGAACTCGCCGCCGGCGATCGCCTCGTAGAAACCGGGGATCTCCGATTCCTGCACGGCGTCGATGCGCAGCTTGGGCGCCAGCGTGCTCATCGCCTGGCGCACGGTGTCCTCCGGCGTGGCGGCGGACGCGACGACGGCCAGCAGAAGGCCGGTGACGATGAACACGAGACGCATGCGAACCTCACGAAGACTGGGGCGGAAACCAGGACCGGATGGACGCGCCTGCGCTTGCAACGCGTGCGATCCGCCACGGACGGCGGGGTTGACCGGCGCCCGCCGAGTTTGGTTCCCGGATCAAGGCATTCTCGCACGCAAGCCCCTGTCGCGAAAGCTCACAGGCCGTCGATTGCACACTTCGTCAACAATGTCGCTCGGCCGTCTCGGTCATGGGGCCGGAAGGCAATCGCACGCCGATTCCGGCCGGGAACAGACTCGCGTCGGCCGGCGCTATCCGCGGCAGTCACCCGCGCGGATGATGGCGTTCATGCAGGCGCTTCAGCCCTTCCTTAGCGATCAACGTATAGATCTGCGTCGTCGAGAGCGAGCTGTGGCCGAGCATGAGCTGCAGCGCGCGCAGGTCCGCGCCGTGGTTCAGGAGATGCGTGGCGAAAGAGTGCCGCAGGACGTGCGGCGAGATGCGCCTCGCCGGAATGCCGGCCGCCTGCGCGTGCTTCTTGACCAGCGTCCAGAACATCTGGCGTGTCATCGCGGCGCGGCGGTTGCTGACGAACAGCGCATCGCTGCGCCCGCCCTTGAGCAGGGCCGGGCGCGCCTCGTTGACGTATCGCGTCAGCCAGTGCGCGGCCTCGTCGCCCAGCGGCACGAGGCGCTCCTTGCCACCCTTGCCGATCACCCGCAGCACACCCTGGCGCAGATTGACCTGCGCGGCCGTGATGCCGACGAGCTCGCTGACGCGCAGCCCCGTCGCATACATGAGCTCGAGCATCGCCCGGTCGCGCAAGCCGATCGGCGTCTCCGCCGGCGCGCGCAGCAGCCCTTCCACCTCGGATTCAGCGAGCGCCTTGGGCAGGCTGCGCGGCAGTTTCGGCGCATCGAGCAGCAGCGTGGGATCGGCGGCGAGGCGCCCGTCGCGGACCATGGTCCGGTAGAAGTGACGCAGGCTCGACAGCAGCCGCGCGTTGGAACGAGCCTTGTAGCCCTTGCCGCTCGTGCCGCCTTTGGTCCCGCGCTCGCCGAGATAGCGGAACAGCTCCTCGCGCCCGCAGCGTGCCAGCGAGCTCGCGTGCGCCGCGAGCCAGCCCGCAAAGCCTTCGAGATCGAGCCGGTAGCTCGAGAGCGTGTTGTCGGCGAGCCCGAGCTCGGACCATGCGCGCTCCAGAAATGACTCGATCAGGGCGCGATCCTCGCCGCTGATCTCCCCCCCGCCCCGGCGCGGCGATGGATCGGCGCGTGTGTTCATCGGATTGGGCAGATGTCCTGAGGGCGATCGGAACGATCCGGCTTGCGCGCGCAAGCCTAAACCGTGACGCTAACCGCCGTCACCCGAATCCGCGCCTCGATGACCGTTTCGCCCGCATCGCTCTGGCTGCGCATTGCTGCCGCCGTCTACGATCTCTTTCCGCTGATCGCGCTCTGGATGCTGACGGCCGGCATCATGCTGCTCGCCGCGCACGGCGACGTCGATGTCGCGCATCCGCCGCTCGCGTACCGCCTCGCGCTGCGCTCGGCGCTGCTGCTCGTGACGGCGTCGTACTTCGTGATCTCGTGGATGCGCGGCGGCCAGACGATCGGCATGCGCGCCTGGCGGTTGCGCGTGGTTTCTGCGGAGGGCGGCGCGTTGCCGTGGCCGCGTGCGCTGCTGCGCTTCGCGATCGCCTGCGTGTCGCTGCTCGCGATCGGCGCGGGATTCCTCTGGTGCCTCCTCGACCGCCAAGGGCGCGGCTGGCACGACCTCGCCGCACGCAGCACGGTGGTCCCGCTGCCTCGACGGTGACGGCGAGCCGCTAGCGGATCAGCCAGACCAGGTCTTTCGAATACCGGGTCAGCCCCTTGTCTGCGGTGATGAACCGCGCCGGCTCGGTAATCGCCTGGGCAATCAGAAGCCGGTCGAACGGGTCCTTGTGATGCAGAGACAGCCGTGCCACGGCAGCGGCATGCTGCACGCGGATCGCGAGCTCGGCGAAGCCCGTGGCACGGGCGGCATCGGCGATGCCTTCGGGCGCCACGCCGAACTCGCTGCGCAACGTTTCGGCCTTGATCGCGATCTCCCAGACGCTCGCCGCTGAAAAGAAGACGTCGTTCTCGGTCGATTCGAGTTCGGTACGGACTTCGGGCGGGAGGCGCCGCGGATGGGCAAGCGCCCACAGGAGAACGTGCGTATCGAGCAGGAGACGCATCAGCCCCTTTCGAAGCTGCGCAGCACCTCGGGCGGCAGCGGCGCATCGAAGTCCGACGGAATCCTGAGCTTGCCCTTCAGCAGGCCGAGCTTGCGTCTTCCTTTCGGCTTCTCGACGGGCACAAGGCGCGCGACGGGCTTGCCGGCCTTCGCGATGTAGACCGACTCGCCTTCGGCAACCTTGTCGATGATGCGCGACAGGTGGGTCTTGGCGTCGTGGATGTTGTAGGTGCCCATGGCGGCGACGCCTGGTGGCGACACAGACTTAGCTAAGTCTGGTCATATTCGGGAGTGGACGCGAGCTACGCGTGCCTGCGGAAATAGGCGAACGCCAGCACCGCGAGCAGCAACGGCGGGATCAGGTTGGCGATCGCGGGGTGTACGCCATAGACCGCCCCCATGTTCACGATCGCGCGCTGCGCGAAGTAGAAGCAGAGCGCGAGCACCATGCCGATGAAGAGCCGCTTGGCCAGCCCGCCGCTGCGCAGCGTGCCGAACGCGAACGGCACCGCGCAGAACGCGAGCGCGAGCACGCTGACCGGGTAGAACAGCCGCTGCCAGTACGCCTGGCGGAACGTCGAGGCATCCTGCTTGTTGCGCTCGAGATAGAAGATGTTGCGCGACAGGTCGCGCAGCGTCATGTACTGCGCCTGCACGATGCTGAGCGAGAGCAGCGCGGGATCGAGGCCGGATTCCCAGCGCTGCTCGACGCTCGTCGTGCTGGTCGCGCTGTCGACGCCGAAGCTCGTGCGGCGCACGTCGAAGAGCGTCCACTCGTTCGCGGCGTGTACCGCGCGCTCGGCGAGCGAGAGCGCCGCGAGCCGGCCTTCGGGATCGAACTCGAACACGCGCACGCCGGAGAGCTCCACCTTCCCGCTCCGTGCATGGCCTCGGCGCGCGTTGATGACGGTGTCACCGTCGCGCGCCCAGAGCGAACCGCCCTTGGCGAGCGCGAGGTCCTTTGATTTCGCCGCGAGCTGGAGCGCCTGTGCCTTCTGCTCTCCGTAAGGCCCGATGGTCTCGCCTACGAGCGTCACGATTGCGGTCAGCGTGGTCAGCGCCAGCACGACCGACGCGCAGATGCGCAGCTTCGAAAGGCCCGCTGCGCGCAGCGCCGTCAGCTCGCCGCTGCCGGCGAGCCCTCCGAGGCCGAGCAGCCCTCCGATCAGGGCCGAATAGCTGAACATCTCGTAGCAGCGGCGCGGCACCGTGAGGAGCACGTAAGTGATCGCCTTGGTCAGCGTGTACTGGCCCTGGCCGACATCGTCGAGCTCGCCGATGAAGATGCGGAACGCGTCGAAGCCGACTATCGTGAGCCAGGTCAGGCCGACCGCCGACAGCACCGCGATCGCGACCAGCCGATCGACGCGCTTGACGCTGAACAGCGCCGCGAGGCTCCGGCGCGGCGCACGGCGCAGCCAGGCGAGGCCGGGCATCACGGCACGCTCCGCGCCGGACGCGACCGCGGCATGCGCTGGCTGCTCCGGATCATCCACAAGGCGATCGCGATCGTCGGCAGGTACACCCACCAGAATCCGAACGCCGGGGCGAGCTTCTCCTGGCTGATCCACGAGCGCCCGAGCCCGAGCGCGGTATTGAACACCCACCACGCAAGCACTGCGACGAGCAGCCTCGCGTAACGCGGCTCGCGCGGATTCGATTTCGACAGCGGCAACGCGAGCAGCGTCAGGATCAGCGCGGACAGCGGCGCCGCGAGGCGCCAGTGCAGCTCGGCACGCATGACCGGATCGTCGCCCGCGCGCAGCAGCACTCCCGTCGGCGCCGCACGTTTCGCCGCGGTGTCGTTGTCCTCGCCCTCGTTGTCGGGCAGCTTGATGTCGTTGCGCGCGAAGCGCATCAGCCGGTAGTCGTCCTCGCCGAGCGTGCCTTCGACGCGGAAGCCGTCCTCGAGCGCGAGATAGCGGCCGATGCCGTCGGCGTCGTGGTAGAGGAATCCGTGCGTCGCGGTGATGACGTCGATGCGCGTTTGGCCCGTCTCGCGGTCGATGCGCTCGCTTTCGACGAACATGCGCTTGAACCGGGTGCCGTCGTCCGACATCTCGCCGACGTAGATCTCGCCGTCCTTGCCCGGCAGCTCGACGAAGCGGCCGGGCTCGAGGCCGGCGATGATCAGCGAGCGGTTCGCTTCCTCGAGCAGCGCCTGCGCAAGGCGCACGGATGCCGGCGCGAGCCAGAACGAGATCGCGCCGAGCACGACCATCATCGGCACGATCAGAAGCCCGAGCGGGCGCACGATGCCGCCGAGATCGAGCCCGGACGACTGCAGCACGGCCATCTCGCTGTCGCGCCAGAGCCGCCCGTACGCCAGCAGCACACCAAGGAACACAGCGAGCGGCATCAGCACGGTCAGCGCGTCGACGCTGCGCAGCGCGATGAGCGTGAACAGGAGGTCGGCCGGAATGCGCCCGCGCGCGATCTTGGCGAGGAGATCGGCGACGGCCGTGCCGACCACGATCAGAAGCAGGATCACCGTCGCGCCGAGAAAGCTCGCGGCCAGCTCGCGCAGCAGATAACGGTCGATGATGCGCAGCCGGAACTCCGAAAACCGGCGCCGGAGGGGTTTTCGCGCGGCCGAGGGGCTTTGCCGTAAAATGGATAGCTTCATGTTTCCGCTGAGCGCAGCTCGAGCGCCAGTTTAACCGCGCCGCGGCGCCGATCACCCCAAGTCTGCTGGAACGCAAAATGACCCTGAAGTTCGCCCTCGCCGCCGAAGCGCCGGAAGCCGCCGCGGCCCCCTGTCTCGTCGTCGGCCTGTTCGAAGACCGCGTGCTCGCGCCGGCTGCGGCGCAGCTCGACGAGCGCTGCGGGGGCGCGCTGAAACGCCTGGTTGAGAGCGGCGATGCGACCGGCAAGCTCGGCACTTCGACCGTGCTGTTCGGGGTTGCGGGCATTGCTTCGCCGCGCGTGCTGCTGGTCGGTCTCGGCGAGCAGAAGAAGATGGACGCTGCGGTCTTCCATCGCGCCGCGAGCGAATCGGCGCGGGCGCTCAAGAACCTGCCGATCGACGCGGCGATCTCGTATCTCACGGAGATCGACGTGCCGGGCCGCGACGCTGCGTGGAAAGTGCGCACCGCCGCGCTCGCCGCCGACGCGCAGGCTTACCGCTACACGGCGACGTTCAAGCCGAAGGAAAAGCCGAAGACGCCGCAGCTCGAAAAGCTGGCGTTCGCCGCGCCGGCCTCCGGCGGCACCGAACGCGCGCTGGCCGAGGCGACGGCGATCGCGAAGGGGGTTCGCTTCGCGCGCGAGCTCGGCAACCTGCCGCCGAACATCTGCAATCCCGCCTACATCGCGGCACAGGCGAAGAAGATCGCCGACGAGCACGCCGGAGTCACCCTCGAAGTGCTCGAGCGCGACGCGATGCAGAAGCTGGGCATGGGCTCGCTGCTCGGCGTCTCGCAGGGCTCGGCCAATCCACCCAAGCTCGTCGTGCTGCGCTGGAACGGCGGCAAGGACAAGGCGAAGCCATACGCGCTGGTCGGCAAGGGCATCACCTTCGACACCGGCGGCATCTCGCTCAAGCCCGGCGCCGGCATGGAAGAGATGAAGTTCGACATGTGCGGCGCCGCCGGCGTGCTCGGCGCGTTCCTCGCCGCGGTCGAGCTCAAGCTGGCGCTGAATCTCGTCTGCATCGTGCCCGCAGTCGAGAACATGCCGGACGGCAACTCCTACCGGCCGAGCGACATCCTGACCAGCATGTCCGGCCTCACGATCGAAGTGCTCAACACCGACGCCGAGGGGCGCCTGATCCTCTGCGACGCACTCACCTACGCCCAGCGCTTCGACCCGGAAGTCATCATCGACGCCGCCACACTGACCGGAGCCTGCGTGGTCGCGCTCGGCAAGCATGCGACCGGGCTGATGACGAAAGACGACGAGCTCGCCGAACAGCTGCTCGCGTCCGGCAACGCGACGATGGACCGTGCCTGGCGGCTGCCGCTCTGGGACGATTACCAGCAGCAGCTCGAGTCGGGCTTCGCCGACGTGGCGAACATCGGCGGCAAGTACGCGGGCGCGATCACGGCCGGGTGCTTCCTGTCGCGCTTCGTCAATGGCTGCCGCTGGGCGCATCTGGACATCGCCGGCACGGCCTGGGAGGAAGGCCGCAAGGGCCTCGCGACCGGGCGCCCGGTGCCGCTGCTGACGCAATACCTGATCGACCGATCTGCGTGACGCCGCAAGCGCCGGACTACCGCACGAGGAAGCAGATCGCGCTGGTGACGCTGATCGGAGCCTCGCTCGTGCTCGGCATCGTGAGCGCGGCGCTGCACCTCGACCGCTCCAACGGCCTGACCCTAATCGGCAGCCTCGTCCTGCTCGTGATCGGCTTCCGCTGGCTGCAGCTCGATGCCGCCGAGCTCGACATCCGCCGGCCGATGTGGCTCAACGTCGGCATCGTCATGGCCGCGGCGATCTTCGTGCCGTATTACCTCTACAAGACGCGGCCGGCCGGCCGGCGCGTGCCGGCCATCGCCGGCTTTTTCGGGCTCGTGCTCGCCTGCGCGTTCGCGTCGGGCATCGGCGCGTCGCTGATGATGTACTTCTCCGGCGAGCCGGCGCCCGCGGGCTGAGGCTATGGCGCGCGCGGATTTCTACTTGATCGGCAAGCCGCGTTTCCGCGACGATCCGCTGCTGCTCGTCTGCGAGCTGGTCAAGCGGGCGTACGCGGCCAGCCAGCCCACGCTGATCCTGGCGCGCTCGGCGGAGCAGGCCGACGCGCTCGACGAGAAGCTCTGGTCGTTCGACGATGACGCGTTCATCCCGCACCAGCTTGCCGGCGACGAGGACGACGCGATCACGGCCGTGCTCATCGCCGCGCCAGGCGTCGAGACGCCCGATCGCCCACTCGTCGTGAACCTTCGCGACGTCTGCGCGTCCGGCCGGTTCGAGCGCGTGCTGGAAGTCGTCGCGGCAGACCCCGCGGAGCGCGAAGGATCGCGTGCGCGCTGGAGCGAGTACAAGCGGCGCGGGTTTGAAGTCAACAAGCACGATATGTGAGAAGTAGGGATTGGAGATTCGGGATTCGGGATTCGGAAAGCGATCGCGAACCTGAGCACTTCGAATCCCGGATCCCCAATCCGGAATTTCTGCACGTCCATGGACAAGAGCTTCGAGCCCCGCGACATCGAATCCAGGTGGTACGCCTACTGGGAATCGCACGGTTTTTTCGCGCCTTCGGGCAGCGGCGAGCCGTACTGCATCCTGCTGCCGCCGCCGAACGTCACCGGCACGCTGCACATGGGGCACGCGTTCCAGCAGACGATCATGGACGCGCTGATCCGCTATCACCGAATGCGCGGCTTTCGCACGCTGTGGCAGGGCGGCACCGATCACGCCGGCATCGCGACACAGAAGATCGTCGAGAACCAGCTCGCTGCCGAAGGCAAGTCGCGGCACGACCTTGGCCGCGCGAAGTTCGTTGAGCGCGTGTGGCAATGGAAGGAGCAATCCGGCTCGACGATCACCAATCAGATGCGCCGGCTCGGCGCGTCGGTCGACTGGTCGCGCGAGCACTTCACGATGGACGAAGGCCTCTCGGCCGCCGTGCGCCGCGTCTTCGTCGAGTGGTATCGCGCCGGGCTCCTCTACCGCGGCAAGCGGCTCGTGCACTGGGATCCGGTGCTGATGACCGCGGTGTCCGACCTCGAGGTCAACAACGAGGAGCGCGACGGTTTCCTGTGGTCGATCCGGTACCCCGCAGCCGACGGCGGCGACGGCGTGGTCGTCGCGACGACGCGGCCGGAGACCATGCTCGGCGACGTCGCTGTCGCGGTCCACCCCGAGGACGAACGCTACACCGCGATGGTCGGAAAGATGCTCAAGCTTCCGCTGACCGGACGCGAGATTCCCGTGATCGCCGACGACTACGTCGATCGCGAGTTCGGCACGGGCGCGGTCAAGATCACGCCGGCGCACGACTTCAACGACTGGCAGATCGGCGCGCGGCACAAGCTCGCGCCGCGCGTGATCCTGACGCTCGACGCGAAGATCGGCGAGGACGCACCGGAGAAATACCGCGGCCTCGATCGCTTCGCCGCGCGCAAGGCCGTGCTTGCGGACCTCGAAGCCGAGGGCCTGCTCGTCGAGACGAAGAAGCACAAGCTGCAGGTGCCGATCAGCCAGCGTTCCGATGCGGTGATCGAGCCGATGCTGACGGATCAGTGGTTCCTCGATCTCACCAGCGAGACGCGCGTCGACGGCAAGCCGGGCCCGGGAGGCAGGAAGGCGATCACGGAACCCGCGCTCGAAGCCGTACGGAGCGGCGCCGTCAAATTCGTGCCCGAGAACTGGGCGACGACGTACAACCAGTGGCTCGAGAACATCCAGGACTGGTGCGTCAGCCGACAGCTCTGGTGGGGGCACAGGATTCCGGCCTGGTACGACGAGGCGGGCAACATCTTCGTCGGCGAGGACGAAGCCGACGCCGTTGCGCACGCCGACACCAGACCTATCGGTACGTTGCGCCAGGACGACGACGTGCTCGACACCTGGTTCAGCGCGCAGCTCTGGCCGTTCTCGACGCTCGGCTGGCCGGGTGAAACCCCGGAGCGCGCGGCGGAGTGGAACGACTACAACGTCTTCCTGCCGTCGAACGTGCTCGTCACCGGCTTCGACATCATCTTCTTCTGGGTCGCACGCATGATCATGGCGACCTTGTACTTCACCAAGCGCGTGCCGTTCCGCGAGGTCTACATCAACGCCATCGTGCGCGATGCCGAAGGCCAGAAGATGTCGAAGTCGAAGGGCAATACGATCGACCCGCTCGACCTCATCGACGGTATCGACCTCGAGTCGCTGGTCAGGAAATCGACGGCCTCGCTGCTGATTCCGCAGGTGCGCGAAAAAGTCGAGAAGCGCATCCGCAAGGATTATCCGAACGGCATCTCGCCGGTCGGGGCCGACGCGCTGCGCTTCACGTTCGCGGCGCTCGCGACGTACGGCCGCACGATCAATTTCGATCTCAAGCGCGCCGACGGCTACCGGAACTTCTGCAACAAACTGTGGAACGCAGCGCGCTTCGTGCTGCTCAATTGCGGGGATTCGGGATTCGCGGTTCGGGATTCGTCGGCCGCGCACACTTCGACGACGGACGCCGAGAAGTGGATCGTGACGCGGCTCCGGCACACGCTGGCCGAGGTCGAGGCGCATTTCGCGACGTATCGCTTCGACCTGCTCGCGCAGGCGCTTTACGAGTTCACCTGGAACGAGTTCTGCGACTGGTTCGTCGAGCTCTCCAAGCCGGCACTGAACGGCAGCGACGCGGCGGCGGCTGCGTCGACGCGGCGCACGCTGGTCGTGGTGCTCGAAGCGCTGCTGCGGGCGCTGCACCCCATCATTCCGTTCATCACCGAGGAGATCTGGCAGGAGTTGATGCGGTCTTCCGGCGCGCCGAACGCACAAGGCGTGCAGGACGAAAGCATCCTGCTGCAGCCCTATCCGCGCGCAACGGACCTCGCTGCCGATCCGGCGGCCGAAGCCGAGATCGAATGGCTGAAGGCCGTGCTGACGCAGGTGCGCCGCATCCGCAGCGAGATGAACATCGCGCCGAGCCGCGCGATACCGCTGCTGTTTGCCGGCGGCGACGCGAGCGATCGCGCGCGCGCCGCAAAGTTCGCGCAGCAGATCGAATTCCTTGCGCGCACCGAATCGCAGCGCTGGCTCGATTCCGGCGAAGCCGAGCCGGCCGCGGCAGCCGCGATCATCGGTAAGTTGAAACTCCTGATTCCGCTCGCAGGGCTCATCGATATCGAAGCGGAAAAGGCGCGGCTCGCGAAGGAGATCAGGCGCATCGAAGGCGAGATCGAAAAGTCGAACGCGAAGCTCGGCCGGTTCGGGCCGAACACGCCAGCGGCCGTGGTCGAGCAGGAGAAGCAGCGCCTCGTCGATTTCCGGCGCACGCTCGACGGTTTGCGCGGTCAGCTCGGGAAGCTTTGAGCCCGCGCGTCACGTATGCGTCAGCGGACCGAGGCTCACGCTATGCAAGCACGGTGGGGCTCGGCCCAACTTTCCGGAACGCGCCCCCGCCCTACGGCTCGATCAGCTCCATCGCCATCACGACTGCGTCCTCCCGGCCGCGCTTGGCGGGATAGTAGTTCGGCCTGCGGCCGATCTCGTTGAATCCCATCGCCTCGTACAGCGCCATGGCGCCGGTGTTCGAGGGCCGCACTTCGAGAAAGACGCGCTCGGCGTGATGCCAGCGCGCGAGATCGAGCAGGCGCATCACGATGCGGCGCCCGTGGCCGCGACGCTGCTCCTCCGGCGCGACGCAGACGTTCAGGATGTGCGCTTCGCGCGCCGCCGCCGACAGGACGCCGTAGCCGACGATCTCAGCCGGGCGCGCGAGCACCCAGCACTCGTAGCCGGCGCGCAGGCAGTCCCCGAAGATGCCGTGTGTCCACGGAAACGCGTAGGCGGACATCTCGATCGCGGCGACGGCGTCGAGATCCTCGGCGCGCATCGGGCGGAACGTCGGGAACGGCTCCTTGAGGATCGCGACCACGGCTGTCGGCGCCTTCGTTGCGGGGCTCGTCGTCGGCCGGCGAATCCGGCCCGTCGGGCTCTCTATGACGTCCGTCGCCGCCGATGTCAACTCAGCCCGTCGGCGCGTTCAGACCGCGGATCGCCCGCCTGATTTCGCCCCAGAGCGCACGCTTGGCGGCGACGCTGCCGCGCATGGATGAGGGCTCGGCCGCGGCGACCCACTGCAGAGCCTTCTGGCGCCCGACCGGGAGGGCAGCGCCGGCTTCTCGGGCGAGGGCCTCGCCGAACACGATGACGCCGGCTGCGCCCTCGAGCGCGCCGGCATCGACGGCGTCCGGAATCACGGCGTCGATCCGCGCCAACGCGAGCGCGCGCGCAACCTGCGCGAGCAGCGTCTTCGCGCCTTCGCTTTCGCAGCGCGCGAGCAGCACCATGCGAGGACGACCTCCGCCGCCGGCGCGCTTGGGTTCCGGATGCGGGTCCGGTGCCGATGCGGCGACGGCAGCGCCGCCCTCCGCACCGCGGGCCCGCGGCACGTAGACGTCGATCTCCATCTCGGCCAGCCGCCGCAGGCGAGCGTCATCCAGCACGGGCCTGCCCCTGCCTGCGCAAGTCGTCGTAGAACTCGGCGAAAACGCGGTCGAGCGCCACGCCGTAGGCGTCCACGGTGGCCTTCATGTCGTTGCCCCCGGCCGGGATTTCCGCGCGGTAATAGTCGTCGAGCATCGGAAGGCCCTGTTCGTCATCGGCGCGCAGCTTCAGCGCGACCGTCGCCGTGTAGCCACCGGCACCGTCGGGCGCGCGGTCGAAGCGCAGGATGATGCCGCTGATGCGCACGGCGGGACGGCTCGCAGGCAGCTGGTCGGTCACGTGCCCCGCGATCTTCGCGTCGCGCAGCTGCACGATCAGCCGCCGCTGAAGCACGCGCGTAGGAGGATCGGTCCAGAGCTGGTAGTGATACTGCCGCAACTGCTGCGCGCCGGGATCGAGCGCGTAGATCAGCGCCTGGTCGCCGTAGAGGCCATCGGCCGCGAAGGCCTCGACGACGACGTCGCCGAACAGCGGCGCCGGCGCTTCCTGCAGGGTTTGTGGCCGCGGCAAACGGTAATACGTGAAATCGGGCACCGTCGGCGGGCTGCAAGCCGACACGGCGAACGCGGCGATCAGAGCCGCCGCACGTGTGATGAGCCGAAGCGCGGTCATTGCGGTTCTTCCTCGCTCTTGCCCGTCTCGGTCGGGTCGGCCTTCGGCGCCAGGATCAGCCGGTTCGGGTGCGCGCGGATCTCTCGGCTGAACTCGTCCAGGTTGCGGCTCGCCGATTCGAGATGATGGGTGATGACGTCCATGCGCGAGGACAGCGCGCCGAGCACGCTCGCGAGATCCTGCACCGAATTGCGCAGATCCGGCCGGTTCTCCTTGGCGATGGCACCCATCTCGCCGAGCGCGTCGTCGAGCGTCTCGCGCGTCTTGCGCAGCTCGGTGCTGAGTTTGCTGACTTCGCCGAGAATCGTGGCGACCTCGGCGCGGTTCGCCGGCTTCAGCACATCGTTGAGCGCGGCCGAAGCGGCGTTGAGCTTGTCGAGCAGCACGCGCGACTGATCGAGGATCGCGGGCGTCTTTTCGTCGATCGCGCCGGTGATCGAGTCGACGCGCTGGGAGAGCGTGCGGATCAGCGGCGTGATCTGCGTGCGCGCAAGCTCGCTGACCTGTCCGGCCAGCTCGTTCATGGCCGCGAAAATGTCGGCGCCCTCGACGCCTTTCAGCTCGCCGCCGGGTGGCAGCATCTCGCGGCTGGAACCTTCGCTGATGCCGACCGACACGTCGGCCAGAAGGCCCGTCGACTGGAGATGCGCCGGGCTGTCCTTCGGGATGGGCCAGTCGCGCCGGATCGCGAGATCGACCTTGTAGCGCGTGCCGTCGGCGGTGCGTTCGGGCGTGATGCCATCGACCTGGCCGACGCGATAGCCCTGATAGAACACGGGCGCGCCGTAGCGAAGCCCGGTCACGTTGCGGTAGCGCACGACGTAGCCGGTCGTCGCGCCGCTCCGGCCCGTGATCAGCGCGAGGCCGACGAGCAGCAGCACGATCGCCGCGAGGACGACCGCACCGACCAGCGTGTAGTTGACCGTATCGCGTCTCAATCTGCTCCCCCGAGCGCCGACTTTATCAGGCCTCTTCCTCCGTGAGGCGCCTGAGGTACGCATCCGCATCGACGTGGATCTCGCGCGGCCTCCGGTTCAGGAGGTCCTGGATGCGCTCGTTGTCGGCTGCGCGCACCGCGGCCACGCTGCCCGTCATCAGGATCTCACCCTGATCGAGCACGGTGATCGTGTCGGCGATCTTGAACGCGCTTTCAAGCTCGTGCGTGACGACCACGATCGTCATGCGCAGCGCGTCGCGCAGGCGCAGGATCAGCTCGTCGAGCTCGGCCGAGACGACGGGATCCAGCCCCGCCGAAGGCTCGTCGAAGAACAGGAGCTTCGGATCCATCGCGATGGCGCGCGCGAGCGCCGCGCGCTTGACCATGCCGCCCGAGAGCTGGCTCGGCATCAGGTCCTGGAATCCGCCGAGGTTGACCACTTCAAGCTTGAGCCGGCTCATGATGCGGATCGTCGACGGATCGAGCTTCGTGTGCTCGCGGAGCGGCAAGGCGACGTTTTCGCCGACGGTGAGCGAGGTCAGGAGCGCTCCGCCCTGGAACGACACACCGATGCGGCGGCGCACGTCGAGCAATTCGCGCTCGCTCGCCCGGCCGAGATCCACGCCGAGCAGCTTCACAGTGCCGCGCGCCGGGCGCTGCAGGCCGAGCAGGTGACGCAACAGCGTGGACTTGCCCGATCCCGAGCCGCCCATGATCACGCGGATCTCGCCCGGCTCGACGGAGAAATCGATGCTGTGCAGCACGCGCCGACGGCCGTACCAGGCTTCGAGGTTCCTGACTTCGATGAGCGGGCTAACCGGGTGCGCGGCCGTGTTCATGGCATCGCTCCCAGACCCCGCTTCTTCGTCCGCGCGCAGGGGACCTGGTGCCATTCTTGTGCAAGAGCGGAGTCGCTGGGTCCCCGCGTTCGCGGGGACGACGAGAATGTGTGTATTCGCGACCCGATCATCGGTTCAGGAAAAAACTGAACACCATGTCCGCCACGATGATCCAGCAGATCGACAGCACGACCGCCCGCGTCGTCGCACGGCCGACGCCTTCGGCGCCGCCGCTGACGGAAAATCCGGTGCTGACGCCGATCAGCGTGATCAGCACCGCGAACACGGCGCTCTTGGCGAGCCCCTGCCAGATGTCACCCGGCGCGAGCAATGAGAGCGTCTGCAGGATGTAGGCCGTCGGCGTCACGTTGAGCGCGGGCGCGCTGTAGACCGCGGCGCCGAAGATCGCGATCGCGTTGGCGAAGATCGTGAGCGCGGGCAGCATGACCAGCATCGCGATCAGTGCCGGCGCGACGAGATAACGCACGGGCTCGATGCCCATGACGGCCAGTGCGTCGACTTCCTGCGAAACCGTCATCGAGCCGATGCGTGCCGCCAGCGCCGAGCCCGAGCGGCCCGCGACGAGGATCGCCGTGATCAGCGCGCCGAACTCGCGCGTGACCGACTTCGCCACCGCGAGCACGACCTGCGACTGCGCGCCGAACTCGCTAAGCGCCGCGATGAACTGGATGCCGAGCATGAGCCCGACCGTCATCGACAGCAGAGCGACGATCGGCAGCGCGTCGGCGCCGATTTCGCGCATCTGCCGCACGATCGCCGAGACGCGCACCGGCTGACCTTCGCGCCAGCCCACGAGGCTGAGCCGCAACGCATCAGCCAGCAGCACCGTCGCGTAGCCGAGCCCGCCGAGCGCGCCGAGGCTCGCGCGGCCGAGGCTCGCCAGCGGTCGTGTCACCGAAGCCATCAGGCCGCCGTCGCCGCCGCTGCGGCGGGATCCGCCACGATCAGGAACACGCGGTCGAGCCTCGCGAGCTCGAGCACGGCGCGCACGGCATCGCTGACCGCGACCAGCGCGAAACGGCTGCCACGTGCCCGTGCGCTCTGGAAACCTTCGACCAGCGCGGCGATGCCCGATGAATCGATGTAGCTGACCTGGGAGAGCTCGACACCGACCACGGGGTGCGTCTCCAGCGCAGCCAGCACCGCCTGGCGCACCTGCTGCGACCATGAAAGATCGACCTCGCCGCTGAGGCGGATCAGCATGACGCCGTCGATCGTTTCGCTTGCGATGCCGCTCATGGTGTTCCTTCGTGCATGCGGTAGCCGGACCGTAAGCCGAACCCCATCAGGCGAATCCCTTGTCCTCGATGCGCTTGCGCAGCACCAGCCTGTTGCCGCAGCGCGCCGAGGCGGGCTCGACGTGCCAAGTATCCATCACCGTGTCGATCAGCGCGATGCCGAGGCCGCCGGCTCGGCACTCTCCGAGCGGCTTCGGGCGCATGCGGCCGGGATCGACGCAGGGCGCATCGTCGGTCAGCTCGAAGCTCAGCACGTCGTCCGTCCGGCTGACGCGAAGTCCGATGCCGCCCGCGCCTTCCTCGCCGTAGGCGTGGCGGATGATGTTCGTGCAGGCTTCGTCGACGGCGAGCACCAGGCGGTCGCGCAGCGCGGGCTCGACGCCAAGCTGGTCGAGCAGCCTGCGCAGCGCGTTGCGCATCTCGCGCAGGCACTCCGCGCGCGCCGGCATGTGATGCTCGAGCAGGACCTGCGCGTCGTGGCGGCGCGGCTTCTCGACCAGCAGCAGCGTCGTGTCGTCGACCAGCTTGAGGTGCTTGAGATCGGACAGCAGCGCGCGCAGGCGCGCTTCGGGCGCGGTCGTCGCGTGGCGCGCGATCAGCTCGCGCACGCCCGCGCTGCCGAGGCGAAGGCCCTCGCGATTGCGCACGTCGGTCGCACCGTCGGAAAACGCGTACAGCGTGCCGCCGTTGAGCTCGATCTCGTGCTGCTCGAACGCGATGCCGGCGACGATGCCGAGCGGCGGCCCGCCTGACGCGTATTCGGTGAACGCGCCGCGACGGTAGACCAGCACCGGCGGGAAGCCGGCGCCGGCGATCTGCACGTTCGTCGCCTCGCGGTCGCAGTAGCCGACCAGCGCGCAGACGAAGCGGCCGTCGTGCGTGGTCTCGCAAAGCTCGTCGTTGGCGCGGGCCAGCCAGGCGCCGGGTGCGATGCCGTCCTTGCCGGCCCAGCGCAAGAGGCTCGCCGCACGGATCATCAGCAGTGCCGCGTCCAGGCCCTTGCCGGACACGTCGCCGGCGACGAAGCCGATGCGGCCATCGGCAAGCTCGAAATAATCGTAGAAGTCGCCCGAGATCTCGTGCGCCGGCAGGTTCACGCCGAGCACCGGGAACGCATCGCGCCGCCGCTTGGGCAGCAGCGATTTCTGCAGCTTTCGCGCGAGCTCGAACTCGCGCTTCATGCGTTGCTGCTCGATCACGTCGCTGGCCATGCGCGCGTTGTTGATCGCGAGCGCGGTCGGCGCGGCGATCAGGCGCAGCATCTCGGCGTCCTCGGCGCCGAATGGCCTGCCGTCGCGACGGTTGACCAGCTCGATGGCACCGATCGGTCCCGCCGCCGTCGCAAGCGGCGCGCAGAGAAGGCTGCGGGTGACGAAGCCGCTGCCCTCGTCGCCGGCGCGCCAGACACGTTCGTCCGTGGCGGCGTCCGTGACGATCTGCGTCGCGTTCTCGGCGACGGCGAGACCGACCACGCCCTGCCCTAGGGCGAGGCGAATGCCGGTCATGTCCACGGGGCCGACGCAGATGCGGCACTCGAGCACGCGCGTCGCCGGATCGAGCAGGAACAGCGAAGCGCCTTCGGCCTGCATGAAATCCGCGACGCGGTTGATCGCCTCGGGCAGCGTCTTGCGCAGGTCGAGCGAGACGGCGAACGCCTGCGAGAGATCGGCGAGGAACGCGAGCGTGCGCGCGGCGTCCGTCGCGGGTGCCGCCGCGGCCGGAGTCGCCGAGCGGCGCGCGAGCGTCATGGCTCCCTGCGCTCGACGCTGCGCGAGGCGCGCCGGCCGCGATGGCGGATGCGCCCAGCCAGCGTCATCACCGGGCCCGAGACGACGTAGAGCGCCGCGATGCCGAACAGAACGAGCGGCGTGTTGATCGCGAGCGCCACCAGGATCAGCACGACGGCCGGAATCCAGATGAACGGCACACGATCCGACTTCGGCCAGGCCTTGAAGCTGAAATAACGCACGCGGCTCACCATCAGGAGTCCGCTGATGACTGCGATGAATGGCGTGACGTACTGCACGTCGAAGCCGTCGAAGCCGAAACTCTCGGTCGCCCAGACGAAGGACATGCAGAGCCCCGCCGCGGCGGGGCTGGCCAGTCCCTGGAAATACCGCTTGTCGGCGACACCGACCTGCGTGTTGAAACGCGCCAGCCGAAGCGCCGCGCAGGCCGCATAGATGAATGCCGCGGCCCAGCCGATCTTGCCCGGCGTCGAGCCGTATTCCTTCAGCGAAGCCAGCGACCAGGTGTAGAGCACCAGGGCCGGCGCGAGCCCGAAGCTGACCATGTCCGACAGCGAGTCGTACTGCACACCGAACTCGCTCTGCGTGCCGGTGAGGCGCGCCACGCGCCCATCGAGGCCATCGAGGATGCCAGCGACGAACACGGCGATCGCCGCTTCGACGAAGCGGCCGCCGATGGCGGCGACGATCGCGTAGAACCCCGCGAACATCGCGCCCGTGGTGAACAGGTTGGGCAGCAGATAGATGCCGCGAGGCGGCTTGCGCGCGCTGGCCGGGGACGGGTCCATGCCGGTGAATCCACCGTGAAATACCGTGAGAAGAGTGTACCTGATCGCTGTTTTGTGGCGATTTTCCTTGTGTCATGAAGCGTCTGGTGCTATCCAGTGCGCCACGACCGAGGCGCAGCCCCGAGCGCCGAGCCGCGTAGCCGCGGAGGACCATCATGAAAGCCCGACTGCTCCTGCTGGCGGTACTGCTCGCCGCCGTTCCGGCGACCGCCGGCCAGGTCTATTCCTGGACCGACGCGAACGGAACCAAGCATTTTTCCGATTCGCCGCCGCCGCCGAGCGTGAACGCCCAGAAGATCAAGCCGCGCGGCGCCGGCGTCGCGTCAGAGGAAAGCGCGGCACCCGAGCCCGTCGCCACCGCGACGGCCAAGGCTGATACGCCCGCGACGCCCGGCTCGACCGCCGCCAAGCCGCTCGTCGACAGTCCCGAGAACCGCGCCAAGCAGTGTCAGATGGCGCGCTCGAATCTCGCGCTGCTGCAGAGCAATTTCCAGGTCAGCGCCCCGGCCGGGGATGACGGCAAGGCGGCGGTGCTCGACGAAGCCGGCCGGCGCCAGGCCGTCGAGCGGGCCGCCGATCAGGTCGCGTTCTACTGCAAATGACGGCGGTTTCGCGCCGTGACGCACGCGCGGTTTGAACCGGCGGCCGCGCACGGGCGCGCCGGTGTCGTTGCGCTGATCCTTCTCGCGCTCGCCGCAGCGGGCGCCGCCTGGTGGTACTTCGCGCCGGCCTCGATGCCGGGCTGGCTGGCGCGCGCCGTCCCTCACTCGCCGAAGCTCGGACCGCCGCTCTACAAGTGGCGCGACGACAAAGGCCGGCTGCACGTCACCGACACGCCACCCTCCGACCGGCCTTACGAGACCGTCCGCTACGATCCGAACACGAACGTCGTGCCGAGCGCAGGTGGAAAACCCTGATCCTTTTCGGCCGCCTTGCGTTGCGCGCACGTCGGTCGGCGCATCCGCTCGTCCCAGCTGCGCTGAATGGTGCCGCGGCGCCTGCTCGACGCGGGGTGCTCTGATCCTGCTGCTAGAATCCGCGGCCCCCGATTTTTCCGAGCCCGTCCGATGCGCCTTTCGCGTTTCCACCTCGCGACCGTCAAGGAAGTTCCGGCCGACGCCGAGATCGTCAGCCATCAGCTGATGCTGCGCGCGGGCATGCTGCGCAAGCTCGCCGCCGGCATCTACACCTGGAGCCCGCTCGGCCTGATCGTGCTGAAGAAGGTGGAAGCCATCGTGCGCGAAGAGATGAATCGCGCCGGGGCGATCGAGCTGCTGATGCCGTCGATCCAGCCGAAGGAGCTCTGGGACGAGACCGGGCGCTGGGAGAAATTCGGCGGCCAGCTGCTGAAGATCAGGGACCGCAAGGACGCCTGGTACTGCTACGGACCGACACACGAGGAAGTCATCACCGATTTCGCGCGCAACGAGCTCAGAAGCTACAAGCAGCTGCCGATCAACTTCTACCAGATCCAGACCAAGTTCCGCGACGAGATCCGCCCGCGCTTCGGTGTCATGCGCGCGCGCGAGTTCCTGATGAAGGACGCGTACTCCTTTCACCTCGACGAAGCCTCGCTCGCGGACGAGTACCGCAACATGTACGACACCTACGTGCGGATCTTCACGCGCCTCGGCCTCGCCTTTCGCGCCGTGCAGGCGGACACCGGTGCGATTGGCGGCAACGCCAGCCACGAATTCCAGGTGCTGGCCGACTCCGGCGAGGACGCGATCGTGTTCGCCACGGATTCGGACTATGCGGCGAACATCGAGATGGCCGAGGCGGTCGCGCCCTCGACCACACGCCCCGCCCCCGCCGAGCCACTCGAGCGCATCGACACGCCGACGCAGAAGACGATCGAGGACGTGGCATCGTTCACCGGCGTCGCGCCGTCGCGCTGCATCAAGACGCTGATCGTCCGCGGCGCCGAGGGACTGGTCGCTCTGTGCGTGCGCGGCGATCACGAGATCAACGAGGTCAAGGCCGCCAAGCTGCCCGAGCTGCCCGACGTCGCCGAGCTCGCGGGCGAGGCCGAGATCGTAGCGGCCACCGGCACGAAGCCCGGCTTCATCGGGCCGGTCGGCCTGCCGGATTCGATACCGGTCATCGTCGACTGCAGCGCCGCGGTCGTCGCCGACTTCGTCTGCGGCGGCAATCGCGACGGTACGCATTACCGCGGCGCGAACTGGGAACGCGATGCGCGCATCACGCGCGTGGCCGACATCCGCAAGGTCGTCGAAGGCGATCCGTCGCCGGACGGCCGGGGCACGCTGAAGATCGCGCGCGGCATCGAGGTCGGTCACGTGTTCCAGCTCGGCCGCAAATACGCCGAGGCGATGGGTGCGACCGTGCTCGACGACACGGGCCAGGCTGCCGTCATGTACATGGGCTGCTACGGCATCGGCGTCAGCCGCATCGTGGCCGCGGCCATCGAGCAGAACCACGATGCAGCCGGCATCATCTGGCCAGAGCCGATGGCGCCGTGGCGCGTGGCGATCTGTCCGATCAACGCGCACCAGAGCGCACAGGTGCGCGAGGAAGCCGAGCGGCTCTACGCCGAGCTCGCCGAACGCGGCATCGACGTGGTGCTGGACGATCGCGGCCTGCGGCCCGGCCCGATGTTCGCGGACATCGAGCTGATCGGCATTCCGCACCGCGTCGTCGTCAGCGAGCGCGGGCTCGCGGCGGGCACGTTCGAGTACCGGCGCCGCAGCGAGAGCGAGAACCGCTCGCTGAGCCGCGCGGAGCTGTTCGAAGTGCTGGGCTGACGTTTGCGGCGGCCGCCGCGATCGCGTGGTTGCGAACTATGTCTTCCGGCGCATCAGCCTGCGCAGCGGACGCAGGGCGTCGCCGATTCGCCCCGCAGGCCACAAGCCGGCGAACATGCCACGGAATCTTCCACCGATCGTGTAGGCGCGCCGCAGCGCGGCGAGCTCGGCCTCTCGGCTTTCGCTGATGCGGGTTTCCCAGCGGCGCTTGATCTGCTGCTGCTGAATCTTGCTGCGCAGTTGATTGCGGTACGACTCGGGCAGGTCTTCGCGCAGCAGCGTGTTCGGCTCGCGCACAAGATAACGGCCGATCTGCTCGAACAGGTCCTCGCCGATCTGCGCGGGCGCGACGGACTTGACCGTCGTGTCGAAACCGTCGAAATGGCAGAAGGTCATGCGCAGCACGCCGTTTTCGGCGTCCGCATGAAAGCGCGCGGTCAACGGAATCCGGCCCTTCGCGCGGAACGTCGCGGAGACGAGCTCTCCCGCCGCGTCCTTCTGCGGCGACTGCATGCCGCCGATGCGGTGCCGCTGGAAGAAACCCGAAACCGCGCGCACGCGGCTCGCGCCCTCGACATCGACGGACGGACATTCGTCCGATGCGATGACGCACTGGAACTCGAGCTGGATTTCGCGCGACGAGGCCTGCTTCGATTCGCTCAGCCGATATTCGTGTTCGATGTGCCCGACGATTTCGCCGTACCCTGGCACGTGATAATGGAGGGCGATCCGCGGCTGCAATGTCCGTAGCTTATGGATCAGCTCGCTCAGAAACGCGTGCAGCCGGTCGAGCGCGGGTTCTAGGTGTTGCCGGTACGCCGCTTCGCGCTCGGCTTTGAGGCGCGAGGAATCGTCGCCGTGCTGTCGGCGCTTTTGCGCTTCCTGTTCGAGCTCGTCGAGCAATCCCACTCGCATCCCCCGAGGCGTGCCAATGCGAATCGGCAGAGGCTTTCGAACGCGGCCGGCGCCGCATTCATCCGCGCTGCCGCACCGGCGAAGTTGCCGGTACCGCCGGTGCGAATTCCCCCTGCACTCGCCGACGCGTGACCTTAATATCGGCGAATCCGCCAGGCAAGCAAATCCGCCACGAAACCCGCAACCGGGTCGCCATTTTCAGTGACGATCGGCACAAACTCGCGGAACGGCACTTGATGTACGATTAGCGACGTCGTATTGGCTATTCTGTAATTGCTCGCTTTTTCAGAAATCCCCCACGGACACGAGGCAACACCGGCATGGCGATCGATATCCGTAACCTGAGCTACAGCCAGCTCTCCGATTTGATTCAACGCGCAAAGGCTCGGCAGGAGGAGCTCGCCCGGGAAAGGGCGTCCAAACTCCGCGCGAAGATCAGCGCGATGGTGAAGGCGGAAGGGCTGGCCATCGAAGATGTGTTCGGCGGAACCGGTCGTCGCGGCACGCGGCGCAAGGTCAAGCCGAAATATCGCAATCCCGCCGATCCCACCCAGACCTGGACGGGCCGCGGCAAGCGGCCGCGCTGGTACAGCGCCGCGCTCGCGGCTGGCAAGAAGGAAAAAGACCTGCTGATCCGCTGAGCCGAAATGCTCGCACCCGAAGAACGCCGGCACACGCCGGCGTTCTTTTTTTGTGTGCGCGGCGGCTGGCCGCTGCTCGGCCGGCCCGTATAATCGGCGGCGCGCAACGTACGCGGCTCGAGGACATCGCAGGCATCCATGAACAAGCCGATCTGGGAACCCGGCACCGAACGCGTCGAACGCGCCAACATGAACCGCTTCATGCGCTTCGTACGCGAGAGCGTCGGCAACGAGGATATCCGCCGCTACGCCCCGCTCTACGATTTCTCGGTGCGTTATCCCGAGAAATTCTGGCCGCTGGTCTGGGAGTTCTGTGGAATCCGCGCCTCCGGCGAGTTCGAGCCGGTGCTGGTCGACGGCGACCGCATGCCGGGCGCGCGCTGGTTCCCGAACGTGCGTCTCAACTTCGCGCAGAACCTGCTGCGCCACAAGGACGATCGCGCCGCGATCGTGTTCCGCAACGAGTGGGGGCACAAGCGCGAGCTCACCTACGCGGAACTGCACGCCGAGGTCGGCCGCGTCGCGCACGCGCTCAGGGCGGCCGGCGTCGGCGTCGGCGACCGCGTCGCGGGCTTCATGCCGAACATGCCGGAGACGATCATCGCGATGCTCGCGGCGACCTCGCTCGGCGCGACGTGGTCCTCGTGCTCGCCCGATTTCGGCATCAACGGCGTGGTGGATCGCTTCGGCCAGATCGCGCCGAAGGTGCTGTTCACCGCCGATGCCTACGGTTACGGCGGCAAGCGGTTCGACTGCCTCGGCAAGATCCGCGGCGTGCTCGATGCGATTCCGAGCATCGGCAAGCTCGTCGTCGTGCCCTACTCCGGCGATCCGCTGAAGCTCGACGGCCTGCGCGACGCCGTGCCCTGGCCCGATCTCGCCGGCGGCGGCGAGCACGCGCTGCAGTTCGAAATGCTGCCGTTCGATCATCCGCTTTACATCATGTATTCGTCAGGCACCACCGGCGTGCCGAAATGTATCGTGCACGGCGCGGGCGGCACGTTGATTCAGCACCTGAAGGAGCTGGTCCTGCACACCGATCTCAAGCGCGAGGATCGGCTGTTCTACTACACGACGTGCGGCTGGATGATGTGGAACTGGTTCGTGTCCGGGCTCGCGGTCGGCGCCACGCTGGTGCTCTACGACGGCTCGCCTTCACATCCGGACGGCAACGTGCTGTGGGATCTCGCCGACGAAGTCGGCATCAGCGTGTTCGGAACCAGCGCGAAATGGATCAGCGCCACCGAGAAGGCGGGCATCAAGCCGCGCGAGACTCACAAGCTCCTGCAGCTCAAGACGATTCTTTCGACCGGATCGCCGCTCGCGCCCGAGAGCTACGACTACGTCTACCGCGACGTCAAGGAACGCGTGCTGCTCGCCTCGATCTCGGGCGGCACCGACATCATCAGTTGCTTCGCGCTCGGTAATCCGCTGCTGCCGGTGTATCGCGGCGAATTGCAGTGCCGCGGCCTCGGCATGAAGGTGGAGATTCTCGACGAGGAAGGCCGCCCCGTCACCGGACAGAAAGGCGAGCTCGCCTGCACCGCGCCGTTCCCGTCCATGCCCGTGTTCTTCTGGAACGATCCCGATGGCGAGAAATATCGCAAGGCATATTTTTCTCGCATTCCGAATGTCTGGTGCCACGGCGATCACGCACTTCTGACCGAGCACGAGGGTCTCGTCATCTACGGCCGCTCCGACGCGACGCTGAACCCCGGCGGCGTGCGTATCGGCACTGCGGAGATCTACCGGCAGGTCGAGCAGATCGACGAAGTCCTCGAATCGATCGCCGTCGGCCAGCAGTGGCAAGGCGACGAGCGCGTCATCCTGTTCGTGCGTCTGCGCGAAGGCATTACGCTCGACGACGCACTGCGCGAGCGCATCCGCCGAAAGATCCGCGAGAACACCACGCCGCGACACGTCCCCGCGAAGATCATCCAGATCGCCGACATCCCGCGCACGATCTCGGGGAAGATCACCGAGATCGCGGTGCGCGACACGATCCATGGCGTGCCGGTGAAGAACACGGATGCCTTGGCGAATCCGCAGGCGCTGGAGCTTTATAAGAATCTGGCCGAGCTTGCGAGCTGATGACCGGCAATCAACGGCCATCCGCGACGTGCCGCTCGGTCAACCATGCGTTTCCCGTCTCCCTGCGCTGGGTGTCGCTCGGATTCTTCGTACTCATTGCGGGAGCCAGCCTGTTTCTCAGTGGACCTCAGATTCAGGTTGACGAAGGATCCTATCTGCTCTCGGCGGCGACGATAGCGGGCAAAATCAGGATCAATGGCGTCTACGGCTACTATTCCGGCTACAGCCTTGCTCTCGTTCCGGCTTTCTGGCTTGCCTCCGATCCGAAGAGCATCTATCACCTTGCACTGCTGATCAACGCCCTTCTCATCGCGGCCACACCGCTTGCGTTGTATCGCCTGACGCGCCGCCTTTATCCGCAGATCGCCGAGGGCTGGCACGTTGCGGCCGCGGCCGCTGCGACATGTCATTCCTCAGTGCTGTTGATGAGCCAGCATACGATGTCGGAGAACGTCTTGATACCGCTCTACGCCGGCTTGCTCGCGGCATGTGCGTCGATGCTGTCCGACAGACGCGTTGTCTCAGGGATAGCGACCGGCTGCATCGGCGGCATGCTTTTCCTCGTACACCCGCGCGGTGGTGCAATGGCCGGTGCGGTTCTCGCGATGACGACACTCTGTGGACTATCACGCAAAGATTGGCGCAGGCCGTTACTCGCGATGTGGATCGCGATGTTCGCGATCGCCGCAGCGCACTTCCCCGTGGAACACCTTGCAGGCAAGCCCATGCGCCTTGCGGCGGGCTATGCGCCGAACGCAGTCATTCATCACCTGGCGGAGCCCGGGGCCTGGAAATGGGTCGTTCTGAATCTCGCCGGATCGACAACGGAAGCGGTCGTTGCGTCGTTCGGCATGCTCGTGGTCGCGCTGATAGCGGTATGCGCCGAAGCGCGAAGCTGGCGCGCAACTTTTGCGGCGTCAGCACCACGTGCAACCGTCCTGCTTTCCGCGGCCGCGGGCCTCTTCATTGCGTTGCTGATGAGCGCCATTTTCTTCGTACCGCCGCAACGTCCCGATCACATCGCCTATGGACGCTATGCGCTGCCCGCTGTTCTGCCGTTCGTAGCCATCGGCGTTCTTCAATTCGCAAGGGGCGAAGGGCGGTATCGACGGGACATGTTTCTGGCGGTGGCCACTGGACTCGCATGCGTGGCGCTGATGGCGTATGCCTTCACGCGCCTGCCTGCGAACATTGCATCGGGCTGGAACTACATCAATGCGCCATTTCTCTACCTGGCACAGAATTACCTGAGTTTCGTGTCGGCGTGGTGGGCCGTCGCCGCCTGTTTTGGTGTCGGCGCGCTCGCAGTGGGCGTCGCGACATGGAAATCCGGGCGAGTTGCCATCGCGGTATTCACCCTGACCGGTCTGGCCGTGGCTGCCATTGGCTGGCGCTCCCAAACCTGGCATCTGAGCCGCCTGTACAGTGAACATCGACATGTCATCGAAGCGGCGAATGCGTTCGAAGGCATCACCGGCACGGCTCTGTGCATCAATCTCGCGCGCCAAATGGTCGGCTGGCACGGCGTCGATTTCCGGTGGCGGCTACTCGACCACATGGCCGATTACCGCGGTCTCGACGACAAGCCGTGCGTCCACGCCAAGGTGGACCATTTGAAGGACGGGGCGCTGGACTCACCCATGCGACTCGTGGCGACAGAGCGTCCGCCGCCGTCCATGAACGAATCGGTCGGCTTGTTCGTCGAGCCGGGGCCGGCGCTCGAGGCGTGGAATCGGCGCATGCCAGCCGTGGCCACAGACAGCTTCTATCCCATACCGGAATCCGACCGGCGCGCCGAAGTCGCGTTACTCCAGCCGAGCGCGCCGGTTCGAAGCCGCGTGGGCAGTTCCGTCACGCTGACGGTGCGGGTGACAAACAAAAGCGCACGCCGCTGGGCGCACATCCAGGATGGTCCTTATCCTGTCTGGCTGGGTGCACGGGCATTCGAAGGAGAAGCGACTCTGGGCGAATACCGTGCTCGCTTTGACCACGATGTGGCGCCTGGCGAAAGTGTCGACGTCGATATCGCGATTGGACCATTCAGGAAGCCCGGCACCTTCCGGATCAACGTAGGCGTCTTGCAGGAACACGTTGCATGGTTTCCTGACCGCATCGATCTGCTGGCCGATGTCAGACCTTGATCCCCGCCGGCAGCCCCTGCAGCCGGCACGTCGTCCAATGATCCACCTGCCGAGGTACGATTATGCGCTGGCTGCAGACGCACGCTTTCATTTTCCTTTATGTCGTTTTTACCGTTACCAGCCAGCTGGTCATGCGCTGGCGGGTCGACATGGAAAGCGCGTCGCTCCCGTCGACATCGGAGCGGCTGCATTTCGTCGCGTCCCTGCTCATGACCCCGTGGGTCTGGTTCGCGATCGCGTGTACGTTTCTCGCGGGCGTCAGCTGGATGCTTGCGCTGACGCGATTCGAGCTTACCTATGCATTTCCGTTCACGGGCATCAGCTTCGTACTGATCCTCCTTGCCGGCGCTTCCATGTTCGGCGAGCACGTGAGCGTTGCGAGGGTCGCGGGAACGCTGCTCGTCATGCTTGGCCTCTTCGTCGTCGTGCGCTCGTGATCCGAACACGCGCAGCGATTGCGTATCCGGAACGCGTCAACCGACATGCAGCCCGGCCTTGAGTTCTTCGATCCCGCACACTTCGCGCGGCTGTATGCGTTGGAAGCCGGCAGTTTCTGGTTTCGGGGCCGCAGCGACCTCATCGAATGGATGCTTCGTCGCCATTTTCCGCAAGCTCGCAATCTTCTCGAAATCGGCTGCGGAACGGGCTATGTGTTGAAGCGCCTGCGCGATGCGTTTCCCGGCCTCTCCCTCCACGGAACGGAGCTGTTCGGAGAGGGCCTCGCGTACGCCCGCGAGCGACTCGGCGCTGCCGCAGTCCTGCAGCAGATGGACGCGACGCGCCTCCCGTTCCGCGATGAGTTCGACGTGATCGGCGCGTTCGATGTGCTCGAGCACATCGAGGATGATCGCCTCGTGCTGGCGAATATCCACCGCGCCTTGCGCGCAGATGGCGGGCTCCTGCTCACCGTTCCGCAGCACCAATGGCTCTGGAGCCAGACCGATGTCGCCGCACGCCACGTACGACGGTACGGGCGCAGCGACTTGTGCGCGAAGCTCGCGGATGCCGGCTTCGAAATTTTGCGCGCCACTTCGTTCGTGACGCTCCTCCTTCCGGTGTTGTTGCTCGCGCGCCGCCGGCGACGGGAAGGCATAACCGAAATCGAGAGCGAGCTGAATCTGCCGGCGCCCGCCAACGCGATTGGCTATGCGACGCTGCGGTTCGAAGCGTCTTTCATTCGTTTCGGCGTCAGCCTGCCCGTCGGCGGCTCGCTGCTCGCCGTGGCGCGCAAACGCTGAAACCTGCCACGCGCGAGCGCAGTGCGTTTGTGTACACTTGCGCGGCGCGGCAGCTGGCATTGACGACGATGAGCCCAGGCGGAATCCCGTTCAACAAGCCGTACATGACAGGTCGCGAGCTGGGCTACATCGCGCAGGCGCACGCCAACGCGCACCTCTCGGGTGACGGCCCGTTCACTCGCCGGTGTCACGCATGGCTCGAGCAGACGACGGGTACGCTCAAGGCGCTGCTCACGCATTCGTGCACGGCGGCGCTCGAAATGTCGGCGCTGCTTGCCGACGTCGCTCCCGGCGACGAGGTCGTTATGCCATCCTTCACGTTCGTGTCCACGGCAAACGCCTTCGTGTTGCGAGGCGCCGTGCCGGTGTTCGTCGACGTTCGTCCTGACACGCTCAATATCGACGAGGGCCGCATCGAGGCCGCGATCACACCGCGCACACGCGCGATCTGCGTCGTTCACTACGCGGGCGTCGCCTGCGAAATGGATGCGATCACAACCATCGCGGAGCGACGCGGCTTGATGGTCATCGAGGATGCGGCCCAGTGCATCCTTTCAACTTACAGGGGCAAGTCGCTCGGCACATTCGGCGCGCTCGGGGCGCTCAGCTTCCACGAAACCAAGAACATCATTTCCGGCGAGGGCGGCGCCTTGCTCGTCAACGACCCACGCCTCGTCGAGCGCGCGGAAATCATTCGCGAGAAAGGTACCAACCGCTCGCAGTTCTTTCGTGGCCAGGTCGACAAGTACACCTGGGTCGACGTCGGTTCCTCGTATCTGCCGAGCGAGATTCTCGCGGCTTTCCTCGCTGCCCAGATGGAGGAGGCCGAAGCGATCACCGAGCGGCGGCTTCGCATCTGGAACGCGTATCACGACGCGTTCGCGGCACTCGAGACCCGCGGCCTCGTGCGGCGTCCGGTCGTGCCGGCACACTGCCGCCACAACGCGCACCTGTACTATCTGCTGCTGCGCGACCTCGACACACGGACCCGCTTCATCTCGACGCTGAAAGCAGCCGGGGTTCACACGGTTTTTCATTATGTGCCCTTACACAGCGCGCCGGCGGGACAGCGCTACGGCCGCGCCGCGGGCGCGCTGCCCGTGACCGATGATGCGAGTGATCGACTGGTCCGGCTCCCGCTCTGGCTTCCCGACATGGATCAGCAACGCGTGATCGACGCCGTAGAGGCCTTCTTCCGATGACGGATGCGCCCAAAATTTCGGTCGTTAGCCCGGTTTACTGCTGCGCGGGCTGCCTGCGCGATCTTTGCACGCGGCTCGCCGCGGAGCTGACGCCGCTCGGCGAGAGCTGGGAGATCATCCTCGTCGACGATGCCAGCCCCGACGAGGCGTGGGCCACAATGCGCAAGCTCTGCTCGGCGGACACGCGCGTGAAAGCGGTTGCTCTGTCGCGAAACTTCGGCCAGCACTATGCGATCGCCGCCGGGCTCGAGCACGCACGCGGCGAGTGGATCGTCGTCATGGATTGCGATCTGCAGGATCGGCCGGAAGAAATCGCCAGGCTCTACGCGAAAGCGCAAGAGGGACATGACATCGTCTTCGCCGAGCGCGAGGCGCGGCAGGACGGCTGGTTCAAGCGCAACGCGTCGCGGGCGTTCATTGCGTTGCTCAACTATCTGACGGGCGCGCGCTACGACTACCGCACGTCGAACTTCGGCATCTACAGCCGCGCCGTGATCGACGCGGTGCGCAGCATGGGCGACCGGTCGCGCTTCTTCCCGGTCATGGTGCGCTGGACCGGGTTCCGCGCGACGTCCTTGCCTGTCCGACACGATGCGCGTGCCGAGGGCGGCAGCTCGTATTCGTCGCGCAAGCTGCTGCGGCTGGCGCTGGACATCATCCTGTCGTCTTCGGACAAGCCGCTGCGTGTCGTTGCCGCGCTCGGCATCATCGTCTCCATGATCGCGCTCGGCATGACGGGATTCAGCCTGTTCCGATATCTGCACGGCGACATCACCGTCGCGGGCTACACGAGCCTGATCGCTTCGATGTGGCTGCTCGCCGGCGTGATCCTGTTCTGCATGGGCATCATCGGGCTCTACGTCGGTCGCGTGTTCGAGAGCGTGAAGGCGAGGCCGACGTTCATCGTGCGCGAGCGGCTGAACCTGTGAGCGCGACGGAAGGCGCACACGACCGACTCGTTTTTTCTTTTTTCGAATCGAAACGTTTCGGCCTCAGGATCTTTCGTGGCACGACGCAAGGCGCGGACGCGGATTCGCTGATTCGCGAGCTCGAGCGCGAGCGCGTCGATGTCGCGATCCTCCGTGGCGCGGCCGCCGAAGCGCTTCGCGCCGGTTTGTCGGAACGCGGCTTGCGCGTCATCGATGCCGGAACGATCGTCCGCTACGCGGCCGACCTTCGCTCGCGGGTCCGGACGTCGCCTGACCCACGGCTCGGTTTTCGGCGTGCGACTGCCGATGGCACAGGTCGCCTCGACACGATGGCACGGCAGGTCTTCGCCGGCTATACGACGCACTATCACGCGAATCCGCTGTTTACGCCCTCACGCATACTCGAAGGCTACGCGGAATGGGCAACGCGTTACGCCGATCCAAACGACCCATGCCGCAGTGCATGGATCATCGAGTACGAAGGACAGGCTGCCGGATTTTCCTGCCTGGAGACGGCAGCCGACCGAAGCGAGGCGCGCGGTGTTCTCAATGGCATCCTCCCGGCATGGCGCGGCCGCGGAATCTACCGCGCCATGCTGCGGGCAACGCTGGACGCGCTGGCTGCCGAAGGCATACCGCGCTTCGTCATTGCCACACAGACGCAGAATCTGCCCGTGCAGCACGTCTGGCGCACGGAGCGGATGGTGTTCGAGCGATCCGAATCGACGATCCACGTCAACGCGTTGCTGGGATCGGCCACGCCGCCGGCTGCCGGCTAACGACGAAATTCAGGCAAGCGCGGTCGCCAGCTCGTCGCGCAAGTCGTCCACGTCCTCGACGCCGACCGACAGGCGTATCAGCCCGTCACTGATCCCGAGCCGTCTGCGATTCGCCGGCGGCACCGACGCGTGCGTCATGATCGCAGGGTGCTCGATCAGGCTCTCGACGCCGCCGAGCGATTCGGCCAGCGCGAACAGCTCGCACCGTTCGAGCACGCGACGCGCCTTGCGCAAGCCGCCCTTGACCACGATCGAGATGATGCCGCCGAATCCGTCCATCTGCCGTTTCGCCAGCGCGTGCTGCGGGTGCGACTTAAGCCCAGGATAGATGACGCGCTCGACCGCCGGGTGCTTTTCCAGCCAGCGCGCGAGCACGAGTGCGTTCTCGCAGTGTGCACGCATGCGCAGGTGCAGCGTCTTGAGGCCGCGCATCGCGAGAAACGCGTCGAACGGGCCCGCGACCGCGCCGACTGAATTCTGGAGAAAGGCCATTTTCTCGGCGAGCTCCGCGTCGTCGCCGACGACGGCGACGCCGCCGACCATGTCCGAATGGCCGTTGAGATACTTAGTCGCCGAGTGCACGACAATCTGCGCGCCGTAGTCGAGCGGCCTCTGGAGCATCGGCGAGCAGAACGTGTTGTCGACGACGAGAATCAGGCCGCGCTTCTTCGCGAAGGCGGCGAGCTTCGCCAGGTCGACGAGCTTCAGCATCGGGTTCGTCGGTGTTTCGGCCCAGATCATGCGCGTGTTCGGCTTCACCGCAGCTTTCACCGCATCCATGTCGGCAAGATCTACGAACGTGAAGTCGAGTCCCGCGCTGCGCCGGCGCACGCGCTCGAACAGCCGGTAGCTGCCGCCGTAAAGGTCGTCCATCGCGATGACGTGACTGCCCGAGTCGAGCAGGTCGAGAATCGTCGCGGTCGTCGCCATGCCGGAAGCAAACGCGAAACCCGCACGGCCGCCCTCGAGCTCGGCCACGCAGCGCTCGTACGCGATGCGCGTCGGATTCTGCGTGCGCGAGTACTCGTAGCCCTTGTGCACGCCGGGGCTCTTCTGCACGTAGGTCGACGTCGCATAGATCGGCGTCATGATCGCGCCGGTGGACGGATCGGGGTGCTGGCCGGCGTGGATGGCGCGCGTGCCGAGGCCTAGTTTGCTGGAATGTTGGCGCATGCGGTCGCTCAAGATCGAGGATGGATGAGAAGGTCGAGATGATATTTGCCGTCAGCACCGGTACGCTCATTGAGCGTGAACCACTGGCGCATGACATCTTCGGGAGCGGCACAGCGCACGCGCGGACCTCCGGTGGGCACGACATCGACAGCGCTGCCGTAGTCGAAAATCTCGACGAGATATTCCTCGGGCCGGACCCCGACAAATTGCGTCATGCAGTAAGGATGGAATTCGGTGAGCACGCGGGGACGATGGCGGGCGAGCCCTTCTCGAAAACCTCGCCACGCAAGAAGCTCAAAACCCTCTATGTCCAGCTTCACGAGGTCGATCCTCGCAAGATCGCGCGTGACATCATCGAGACGAAGCGCCTGCGCATACATAGCCTGCCGATCGGCCATTCCCGTCGCCATTGCCTGACCGTTCGACGTGCCGGGATCAGTGCGCATTGCGACACGTCCGTCCCGATCCGATGCCGCGCAGGCGAGGACGCGTACGTGCGTGAGCGCATTTCGCTCAAGTGAGCGCAGGATCAATTGCACGTTCTTGTCCATCGGTTCCAGCGCGAGGACGAACCCGCTTGCACCCACCAGACAGGCTGCGAGATTGGTGAAGTAGCCGATATTGGCGCCGACGTCGACGAATGTGTCTCCGCTCCGCAGAAGTTCCCTGACAACCCTCGTGACGTGCGGCTCGTAGACACGCGTCGAGCTGACCCCTTCCCCGATGTCGCGGTCGTCGGCGCGTACGAAAAGAGAGAAGCCGTCGAGAACCAGTTCGCTCAACCCCCCGACCTGGGGCGAGCCGGCAATCCGCGCCGCGAACTCGGGCGAACTCATGAAGGCATGAGCCAGCTGATGCGGCGTCAGCCGTCTCTCCGCGACGATCCGCCGGAGATCCTCCCAGCCCTGCGCATCAGGCTCGCGCCCAAGCAGCAAGCGATAGGCGTAATAGATGTCGTCGTCGGTCGCGGTCGTCTGGTCCGACGACTTCAACGGTCGACGCTCGCCGGATTCGGACGCGGTGCTGGTTTGCATGTCGAAAAAAAGTAATCCACCCAATCACAGTTTACGATCGTCAACCAGCTCGACCGTTCGAGGGCGCCAGCGCACCTGCCATTGCTGCCGGCCCTACTACATCGTCTCTTGCCTGAGCCTTGCACGCACGTATCCCCGCGATCTCGGAATTCCGCTGCGCAACGAGGAAGCGCTATCCCGCGCGCCGACGCAAGTAATTCAACAAATCGATCCGCGTGATCAGCCCCAGGAACTTCTCCCCCTCCATCACGATCGCTACGTGCCCCACCTCGAACACCGGCAGCAGGCTCTCGATGGGCGATTTCACGTCCAGCACCTGAAGCTTGGACACCATCGCAGTCGACACGGCGTCGCGGAAGCGCGTCTCGTCGCGGTAGACGTGCAGCAGCACGTCCGACTCGTCGACGATGCCGACGATGCGGTCGCCGTCCATGACCGGCAACTGCGAGACGTCGTAGAGCTTCATGCGGTTGTACGCGGTGATCAGGAGATCGCCGGGCGCGACCACGACGGTGTCGCGATGCACATACGGGCGCAGGATCAGGTCGCGCAGGTCGCCGTAGTGCTCGCGTTCCAGGAAGCCGTTGTCCAGCATCCAGTAGTCGTTGTACATCTTCGACAGGTACTTGTTGCCGGTGTCGCAGACGAACGTGACGATGCGCTTGGGCGAAGTCTGCTCCGCGCAATACTTGAGCGCGGCGGCGACGAGCGTGCCGGTCGACGACCCGCCGAGCACGCCTTCCCTGGCGAGCAGCTCGCGCGCGGTGAGGAAGCTCTCCTTGTCGGTGATCGCGTAAGCCTTCTTCACGCGCGAGAAATCGCTGATGGTCGGCAGGAAATCCTCGCCGATGCCTTCGACCATCCAGCTCGCGGATTTCGTCGAGAGCGTGCCTTCGTTGATGTACTGGGCGAGGATCGAGCCGACCGGGTCGGCGAGGATCAGCTCCGTATCGGGCGAGACACGCGCGAAGTAGCGCGAGAGGCCCGTCATCGTGCCGGACGAGCCGCAGCCGAACACGACCGCGTCGACGCGCCCGTCCATCTGCTCGAGGATCTCGGGCCCGGTCGTTTCCTCGTGCGCGCGCGGATTGTCCGGATTGCCGAACTGGTTGATGAAGTAGGCACCGGGTGTCTCGCGTGCGATGCGCTCGGCGAGATCCTGGTAGTACTCGGGATGGCCCTTGGCGACGTCCGAGCGCGTCAGGACGACCTCGGCGCCCATCGCCTTCAGGTTGAAGATCTTCTCGCGGCTCATCTTGTCGGGCACGACAAGGATGAGCCGGTAGCCCTTCGCCTGCGCGACCAGCGCGAGGCCGAGCCCCGTGTTGCCCGCGGTGCCTTCGACCAGCGTCGAGCCGGGCCTGATCTTTCCGGCGCGCTCGGCGCCTTCGATCATCGAAAGGCCGATGCGATCCTTGATGGAGCCGCCGGGATTCGCGCTTTCGAGCTTGAGGAAGAGCTCGCAACGGCCGGTGTCGAGCCGCTGGGCCCGCACCATGGGCGTGCGGCCGATCAGGTCGAGCACGCTGTTCGAAATCGTCATGCAGACTCCGAGGCTACGCCGGACTCGCACGCGCGAGCCAAGTCCCGCGGCGGAGACCGTGGCGATGGATTTTGCGCGAATGATAACCGAGGCGCGCGGCGTCCGAAAAAAGCCTGCACGCACGCCGAGGCAGCGGCGAAACCGGCTGCAGGGCGGAATAGCGGATGAATGCGGCGGGCGCCGCGGGACTCTGCCTGGTCAGCGGAATGCCGCTGCCGGCGGGCCGGCTCGCGTGCGCCGCGGCCGCGAGGCCCGGCGCACGGAGAAAAATGGAATCGTACCCCGCGCGATCAGTGCGCGGCGGCTCTGCTGTGCTCCCACATGGAGGTAAGCATGTCCTTCGCGCGCAGCTTTTCCTTCTTCATGTTGTGCAGCGTGACGTCATCGATCGGGAGGACACCGAGCTCCGCATCGCGAACCTTGCTGTCGAGCTCCTTGTGGCGTTGATACAGAGTGCGGAATTCGGAATTGCTCTGCATCAACGCTTCGATTTCTTTCTCGTTCTGTTCGAACATCAGCTGACCTCCTTCTGCGTGGACCGCGGGCGCGGTGGCGCGGCGATGCGCGCCACCGGCTGCGGCTTACGACTACGACGGGATTGCGCGATGGCTCGTGAGAGAGCCGCCAGAAGCGAGCGCGACGGGAAAGTCCGGGAGCCTGACACGGAACGCCACTGCCAGGTTCGTCCGCGTGCGCATGGGCTCTTAAGGAACTGAGGCGTTTGCATCCTCGGTCGCTTGCGCTGCACTCGTGGCTGGGCTTCTTGCCCCAAGTGAACGCGGGCATGCCGGACCACTTGGGAAGTACACGCTACTCCCTCGGGCAAGGGTTGGCAACCGCGCAAGAAGCGTGCCTCGCGGATTTCACACGGCAGCTCGACGCTGCCAAAAATGTGTTTGTTATCAAACAGTTATTTGACGCGTCCGCGAGAGGCGAAGCGGCGAACGTTCGTCCACGAAAAACATCGTAAATGGCGGCGGTACCGCCGCCGAACACCGAAGACGGCTGCATTTTTCGGCCCGGAAAGCGGGCTAATTCGCGCCTTCCAGCCGTATCTCGACCTGGCTGCCCTTGCCCTTGCGCGCGGTGGCGGCCGCGATCCGGTCCGCCGCGACGCCGGCCGCGACCAGGGCGTCCCGCACCGCCTCGGCGCGAGCCGTCGCGAGCTGACTGTCGCCCCCGGCGCTGGCCTCGATGCGGACGCGGGCGCCGGGCGCCGCGTTGACGAAATCGACGATGCCGGCGATGCGCGCCTTGCCTGCGGCGGTCAGCGCGGACTTGCCGCGCGCGAAGGCACTTTCGCCCAGCGTCATGCTGCGCTTGGCGGCCGGTGCCTTGGCCTGCTCCCCGGCCGCGATGCTGCCGGCGAGTTCGGCTTCCTTCTTGGCGAGCGCGGCCGCCCGGGCCTGCGCCTCGGCAAGGCGCTTGGCCTGCGCCGCCTCGGCGCGCGCGGCCTCGGCCGCCTGCGACGCCTGCTCGCCCTGGGCGCGGGCCGCTTCGGCCTCGCGCGCGAGGCGCTCGGCTTCCTCGGCCCGGATCTGGGCCAGGAGGCGCTGCCGCTCCAGCTCGCGCCGTGCCTGCTCGGCGTCTCGGCGCGCGGCTTCGAGCTGCAGGCGATCGTTCTCGCGCTGGAGCGCCATGCGCTCGCTCTCGGCAAGCTCGGCCTCCGCGCTGACGCGCGCGATGTCGACGCGGCGCTCGGCGATGTAAAGGAGATACGGACGATCGCTGCGACGCGCGTCCTTGAGCGCCTGCAGCGCGGCGCGCGCGCGATCCATCTGCATCGGCGCCAGCGTGCCGAGCCTTGGATCGACGGCGAGCCGCTCGAGGCTGTCGGACAGACGTTCGTAGTCGAGGTCGCGCGCTGCGGCAGGTGCGGCCAGGGACATCAGCGCGAGAACCGCCAGAACGATCGAGCGCGCCGTCATTCGAGGCTTGCTCCTTCCGCGTGGCGCGCGGCATCGCGCGAGAGGTCCGCGTTCTGCTGCTTCAGGCTTTCGACCGCCTCGCGCGCCTTGCCGAGCCGCGACTTGGCCGCGGCAAGCTCGCTGTCGACGGCCGACTCGGCGGCCAGCATGGTCATCCGGTCGTAGTCCTGCTGCGCCGACGCGGCGTTGGCCTGCGCCAGATGATCCTCGGCGGCGCGCAGTTCCAGCGGCGCGTAGGTCTCCGCGCCGGCGGCGCGCGCCGCGGCAAGGTTGCGCGCGGCGATGCCGAGGTCGTCGCCCGTCGGCCTGGTGGGAGCGCAGGCCGCGACGAATGTCGCCATAATCGCGATCGCTGCATGGATTTTTGGGGCGCTTGGTGTCATAAAGCGGCGGCCCGGCCTATCAGGGGATTGGGGGTATTGTGGGAAGGCGCGTACCGCTTTGGCAACGGCGGCACGAGCTTTGTATGGATTTCACGGAAGCGGCAGCCACCGGCCGGCAAGTTCCGGGCGCCGGCTGCGGCCGGCTGACCGGAACAGAAGGCGACGAACGAGGACTCCGATGGATATCGGCTATTTCCTGAAGCTGATGACCGAGAAAGGCGCGTCGGACATGTTCCTGACGACGGGCGCGCCGGTGAACATCAAGGTGGAAGGCAAGCTCTATCCGCTCGGCAACACGGGCCTGCCCAGCGGCATGGTCAAGAAGATCGCGTACTCGCTGATGGACGAGGGCCAGGTGCCGCTGTTCGAGAAGAATCTCGAGCTCAACATGGCGATCGCGGTCAAGGACGCCGGCCGTTTCCGCATCAACGTGTTCAAGCAGCGCGGCGAAGTCGGCATGGTGATCCGCGCGATCAAGAGCGAGATCCCGACCATCGAGCAGCTCAAGCTGCCGGTCCTGTTCAAGCAGATCATCATGGAAAAGCGCGGGCTGATCCTGCTCGTCGGCGCGACCGGCTCGGGCAAGTCGACGACGCTGGCTTCGATGATCGACTACCGCAACGCGAACACGTCCGGCCACATCCTCACCATCGAGGATCCGATCGAGTATCTCTATCGCCACAAGAAATCCGTGGTGAACCAGCGCGAGGTCGGCCTCGACACGCACAGCTATCACGAAGCGCTCAAGAACGCGATGCGCGAAGCGCCCGACGTGATCCTGATCGGCGAGATCCGCGATTCTGAGACGATGGAAGCGGCGATCTCGTTCTCCGAGACCGGCCACCTCTGCCTTGCGACGCTGCACTCGAACAACGCCGACCAGACCATCGAGCGCATCCTCAACTTCTTCCCGGAGTCGGCGCACAAGAACATCCTGATGAACGTCGCGCTGAACCTGAAGGCGGTCATCAGCCAGCGCCTGGTCATGGGCAAGGACGGTCACCGCCTGCCGGCGGTCGAGGTGCTGCTCAACACGCCGCACATCCGCGACCTCCTGCGCCGCGGCCAGATCCACGAAGTCAAGGAAGCGATGGACCGCAGCCTGCAGGAAGGCATGCAGACGTTCGATCAGTCCCTGTACACCTTGTACAAGGAAGGCAAGATCGAGCTCGAAGAAGCGCTGAACCACGCCGATTCGCGCGACGGCCTCGCGCTCAAGATCCGCCTGGCCGAAGGCGGCGATTCGCCGATGCCCGAGGCGTTCGACGTCAACAACTACTAGCGACGGCTCGGCTGCGGGCTCTTCCGCAGCGCGCAGGACGATCGCCGGGATCGGCGGCGGCGAAGCGGTTAGACTCGGAGTTTTTGCGCCGCCCGAATGAACGTCGCCGTCCCTCCCGGCTCGCGCCTGCACGGCCTCGACCCGGCCTCCATCCCGCACGTCCTCGCGACCGCTGAGGCGCTCGGCGCCGGCCGTGCCGAGGAGGCGGCCCGCCGCATCGCGCCGCTCGTCGCGCGCCATCCGCGGCATCCCGAAGTGCTGCGCCTCGCGGCCGGCCTCGACAGCCTGCGTGGCCGCCACGCCGAAGCGCTGGACGCGATCCGGCGCGCGATCGAGCAACGCCCGCACGACGCGCTCTACCGGACGACGCTCGGCACGATCCTCGCCGAATCGGGAGACTACGACGGCGCCATCGCGGCGCTGCGCCGATCGTGCGAGATGGATCCGAAATCCGCCGTCGGCTGGTACAACCTCGGCGTGATGCTGACGCGCAGCGTGAGGCCCGAGGAGGCGGTCGATGCGCTGCGCGAGGCGGTCAGGCTCGCACCCGATCACGCCGCGGCGCGTGCGCTCCTCGCCGACATGCTGCGCGTCAGCAACCGCGCCGAGGAAGCGGCCGCCGAGTACCGCCGCGTCATCGCCGGGCAGCCGCACGCGGGCATGGCCTGGTGGGGGCTGGCCGATCTCAAGACGACCCGCTTCGACGCGGCGGACATCGATCGCATGGAAGCCGCGCTGGCCGATGCACGCGCGAGCGACGACGACCGGATCGCGATCGGTTTCGCGCTCGCCAAGGCACTCGACGATCACGGCCGCTACGCCGAATCGCTCGCCGCGCTCGAACGCGCCAACGCGATCGCTCGCCGGCGCAGGCAGTGGAACGCGGGCGCGTTCTCCGCCGGCATGACCGAGATCCACGCCGCGTTCACGCCGCCGCCGCGCGGCGCGACCGATGTGCGCCAGGGTGCGGGCGTCATCTTCATCGTCAGCCTGCCGCGCTCGGGATCGACGCTGATCGAGCAGATCCTCGCCTCGCACTCATCCGTGGAAGGTGCAGGCGAATTGCCGGACCTGCCGCTGACGCTCGCCGAAGAATCGCGGCGCCGCGGACAGCCGTTCCCGCGCTGGGTCGCGGCCATGACCCCGCACGACTGGCAGCGCCTCGGCGCCCGTTATCTCGAACGCACCGCGCACTGGTCGCGGCGAAGGCCGGTGTTCACCGACAAGTTGCCCAACAACTGGTACTACTTCGGCGCGATCCGCGCGATGCTGCCCGGCGCGCGCATCATCGGCGTGCGGCGCGATCCGCTCGAAACCTGCTTCTCGTGTTACCGGCAGTACCTCTACAACAACGAATATCAGCGCACGTTCGAGGACCTCGCCGCTTTCTGGGCCGAATTCGACCGGAGCCTCAGGCTCGCGCTCGCGCAGCATCCGGCGCACGTTTTCGAAAGCGTCTACGAGGAGCTCGTCGCCGATCCCGAGCGGCACATCCGTGGCCTGCTGGATTTCTGCGGGCTCGCGTTCGAGCCGGCCTGCCTCGAGTTCCATCGCACCGTGCGCGACGTGCGCTCGCCCAGCGCGATGCAGGTGCGCGAGCCGCTGCGCCGGGACACCGCGCGCGCGCCGCGCTACGGCGCCCTGCTCGATCCGCTGCGCGCGGCCCTGGCACGGTACAATTCCGCCCCGCCGAACAGTGTCCCAAGCGCATGACCGAACGTGCAGAGCGGCTCTGGAAGAGAGCCGAGCGTTACCTCAACGAGAACCAGGTCGCCGCCGCGCGCGTCACGCTGGAATCGCTGGCGCAGGAAGCACCGCAGAACATCGATGTGCACCTGATCCTCGCCGGCATCGCCTGGGACGAGGACCGTGTCCGCGACGCGACCCGGCACGCGCTCGACGCGGCGAAGATGCTGCCGGACGACGAGCGCCTGATCGCCGATGTCGTCTCCGCACTGCTTCAGAGCGGCGAGACCGTGGCAGCGCGCGCCGCGCTCGCGCATCCGGCCCTGGCGCGCACGCGCGACGTGCCGACGCTCGCGCGCGCGGCCGGCTTCCGCTACAAGCTCGCCGAGCACGCCGAAGCGCTGACCCTGCTCGATCGCGCCCGCGCGCTCGGCGCTGATGGCGCCGATTTCCGCTTCTCGCGCGGCATGCAGCTCGTCTTCAACGGCCGCCTGCAGGAAGCGGAAGCCGAGCTCGACGCGTGCCTGCGCATGCCGAACGCACCCGCGCGTGCGACGCTGGAACGGGCGCGCCTGCGCCGGCAGACGCCCGAACGCAATCATCTCGACGACCTCGCACGGCGTCTGAAGGCCGTGGCGCCCGGCAGCGAGGACAACGCCGCCATCGAATTCGCACGCTACAAGGAGCTCGAGGACCTCGGTCGCTACGACGAGGCATGGGATGCGCTCGCGCGCGCCAACGCGATGATGTACGCGCGCCATTCGCACGACGCGGGCGCGCAGCACCGGCTGTTCGAACGGCTCACCGAGATCTGCACGCCGGAATTTCTCGCGCCGGTGGACGTCGTCCACGAAGGCCCGCAGCCGATCTTCATCATCGGCATGCCGCGCTCGGGCACGACGGTCGTCGACCGCCTGATCGGCAATCATCCCGAAGTCTCGCTGGCCGGCGAGCTCGACGACTTCGCGCTGCAGGTGCGCTGGGTCGCCGATCACCGCGCGACGCTCGACGACGTGATCCTCGATCGGCTGCCGCGCATCGACTGTGCTCTGCTCGGCCGGCGCTATCTCGACCAGACGCAATGGCGCGCGCACGGCAAGCGGTTCTTCACCGACAAGCTGCCGCGCAACTGGATGCTCGCCGGCATCATCGCGAAGTCGCTGCCGCAGGCGAAGATCCTGCACCTCGTGCGCGATCCGATGGACGTGTGCTTCTCGAACTTCCGCGTCATGTTCGCCGACGCGTTCGCGCACATCTACGATCTCGACGCCCTCGCCTCGCACTACCGCGACTATCGCCGCGTCATGGACCACTGGCACCAGGCAATGCCGGGCCGGATCCTGGACGTCGTCTACGCCGACCTCGTGCGCGATCCCGAGGCGACGATGCGCCGCGTGCTCGATTTCTGCGGGCTGGCCTGGGACCCGGCCTGCACCGATCTCACGCGCAACGAAGCCGCCGTCGCGACGCTTTCGACCGCGCAGGTGCGCGAGCCGATCCACACGCGCGCGATCCAGGAGTGGCGGCGCTACGAGAAGCAGCTCGAGCCGTTGCGGAAAGCGCTCGCGGCTTGAGAATCCGCAGGGTGTGACAAGGGGTTCGTTCCGCGCAGCGCGCTACGAAACGGTATATCCCCACTTACGGATCATCGGTTCGAGGATCGGCAGTATCGGCTCGAAATACGTCCGGTAGCGCATCCAGCGATCGACGGCCTTGCGGTTGACCGGCTCGATGACCTGGCTGTAGCTCGGCGTGCCGATGTAGCCCTTTTCGCGGGCATGCTGGTCGAAGCGCAGCATCGGCGACGCGTCCTCGAGATCGAGGAAGCGCGCGAGGCGCTCCGCCTGGCCCGGCAGATCGGCGACGACATCCTCGTAGCGCGAGATCAGCACGTTCGGCTTCAGCACTTCCGCGTGCTTGAGCCAGACGTCCATCGCGGCGACGTAGGCGCTGGCGAGGCGCTCGAGGCTCGCGCCGGCGGTCACCAGGATCGCGGAGCGGAAATTCTGCATGTAGCAGCTCAGGACCACGTCGCAGGGATGGCGCAGCGCGAGGATGTAGCGCGCGTTCGGAAACAGCCGGTGGATGAACGGCAGCCACAGCATGTTGAGCGGATTCTTGTCGACGAGCTGCGCGTCCCAGCGACGCGGGATGCGCTCGGCGACCATCAGGAGGTACTGCTTGCGCAGCTCGTCGACGTCGTACTGCCGCAGCACCTCGAGGTTGGCGAGGATGCGCGAATCGTGCCGGCGCAGCGTGTCGGCGAGACGATTGAAATACGGGTTCTCGTCCATCGACTGGAGGCCGGGATGCGCGTCCAGCATCTGCTCCAGCATCGTCGTGCCCGAGCGCGGGAAGCCCACGATGAAGATCGGGGAGTTGTGCGCGTCAGGCGCCTTGAACGCCGGCCACCTGGCGTAATCCTCGGCGCTGACGTCCGGCACGGCCGTGGGCAGCGGGGGCGCGCCGGGTTCGAACTGCTCAGGCGCGATGCGCTTCATGTCCGCAACCTTCAGCGCATGTGCCCTCGCGAGCGTCTGCATCGCGAGATCGTATTCGCCGAGCTTGTCGTAGATCTCGGCGAGGTTGAAGTAGTAGACGGAGTCCTCCTCGCTGCGCGGGCCCGCGTTTTCGAGCAGCGTTCGCGCGGTCGCGAGGTCGCGCTTGCGCACCGCGAGGGCGGCGAAAGCGTGATCGATGGCGCGGCGCATCGGTACGTCCGTGAGCGGCGTTTCGGCCGCGACGGCGTGGATCAGCGCTTCGGCGTCCTCGATCCGGTTGGAGCGTTCGTAGACCGTGGCGAGGCGCAGGCGCGCATCGGCGTTCGCCGGCTGGCGCCGGACGAGCTCTTCCAGCACCGTCTGGGCAGCCGGCCCGTGGCCGAGCAGCAGCAGGTGGTTCGCAAGCTCGATCTGCAGCGCAGGGTCCTCCAGCGGCAGCCACTGCCGCCACGGCTTCAGGAGCTTGTCGCAGCGATCGAAGTCCTGGCAGTACGAACAGGCGATCGCGGCGTGGATGCGGGCACGCGGCTGGTCGGGCTCGACTTCGATGGCGTCCAGCATGCGCTCGCGCGCAGCGAGGTAGTTGCCGCGCTGGATCTCCAGCAGGCCCATGTTGACGTGCGGCGCCGCGCTTTTCGGATCGAGCCGGATCGCTTCGGCATAGGCCTTCTCGGCTTCGTCGAGCCGGCCCGCCTCGCGCAGCGCCGTGCCGTAATTGCCCCAGTGCACCGCGCCGTGCGGATACATCTCCGTGAGGCGCGCATAGGTCTCTATCGCCTCGTGCTTCTTGTTCTGGTATTGCAGGCTGACGGCAAGAAAGAACAGGAGGTCGCCCCTCGGAGGCTGCCCTTCGAGGGCCGCGCGGCTGAGGCGCTCGACCAGAGGGAAGTCGCCGACGCGGGCTGCGGCGGAGATGGCTTCTAGAGGATTGGCTGTCATCGTTCCACAAAAAAAAGGGCCGCACTCGAAGTGCGGCCCCTTAAGAGTACCGAAAAAACCCGGTCTTAGAACTTGACCGTGATGCGGCCCCAGTAGTAGCGGCCGAGCAAGTCGAAGTCGCTCGGATCGGTGTTCGCGTTCAGCGTGTTGTTCGCGAACAGCATCGGCGGCTGCTTGTCCGACACGTTGTTCACGCCGATGTCGAAGCGCGTGTTCAGCGAC